>Ga0102591_1001249_pt1 | contig 36509 bp, 27 predicted proteins | sample AraplaCol_mCL_r2_2_FD_76860 | JGI IMG/M metagenome (GOLD analysis project Ga0102591, IMG submission 76860) | Arabidopsis root microbial communities from North Carolina, USA - plate scrape MF_Col_mCL_r2 (SPADES assembly) (version 2) | ecosystem: Host-associated > Plants > Roots > Endosphere...
CAGCGCCCGGACAAGGGCAACCGCGCCCTGCCCGAAGGCAACCCGGCCGCGTTCCGCAGCTGGTACGTGCCCGATGGCGTGAGCACCGGCCCGAGCAACCACCGCAATGCCGGTCCGGGCGCAGCCCGCGGCCCGGGTGCGCGCGGACCGGGTGCCGGCGCAGGCGCCGGTGGCCAGGGCCGCCCGTACGGCAAGCCGAAGGGTCCGGGCGGCGCAGGCGGCCAGGGTCGCGGTGCCTATGGTGAACGCAGCGGCGGCGGCTTCGGCGGCGACGCGCGCGGTGAAAGCCGTGGCGGCTACGGCGGCCAGGGCCGTCCGGCCGGTGCTGGCGCCGGCAACCGCAGCGGCCAGGGCGCGCAGCGCCATCCGTACGGTCACCCGGGCAACGCGCCGAGCTTCCCGTCCGACCATGCCAATCCGGGCGCGAGCCCGTACGGCAACAGCCGTCCAGCCGGCGGTCGTCCTGCCGGCAATCGCGGCCCGGGCGGTCCGGGCGGTCCGGGTGGCAACCGTGGCCCGGGTGGCCCCGGTGGCAATCGCGGCCCGGGCGGTCGCGGTCCGGGTGGCCCGGGCGGTCGTCCCGGCGGTGCACGCCCGGGCGGCAGCCGCGGTCCCGGCGGCGGTGGCCACCGTGGTGGCGGCCCGCGCGGCGGCTGATGCGAAATGAAAAAACCCGGTCATTGACCGGGTTTTTTTTGCTCTGGCAGCGTCGGCCGTTGGCCGGCCCACGCAATGACTAGCGGCGCTCGATGGTGAACCGGCTGCCGGCCACCCCCAGGTCCCAGCCCTTGCCGGTGCCGGCCAAGGCCAGGGATACGTCGCCCTTGGTGACGACCTGGGCGCTGCTGGACTTGTCCGCGCCTGCATGCGCTTCCACCGACGCGTAGGAGCCGATCAGGTCGTTGAGCGAATATGCGCCGGAGAACTTGCCCTTGCCGTCGGTGATCTTCGATTTGCCCACGGTCAGACCACCACCCTTGACGGTGATCTTCACCGGGATGCTGGCCCCGTTGTCGCAGGTGATCATGCCGGTGCCGGACGCGGTCTTGTAGAACACCGACCAACCGGCGAGGTTGTAGCGCAGTTCGCAGTCGATGTTGCCCGCCGCCTGCGCGGCCGGAACCGCGCCCAGGCCGGCCAGTGCGATCAGTGCCAGGAAATGCTTTTTCATCAGGGTGACCTCATGCCGGTGGAAGATGAGGCCGAATCTAGCTCATTTGGCAGGCTCCTCCTCCAGGCGCCGATTCATCGTTTCAGCGGTCAGCAAGGTAGAGGCCAGCTTGCGCACGTCGCCGTCGTGCAGGAGCGCGTCGCGCGCTTTCGACACCGTCTTCAGACTGGACTTGTCCGGCCGGGCGCCCATCGCATAACGATAGAAGCCGCTGGCCAGGCACATCATCGCCTCCCGGTTGGCTGCCACGTGCTCGGCAATCCCGCGGACGTCGTCGATATGCTCCACCCAATAGCCGCCAGCGGTGTCGATGAACGGCCCGGACGCATCGATGGGCACTTCCTGGTCGGTATAGCCCTCGTTGATGCCCAGCTCGGTCTGGCGCAGTTTCGCGGTCTGGTCGAAATTCTCCATCGACGCGCCGGTGTCGTTGAAGAACTTGTGGCAGGTCCAGCAGGTGCCTTCCGATGCAGTCGGCCCGGTGTTGATATGCCACTTCTCGCGCTCGCCGATCGGCCGGTCCGGATACGGGTCCGGGTCCGGCCGGATGGCGTTGGACGCGAACGTCTGGCAGAACAGGCTGTTGCGGATCACGAAGCCTCGCATCACCAGCGAGGTGGAGTGGTTGTTTGCGTACTTGACCGCGAACAGACCGGCGTTCAGCACGCCACCCCGCCAGTGCGCCTGCTCGGCCGTCAGCGTGATCTTCTTCAGCGCGCTGCCGGTAACCCCGCCGATTTCATAATGGTTGGCCAGCGCCTCGTTGAGGTAGGTATAGCCCGGGTTGAACGCTTCGCGCACGCCACCGGAGCCTTCGCGGAAGTTGTCTTCCAGGGTCATCCGGAACTCATCGCGCATCGCCGCGATCATCGTGGCGTCCAGGCCGGGGCGCGGCGATACCGGAAGGCCCGGGGCAAGGCCCGCGTAGAACGAAATGAACCGTGTCAGCTGCTGCGCCGAGCGTGGGTCGGCCAGCATGCTGTCGACTACCGCCTGCACCTGCGTCTCCGTTTCCAGTTCGCCATTGGCTGCCTTGTCCAGCAGCGCCGCATCCGGCGTGGTGCCCAGCAGCGTGAACGACAAGGCGGTGGCCCGCTCGTACGGCGTCAGGGTAAACAACGCATCGTCCGCATCCTTCGAGCCCATCTCCGAGCGATACAGGAAGTGTGGCGAGGCCAGCATCGCCAGCGCCACGCCCTGCACGCCGCCCTCCGGTTCCCCATACACGGTTTCGTAGCGCGTCTTCTCGGTAGCCGACAATGGGCGCCGGAACATCTCGCGCCCCAGGTTCGCCACGAAATCTGCCGCCGTGCTTCCGAAGCGAGTGGCCAGCGCGGCCTCGTCGATCGCGTCGCCCACCTTCAACGAGGTGTCGTAGTACTTGCGCACGTCCTCGGCGGTGAAGGTGCTCGCAATGGCCTCGACCGGATAGATGAAGTCAGGGCCGTCAGCCTTGTTGTCCGGCAGGTCTTCGGGATCCACCGTCACGCCCAGCACGTCGCGCACCGCGTTCGCATACTCGGTGCGGGCCAGCATTCGCAACTGGCGCGGGCCGGCCTGCGGACCCGGGTTGCTGTACTCGCGCCAGACCGTGTTCACCAGGTAACCGGAAATCTCCGATCCACAGACGCCATCGCAGTGGGTGCCGTTGGCGGTCATGTTGGTGGTCATGCCGATGACCTTCTCCTTCAAGGCATCGACATTGTCCACCCAGCGCATTGCCTTGACCGGATCGTTCCAGCTGGTGGCGGAGTGGCAGCCCACGCAGCCATTGGTGTCGTCCAGCAGCACCTGCTTGCCCAGGTCGTCCACTACCGTGTAAGAGGTGGTGCGGATCATTGGCGCGGTGTCGTAGTCCACCTGGATGCGTTCGCGCATGGGGGCCGGATACGCCTTTTCGGTGTACGGGTAATGCACCACGTAATCCCCATACTCCAGCGCCACCTTGGCCTCGCCGCCCCAGGCCACGTCCACCGGCACCCAGCCCTGGTTGCCCTTGCGCAGCTGCACCTGCCAGGCATCGGCCAGTGCGCCGGCGGGCTTGGCCGGAGCCTGCAGGGTGAGCTCGACGTTGACCTCGGGTCGTTCGATATAGGTCGCGGCAACCTCGGCATCCGGCGCGCCCGCGCCCAGCGTGGCATGCATCTCACGCTGTTCGGGCACCCACTCGTCGAACGGCTTCCATTCCACTTTGTAGTTGCCATGCGGCAAACCGTTGAGCACAAGCCGCTTGCCCCAGGCCAGGCCGAAGTCACGGCGATCCCCATCCGGCCCGGTAAGGAAGCCGACCACCTGCTGGCCGGCAACGTCCGCGGAAGGCGCGGCCGGCGCCCTCAGCGTCAGTGTCGTGGCCGGCAGCCCGTCGGTGATATAGGTGAGACGGTAGATGTTGCCCGAGATATCGTCGGAGACCAGCAGCGAACCGTCCGGCATAGGCAGGAATTCCACCGGGCTGCCGATGCAGCCGTTCTCCTGCATGCATCCGGTCGGTGTGGTCGGGCCGGTGCCGCGCCAGCCCTGCACCAGCGGAATGGACGCATCCACGCTGTCGCCGTCCAGGGTGAACACGGTGATGTTCATGCCGGGGCGTTCGTCACTGCCCTTGCTGTGCACGGCGGCCAGCAGGTGCTGGCGCCCGCGCTGCGGGGCGTAGGTCTTCCAGAAACGGATGCCCAGCGGCGCGAAATTGCTGCCGAAGTCGAACGCGGGCGGCGAGAAGTGCAGCGTGTTGATGTCCGAAGGCGCCTTGTCGCTGAGGATGGCGCCCGGCGGAATCCGCAATGCGTCCAGCTCCTCGCGGCGCTCCCACTCCGAGTCGGTGATGCCGATGGTGTCACGACCGAAGACGTAGGGCGCGCCGTAGTGCCGCGGCGCACGCAGCATGTTGAACACGTTCAACTCGTCGGGGTTGTCGAAGCCGTCGCGGTTGTTGTCGCCCGACCAGACCGTACCGGTGGCCGGCTGCCAGTCCATGCCGACGGCGTTGCGTATGCCGCGTGCCAGCACTTCGGATGCACCGGTGGCCGGATTGACCCGCAGGATGGTGCCGTAGCGCGGGTCTTTGACGGTAATGCAGACGTTGCACGGAATGCCTACATCCGTGTAGATCCACTCGTCGGTGGGATCGAAGGTATTGAAGTGCAGCGAGTGCTTCTGGTGGTACCACCGCCACGGCGGCACGTCCGCCAACGGGAAGTCGGCGTCGTCTGCGGGGAATTTCCAGACTTCGGTGCCGATCAGCGCACCGGTGCGGTACTTCGTGTCGATGTCATCGATGCGCCGCAGGCTGCCGCTGGTGGCGTAGTACAGCGTACCCTTGCGGTAGGCAACACCATGCGGCTCCTCCAACCCGGTGCCGATCACGTAAGTGCCCGTCGTGCCGGTCTTCTGCGCGTTCAATTCCAGCGCGTACAGCACCTGGGCACGACGATTGGCGGTGCTGCCCTCGCCCGCCGGAACGTCCGCCCAGTGCGGAATCGCACTGCTGCCCACGTACAGCACGGTGCCGGCGTCGTTGAGCGCCATCTGCCGCGGTTGATCCAGGCCCGAGGCGAACAGTTCGACCGTTATCCCTGGCAGGCCTTTCAGCCGGGCCACGTCCGGCAACCTGCGGAAGCGCGGCTTGAAGACGACGTTCTGGCCGGACGACTCGGTGATCCGGAGAACACGACCGGTATCCATCGGCGCGCCGACGCTGTTGCTGTCCAGGATCAGCACATAGTTGCACTGCTTCAGTTCGTCGACGACGACAGTCTGCCCCCAGCTGCCCTGGATCGGGTGGACATCGGCGCCGCACTGGAGCTTGCCGGTGATCTCGCCAGTGGCCTCGCCGCTGCCGTACTCGATGTTGGACGGCAGCTCCAGGGTAATGCGGTTCTCCTGCGGATCGGGATCGGGGCCCATGCAGGCGCCAAGGTGCGTCCAGGTGGTATCCCAGAATGGGTTCTGCCCATCCGGCTCGTAATCATCCTGGTTGCACCAGGCAGCGTGCCCGTGGCACTCGTAGCGCTGCCCCAGGTTCTGCACCGTATCGCCGATGACGTAGCCGCTGTCCGGCGCCCACTGTGGGTCATCACAGGCCATCTGGACCGGACCGGACCCGCCATCTTCCCGGCGGCAACCACCCAACGCGAGCGCCAGCATGAGCGCCGCCACCGCTAACCAGGATTTCATGGTATTCCCCACCCGTCGAATTCGACCCCCGTTGAATTCATGCCTCATGCCGCACCCGCGCTGCGTCAGGCGATTCAGCCGATCCCCCTGAAAATCCCGCTGACCGGGGGAAGGCTGTAACCCGAGGCCACCCCCATCGACTGCGCGACCGTCGTCCAGATCCGCTCCAGGCTGACGTGCTCGCCCAGCCAGTCGCTTCGGTCACCCTGGTCGCCGATATGGATGAAGCGGCCGTTGTTGCTGTTGCCGACGTTCAGCCCGTGCGACCGGGTGCCGCCGATCATCACCAAGGGCATGTCCAGGCTCGTCTCCGGTCGGCCGTCAGACAGCTCGCTGGTGACAACGACCAGGGTGTGGTCCAGCAATGAATCCTCCGGTACGTCCGGATCCGGGTGCCGGGCCAGGTCATCCAGCAGCGTCTTGAGTCGGTTGACGTACCACACTCGCGACTGCTGCCACATGATGCGCTTTTCGTCCGGACCGCTGCCGCGGTTATGGTGGGCAGCCTCGTGCGCATTGTCGGTGAACGTCGGCCCGCTGCCGTCACCGTAGGGATCGAAATAGATCGCCTGGTTCTCCGAACTGGCGCCGACCTGGAAGGTGGCCACCCGGGTCGCACCGCAGGCCAGTGCGGTCGCCAGTACGCTCGACGTGGCAGCCAGCACATCCGCCCTGCGCTTGTGGTCTTCGAGCCACGACTGCTCGAACTCCGGCAGCGTGGGGTCGCAGCCGGGGCCCGGCTCCACCGGGCCGCCATCCAGGTCGTTCTGCACCTGCTCGATGGCGTCCAGGTGCGACTCCAGCTTCTGCCGCTCGCGCGGCGACATGCCTTCCTTGAGCTCGCGCAGGTCGGCCAGGGCCGGGTCGAACACGTGCTTGCCACCACTCCGGCTGCGCCCGGCCTGGTCGGGGAACAAGCTTGCAAACAGGCGGTGCGGGTTGCTCTGCATGTCCCGGATCGCCGTGCCTCCTCCGGAATAGGACACCCGAAAGTTTGGGTTGTGGGTAATGTGGCCACAGAACACAGCCTTCTGCGTGGCTGCATAGTTCGACAGCTTCTGCCCGATGATGTGGTCGATGCTGGCATGCGCCTTGTTGTTGTCACGCAGGCATGACGTCCATCCGCTATGCGCTTCGTAGTTTGTCCCCAGGGAGGTGCCACGGATGTAGAGCGACCGCGAGCGGTAAGGCTCCAGCTCACTGCTCAGCATCGCCAGCAGGGGGCCCTCCACATCCAGCCCCAGCGATCGATAACTGTTGTTGCCCACTTCCCCATCCCACGGATGCCAGATCTGGCGATCGTTCGGGTCGCTGGGCGCTTCCTGGTTCGGCGTGGTGTTGTTGAGATTCAGGGTCCCCAATCCATCGGCCAGGATTACGAACACCACCTTGGGCTTGCCGCCCTGCAGCGCACCCTTCAACTCGCGCCCGTCCACCGCCCAGCGGGCCAGCGACGTGCGGTTGAGGTAGTACGCCCCTGCACCGAGGGCGCCCAGCCCGCCCGCAGCGGCCAGACCCAGCAGCAATCTACGGCGGGACACTGAAATGCTCATTTCGCGTTCTCCTGGTCCTTGCGGCGGTTCATCGTTTTCATCGTTTCAGCGGTCAACAGCGTGGTCGCCAGCCTGCGCGCGCAAGCACGTCGGCCTTGCCGGTCGCCGGGTCGACCCGCATCACCGTGCCGTAGTCGGCCGGGTCCATCGAATTGAAGTAGAGGATGGCCGTTGCGCGGGATTTCTCGAGGTTCAACTCCAGCGCGTACATGGTTTCGGCGCGTCGGATGTTCTGGCCTCTCTGCTCGGTCACCCGGATGACCCGGCCGGTATCCATCGATGCGCCGATGGCGTTGCTGTCCATGATCAGCACGTAGTCGCACTGCTTCAGGTCATCGATGACAACGGTCTGGCCCCAGCTGCCCTTGACCGGATGGACGTCGGTGCCGCACTTGAGTTTGCCGGTGATGTCGCCGCTGGCCTCGCCGGTACCGAATTCGATGTTGGTCGGCAGCTGCAGCGTGATGCGGTTGCCTGGCGGATCGGGATCAGGCCCACCCGTGCAGGCGCCCAGGTGCGTCCAGGTTTCTTCCCAGAACGGGTTCTCGCCATCGGGCTCGTAGGGCGCCTGGTTGCACCAGCCGGGGTGGCCGAAGCACTCGTAGCGCTGGCCGAGGTTCTGCACCGTGCTGCCGATGACGTAGCCGCTGTCCGGCGCCCACTGCGGGTCGCTGCAGCTGGGCTCGAAGGCGTCGGACTCATCGTTCTTTCGGCAGCCACCCCATACCAGCACGAGCGCCAACAACAGCGCGATCAACGCCATCCAGGCCTTCATCGGAGGTCCCCGGCTCTTGAATTCGACCCCCGTTGAATTCAGATTCCACGGCCTGTCTAGGGCGCACTGGAATTGGGCGCAACCATGCGCCCCGTCCTATTAAGACGGGGTGAAGTCAGCCCTGCTGGACCGGTCCGCCCAAGGTAAATGCATCGGCGTCGAGCATCGCCGGGAAGCGCGCACGGTGCGCGGCCAGCGCGGCGGCGGAGACCGTGGTGGTCACCACCTGCTCGCAGCTGCGGGTTTCCACCTGCGGCTGCCCGAGGAAGTCGATCACCGCGCTGTCGCCGTCGTACTGCAGCGCGTTGCCATCCACGCCGACGCGGTTGACCGCCGCCACGTAGCACAGGTTTTCGATCGCGCGCGCACGCAGCAGGGTCCGCCAGGGATAGGCGCGTGCCGCCGGCCAGTTGGCCACGAAGATCTGCAGGTCGAAGTCCAGGTCGTCGGCACGTTCGACGTTGTAGCGGTTGCGGCAGAACACCGGGAAACGCAGGTCGTAGCAGACCAGTGGATTGATCCGCCAGCCTTTCCATTCCACCGTCAGGCGCGCGTCGCCGGCCGCATAGCGCAGGTGTTCGTCGCCGTAGCGGAACAGGTGGCGCTTGTCGTAGTACTGCAGGTCGCCGTCCGGCGTGGCCCACAGCAGGCGGTTGTACACGCCCTCGCCCACCCGCAGCTGCACGCTGCCGGTGACCGCCGCGCCCAGCCGCGATGCCTGCTCGCGGATCCACGCCACGGTGGGACCGTCCATCCCTTCGGCGCGGAAGATCGCGTCGTTGGAGAAGCCGCTGGTGAAGGTTTCCGGCAGGATCACCAGGTCGGTCTGCCCGGCCAGCGGTGCCAGCAGTTCGCCATAGTGGGCGCGGTTGCCCTCCGGGTCGTGCCAGCGGGTGTCGCCCTGTACCAGGCTGATCCGCAGGTCGGGACGCAGCGCGGCCGCCATCACAGCGCTTCCAGCCGTGCGATGGCCGCATCCAGGGTCGCGTCGTTCTTGGCGAAGCACAAGCGCACGATGCGCTGGCCCTGCGGCGGGGTTTCATAGAACGGCGACAACGGAATGGCAGCCACGCCCTTTTCGACGGTCAGCCATTTCACGAATTCATGGTCCGGCAGGTCGCTGATCGCCGAGTAGTCCACCAGTTGGAAGTAACCGCCCGGCACCGGCAGCGGCTGCAGCCGCGTGCCGAGCAGCTGTTCGCGGAAGCGGTCGCGCTTGGCCTGGTAGAACGCGCCCAGTTCCAGGTGGTGTTCCGGCTCGTCGCGGATCATCGCGGCAAAGCCGTACTGGGCCGGGCCGAAGCTGGTGAAGGTGTTGTACTGATGGACTTTGCGGAATTCCGCGCTCAGCGCCGGGGGCGCCACCGCATAACCGATCTTCCAGCCGGTGCAATGGTAGGTCTTGCCGAAGCTGGAAATGACGAACGTGCGCTCGCGCAGCTCCGGGTAACGCAGCGCCGATTCGTGGCGGCGACCGTCGTAGATGATGTGCTCGTACACTTCGTCGGAAATCAGGTAGATGCCGGTGCCGCGCAGCACGTCGATCAGGGCCTGCATGTCCGCGGCGTCGAACATCGCGCCGGACGGGTTGTGCGGCGTGTTGACCATCAGCAGGCGGGTCTTCGGCGTGATCGCCGCGCGCACCCGGTCCCAGTCGACGCGGAAGCTCTGCGGATCCAGCGGCACGTGCACGGCGCGCGCGCCGGCCAGCTCGATGGCCGGCTCGTAGCAGTCATAGGCCGGGTCCAGCACGATCACTTCCTCGCCGGGGCGCACCACCGCATGGATGGCGTTGAAGATCGCCTCGGTGGCACCACTGGTGACGGTGACCTCGCTGTCCGGATCCACCTGCGCGCCATACAGGTCCAGCGACTTCTGCGCGATGGCCTGGCGCAGCGGCGCCACCCCGGTCATCGGCGGGTACTGGTTGAGCCCGCCGTGCATGGCCTTGATCGTCTCATCAATGAGCCGCTGCGGCGCGGAAAAGTCCGGGAAGCCCTGCCCCAGGTTCACGGCGCCGTGTTCGGCGGCCAGCTGGGACATCACGGTGAAGATGGTGGTGCCCACCTTGGGCAGCTTGGTCTGGGGGTTCATCGGCAACCGGAAATCAAAGGCGGAGCAAAAGTGTAAACCGGTACACTCCCTGCATGCAGATCTCCCCGAACACCCCGCCGCTGCTGTCCGCCACGGGCCTGGCCTTCCACCGCAACGATGAACCCGTGTTCGGGCCCCTTGATCTGCAGGTCGACGCAGGTGAGGCGCTGCTGGTCCAGGGCGACAATGGCGCCGGCAAGACCACGCTGCTGCGGGTGCTGGCCGGGCTTCTGCGGGCCGGCAGCGGGACCATCCAGATCGATGGGCGCCCGGCCGGGCACCGCGAGCGCGCGCAGTTCGTGGCCTACCTGAGCCACCTGCCTGGACTGAAGCCGGACCTGGACACGCTGGAGAACCTGAATTTCCTGTGCGGCCTGCACGGTCGCCGCGCGCGCCAGATGCCCGGCAACGCGCTGGCCATCGTCGGCCTGGCCGGCCATGAGGGGACCTTGGTGCGCCAGCTCTCCGCCGGCCAGAAGCGACGGCTGGCGCTGGCCCGGATCTGGCTCTCGCCGGCACCGTTGTGGTTGCTGGACGAGCCGTACGCCAACCTGGACCTGGACGGGATCAACCTGGTGAACCGGATGATTTCCGCGCACCTGCGCGGTGGTGGCGCGGCGCTGGTGACCACGCACGGCGCCTACGCCGCGCCGCCGGTACGGACGCGGCTGGTGACCCTGTCTACGGCTGGACAGGCGCCGCAGGCCGCAGCGGGAGACCCGGCATGATCGCGCCGGGGACCCAGCCGGGACTGTGGCAGACCGCGCGGGCGCTGGCGGGGCGCGACCTGCGCCTGCTCTGGCGACGCCGCGGCGATGCCCTGCAACCGCTGCTGTTCGCGCTGCTGGTCGTGGTGCTGTTCGCGCTGGCGCTGGGCCGCGACCCGCCATTGATGGCCAAGGTCGCTGCCGCCGTGCTGTGGCTGGCGGTGCTGCTGGCCGGTCAACTCGCGCTTGACAGCCTGTTCCGCAGCGATGCCGAGGACGGTTCGCTGGAACAATGGCTGCTGGCCCCGGTCCCGTTGGCCTGGCTGGTGCTGGTACGGGTGCTGGTGCACTGGGCGACCACCGCGCTGCCGATGATCGCGGTTACCCCGCTTCTTGCCGAAATGCTGCATCTGCCACATGACCAACTGCCGATACTGCTGGCATCGTTGCTGCTCGGCACCCCGTTGCTCAGCCTGATCGGCGGCGTGGTGGCGGCGCTGACGGTGAGCATTCGACGCTCTGGTATTCTCGTTGCGCTGCTGGCGTTGCCGCTGTTCGTACCGGTGCTGGTGTTTGGTGCAGGCAGCGTGGCGGCTGCCGCGCGCGGGCAGGATCCGGTCGGCGCGTTGCTGCTGCTCGGCGCCGGGCTGGTGGTGGCACTGGTGCTGGCGCCGCTGGCTACCGCTGCCGCGATCCGGATTTCATTGAGTTGAGTGGTTGGCTTGCGTTTCACCGTTTTTCAGGACACGCCTGGCGTGTCGCTACGTTCTCGTCCCCTGCTGGATAGCTATCGCCGCATGCAGCCCATCGTCCGCTGGTTCCATCAACTGGGTTCGCCGCCCACCTTCGACCGCTTCGCGTCGCGCTGGTCGCGGGTGTTCTATCTGGCCGCCCTGCCGGTACTGCTGGTCGGCATCTGGCAGGGCCTGTTCGTGGTGCCCGCCGAGCAGAACCAGAACGACGCTTTCCGCATCATCTACATCCATGTGCCCAGCGCCTGGATGAGCCTGTTCGTGTTCGCGCTGATGGCGCTGTATTCAGCCATCGCGCTGGTCTGGCGGATCAAGATCTGCGAGATCCTGGCGATGGCGTGCGCGCCGATGGGCGCCGGCTTCACCCTGGTCACCCTGCTCACCGGCAGCATCTGGGGCAAAGGCACCTGGGGCACCTGGTGGGACTGGGACCCGCGCATGACCAGCGAGCTGATCCTGCTGTTCCTGTACCTGGGCGTGATCGGCCTGTACCACGCCATCGAAGACCGTCGCAGCGCGGCGCGCGCGGCTGGCCTGCTCGCCATCGTCGGGGTCGGCCTGCTGCCGATCATCCGCTACTCGGTGGACTGGTGGGGAGGCCTGCACCAGCGCCAGTCGATCAATGTGTTCGGCGACAACGCGGTCCGCGCCGAGCTGATCGCCCCGCTGTGGTGGATGGTGGTGGCCACCAAACTATGGTTCGTCGGTTCGCTGCTGGCCAAGGCACGCGCCGACAACCTGGGCCGCGAGGCCGGCAAGGCCTGGGTGGCCGAGCGCCTGGGGCCCGCCGGCGGCAGCGCACAGGAGCACCCGACCCGATGACCCATGTTCCCTTCCTCGTGGCCGCGTACGCGGTGTTCGTGCTGGTGCTGGCGGCCGACGCACTGGGCTCGCGGCTGCGGCTGCGCGCCGCGCGCCGCCAGGCGTTGCAGCGCCAGCAGCGGCAGCGCGCACGCGAGGCCGGCAGCAACGCCTCCGCGCTAGGCACGGAACTGAGCCGATGACGCCGGTACAGCGACGCCGGCTGGTTTGGGTGCTGCTGGTGCTGCTGGCCTCCGGGCTCGCCACCACGCTGGTGGCGTTCGCGCTCCAGCGCAACATCGCCTACCTGTACACGCCCTCGGAGGTGCTGCGCGGTGAGCACGGCACGCAGTCGAATTTCCGCCTCGGCGGCATGGTGGTCAAGGGCTCGTTCCAGCGTGCCGAGGGTTCGCTGGACGCCCACTTCGTGGTCACCGATGGCGATGCCACCCTGCCGGTGACGACCTCGCGGATCCTGCCCGACATGTTCCGCGAAGACTCGGCCGTGGTGGCGATGGGGCGCCTGCAGGACGGGGTGTTCGTCGCCGACGAAGTGCTGGCCAAGCACGACGAGAACTACATTCCCAAGGAAGTCGCCGACAAGATGGGCAAGGCGCACAGCAAGCACGACGTGCCCATGCCCGCCGTGGAGACACGCTGAGTGCTGCCGGAACTGGGGCAGGTCCTGTTGTTGTGCGCACTGCTGGCGGCGCTGCTGCAGGCGCTGCTGCCGCTATGGGGCGCACAGCGTGGGCAGGCGGCGTGGATGGCGGTGGCCCGTCCGGCCGCGTTCGCCCAGCTGGCGCTGGTCGCCGGCGCCTTCGCGCTGCTCACCGTTGCGTTCGTGCAGCAGGATTTTTCGGTCGCCTACGTAGCCGAGAACTCCAACAGCCTGCTGCCGCTGGCCTACCGGTATTCGGCGGTATGGGGCGCGCATGAAGGCTCGCTGCTGCTGTGGGTACTGGTGCTGGCGCTGTGGGGCGCCGCGGTGGCGCTGTGGTCCAGGCGCCTGCCCGACACCGTGCGTGCACGCGTGCTGGGGGTGATGGGGATCATCAGCCTGGGCTTCCTGGCCTTCCTCTTTTTCACCTCCAACCCGTTCGCACGCCTGCTGCCGGCGCCGCTGGAAGGCCGCGACCTCAATCCGCTGCTGCAGGACCCGGGGCTGATCATCCACCCGCCGATGTTGTACGTGGGCTATGTGGGCTTCGCGGTGCCGTTCGCGTTCGCCATCGCCGCGCTGCTCGACGGCCGCGTCGATGCGCGCTGGCTGCGCTGGACCCGTCCGTGGACCAATGTGGCCTGGGGATTCCTCACCCTCGGCATCGCGCTCGGCAGCTGGTGGGCGTATTACGAACTGGGCTGGGGCGGCTGGTGGTTCTGGGACCCGGTCGAAAATGCGAGCTTCATGCCGTGGCTGGCAGGCGCCGCCCTGATCCATTCGCAGGCAGTGACCGAGAAGCGCGGCAGTTTCGCCAGCTGGACCCTGCTGCTGGCGATCGCCGCGTTCGCTCTGTCGCTGCTGGGCGCGTTCCTGGTGCGTTCGGGGGTGCTGACCAGCGTGCATTCGTTCGCCGCTGATCCGTCGCGCGGCGCGTTCATCCTGGTGTTCCTGGCCCTGGTGGTCGGCGCAGCGCTGGTGCTGTATGCGCTGCGCGCTGGCGCGCTGGGCAACGACGATCCGCGCCGCGGCTTCATGCCGACCTCGCGCGAGACCCTGCTGCTGGCCAACAACCTGCTGCTGGCCGGGGCCTGCGCGATGGTGCTGCTGGGCACCCTGTATCCGCTGCTGGCCGACGCGCTGGGGCTGGGCAAGGTGTCGGTCGGGCCACCGTATTTCGGCACCCTGTTCATCGTCCTGATGGCGCCGCTGGTGGCGCTGCTGCCGTTCGGGCCGCTGGTCAGCTGGCAGCGCGACCAGGCATCGCGGCGACTGGCCTTGCTGGCGCCGTGGGCCGGCCTGGCCCTGCTGCTGGGCGTCGTTGCATGGTTCATGGCACCGCAGGGCAAGCTGAAGGCGGCTGCCGGCGTTGCTGCCGCAGCGTGGGTGGCACTGGGTACGGCCCGCTTCGCCTGGACCCGCCTGCGCGGCAACGGCCGCTTCAATGCGGAAATGGTCGGCATGCTGCTGGCCCACGGTGGCGTGGCGGTGTTCCTGGTCGGCGCGTTGCTGGTGGAAGCGCTGAACGTGCAGCGCGAGGTCGCGCTCACCCCGGGCCAGAGCCTGGACGTGAGTGGCTACACCCTGCGCTTCGAGGGCGTGGACCACCAGCAGGGGCCCAATTACGTCTCCGACCGCGGCCACGTGCGCGTGCTGCAGGGTGATCGCGAACTGGCCCTGCTGCACCCGGAGAAGCGCGCCTACGCCAGCGGCGGGCAGATGATGACCGAAGCCGGCATCCATGCGCGCGTGCGCGGCGATGTGTACGTGGCGCTGGGCGAGCCGCTGGGCAACAATGCATGGGCCGTGCGCGTGCATGTCAAACCCTTCGTGCGCTGGGTCTGGTTCGGCGCCGTGCTGATGGCGCTGGGTGGCTTCGTCACCGCCGCCGACCGCCGCTTCCGCCGTTTCCAGGAGTAGTTCCGTGTCCGATCCCCGCCCCGCCTCCCGCCCGCTGCCGCCCGTGGCCATCGTCATCGGCGTGCTGTTCTTCTTCGGGTTGCTGGGGCTGATGATCTACGGGGTGATGAAATCCGGCGCGCCGGACCGCGACATCCTGCCCTCGGCGTTGATCGGCAAACCGGCGCCGGCCTTCGCGCTGCCGGTCCTGCACGACCCGTCGATCACGGTGAACAGCAGCGAGCTGCGCGGCGCGCCGTACGTGCTCAACGTCTGGGGCAGCTGGTGCGCCGCGTGCCGCGAGGAACATCCGATCCTGACCCGGTTCGCCGAAACCAAGCGCGTGCGCGTGATCGGCTACAACTGGAAGGACGAGCCGACCGATGCGTTGCGCTGGCTGGAGCAGCTGGGCAATCCGTTCGTGCTGGTGCTGACCGACATCGAGGGCCGTACCGCGATCGACTGGGGCATCACCGCCGCGCCGGAAACCTTCCTGGTGGACGCCAGCGGCGTGGTGCGCTGGAAGTACAGTGGCGCGCTCAGCCAGCGCGTGATCGACACCCAGCTGATTCCGGAACTTAAAAAACTGGAACGTGACCATGCGAAACCGCGTGCTACGCCTGCGGAGTGAGCCCGGCGCCGCGAGCCGCACGACTGACAGGCGTGCGCTACCGGTGTGGGTTCTCGCATTCGCGTTGATGCTGCCTGCGCTGACGCTGGCACAGGCGGTGTCCGACCCTACCCCGCTGCAGTACCGCGACGCCGCCGAGGAAGCGCGCTTCCATGCGCTGGCCGCCGAGCTGCGCTGCGTGCAGTGCCAGAACCAGTCGCTGGCCGATTCCAATGCGCAGATCGCGCATGACCTGCGCCGCGAAGTGCTCACCCTGATGCAGCAGGGCCGCACCGATGCGCAGATCAAGCAGTTCCTGGTCGACCGCTACGGCGAATTCGTGCTGTATCGACCGGTGATGGACACCCGCAACAGTGTCTTGTGGTTCGGCCCCGTGGCGCTGGTGCTGGGCGGTGCCGGCGTGCTGGCGTGGGTGGTGCGCCGGCGCAGCCGCCAGGTACAACCGATGGGCGACAGCGAGGAACGCTGGTGAGCGCGTGGATGCAGGTGATTGCTGGGCTGTGCGCCGCGGTGGTGGCCATGGTGGTGCTGTGGCCGCTGCGCCGCGTGGGCCGGCGCGCGCCGTTCGTGGCGGCGGTGGTGGCCGTGGGCGTGGCCGGGGTGGCGCTGTACACGCTGGTCGGTACGCCCAAGGCGGCCGATGCCGTCGCCGCAGTCGAACCCGGGCCGGCGTCGCTGGAACAAGGTGTCCGCGAGCTGGAGGCCGCGCTCGCACGCGAACCGCAGCGTGCCGATGGCTGGGCCCTGCTGGGTCGCTCGGAGCTGGCGCTGGGCAACCTGGACAAGGCCAACCAGGCATTCGCGCGGGCAGTGGGCCTGGCCCCGGATGAGGTGCCGCTGCTGGTCGAAGCCGCACAGGCGCGTGCCCAGGCCGACCCTGCCAAGCGCTTCGATGACACCGCCCTGCAATGGCTGCGGCACGCCCAGCAGGTCGACCCGGCCAGCGAACGCGCCGGGTGGTTGATCGGCATCGCGCAGCGTCAGCGCGGGCAGGACGCGGAAGCGGCGGCGACGTGGGAAGCGCTGCTGCCGCGACTGGAACCGGCGGCAGCCAGCGCGCTGCGCGAGCAGATTGCGATTGCACGCAGCAAGGCCGGTGTTCCCGCCGCGCCCGCAGCTGACGACGCGGCCGGGGGTGGCGTGAAGGTCTCAGTGGCGCTCGGCCCGGACCTCGACACCGCTGCGCTTCCGGCGGACGCTTCCGTATTCATCATCGCGCGCATGCCCGGCGGACCGCCGATGCCGGTGGCCGTGCAGAAGCACCGGCTCGCCGACCTGCCCCTGCAGATCACCCTGGACGACAGCAACAGTCCGATGCCGACCGCGAAGCTGTCCTCGTTGGACAAGGTGGAAGTATTCGCCCGCATTTCAGCCAGTGGACAGGCGAATCGCCAGGACGGAGATATTGATTCGCCGGTGGTGCAGGTGCAGCTGCCGTCCAAGGGCACGGTAACCCTCACCCTGCGGTAGCGCCGCACCGTGTGGCTCAACGGTGCCGGTGCTCCGGGGGGACATTGCCCCCCCGGATGGCTTGCAGGCTACATCGCGGCCAGCAGCACGCCGGAAACATGCTCGCGGGGGGCATGCCCGCCGGAGAAGCCCGGCCCCGACGTGGTGCCCGAACAGGCAAGGGCCGCCACCAGCTGATCGACCTCGCGCTTCCCATCCGCCGCGGCAACCGTGCCCCGCGCGCCACCGGCAAGCGTTTCCACGTCGTCGGCACTCAACCACTGCTCGAAGCCGATGCTCACACCGTCCAGGCGCCGGTTCGGATCGGCGTACCAGCCTTCCACCGTGATGCGGCCCATGCCATCGCCGATCAGCATCTCCAGGCTGTCGCCGACCCGCTGGAACTGGACCGTCTCGTTGTCATAGAGCCGCAGGCTCAGCTCGTCCCAGCCGCCGGCATCAAGGTTGTCGATCACATCATGGCCGTCGCCCGGCAGGAACACGTAGGTGTCGTTCCCCTCGCCTCCCACCAGGCGGTCATCGCCGGCCCCTCCATCGAGGCTGTCGTCGCCCTCACCGCCCAGCAGCACATCGTTGCCCGCATCGCCGTACAGGCTGTCATGGCCCTCCAGGCCAGAGAGCTGGTTGTCCAGCGCGTTGCCGTCAAGGGTGTTGTCCTGCACGTTGCCCGTAGCGAGGGTGGCCTGATCGACCAGTACCAGCGACTCGACGTTGTCCCCCAGCGTGTAGTTCACGGACGAGATCACCTTGTCGTCGTAGCGTTCCGGGTGCTCGCCCTCGCTGGGCACGGATGCCATGCGGGACTCACCCCAGCCACCATCCTCCTGCTCCTCAAGGACGACGTCGCCAAGGTTATCTATGTAGTACAGGTCCGCGCCGAATCCACCCATCATCACATCCGCACCGCTACCGCCGATCAGCGTATCGCGCCCCGAGCTGCCAACCAGGAGGTCGTTACCCGCGCCGCCGTCGAACCAGTCGGCGTCCCAGCTCTCGACGCCGTCGGGCGTGCCATACAGCGTGTCGTCACCGGCACTGCCAATGAGCACGTTGGAACGGTCGCTGCCACGCCCCACCAGTCCCGCCCTGTCCAGGATCAACCTGTGGAGCTGCTCACCCAGGGTGAAGTCGACGCTGGCAATGACCGTGTTGGTCTCCGGGATTCCGAACCACTCCGGGCCGGCGTCGATCACCACGTCACCGATGTTGTCCACGATGTAGGTATCGTCACCGAGGCCGCCATCCATGATGTCGGCGCCTTCGCCGCCGTCCAGCAGGTCGGCACGCGCGCCGCCGTACAGCACGTCGTTTCCACCAAGCCCGCGCAGCACATCCAATCCTTCGCCGCCGCTCAGCACATCGTCAGCGCCTGTGCCGATCAACACCCGATCACCCACCACGACGCGCTGGGCGATATCCGTACCGCTCCAGTGGCTGCCATCAGCGAACACCAGCGTTTCCACCATATTGCTGCCGGCGAAGTAGTCGGCTACGCCAAGATCATCGCCCGGTCCCAGGCGGATCACCAGGTCGTTGCCGAAGCGCAGCAGCTGCACGTCGGTCGCGGCAACGTCACCGGAGAAGCGCAGGGTATCGATGCCACCCGCGTCGGTGAGGTGCATCGGCCCGTAACCCTTGCCGTACACATACGTGTCGCTGGCGTAGGACCCCTTCATCGCGGTATCGAATCGTCCCACGTGGTGGGGGTCGGGCACGCCCGGGTCGAAATACCCGGCAGTGCCTTCGGAGCCTTCGTACAGCCCCCAGTTCGCCTGCGAACCGATCATGTAGGCGAATTCTCCCTGCTGGTCGGTGTAGGGGATGCCGTCGTAGTTCACCGAGATCAGCGGCAGATCCGGCCCCAGCCTCGCCAGGATGTCCTCGCTGTTCCAGACCGTCCCGTCGGCGAAATGCAGCGCCTGGATCGGCCCGCCAAGGGCGCCTCCCACGTCAGCGAAGTGGTTGAGCACCATGAGTCGATCACCCGTACCCTGCAGGGTCAGCACCAGCGCGTCGCCTGAGCGCGCCAGCACCAGATTCTGCGACCCGATGCCGGCGCCCAGTTCGATCACGTCGTGATCGCCCGCGTCGCCCGGCGCATTCACCACGAAGTCCAAGCCGGAGTCGATGCCGAAGCGGTAGACATCGCTACCCGCACCGCCGAGCAGCAGATCGCTGTCGCCCCCCCCTTCGATGATGTCGTCGCCGGCGCCACCGGCTATGACGTCATTGCCGGTACCGCCCAGCAGGGTGTCATCGGTCTGCAGGGCCCGGATCTCGTCGTTGCCCGCACCGCCGTCGATCAAATTGCCCGGAGCGGCCATGTCGATGATGTTGTCGTGATGAGCAGTGCCCGTTGCTGCCATGCGGTACAGGTCCTGCCCGGTCCACACGGTACCGTCGGCGAACTCGACGCGCTCGATCCGGTCATAGATGGTCCCCTGTACTTGGGTGAAGTACTCGGTGATGACGATGCGGTCGCCACTGGCCGTATTGACGATGTGCAGGTCCTCGTTCTCGCTGCTCTCGCGCACCAGCACCAGTTCTGAAGCGCTTACCGTGGCATCGAACACGATGCGATCGGTATCAATGTCGATCTGCTTCTCGGTAACGTAATCCACGCCATGGCCACGACTGAACAGGTAGGTGTCGTCATCGCCGCCGCCCCAGAGATCGTCGTTGCCGGTGCCACCCACGATGATGTCACTGCCCCAACCACCGAAGATGTAGTCGTTGCCCTCGTCACCGTACACGAGGTCGTCGCCGCCGCTCGAGTAAATGGAATCGTCGCCCGCACCGCCGTAGATCCGGTCCTTGCCCGAGCTGGGATGTTCCATGCTGCTGATCGTCACCCGGATGTCTCCGTAGATCAGGTCGTTGCCGCTACCGCCATGGATGATGTCGTCGCCGAGTTCGGCAATGATTTCGTCATCGCCCTCATCGCCATACAGCAGGTCGTCGCCATAGCCGGCCCAGATCCAGTCATTGCCACCATAGCCATGCACGACCAGGTCGTCGTAGGTGGAATAGAACAACCGGTTATGCCCACCCAGCAGTTCCGCAGTGGACACTTCGCGGCCGTCTGCCCAATGAATCTTCACCGGCACGCTGCCACCGCCGGTGTACTTTTCAATGGTCAGCGCGTCCTGGTCATTGAACGTGATCACCAGCGTGCCGTTCTCGATGTTGAACAGCGCGTCTTCCGCGCTATTGAGCCCGACGAGGTTGACGATGCGGGTTTCGCCCGGGTCGGAGCTACGGATCACGTCGCGTCCGGATCCCAGCGCATAGCGGTAAACATTGGTGCCCGCCCCGCCGTCCAGCACGTCATTGCCACCGGCGCCGTCCAGCACGTCGTTGCCTGCGCCACCGTAGAGCTGGTCGTTGCCGTCGCCGCCAAGCAGGGTGTCGTCGCCGTCCTCGCCGTACAACGCGTCGTCACCGCCCTCGCCTTCCAGGACGTCGTTGCCCTGGGCGCCGTGCAGTTCGTCACGCCCGTTGCCGCCAACCAGGTGGTCGGGTCCGGACGTGGCCGAGCCGACCAGCGCCAGCACCGACGCGCGGTCGAGCACGCTGCCATCGGCAAACTCGATGCGATGCCTTGCACTGGTGTCGGCCAGGAAGCCCTGCAGGGTTACCGACTGGTCCGGACCCAGGTCGATGACCAGCGTATCGCCGTGGCGCTGGAACAGGACCGTCGCCGGGCTGCCGGTGAGCAGGCGGATGATGTCGTCGCCGGCATCGACACTGCCGAGCTCGCCCACGACGTCGTGGTCCTCGCCCGCACCGATCACGATCAGGTCGTTGCCCAGTCCCCCGATCAGCATGTCGTTCCCGCTGCCACCGTGCAGTTCATCATTGCCGGCGCCGCCGTGGATCCAGTCGCTGCCTGCACCGCCGTAAAGCAGATCGTTGCCGGTAAAGGCTCCAAGTTCATCGTCGCCGTAGAGACTGTCGTCACCCTCCCCGCCAGCCAGCACGTCATCGCCGCCCATGCCCAGCACCACATCGTTGCCGTCGCCCGCATCGATGGTGTCGCGACCGTGGTCGGACGCTGCATCCTCGGTACTGTCGCCGTATATGAGGTCGTAGCCCGTTCCACCGGCGATGACGTCATTGCCGGCACCGCCGATCAGGGTATCGGCGGCGTCGCCACCGTCGATATGGTCGTTGCCGCCCTGCCCATCGATGAAGTCCATGCCACGCCCGCCAGTGATCCGGTCGTCGCCGTGGTGCTGAAGCGCCAGCTGGTCGGTGACGAAGTCGCCGTAGATCACATCCTCACCGTCGTCGCCCTCGATCAGGTCATTGCCGGCGCCGCCCCAGATCTGGTCGTGGCCATCACCGCCGTAGATCGCGTCGGCGCCCTGGCGGGACGCCTCCAGTGCCACTTCATCGCCGATCAGGATATCGTCGCCGCGACCGCCCCAGATCTGGTCGGAGCCTCCATCGCCATAGATTTCGTCATCACCGTCGCCGCCGTCGATCTGGTCGTTGCCGTCGTGGACCGCGCGCGACGACAGATTGGCGAACTGGTCCTGCGCCAGCACCCCGCCCACAAGATCACCGCGGAGCAGGTCGTCGCCCTCACCTCCCATGAGCAGATCGTTGTCATGGCCGCCGAACAGTACGTCATTACCGGTGCCCCCCTGGACGATATCGTCGCCCTCACCGCTCATCACGATGTCCGAGCCGGCGCCCGCGTCGATGATGTCGCCGCCGTCGGCGTACAACTCGGCATCGGGGAGTGAAATACCGCCGGGGAGCGTTGGACTGCTCAGGAAGCTTGTACTCAGCTTGATGTCCGCGTAATAGGTGCGCGCGTCGTTCGCGTCGCCACTCATCAGGTGCACCATGAAGCCCACGCCACGCGCAAGCTCCACACCCTCAAGCTCGGGACCCGTCCAGTACACCGGCCTGCGCACCGTTCGGGCAACTTCGACAATGAAATCGTTGCCATCGCCCGCCTCGATGGTATCGCTGCCAGATCCGCCGTTGATCAGGTCGATGCCGGCGCCTGCGCGGATCACATCATTGCCGAAGCCGGTGTAGTACGCGCGTGGCGCATCGTTACCCTGGAACACGCCATTGACCGGCACGCTGCCATCGGGCGTCACCTCCCCGTCCCACATCGACGTGGTGTTGGCCGGGCCCGGGTTGTACGCCTCACCCATGCCCTCCAGGATCATGCCCAGCGCACCTTGCTGCCAGCCCTGTATATCGGCGGTATTGCCGGTTTGGGTGTCGATCACGGTCAACGTGACCAGGCCCGCCTTGATGCTGCGCAGGGCGCGGAAGCGGGCGTCAGCTGACTGCCAAGCATCGGCGCCGACTCGCCCCATCGCCCCCACTACGACGCCCGAGAGGACAAGTTCGCCGCTGCCGTCCAGATCCTTGAGGGTGTCGTGCTGGTTGCCGAGCTGGCCGCTGCCGCCAATCTCGTAACGGTCAAAGCCGAGACCGCCTTCCATGTGGTCGTTGCCGTTGCCACCCACCAGGATGTCGTCGCCGCCCAGGCCGATCAGTGTGTCCGCGTCATCACCACCATTGAGCAGATCGCCTCCGGTGCCGCCTTCCAGGTAGTCTTCGCCCTTGCCGCCAGCCAGGGAATCGTCGCCGCCTTCACCGAACAGGCGGTCATCGCCGTCTCCCCCGAGCAGAAGGTCGCCAGCGCCGGCGCCGAAGAACATGCGCCGGGCCTCCAAAAGCCCGGCATCGATGCGGTCGACGCGAAGATCCAGGTCGGTGCCGTTGCCGCGCGCTTTGAACAGGATATCGCCGCCGACAGAGATCGAACCCGAGTAAGGGGAGGTTTGATCCACTACCCCGTCGCTGTCGCGGGCGTCGCGGTACATGTTGAGCCAGGTCAGGAACTCGCTGCGCGACTGGATCCATTCTGCGGTGACTGCTCCATCACCGGTCTGGGCGTTGTACAGCGCCAGTTCCGCGGCGCGCGCGTCGAGAGGCTCCACTGCGAACACCGACAAGCTTGCAAGCGCGTTGCGCACGCGAAGGTCCCCGGCGCCCAACTGCTGGAGTTCGACGGCGGTCTTGCCGCCGATGTAATCCACCTGCAGGATTTGGGTCTGGGCGGGCGTCAGGGCACCGAAGAACGCAGTGAACGAGGCGGTGTAGTTCTGCTCGTTGACTTCACTGGTGGGGTAGCCAAGGAAAGCGCTGAGCAGCATGTTCAGTGTGCTTTCCCTACCATACTGGCCCATCAGGGAGAACGCTGGACCCAATGGCGTGTCCTGGAACAGTCTCGCCAGACGCGGGCCGAGTTCGTGGTCACTGGGGGTGATTACATTGGTGGCGACATCGACGATCACGTCGAGCCATGAGGAATCCGGCAGCTGATTGAAGATCAGTGCACCATCGACATAGCCCATCCAACCTGAACCGACCGCTTTGATGGCATGGGAAAAGGCGTCGAATGCAATCAGGGCATTCTTCCAGTCGTCGAGCGTGTCGAGCGTCTGAGCCTCCCCGGTACTGAATAGGCGGCCGGTCTCATTGCCGCCGAGCAGGCTGAACAGCAGCGAGCCCGACCATGCGGCGTTCTGAGTATAAGCCGTGTCCTCCCCAAGACCCTTGAACACCACCTCGCCGACCGCAGATGCGTCGTTGTTTGCGATTTCAGCGAGTGTGAGTTCGTTTTGCTCCAGAAGATCGTTGATCACCTTGATGGCGACGGCATTCGATGCCTCCTGCATCAATGCATCAGTCACCGTTACGCCGCGAAGTTCGGCCTGGCGCAGTGTGTAGGCGCGAATGATGTCGGAGAACGGCCCGTACCCACCGTTGGCCTGCTCGGCTCCCAGAAACCACAGCCGAACCTCCTTGGCACTCTCGTTACCCTCCAGCCAATCCGCAATCTGGCCGTAGATATAGCTATAGTTGTTGTTGATCGGCCCCTCACTCAGCAGCTGCTCCAGGGTACTGATCTGTTCGATGTTCAGCAAAGGCATGCGTTTACGCTCCGTGTGAATGCATTACTCGCAAATACTGGAATTGGACTATCTGTTGGGGCAGCGCACCGTTGAGGGCGCGACACCTTCCATCACTGACCGTACGACCTCGTCTACCTCCCTCCACGGCCGGATGGAGCGTGTCAGGTAGCTGTAGCCAACCGCCAGTCGCTCCTTCTGATATGCGACCTTGCAGCGCTCTATCTCCCGAGGCGTGTTCCGGCTGCCACAGGAGGCCTGGAACGGAAACTCACCTGCCCGATACTGCAAGGACGGCAACGCCGCGTAGTAGACAGCAACGTTCATCCGCCCGCCCGGATCCCCTTCCAGTCTCACCACGCCATATTCGGGCAGCTCATCGCGCACAGCCCAGTCGCGCTTGGCAAGATCGGTCCAGATCGGGGCATCGGTTCGGTTGCAGCTCAGCAGGACGTCGATCGGCGACTCCACGTCATCGTCAAAGCAGCTCTGCCGGAAAGGGTCGACACTGGAAATGGACAGGCTGACCTGGGCAGCATCCGTCGAGGGGATGGATCTGATTGCCATCTGAAGACCGTTGGCTGATATCTGGCGCTCGCTTGAGTACATAGGCCGCCCCCAGTCCATGCGGATCTTCTGGCCACAGTACGACAGGATCCCGTTGACGAGTTCCCCGTCGGACTGCTGCTTGATTCTGGTTCGCAGCGCTTCCTGCCTGGCCGTGCGGGTGCTGCACGTGTGCGATAGAAGGGCTATGGCGCCCAACAGGCACACCGATAGAACGATCCTGGTCGTACGATTCATCTTCCCTGCCCCTAAGCGAACTGTTTCCCTTGACGCCGGCTGGACACGCATGGCGTGTCCCTACGCAGGCTGGATCCTTTCGCCCCTGATCGGGACTGCGCTGCTGCATCCGCGCATCGCACGCAGCCATGTCAATGCTTCCGGCAGCGCCCAGGCGCTGCCGATTTCGATCACGATCCGCTCGCTGCAGCGCGAAGCCATAGTGCCGAACTTCCCGGACATATCATTCCCTTTGTGCAGCGCTTACAGCACGTGCACCCCGCCACGAGCATGTGGCTGCGCCCGGGAGGTTGTCAATAAGTGAACTGGGCTGGCCATCTCAAAATGCGCCGTTTTTAATCGGTCACCTTGCCGGGCAGCGCGAGGTCGACGGTGCGTGGCCTTCCATTACCGCCAGTCCCCCCATCGTCGACTTCCCGCCAGGGGCGCATGGGCCCGGTGAGACAGGTATAGCTGACCGCCAACGTTCCCTTGCGATAGGACCTGGGCCGATACGAACCGTCCCGGCGACGGCACGGGCATCCCCACCCTGCCCGGGTAGAATGCCCGCATGACTGAATTCATTCCCCCAGGCACCCGCTACCACGCCCTGCCCTCGCCATTCGCGTTCAAGCGCGGCGGTGAACTGCGCGGTGCCCAGGTCGCGTTCGAGACCTGGGGCACGCTGAACGCTGACGCCAGCAATGCCATCCTGATCGTCACCGGCCTCTCGCCCGACGCCCATGCCGCGGCCAACGCAGCCAACCCCGCGCCCGGCTGGTGGGAAGGCATGCTCGGCCCGGGCAAGCCGATCGATACCGACCGCTGGTTCGTGGTGTGCGTGAACTCACTGGGCAGCTGCAAAGGTTCCACCGGGCCGGCGAGCGTGGATCCGGCAAGCGGCGAACTGTACCGGCTGGGTTTTCCCGAACTGTCCATTGAAGACGGTGCGCGCGCCGCCGTGGAGGTGGTGAAGGCGCTTGGGATCAGCAAGCTCGCCTGCGTGATCGGCAACTCGATGGGCGGCATGACCGCGCTGGCGGTGTTGTTGCTGCATCCCGGCATCGCGCGCAGCCACATCAATATTTCCGGCAGCGCCCAGGCGTTGCCGTTCTCCATCGCGATCCGCTCGCTGCAGCGCGAGGCGATCCGGCTGGACCCGCAATGGAATGGTGGCCGGTACACCGACCAGCAGTATCCGGAATCGGGCATGCGCATGGCACGCAAGCTCGGCGTGATCACCTACCGTTCCGCGCTGGAGTGGGACGGCCGCTTCGGCCGCGTGCGGCTGGATTCGGACCAGGCCGATGATGATCCGTTCGGGCTGGAGTTCCAGGTCGAAAGCTACCTGGAAGGCCATGCGCGCAGGTTCGTGCGCTTCTTCGATCCGAACTGCTATCTGTACCTCAGCCGCTCCATGGACTGGTTCGACCTGGCCGAATACGCCGGGGGCGACGTCATGGCCGGCCTCGCGAAGATACAGGTGGAGAAGGCGCTGGCGATCGGCGCCAACACCGACATCCTGTTCCCGGTGCAGCAACAGCAGCAGATCGCCGACGGCCTGCGCGCGGGCGGTGCCGATGCGCAGTTCATCGGCCTGGATTCGCCGCAGGGCCACGATGCGTTCCTGGTCGATTTCGACCGCTTCGGGCCGGCGGTGCGCACCTTCCTGGATGCGCTTTGAGCCATGCGCCAGCAGGGCAGGCTCAGCGAGTGGAATGATGCACGCGGCTTCGGCTTCGTCCAGCCGCATGGCGGTGGCGAGCGCTGCTTCGTGCACATCGGTGCGTTCGCCGGGCGCGACCGGCGCCCTGCGCTGGGGGATGTGATCACGTACGAGGTGCAGCGTGATGGCAAGGGTCGCCTCAACGCAACCCAGGTACGTTTCGCGCTGCAGGGTAATGGGCGCCGGGCAACCACTGCGACCGCGGGCAGCGCAGGGCGCGACTGGTTGCCGAGGCGCGCCATCGCAGTGCTCTTCCTGGCGGGCGTGGCGGCCGCGGCATGGCTCGGGCGTTGCCCGCCGTGGATTGCCGCAGCGTATGCCGGCCTGAGCGCACTCACCTTCCTGTTCTACTGGCACGACAAGAGTGCCGCCCGGCACGGCCGTCGGCGCACGCCTGAGAGCACCCTGCAGGTGATGGCGTTGCTGGGGGGATGGCCGGGTGCATTGCTGGCGCAGGGCATGCTGCGCCACAAGAATCGCAAGGCTTCGTTCCAGACGACGTTTTGGGGTGCCGTGGTGATCAACCTGGTGGCGCTGGCGTGGATCGCCGGCGGTGGATGGTCCACCGCCGGGTGAGATCGCCAGGGCCGGCCAACGGCCGGCGCTTCCGGGGCCGACTACTTTCCGGCGACGGCGTCGTTCAACTTTTCGATCGCCTGGTCGGCGGTGAACGTGTTGGGCTTCTGGATCTTGGGGAAATCCTTGAAGGTCTCGTTGAACTTCGTCAGCAGCGCGATGGCGCCGTATACGATGTAGACGTGGTTGATGTACCAGTCCCAGTAGGTGTTCGAGGTGACATCGGCGAACTCGTACGGATCGGTGCGCAGGTTGTAGATCTTGGGGATGCGCATGGGGGTGAACGGTTCGCCCCAGACCGCCATGGTTCCCTTGCAGCGCTGCTCGATGAAGGTCACCTTCCAGTTGTCATAGCGGATTCCCAACGTGTCCCCATCGTCGGAGATGTAGACGAACAGCTTGCGCGGCGAGTGCTCGGCCTTGCCGGTCAGGTAGGGCCACAGGCTCACGCCGTCGATGTGGTTCTTGTAGGTGCGCCCTATCGCCTTGACGCCTTTCTTCAGGTCGTCCACCACCGTCTTGTTTCCCGCGACCTCCAGGAAAGTGGGCAGCCAGTCGTGGTGCTGCACGATTTCAGTGGAGATGGTGCCCGGCTTGATCTTTCCGGGGAAGCGCGCCACCAGCGGGATGCGGAATGCGCCCTCCCAGTTGGTGTCCTTCTCGCTGCGGAACGGGGTCATGCCACCGTCCGGCCACGAATTGCGGTGCGGGCCATTGTCGGTGGAGTACACCACCAGCGTGTCGTCGGCGATGCCCAGCTCGTCCAGGTAATCCAGCAGCGAACCCACGTTCTTGTCGTGGTCGATCATGGTGTCGTGGTAGGGCGACTGCCAACGACCGGCCTGGCCCAGGCTCTCCGGTTTGGTGTGGGTGATCAGGTGCATGTGGGTGAAATTCACCCAGGCAAAGAATGGGGTGTCGTCGTCGGTGGCCTGCTTGATGAAGCCCTTCGCACGCTCTGCGAAGTCGTCGTCGCAGGTGACCATGCGCTCGCGGTTGAGCGGCCCGGTATCTTTGATCTTCTGCTTCCCCACCCTGCCCCAGCGCGGCTGTTCGGTGGCGTCGTCCTTGTTGGTGGCAAAGCTGTGTATCACCCCGCGCGGTTTCACCGTGGCGATGAAATCACCGAACTCATCTTCCGGGAAGTAGTCGTACATCTCCGGTTCTTCTTCGGCATTGAGGTGGTACAGGTTGCCGTAGAACTCATCGAAGCCATGGTTGGTCGGCAGCATGTGGTTCAGGTCGCCGAGGTGGTTCTTGCCGAACTGGCCGGTGGTATAGCCCTCGTTCTTCAGCAGCGCGGCGATGGTGACGATCTTCTCGTTCATGCCGATCGGTGCACCCGGAATGCCCACCTTCGACAGGCCGGTGCGCAGCACGCTCTGCCCGGTGATGAACGAGGAGCGCCCGGCGGTGCAGGACTGTTCACCGTAGGAGTCGGTGAACATGATGCCTTCGCGGGCGATGCGGTCGATGTTCGGGGTCTGATAGCCCATCAACCCGTGCGAGTAGCAGCTCAGGTTGGAGATGCCGATGTCATCGCCCCAGATGACCAGGATGTTGGGCTTCTTGTCGGTCTTTTTCTTCTTGGCGGCGGTGGCCATCGGGTGCTCCAGGAGTGCTGCGGCGGGTCCATGGATGATCCCTGCGCCAGCGGGGGGGCGACCACCGTGTTTCTACTTACGCTGGCTAAGTAATTCTGTCCCGTTGGTCCGTACGGCGTCAGCGCCAGGCGCTGCCTACCTGCACGTAGACGGTGTCGTCCTCGGGACCGAATGCGTAATCCAGGCCCACGTAAAGCCCCAGCTGGCGCGCGATCAGGTAGCGACCGCCGACCCCCTTGGCCACCTGGCTGGTGGCAGCGGAGAAGCTGCCGTGCTCGCCCCAGGTGCGCCCTGCGCCCACGAAGCCAATGGCGGCCCAGCGCGGTGTGAGGTTCCAGCGCAGTTCGGTTTCGACCGTGGCAGCGCGCGTGTCCTGGTAACGGGCCGAGCCAATGCCGCGCAGATCGATGTAGGGCAGCCGGTAGAACGGCACGTCGCCGCCTACCCAACGCACGTCCACCCTACCGCCGAGGACGAAGCGCTTGTCGCCTAGCGGAAGGTAGCCGAACGCATGCGCGCGGTAGCTCTGGAACTCGTTGTCGCTGCCGATGGCGTCATCGTAGAAATTGCCCTCCAGCATGCCCAGCCATCCGCTGTTGGGGGTGAATGAATTGTCGCGCTGGTCGTACTGCAGCGACAGCCCCAGGCCGGACGTCCTGCGGTTCAGCTCGTGCGGCTTGAAATACTGGCGGTCCGAATCCACGTCGAAGCCGATGTCCAGGTCCATGTAAATCCACTGCAGGCCCAGGAACAGCGACTGGTCGCCCAGGCGCCGGGCAATCTTCTGGAACGCCATGTAGCCGTCGGAGCTGTAGCCGATACCCACTTCCGGCAGCACCTTGCCCGGCGTGTAGAAGTCCAGGTTGAACGACGATTTGGCGACGCCACCGGTATAGCGCCAGCGGTCGTCCTTGAAGTGCAGCATGGCGCCGGCCCCGTAGGCCGTGCTGCCGTTCTCGGTCTTCATCCCGGCCACGCCGTAGATGTTCGGCGGGATCATCTGCTTCCGCCCGTCGGCAGCTGTGCGTTCGAGCGCTGCGCCCTCCGGCCGGTGGAAGAACGCCAGGGCCACGCCGCCGCCGTAGCCCACGGCCGGATCGCTGATGATCACGGGCACCGGCAGGAAACCCTTGCGCTCGAGCAACCAGCGCGACATGTCGAAATGGCCATCCTGCGCGTCCTTGAACATGGAGTGGCTGGGGGCTGCCGGGGCCGGCACTGTGGTGTCCGATGCCCTTTCCTGCGCAGGTGCAGGCGCGGCCAGCGCACAGTGAAGGATCATGGCTGCCGCCAAACCTGCCTTCCATCCACGCATGTCGTGCTCCCGGATGCCTCATCGTGTTCCGGACACACTGACAGACCCCGCTGCCCTCCAGCCACGGCCGTTATACGTAGCCGACCTAAGTACAATTACCTAAGCGGATGCGTCGCCCCAGGTCATGACAGCGTGCCGTCGCGCAGGTGGTAGCTGCGGTGCACGATGCCTTCGGGCAGCTCGTCGTGGGTGATCATCACCAGGCTGCGCCCGTCAAGGGCGGACACCAGGTCATGCAGCAACGCATGCGCGGTATCCACGTCCAGGCCTTCTGTCGGCTCATCCAGCAGCAGGATCGGTGAGCCCCGCAGCAACGCACGTGCCAGTGCCAGCCGGCGCGCCTGCCCGGCCGACATGGTGGCGCCGTTCTCGCCCACCCAGGCCTGCAACCCGCCCAGCCGCTCGGCCCACGCCTGCAGGCACACGTCGGCCAGCACCTGCCACAGCCGGGTGTCGCTCGCGCCCGGATCGCCCAGCCGCAGGTTGTCGGCAATGCTGCCGGCAAACACCGGCGCATGTTGCGGCAGCCACGCGATCTGCGCGTGCCAGTCGGCCTGGGACAGGCTGCGGATGTCCTGGCCGCCATACAGCACGCGCCCGCCATCCGGGTCCCACAACCGCAGCAGCAACGACGACAGGGTGGTCTTGCCACTGCCGCTGTCGCCGCGGATGGCGATGCGCTCGCCGGGCGCGAGGCGCAGCTGCACGTCGTCCAACAGCGCGCGCGCCTGCCCGGGCCAGCGGAAACCCACCTGGTCAAGCTGCAGGACGGCCGGCTGTGCGGGCAGGGGCAGCGGCGCGTCGATATCGGTCACGCCGGCGGGCTGGTCGACGATGGCGTCCAGCCGCGCGGCCGCCACGCGCCCGGACAACCACGACTGCCATGCCAGGCCGATGCCCGCCCACAGCTCGATCAGCGCGACGGTCAGGAACACCAGCGCTGCCGCCATCGCCGCGTCGATCGCGCCACGTTCGAACCCGCGCAGCGCCAGCCGCAGCATGCCGACCAGGCCCACCGCCGCGCATACGCCATGCAGTGCATTGCCGGCCACCAGCCGCCAGCGGCGGCGCCGATCGCGGGAACGCACGTGTTTGGCGGCGACCAGCACGCGCAGCTTCCAGTGCTCGCGCGCCTGCAGGGCGGTCAGGTCGGCGGCGCCTTCCAGTCCTTCGAAGGCCTGCGTCCGCAACTGCGCGCGATGCAGCGCGCGGTCGCGCTCCTGCCCCGCCGCGCCACGCACCGTCGCCCACGGCACCGCCACGCCGATCACCACGGCCAGCACGGCCAGCAGCAGCGCGGCGGGCGGATGGATGAGCGCGGCCGACAGCACCGCCACCAGCGACACTCCGCCCAGCGCCAGCAGTGGGCCGATGGCGCGCACCAGCAGCCCGTCCACTTCGCCGATGTCGGACATCAGCCGCGCCAGCAGTTCGCCGGTGCGCACCCCGCCCAGCCGCGCCGGGGCCAACGGCAGCGCGCGGCGGAAGAACCACACGCGCAGGTCGCGGGCGATGCGCAGGGTGACGTCATGGCCGACCAGCTTCTCGAAGTAGCGCGAGACGATGCGGGCCATGGTCAGGCCGCGGATGCCGGCCGACGGCGAGAAGAAATTGAAGCCGCTGCCCAGCCCGGCCGCGCCGGCCAGCGCGGCGGCGGTGAGGAAGCCACCCGACAGGCCCAGCAGGGCGGTGCCGGCCAGCATCGTGCTCCACAGCAGCAGCACGGTCAGCAGCAGCCGGCCGCGATGGCGGGCGAACACCTGCTTCAGGGACTCGTCGCGCCCGCAGTTCATGCCGGTTCCTCTGTGGCCTGCGCCTGGCCCGAGGCGGTCAGCACCAGCCGGGTATCGGCCCAGCGCATGGCCGCTTCGCTGTGAGTGGCGATCACCACCGCGCGGTCGCGCGCGAATGCGGCCAGGGTCTGCAGCAATGCTTCTTCGGTGCCTGGATCGAGGAACGCGGTCGGCTCGTCCAACAGCAGCAGCTGCGGGTCGCGCAACAGCAGCCGGGCCAGCCCGATCCGCCGCGCTTCACCGCCGGACAGGCCGAATCCGCGTTCGCCGATCAATGTGTCCAGGCCTTGCGGCAGGTGTGCGGCAAAGCGCATCACCTGTGCTGCTTCCGCGACCGCGAGCAGGCGCGCGTCGCTCACGCCGGGATCGGCCAGGCGCAGGTTGTCGGCGATGCTGCCGTGGAACAGGTACGGGCGCTGCCCGGCATAACCGACCTCCAGCCCCGGGCGCAGCACGATTCTGCCCGAGCGCGGCGGCAACCAGCCGGCCAGCGCTTCCAGCAGCGTGCTCTTGCCGCTGCCGCTGGGGCCGACCAGGGCCAGCCGCTGCCCGGCCTCGATCTGGAACGAGAGCTGCTGCACCACATCGTGCGAGGCCCCCAGCGGGCGCAGCACCAGGTCGCGCACCACCACCGGCGCTGCATGCTGTTCCAGCAGTTCGGGGGCGCGCGGGGGTGCGCCCGCGACCTCCTCCGGCATCGCCTGCGCCGGCAATGCGCCCAGCAGGCGTTCGACTTCCGCCGCCGCGGCCAGCGCATTGGCGCGGTCGTGGTAATGCGCGGCCAGGCGCCGCAGCGGTGCATAGAACTCCGGCGCCAGCAGCAGGCAGAACATGCCCGCGCCCAAGGTGGGCACCGCCGCATGCAGCGACATCAGCCCGAGATAGCTCAAGCCGAGGTACAGCGCCACCATCGCCACGCTGACCGAGGCGAAGAACTCCAGCACCGTCGAGGACAGGAACGCGATCCGCAGCACCTTCATGGTGCGCTCGCGCACCCCTTCGGCAGCGGCGGCCACGCCTTCCAGTTCGGCCTCGCCACGGCCGTACAGGCGCAGCAGGCCCAGGCCCTTGATGCGGTCGGCGAAATGCCCGCTCATGCGCGCCAGCTCGCCCAGCTGGGCGCGACCGGCGGCTTCCGCGCCCCAGCCGACCAGCATCATGAAGAACGGCACCAGCGGCGCGGTGAACAGCAGGATCAGCGCCACCACCCAGTCCACGTACGCCACCGCCAGCAGGATCAGCAGCGGCACCACCACCACTTCGATGCGCACCGGCTGGTAGCCGGCGTAGTAGCTCTCCACCGCGTCGGCATGGGCCAGCATCAACTCACCCAGTTCGCCGCTGCGCTGCTGGCGCAGCCACAGCGGGCCCTGCCCCAGCAGGCGCGCGTAGATCCGTTCGCGCAGGGCCAGGCGGGCGCTGTCGGCCACGTCACCGGCCATGGCCTGGGTAAAACTACTGAGCAACGCGCGGACGATCAGGACTAGCATGAGGGCCAGCAGTACCCCGGTCGCCTCTGCCAACGGACGGCGCGCCACCAGCACGGCCTGGATGAGCCAGGCAATGGCGGCGGCCTGCCCGATCAGCAGGGCACCGGAACTGCAGATGGACAGTACGGCCAGGCGTTGGCGACCGCGGGCGCCCGCGGCCAGGCTGTCCAGCCAGCGCAGGCGCTGGCGGCGCAGGTCGGGGGTTTCAATGGCAGGCACGTCCGGGGGCTGGCTCAAGAGGAATCACTGGCGGCCGCAGAAGAGATGCCTGACATTGTAATGGCTGCCGGCGTACCCTTCCGGTGCGGCGCACGGTCGCAGGGGGAGGCTCTACGATGCCGCCCGCCACCGTCGCCTACATTGATCTGAATCAAGGCTGTTTGAAGTTGCTGGTCACAGAATCCATCCCGTAGACCCCCCCTTCCCGCCACCTGATACGCCAGAACCCCACGAGGTAGCCAGGCCATGATCGATTCGACAGTCGTAGAACTGTCGCGGCTGCAGTTCGCTTTGACCGCGATGTACCACTTCCTGTTTGTCCCCCTCACGCTCGGCCTGTCGTTCCTGGTCGCCATCATGGAAAGCGTGTATGTCATGACCCGCAAGCCGGTGTGGCGGCAGATGACCCTGTTCTGGGGCACGCTGTTCGGCATCAACTTCGCCATTGGCGTAGCCACCGGCCTGGTGATGGAGTTCCAGTTCGGGATGAACTGGTCGTATTACAGCCACTACGTGGGCGACATCTTCGGTGCGCCGCTGGCGATCGAAGGACTGATGGCGTTCTTCCTGGAAGCCACCCTGATCGGCCTGTTCTTCTTCGGCTGGAAGCGGCTCAGCCCGGTCAAGCACCTGGCGGTGACCTGGTTCATGGCGCTGGGCACGAACCTGTCGGCAGTGTGGATCCTGATCGCCAATGGCTGGATGCAGAACCCCACCGGCGCGGTGTTCAACCCGGACACGATGCGCATGGAGGTGGTGGATTTCGCCGCGGTGCTGTTCAACCCGGTGGCGCAGGCCAAGTTCGTGCATACGGTCAGCGCGGGCTACGTCACCGGCGCGATCTTCGTGATGGGCATCAGCGCGTTCTACCTGCTGCGCAACAAGCACCAGGACGTGGCGCGGCGTTCGTTCGCGGTGGCGGCGGCCTTTGGCCTGCTGTCGTCGCTGTCGGTGGTGGTGCTGGGCGACGAGAGCGGGTACGCCGCCAGCGAGCACCAGAAGATGAAGCTGGCCGCCATCGAGGCGATGTGGGAGACCGAGCGTGCCCCGGCCGATTTCACCGCCTTCGGCATTCCCAACCAGACGACCCAGCAGAACGATTTCGCCATCAGGATTCCGTACCTGATGGGCCTGATCGCCACGCGTTCGGTCAACCAGCCGATCCCGGGCATCCTGGAGCTGGTGGAACGGGCCGAACACCGCATCAAAGGTGGGCAGCTTGCCTACGGCGCGCTGGAACGCGTGCGCAGGGACAAGAACGATGTCGAGGCGCGCGAGATGTTCGACCGCCACTGGCAGGACCTGGGCCACGGGCTGCTGCTGAAGCGCTACCGCGACGACATCCTCAACGCCACCCCGGATGAGATTTCCAGGGCGGCCATGGATACCGTGCCGCGCGTCGCGCCGCTGTTCTGGACCTTCCGCATCATGGCCGGGCTGGGCTTCTACCTGATCGCGTTCTTCGCGATGGCCTTCTACTTCTCCTGCCGCAACACCTTCCATGAGAAGCGCTGGTTCCTGCGGCTGGCGGTGTGGTCGATACCGGCCCCGTGGATCGCGATCGAATGCGGCTGGTTCGTGGCCGAATACGGCCGCCAGCCGTGGGCGGTGGACGGCGTGCTGCCGACCTTCTACGCCGCATCGGGCCTGGCCCTGCATGAAATCCTGACCACGCTGGCCGTGTTCACCGCCACCTACACGGTGCTGCTGGTGATCGAGGTCAAGCTGATGCTCAAGGCGATCCGCACCGGCCCGGCCGACATCCTTCCGTCGCTGCAGCCCGCGCGTACGCCGCTTCCCCACAATGCCGCCGTGCCGGCTCCCGGCCAGGCCTGAGGCAGGAGAAACTCCATGGAAATTCTAGGACTCGATTACACCACGCTGCGCCTGGTCTGGTGGCTGCTGCTGGGCATCCTGCTGGTCGGCTGGGCAGTGATGGACGGCTTCGACCTGGGCGTGGGCACCCTGCTCCCGTTCGTGGCCAGGACCGATGAGGAACGCCGCACGGTGATCAACACAGTCGGCCCGGTGTGGGAAGGCAACCAGGTGTGGCTGGTGCTGGGTGGCGGTGCGATCTTCGCCGCCTGGCCGCCGCTGTACGCCGTCAGCTTCTCCGGCTTCTACCTGGCGATTTTCGCCATGCTGTTCGGGCTGATCCTGCGCCCGGTCGGTTTCAAGTACCGCAGCAAGATGCCCAGCAAGCGCTGGCGCACCACGTGGGACTGGGTGTTGTTCGTGGGCGGGCTGCTGCCGGCGCTGATCTCCAGCGTGGCGGTGGGCAACGTGCTGCTCGGCGTGCCGTACCACTTCGATGACAGCATGCGCATCTTCTACACCGGCTCGTTCTTCGGCCTGCTCACCCCGTTCGCGCTGCTGGCGGGGTTGGTCGGCGTGGCGATGATGGTGTCGCACGGTGCGGCGATGCTGGTGCTGAAGACCGACGGCGCTGTCGCCGACCGTGCCGCCCGCTATGGCAGCATCGCGGCGCTGCTCAGCTTCGTGCTGTTCGCTGCAGGCGGTGCCTGGGTCGCGTTCGGCCTGCCCGGCTACCAGATCACCTCGCAGGTGGTCACCGACGGCCCGACCAATCCGCTGCTGAAGACCGCCGAGATCGGCGCGGCCGCCGGTGGCTGGCTGCGCAACTACAGCAGCATGCCGCTCACGCTGGTGTTCCCGCTGCTGGGCCTGGCCGGTGCACTGGCCAGCGCGGTGCTGCTGCGCGCCCGCCGTGGGTTGGCTGCGTTCCTGGCCTCGGGCGCGTCCATCGCCGGCATCATCCTGACCGTGGGCTTTGCGATCTTCCCGTTCCTGCTGCCTTCGTCCAGCCAGCCCAGCGGCAGCCTGACCGTGTGGGACGCCTCGTCCAGCCAGCTCACGCTGTTCATCATGCTGGTGGCCACGGTGATCTTCCTGCCGATCATCCTGGCCTACACCAGCTGGGTGTACCGGGTGATGCGGGGCAAGACCACGGCCGAAGACATGGCCGACAACCCGAACGCGTATTGATATTGCCCAGCGTGCCGACCAACGGTCGGCACCTACCTAAATGTTGCCGACCAACGGTCGGCACCTACCGAACGTGATATTGGAGGTTTTGCCATGTGGTATTTCGCCTGGATCCTCGGCACCGGCCTGGCCTCGGCCGCCGCCATCCTCAACGGCATGTGGTTCGAAGCGCGTGAGGTCGGCGAAGCCGACCACCAAGCGCGGTAGCACACGACCGTTGGTCGTGTGACCTTCCAAAAAAAAGGTTGCCGATAATCCCTTCACACCGTATCCTTGTCGGCTCCTTCGGGGTGTAGCTCAGTCTGGTAGAGCGCTACGTTCGGGACGTAGAGGTCGCAGGTTCGAATCCTGTCTCCCCGACCA
>Ga0102591_1001254_pt1 | contig 36458 bp, 28 predicted proteins | sample AraplaCol_mCL_r2_2_FD_76860 | JGI IMG/M metagenome (GOLD analysis project Ga0102591, IMG submission 76860) | Arabidopsis root microbial communities from North Carolina, USA - plate scrape MF_Col_mCL_r2 (SPADES assembly) (version 2) | ecosystem: Host-associated > Plants > Roots > Endosphere...
AGACTTTGCATGCATATCAGGAGATCACCATGGCAAAAATGACGGCGGCCGAAGCGGCTGTCCACGTACTGCAGAAGGAAGGCATTTCGGTTGCATTCGGCGTACCGGGCGCTGCCATCAATCCGCTGTACGCTGCACTGAAAAAGAACGGCAAGATCAAGCACATCCTGGGCCGCCACGTCGAAGGCGCGTCCCACATGGCTGAAGGCTACACCCGCGCCGCCCCCGGCAATATCGGCGTGTGCATCGGCACCTCCGGTCCGGCCGGCACCGACATGATTACCGGCCTGTACTCGGCGCAAGCGGACTCGATCCCCATCCTGTGCATCACCGGCCAGGCGCCGCGCGCGCGCCTGCACAAAGAAGATTTCCAGGCCGTGGACATCTCGTCCATCGCCAAACCGGTCACCAAGATGGCGACCACGGTCCTGGAGCCGGCCCAGGTGCCGCGCGTGTTCCAGCAAGCCTTCCATCTGATGCGTTCCGGCCGTCCGGGTCCAGTGCTTATCGACTTGCCGTTCGACGTGATGATGGCGCAGATCGAATTCGATCCTGAGACCTACACCCCGCTGGATGCATTCAAGCCGCGCGCCTCGCGCGCCCAGGTCGAGAAAGCGCTGGAGATGATGAACGAGGCCGAGCACCCGCTCATTACCGCCGGCGGCGGGATCATCAACGCCAACGCTTCCGCCCTGCTGCAGGAATTTGCCGAAATCGTCAACGTGCCGGTGATCCCGACCCTGATGGGCTGGGGCACCATTCCCGACGACCACCCGCTGATGGCGGGCATGGCAGGCCTGCAAACCAGCCACCGTTACGGCAACGCCACCGTGCTGGCCTCCGACTTCATCATCGGCATCGGCAACCGCTGGGCCAACCGCCATACGGGCTCTGTCGACGTGTTCACCGAAGGGCGCACCTTCGTGCACGTGGATATCGAACCAACCCAGATCGGCCGCGTGTTCGGCCCGGACCTGGGCATCGTGTCCGACGCTGGCTACGCGCTGGAACTGTTCGTCGAAGTGGCCAGGGAATGGAAGGCCGCCGGCAAGCTGCGCGACCGCACCGGCTGGGTAGCCCAATGCCAGCACCGCAAGCGCACCATGCTGCGCCGTACCGACTACGACAACGTGCCGGTCAAGCCGCTGCGCGTGTACGAGGAAATGAACAAGTACTTCGGCCGCAATACCCGCTACATATCGGCCATCGGGCTGTCGCAGATCGCCGCCGCGCAGTTCCTGCACGTCTACCAGCCGCGCAACTGGATCAACTGCGGCCAGGCAGGCCCGCTGGGCTGGACCATTCCTGCCGCGCTCGGCGTGCGTGCCGCCGACCCGAGCACCGACATCGTGGCGATTTCGGGCGACTACGACTTCCAGTTCCTGATCGAAGAACTGGCCGTGGGTGCGCAATTCAAGCTGCCTTACATCCACGTGCTGGTGAATAACTCCTACCTGGGCCTGATCCGCCAGTCGCAACGCGGTTTCGACATGGACTTCTGCGTGCAGCTGTCCTTCGAAAACGTGAACGCCCCGGAACTGAATGGCTACGGCGTCGACCACGTGGCCGTGGTGGAAGGCCTGGGCTGCAAGGCGATCCGCGTGCACAAGCCGGACGACATCATCCCGGCCTTTGAGCAAGCCCGCGAACTGATGGCCAAGCACAGCGTGCCGGTCGTGGTGGAAGTGATCCTGGAGCGCGTGACCAATATCGCCATGGGCACCGAGATCAACGCAATCAACGAATTCAACGACATCATCGACGCCGCATAAGAGGAACTGCAATGCCAAAATTCGCTGCCAACCTGACCATGCTGTTCAACGAGCAGCCTTTCCTGGAACGCTTCGGCGCTGCTGCGCGCAACGGCTTCAAGGGTGTCGAGTTCCTGTTCCCTTACGAATTCGAACCGCAACAAGTGCACGAGCAACTGGAACAGCACAAGCTGGAAATGGTGCTGCACAACCTCCCAGCCGGCAACTGGGCCGGAGGTGAGCGCGGCATCGCCTGCCACCCGAACCGCATCCCGGAATTCGAACAAGGCGTGGAAACTGCCCTCGCCTACGCCAGCGTGCTTGGCACCCAGCGCATCAACTGCCTGGTCGGCATCAAGCCGGAAGGAGTTGCCGATGCCGACGCCCGCGCCACCTTGGTCAGCAACCTGAAGTTCGCTGCCACAGCGCTGAAAAAGGCCGGCATCCCGCTGCTGATCGAGCCAATCAACACCTTCGATATTCCTGGCTTCTTCCTGTCGGGAACGAGGCAAGGGCTGGACCTGATTGAATCGGTGGGTTCGGACAACCTGTTCCTGCAGTACGACATCTACCACATGCAGCGCATGGAGGGCGAACTGGCCAACACCATCAAGAACCATCTGTCGGTGATCAGGCACATCCAGCTTGCCGACAATCCGGGCCGCTTCGAACCGGGAACCGGCGAAATCAATTACCGCTACCTGCTCAACTTCCTCGACGAGATTGGCTACGAGGGCTGGGTGGGCTGCGAATACAAACCAAAGGCCGGCACGGAAGCTGGCCTTGGCTGGCGCGCTGAACTGTCCACCTAAATAAAACCCAGAGGAGAAAGCAACATGCAAAAACTTGGATTCATCGGTCTCGGCATCATGGGCGGCCCAATGGCCGGCCACCTGCAAGCAGCAGGCCACAAACTCTACCTGCACGACGTGAAGAACCCGCCGGCCAACCTGGTCGAAAACGGCGCTACCGTGTGCACCTCGGCGATGGAAGTAGCCAAGCGCGCCGACATCATCTTCCTGATGGTGCCGGACACCCCGCAGGTGGAAGAAGTCCTGTTCTCGGAAAACGGCATCGCCGCTGGCCTTTCCGCCGGCAAGATCGTGGTCGACATGAGCTCCATCTCGCCGATCGCCACCAAGGAATTCGCCAAGAAGATCAACAAGAAGAGCTGCGCTTACCTGGATGCCCCGGTATCCGGCGGCGAAGTGGGTGCCAAGGCAGCTTCGTTGACCATCATGGTCGGAGGACCGCAGGAAGCCTTCGACACCGTCAAGCCGCTGTTCGAACTGATGGGCAAGAACATCACCCTCGTGGGCGGCAACGGCGACGGCCAGACGACCAAGGTCGCCAACCAGATCATCGTGGCGCTGAACATCCAGGCAGTGGCAGAAGCGCTGCTGTTTGCATCCAAGGCCGGCGCCGATCCTGCGAAGGTGCGTGAAGCGCTGATGGGCGGTTTCGCTTCCTCGCGCATCCTCGAAGTGCATGGCGAACGCATGGTCAAGCGCACCTTCAACCCTGGCTTCCGCATCGCGCTGCACCAGAAGGACCTGAACCTGGCGCTGCAAGGCGCCAAGGCGTTGGGCGTGTCGCTGCCGAACACCTCGGCCACCCAGGAACTGATGAACGCCTGCGCCGCCAATGGTTTGTCCGGCCTCGACCACTCCGCGCTGTGCCAGGCGATCGAACTGATGTCCAACCATCGCATTTCGCAGGCTTGATATGACGTCCACTCCAGCCCCACGCGACCTTTTGCTCGACCTGTACGACGCCGCCATTGGCGCCGTCCACCCGCGCAACCTGGTGCAGGATTACCTGCCGCAGCCGCCCGCCAATGGCCGCACCCTCGTGATCGGTGCCGGCAAAGGCGCCGCGGCGATGGCACAGGCCGTAGAGCGCAGCTGGCAGGGACCGCTGTCGGGGCTGGTGGTGACGCGCTACGGCCACGGCGCCGACACCCAGCATATCGAAGTGGTGGAAGCGTCGCATCCTGTGCCCGACGATGCGGGCCGGAAGGCTGCCGCGCGCATGCTGGAAATGGTGCAGGAACTGACAGAAGACGACCTGGTGCTGTGCCTGATTTCCGGCGGCGGCTCGGCCTTGCTGGCGCTCCCAGCTGAAGGGATTTCACTGGCGGAAAAGCAGGCGCTGAACAAGGCGCTGCTGAAAAGCGGTGCTACCATCGGCGAGATGAACTGCGTGCGCAAGCACCTGTCGGCCATCAAGGGCGGTCGCCTGGCGCTGGCCTGCGGCAAAGCGCGCGTGGTCACGCTGCTGATCTCCGACGTGCCGGGCGACGATCCGCGGGTGATTGCCAGTGGTCCCACCCTGCCTGACGCCACTACCAGCTCCGAAGCACTGGCGATCCTGTGCAAGTACCAGATCGAGATTCCCAAAAGCGTGCTGGCGCACCTGCAATCGAACGCCAGCGAGACGCCGAAGCCGGGCGATCCGCGCTTCGGTGGTCACAGCCACCACGTCATCGCCACGGCGCAGCACGCGCTGGAAGCTGCCGCCGCGAAGGCGCGCGATGCTGGCCTCACGCCATACATCCTGTCCGACGGCATCGAGGGCGAAGCGCGCGACATCGGCTTGATGCACGCGGCCCTGGCACGCCAGGTAGTGGCGCGCAGCCAACCCTTCCAGCGGCCATGCGTGATCCTGTCCGGCGGTGAAACCACGGTAACCGTGCGCGGCAACGGGCGTGGAGGCCGCAACGTCGAGTTCCTCCTCAGCTTCGCGCTGGCAATGGAGGGCGCGACGGGGGTGCATGCCATCGCCTGCGACACCGACGGCATCGACGGCTCGGAAGACAATGCCGGCGCCGTCTACGCACCGGACTCGCTGGCCCGCGCCGAAGCGAAAGGCGTCAGCGGCAAGCACCTGCTGGCCAACAACGATGCCTACAGCTTCTTCAGCGCACTGGAAGATCTGGTAGTCAGTGGCCCTACACGCACAAACGTGAACGACTTCCGCGCCATCCTGATTCTTTGAATCATTGAGAATAGAGAGAGACACCAATATGCGTCGCGAACGCAAAGCAAAAATAGTAGCAACCCTCGGCCCCGCAAGCAGCGAATATGCCACTATCAAGGCGCTGTTCGAGGCGGGCGCCGACGTCTTCCGCTTCAACTTCAGCCACGGCAGCCATGCCGACCACCAGGCCCGCTACGCGATCGTGCGCGCCATCGAAAAGGAGCTCGGCCGCCCGATCGCCATCCTGGCCGACCTGCAGGGCCCCAAGCTGCGCATCGGCCAGTTCGAAGGCGGCAAGGTAACGCTGAATGCAGGCGCAGAATTCCAGCTGGACCGCGCGCCCGCGCCTGGCAGCGTCTCGCGCGTTTGCCTGCCGCACCCGGAGCTGTTCGCAGCCGTCAGCGCCGGCCAGTCGCTGCTGCTGGACGATGGCCGCATCCGGCTGGAAGTCCTGGCCAGTGACGCCGGCACCATCCGCACCCGCGTGGTGACTGGCGGCGTGCTGTCGGACCGCAAGGGCGTCAACGTGCCCGATGCCGTCCTGCCCATCCCTGCCCTGACCGCCAAGGACAAGGCCGACCTGGAATTCGCCCTTGGCCTGGGCGTCGACTGGATCGCCCTCTCCTTCGTGCAGTTGCCGGAAGACGTTGTGCAGGCCAAGGAACTGGTGCAAGGCCGCGCTGGCGTACTGTCCAAGCTGGAGAAGCCGGCCGCGCTGGACAGGCTGGAAGAGATCGTTGGCGTGTCCGATGCCATCATGGTGGCGCGCGGCGACCTTGGCGTCGAATTGCCGCCGGAGCGAGTGCCGGGCGTGCAGAAACGCATCGTGCGCCTTTGCCGCAAGCACGGCAAGCCGGTCGTCGTCGCCACGCAGATGCTGGAATCCATGGTCAGCGCCCCGGTTCCAACACGCGCCGAAGCGTCCGACGTTGCCAACGCCGTGTACGAAGGTGCGGACGCCGTGATGCTCTCGGCCGAATCGGCCAGCGGCGCCTACCCGGTACAGGCGGTTTCGATCATGGACCGCATCATCTCCGAAGTCGAGCGCGATCCGCTGTATCCGGCCATGATCGAAGCCCAGCACCAGGCCCCGCTGCCGAACAAGGGCGATGCGATCAGTGCCGCCATGCGCGACGCAGCACGCATCATGGGCGCAAAAGCCATGGTGGCCTACACCACTTCCGGCCATAGCAGCCTGCGCACGGCGCGCGAGCGACCGATGGCGCCGATCGTCAGCATTACTCCCAAGCCGGAAACGGCGCGCCGACTGGCGCTGGCCTGGGGCGTGCACAGCACCGTAAGCCAGGACGTGAACAGTGTCGATGAAATGGTGGCGGCGGCTTGCCGTACCGCCCTGCGCGAGGGATTCGTGAAGGCCGGCGACCAGATCGCCATCGCCGCAGGTACGCCGTTCGGGCAGCCTGGAAGCACCAACCTGCTGCGGCTCGCTGAAATATGGCCGCAATAAGCAGCCACTAAGTACAGACTTTCTCTTTTAACGCCGGTCCTCCAACCGGCGTCTTTTTTTATTCTCCGCGTTGATGCACCTGGGCGCCGGCCGCATAGGTAGCGGTAATGGCGCGGTCATCGCCCAACAAAGCCAGCGCGAACAGCAGTTCCTCGAGGCTGTCGCAACGGGTGGTGCGACGCTCCAGCAATGGCGTAGCCTTGGGATCGACCACGATGAAGTCAGCCTCGGCGCCGGGCACGAAATTGCCCACCGTGCCCTCGAGCTGCATGCTGCGTGCGCCGCCCAGCGTCGCCATGTAGAACATGCGCAGTGCCGGCAGGTAGGTGCCACCCATGCGCGCCACCTTGTAGGTTTCGTTCATGGTTTGCAGCATGGAGAAGGAGGTACCGCCGCCAACGTCGGTCGCCAGCGACAGCGCCACCTGCTGGCGGTCGGCGGCTGCAAAGTCGAACAGCCCACTGCCCAGGAACAGGTTGGACGTCGCGCACATCGACACGGCCGCGCCCGTGGCAGCCATGCGCGCGCGGTCTTCGTCATCGAGCCAGATGCAATGGGCATACATGGAGCGCTCGCGCAGCAGGCCATGCTTGTCGTACACGTCCAGGTAGCTGCGCGCATCCGGGAACAGCGACTTGACCCATGCCACTTCGTCCGTGTTTTCTGCCACGTGCGTCTGAACATAAGTGTCCGGATAGGCGCGCGCCAGTTCGCCGCACATATGCATCTGGTCTTCAGTCGAAGTCGGCGCAAAACGCGGCGTGAGGGCGTACATATTGCGGCCCTTGTTATGCCAGCGGTGAATCAGCTCCTCGCTCTCGCGCGCACCGGTTTCCGCCGTATCCTGCAGGAAGCCGGGGCAATGGCGGTCCATCATCACCTTGCCGGCCGCCATGCGCAGGTTGCGCGCTTCCGCGGCGCCAAAGAAAGCATCCACCGATTCCGGATGCACGGTGCAGTACACCATGGCCGTGGTGGTGCCGCAGCGTAGCAGCTCCTTGACGAAGAAGTCGGCAACCTCCCCCGCGTGTGCCGGGTTCTTGAACTGGCGCTCGGTGGGAAAAGTGTAGGTGTCCAGCCAAGGCAGCAGGCCTGGCGCCGGCGAGGCAATCATGTCCGTCTGCGGATAGTGGATGTGGGTGTCGATGAAGCCGGGCATGATGATCTTGCCGCGGTAGTCGCGCACCTGGGTTTCCGGTGGCAGCGTGTCCTTCAACTGTGCGTAGTCGCCAGCCGCCTGCACGCGGCCGTCGTTAATCACCAGCAGGCCATCTTCATGCCACGCATGTGCGCCGGAATGGAAGGCCGGATCCGCCGTGAAATGAAGGATGCTGGCGCGGAAAGCTTTCAAAGTATTCATCACGCCTTCCTAACTGCCACGGTAAGTCGAATAGGCCCACGGCGACACCACGATTGGCACGTGATAGTTCGCGTTAGCGTCGGCAATGCCGAAAGCGATGACGACTTCATCGACGAAGCGCGGCTCCGGCAGCGCCACCCCTTGCGCGGCAAAGTAGTCGCCGGCGGCAAAAACCAGCTCGTATTTGCCCGCCACGACCTCTCCGCCGGAGAGCAAAGGCGTTTCGCAACGCCCATCCTGGTTAGTGGTGTCGGTCTTCAACAACACTTTGGTGTTGCCTTCAACGCGGAAAAGCTTCACTTTTACGCCCGCACCCGGTTTGCCCTGGGTGATATCCAGGACGTGTGTACTCAGTTTGCCCATATGGTCTCCTCTTGTGAATGAAGAAAATCATATACGGCAGGCCAGTGCGATATATACACGGCGATGAATATCAATCATGACCTGCACGGACATAATCGGGACTCCATATCAAAAAATACAGGAGACACCATGCAGCAAGCATTACGCGTAGCGGCAGCCGGCACCATCGCTGTCCTGGCCCTCGCCATGGGCGCACAGCAAGCCAACGCCGCCGACTGGAGCGACACCTCCATTGGCTACCGCTACGGCAGCAAATTCGCAGAGCCGTATAACCCGAACGACATCAACAAGCAGATCCTGAGCTGGACCTATGCCGACGGTTACAAGTACGGCACCAACTACATGAACCTGGACTTCCTGCGCTCGGACGCGAAGGACAACAACGCCCACGAAGCCTACCTGCTGTACCGCCATACCCTGGACCTGGGCAAAGCAAGCGGCAAGGACTTCAAATTCGGCCCGGTACGCGGCGTGGGTATCACCGCAGGCTTCGACTGGAACACCAAGAACGACGACAGCTACAACTCGCGCAAGCGCATGATTGTGGCTGGTCCTACCCTGATGTTGGACGTGCCGGGCTTCCTGAATGTGAGCCTGCTTGGCATGTGGGAGAGCAACCAGCCGCTGGGCATCGCCAAGCGCTACAAATACGACACGCACGCCATGCTGAACGCCGCCTGGGGCATCCCGCTCGGTTCCGGCTTCAGTTTCGAGGGCTACGCCAACTGGATCGGCAGCAAAGGCAAGGACGAATTCGGCGGCCAGACATCGCCGGAGGTGAACATCGACGCGCAGGTGATGTATGACTTGAGCGGCCACCTGGGCGCCAAGCCGAACACCTTCAAAGCCGGCCTGGAATACCAATACTGGCGCAACAAATTTGGTAATCCGCATAATATCCCGGGCAGCACGGCAAAGACCCCGATGATCCGCGCGGAGTACCATTTCTAAAAACTGACCCACAGCGGCATGCCGGATAGCACCGGAAAAAGTAGTTCAGATAAATATCCTATAACGGAGACACCATGAACAACCTGCTATACCAAGTGGACGATCGTCCACCACCAATCACCACCGCCCTGCTGGCCGCCCAGCACATGCTGGCAGCCCTGGGCGGCATCATCGCGGTCCCCCTGGTGGTCGGCGCCGTCCTTAAACTTCCAGCCGACCAGGTGGTTGCCCTGGTCAACGCTGCCTTGCTGGGTTCCGGCATCGTCACTACCATCCAATGCATTGGCGTCGGCCGTGTCGGCATCCGCCTGCCTTGTGTGATGGGCACCAGCTTTGCCTTCGTCGGCGCCGCCATCAGCGTCGGCCTCGAACATGGCGTGCCCGGCATACTTGGGTCATCGCTTGCAGGCTCGGCGATCATGATCCTCGGCAGCTTCTTCATGCCGCAGATCCGCAAGCTGTTTCCCCACCAGGTGACTGCTGTTGTCGTTACCATGATCGGCTTGTCGCTGGTGCCGGTTGCTGTCGACTGGGCCGCTGGCGGCAAGAACGCCGGCGCCAACTATGGCGATCCTACCAACCTTGGCATCGCGCTGTTCGTGCTGGCCACCGTGATCGCACTGGTCCAATTCGGCAAAGGCATTATTTCGGCAGCCGCCGTGGTGATCGGCATCGCAATCGGCTATGCCGTGTGCCTGGGCCTCGGCCTGGTGAACTTCACAGCCGTCCAGAAGGCCGCAGTCTTCGCCGTGCCGCAGCCCCTGTACTTCGGCATGACTTTCCCGCTTAGCGGCATCCTGGCCATGGCGCTGGCCTATGTGGTGACCATCGTAGAGACGACAGGCACTTTCATGGCCCTCGGCTCTGCGACCAACACGAAAATGAAAGGCAAGCTGCTGTGCCGCGGCGTGCTGTGCGATGGCCTGGGCTCTGCCTTCGTTTCGGTACTGGGGGCGCCGCCGGTGTCGACCTTCGCCCAAAACGTGGGCGTAATCTCCTTGACCGGCGTGGCAAGCCGCTACGTCGTTGCGCTGACTGGCGTGTTCCTGGCCGCAGCCGGCCTGTTCCCGGTGCTCGGCGCGATCGTCGTGACGATCCCGCAGCCCGTGCTGGGCGGCGCCGGCCTGATGATGTTCGCAATGATCATCGCCGCTGGCGTGCAGATGCTGTCCAACGTCGAACACGATAAACGTACCGGCTTGCTGATCGCGGTATCCGTAGGCTGCGGCCTGGCGGTGTCAGTCCGTCCAGAGCTGCTTTCCAAGCTGCCCTCCTTCGTGCACGAGATCTTCGGCTCCGGCATCTCCACCGCCGCCATCGTTGCCGTGATACTGAACCTGGTCCTGCCTGACCGTCCGGTTGCAGAACATGACGAAGACGAAGAAGATGATGTCCCGCAGCCGATGCTGATTCCCAAAGTCGGCTAAACTCTCCCGGTCCTGCACCGCAAGTGGCAGGACCGACTCTTTCCCTGACATTGTTTCCGCATTGCCCCGCGCATTGTTTCCGCAGTGTTTAATCATTTTGAGAAGAACCTGAATGAGCAAAACTCTCCTGATCAAGAACGCGCGCGTGGTTGTCACAATGGACGAACAGCGCCGCGAAATCGACAACGGCGCCATCTACGTGCGCGGCAATGTAATCGAACAGGTCGGCCCTACCTCCGAGCTGCCGCAATCGGCGGAGGAAGTGATCGATGCAGCCGGCCACGCGGTGATTCCAGGCCTGGTCAACACCCACCACCACATGTACCAGAGCCTGACACGCGTGATTCCCACTGCGCAAAACGGCGAACTATTCAACTGGTTGACCAACCTGTACCCAATCTGGGCCAACCTGGACAGCGAGATGGTGCATGTATCGACGCTGACAGCGATGTCGGAACTGATCCTGTCCGGCTGTACCACCAGCAGCGACCACCTTTACATCTATCCGAATGATTGCAGGCTTGATGACAGCATCGAAGCCGCTGCAAAGATCGGGATGCGTTTCCACGCTGCGCGTGGCTCGATGAGCGTTGGCCAGTCAAAAGGCGGCTTGCCGCCCGACTGCGTGGTTGAAGATGAAAAGGCGATCCTGCGCGACACCCAACGGCTGATCGAAACCTATCACGACGCCGGGCGCCATGCGATGCAGCGCATCGTCGTAGCGCCCTGCTCTCCTTTTTCGGTTTCCCGCGACTTGATGAAAGAAGCCGCCGCACTGGCACGCAGCCATGGTGTCTCGCTCCACACTCACCTCGCCGAGAACGTCAACGACATCGCCTACAGCCGCGAAAAATTCAACATGACGCCAGCCGAATACGCCGAAGACTGCGGCTGGGTGGGTCACGACGTGTGGCACGCGCACTGCGTGCAGCTCGACGATAACGGCGTCTACATGTTCGCGCGTACCGGCACCGGCGTGGCCCACTGCCCCTGCTCAAACATGCGGTTGGCCTCCGGCATAGCGCCGATCCGCAAGATGGTCGACGCGGGCGTGCCTGTTGGCCTGGGCGTTGATGGTTCGGCATCGAACGATGGCGCCCACATGCTGGGTGAGGTGCGTCAGGCCATGCTGCTGCAGCGCGTAGGCTTCGGCCCGGACGCGATGACGGCGCGACAGGCGTTGGAACTGGCCACGTTGGGCGGTGCGAAAGTACTGAACCGCGATGACATCGGCGCCCTAAAACCCGGCATGTCCGCCGACATCGTAATGTTCAAGCTGGACCAGATCGGCTTTGCCGGCGCGCTGCACGACCCGGTTGCCGCGCTGGTGTTCTGCACGCCGGCGAACGTCAACTACAGCATTATCAACGGCAAGGTAGTTGTAAAAGATGGCATCCTGCAGACTATTGACCTGCCGTTGGTTATCGAGCGTCATAATCAACTTGCTGCCAACCTCGCCCTGGCAACCGGCACGAAAAGGGTGGCCTGAAGGGAAGCTAGGCGGGTTGTCTTTCGACGGGCGGCCATATAACATTGGCAACTGCAATCAAGGCCGCCATCGAAAACAACGTATATGCCAACGGATCACGCTCCAATCCTGCTTAGTTTGATTCGAACAAGCGATGGAATCAACGCCTGGATCAGCGATGTAATAGAGGACGGTCAGGAATGCAGGGTCGTCACCCAAAAGCTGGAGGACTTGGGCCGCGCTATCTATCCCGGGCGCGCTGAACTTCTGGCAGATTGGGATGCGCTTGGCGAAGCGCCTGAAGCCGGCGCTGTGTGGGTGGCATTTTGGCGCGTGTTCTGGGCAACGTTGTCCGAAAACCAGGACACTGCACCCGCCGCGATGCCCCAACAAATCGTCAGACCAGCAAGGCCCTTCGCGACAGCCGCCCATCCGCGCGCCTTCCGCGGGACCAAATTCCAACCTCCCAAGCCAGCCGCTAATGCGCTGGACCTCCATGCGTGGATGAGCGACGACCGCTTGATTGACGGCTTCTTCGCACGCCACGACTTTGCACGCTGGCCAGTGCTGGGGCCTGACGGAAAACCGTGGCCAATCGACAAATTCGCTGGCGGCAGACCGACCGTCGCTGCCTTGCTGGCGATGCGCGGGCAGAGCGTGGACGCAAGCTTCCCCTTGATCTTCAGGCGCCACTTCCTGTGGGCGTTGCGTGACTGCCCCGCCAGCCAACGCATCGCATGGCTCAGGCTCTGGCGAGCGCTTGGCGCCCCATCACAAGCGGCTTTGCTGCCCATTCTCGCGCGGCTGTGCGCCCTGGATGCAGCGGCGCACGAATGGGCTGGGATGGCAATCAGTTTGCTGCCGGCGCGCCAGTCGATTTTCCTTCTGTGCCTTCTCAAGCATCATACGTACCGCCTGCCTGCCAGCCAACTGAGCGGCGAGCAGCTTGACGCTTTCAATACGCTCAGCGGCGATGACGATAGCTTTGCCGCCTTCCTTGACGTCGCATTCGACAATCTCACACGTGGTGTAAACATCGCCTATACCCTGATCGGATGCCGTTTGCCCGCCAGGGATGGGCGACCGGAGTCATTAACCAGTCACCTGGGTGTCGCTTCTCACGCCGACCACGTTCCAGTCGCTGACATCGAACGAATGTTAGCCGCACTTGGAGAGGATGGTGTGCATTGGGCGCGCAGCGCGTGGGAAAGCTGCGCAACGCAGCCGGGTTTTGCGCGTGTGCTCACCGAGACCCGCTGGGAGTCATTGAGCAGCCACGTTGCCGATCGCTGGCTGTCGCTTTTCAAGGTTACGGAGTGGGACTTCGATAAACCGGCATCGCGTGCGGCTCAATGGAAGGTGCGCCTAGCCATGTTTCCTAAGCTTCAGCGGGAGATGCTGAAATTGCCGTCCGACCGGCATTTGCGCTTCGTCGCAATGCAATTGGACTATGTCGCAGGCTGGGACGATCCGGTGACGTTGAAAACCAGTTGGCCAGTGGTCTTGCCCCTGCAAGTCCGGCTTTGTAGTCCTGCCTATCCGTCAAGGGCAACTGGCAATGGCGCCCTGTCCTCGATGGCCATTCATCTGCGCGATGCCAGATTGCGCTGGCTCGCAGAAATCCCCGATCATTCCTGGCTCGCCATTGAAAAAGCCAGTCGCCGCAATAATGACTCCACGCTAATCCGGCGCGGCCTGTATAGCTTGACCGAGTCGTCGCCTGACTTTGCACTGCACGCTTTGGAGTTGGCGCCGAAGCGACTGATGCGATCAATGTCCTTGCTCGGCTGCCTTGAATACAATTCGCGCCGGCGATTTATGGTCAATGCGCTTCGCACGCCCTGGTTTGACACCGACTGGGAGGCAATGCCTGCGCTGGCATCGTGTGAACGGATGCTGGCGCTTTGCCTTGAATACGGGGTGGACAGTCCGCTGCCGCGCCGCTTGCGGGAGCGCCTCGAGGGCAGGTGCAGCTTGAGTGAACAACAAGTTGCTCGCCATTGCTCTGTGACCCTGGCGCGCCTGACTTCCGTCCAGCTCGCGGCGCTCGAAGTCATGGCCTGGCGCCATATCGATGCCCCTTTTAACTTGCACGATCAGTCGACGGCCGCGAATCATGCGGTTCGCCTGCACGCCAGCATTGACGGCGGCAATAAGAAAGCCCTGCGACGTTTTCTGCACGGATACGCCAACGGCGGCGTCCACACTTACCTGGACCACCCACTGAATAGTGAATGGTATGCACGCCATCCACGCGTTGACGCCACAGTATGGGGCTCCGATACGCTCCATGAATTCACGGACGATGGCGCGATCAGGCTGTCCATCGAAACTGACCCGTTGGAAATCCTGATGTTGGGCAGCTACGTCGGAAGTTGCCTGGGACTTGGCGGCGTATGTGAGTATTCTGCAGTGGCGTGCCTGGTTGACGCAAACAAGCAGGTGGTCTATGCCCGCGATGCTGTCGGTCGCGTCGTTGCCCGGCAATTGCTTGCCATCGACGAACGGGAACGCCTGGTCTGTTTCGAGGTATATCCGCAATCTGCAAACGCGCAAGTACTGCAGGCATTCAGGCGTTTTGATGACGCACTGGCGCATTCCCTCGGGCTTGACGTCTACGGCCAAGTTGACGGTGATTCCTACGAGGTGAAGACCATCCTGGCCATTGAATGGTGGGATGACGGCCAGTGGCGTGAGTTCAACTAAACGTCTTCAAAAGGCGAGTTTCAAATCAGGCTTCCCTGACAGCGTACGCCGAAACACATAGCTGCTTTCTTTTGCGTTCCAGGAAAATGCACTGCCATCATAAGGATCGCGGAGGCCTGCGACGCTCAAGCTTGCCGAGACGTTTTCAAGGCTCACGTTTTGTCCGCGCAGCTGCGCGGCTAATAGCGCCAACCTGCGCCCGCCTTCAAGGTCCGCTATCCTGAGGCCATAACCCACGAAGGGTTTCATATCCACCAGGTCGACGAGAATACCTCCGATCGGATTGTAGATCCTGAAACTAGTGATATCTTTCTTCGCGAATTCCTGAGAGGCCAGCAACGCTTTAGCTGCATCCGGAATCGCGGGGTAGTCACGCTCGGACAACTGGGTGACGCTGAGCATGCGCTCGGCTGTGGCATTGACTGTCGCCTGCGGCTTGAGCAGCAGCTTCGCAAGGAGCCTTGACACCAAAGATCCGGATTCGGCCCCATCGTCATTTCCCTCCAGGTAGCTGGCCATCGCAGAAGGAGTCATATACCTTTCTGAGAACGCCCATTCATTTGCCATCACAGTCGCCATCGAACGTTCGCGGACTGACATCGGCACCAGCCAGGCCTCAGGAATGGAACTGATTCCCGCTGCAGGCGGCAAACTGCGCAACACAAGGTTTCCTAACGCGAAATGCTGCTCTATCGCGCTGGTTGCGACAAGCTTGAAAACCAGGCTCGAAGTCTCCGCCAGTGCCATTCGCCAGAACTGCAGGTCACGCTGGAGCAGCTGCTTGCAAGCGACAGCATCGCCATTACTCGCCATCAGCCACGCTTTGATGAACATTAAACGCTGTGCCTCGAGCACATGACTTAGCGGTGCAACTGGTGCGCGCACATCGTTTGGCCACACTTCCCTCCATTGCGTGAACGCGAGGAGGCCTTGATAGCGTGCAATCAGTTTGGCGTCCCGCTGTACCCATGCTTGCAAACGCAAGCGATCGCTCTCCATCGCCTCCAGGCAGGATCGGTTATCCCGCTTGCATATGGCTGCGAATTGCCTGAATTCCGGATTACGCAACTCGGACAGATCCTGTCTCTCGCCAGGAGGGTTTGGGAACTGGTAGGGACCGGCGGTAGCCATAAACTTGCGCAACCATTCAACGCGCTCATGACCGGAAGCTAATGCATCCGAATCGTCCGGTGCGTCAAATCCCAGGATGTAAACATATGCATTATCGCCGTCCGCAACGGACTCCCTGGCTTCAACGATACGCTTCATGGCTTGGGCCGCTGCTGACGGGGCCTCGTCCTTGCGGTTTACCACCGCCACGGCCAAAACTAGCCCAGCGATGAGCAGCAGCAAGCCTGCCAGGATTTTCAACAACAATGATTTCAATGGATACTCAACCCCATTAGTTTTACGACCTACGCTCCGTATACTGAAGCACTGGTCTTTGCGTTTTGTACGCGCCGTTGAAGATCGGCGAACCATACCTTTACATTCCACTCGAAGACGTAGACCGGCTCGGGAACCAATCGAATCACCTTGCCGAATGGTGTCGTTTGCGCGAGCGTTATCGTTACCTGGTCCATTCCATCACCGCCGTCCTCAAATTCAACTTTTGCGATTGCCGCCATATTGGCAGAGGCTGTCACATCTCCCAGAACGAAACGAAGCTTGTCTCCATCATCGAAGACCTCAACCAGCAGGTCTTCCGCGTCTAATTTTGAGGCATACGCAGCAACCAGCACCATCAGACCGATGCCCACCAGTGCCGCTGCATTGTTCGGGAACCAGAATGCAGCCAGAATCGCTGATACTGCGCCAAGACGCATCACATGCCAGCGCATACGAATGCCTTGCCGCGTTGGATTGCTTGAGATCTTCATGACCGGCAGCATACCATCTTGCCAACATAAACCTACTGAGGGAGAGCAAAAAAAGAGCAGTGACGAGCACTAATGAGCATCGAAAGAGCAGATTTCGAAAGCGCAAAAAAAAAACGGCCCATTCGAGCCGTTTTTCTTGGGACCGGGCAATCGTCAAACGAACTCGCCAACCTTTGCGGCTACTGCTTCCTGTACCGAACGGCTGGTGACGAAGCTGTGCGCGACCTGGATGTCGTTGTGGAACCAGCGGTCACCCTCCAGGCAGGCCGGGATCTGCTTGCGGATCTCGTCGTAGGCCGCTTGCGTGCCCTCGCCCAGCTTGAAGCCTGGCAGCAGGTGCTCGGTCATGGTCAGGGCCTGTGCGGCCAGCAGCATTTCCACGCCCACGATGTACTGGGTGTTCTGCACCACGGTATGTGCCTTGCGCGCGCACCAGGTGGAGTTGGAGATGTGGTCTTCGCTGTTGGCTTTCGACGGAATCGAGTCCACGCTGCCCGGCATCGACAGCGTGCGGTTTTCCATCACCAGGGAACTGAGCGAGCATTGCACCACCGGGTAGCCGGTGTTGACGCCGCGCAGGCCGGACATCAGGTTGCGCGGCAAACCCCACGACAGGGTCGGGTCGATCAGTCGGGCCACGCGGCGTTCGCAGATGCTGCCCAGGTCAGTAATCGCCATGGCCAGCAGGTCCATCGCCTGCGCCAGGTATTGACCGTGGAAGTTGCCACCCGAGATGATCTCGAAGCCGCCGCCATCCTTGCCGAAGATCAGAGGGTTATCGGTGGCCGAGTTGATCTCGTTTTTTACGATGGTGTCAATGTAGTCCAGCGCATCGAACACAGGACCATAGACTTGCGGTGTGCAGCGCAGCGAGTACACGTCCTGGATACGCGGGGTGTAGGGAATGTCGGTGCGGCGCAGTTCATCCGGAAATTGCACGGCGCGGGCTTCGTGCGCGGTGCGGGTGGAGCCTTTCAGCAGCTTGCGCACCACGGAAGCGGTCTTGATCTGGCCCGGATGCGGGCGCGCCTGCTGGATGCGCGGGTCGAAGGCCGACATCTCGGCGCGCATGGCTTCCAGCGTCAGGCCGAGCGACAGGCAGGCGTCGGTCAGCAGGTCGCGTGCGTCCTTGGCGGCCAGCACGGCCACGGCCAGCGAGGCGGTGCAGCCATTGATCAGGGCCGAGGCATCCTTGGCCTTCAGGTCGAACTTGACCGGGCCGACTTCGGCGCGCGTGATCGCTTCGGCGGCCGGCATGCGCTCGCCCTTGTACATCACCTCCGCTTCGTCGAAGCCGGCGATGGCGGCCGCCAGGTAGGCCAGCGGCGCCAGGTCACCCGAAGCGCCCACGGAGCCCTTCTGCGGCATGATCGGGTGGATGCCGGCGTTGATGAAGGCCAGCAGTCGATCCACCACTTCTACACGCGGCGCGGAGTAGTTGCTGGCGAAGGCGTTCGCGCGCAGCAGCATGGTGGCGCGGCTCACTTCTTCCGAGAACGGTTCGCCGATGCCGCCACTGTGGGCCTTGATCAACTGCGTCTGGAACAGTTCGATGTGCTCGACCTTGATGCGCGTATCCTTCAGCAGGCCGACGCCGGTGTTGAAGCTGTACATCATCGGCGCTTCGTCATGCATCCAGGTGGATTCGATATAGTCGCGACTCTCTTTCAGTGCTGCGCGCGAGGTTGCGGACAGTTCGACCTTGGCGCCGTTGCGCGCCACGGCCAGCACTTCCTCGGCAGTCAGGTTGAAGCCGTCGATCGTTACGTTGCTCATTGCTTTTCCTTTCAGTTCGCGCTGGTCTCGAACCAAGTGCCGATCAGCTGGCGTTCAGCGTCGGTCATGTGGGTCATGTTAGCCAGCGGCATATCCTTGTTCTGCACCGCGCGCTGGTAGATCTTGGCGGCGTGCTGTTTAACCTGGGCCTCGGTATCGAGCATCACGCCGCCCGGGGCTGATGCGAAACCCGCTTGGGTTGGGGTCGCGGAGTGGCAGGACGCGCAGCGCTGCGTAACGACCTGCTGCACGCTCGACAGGCTGGCAGGGGCGGCTGGAGCTGCTCCGCCGGCTGCGGCGCCACCTGCAGCAGGTGCAGCATGGCCGTCAGCATCTGCTGTCGCAACCACGGCGGCCGGCGCAGCAACCGCTTTACGCGGTGCAGGCGCGATCGCCACCGCCACGCCAGCCAGCAGGACCACGCCAGCGATCGGGAACGCAGGCGACACCTTGCCCGCATGGCGCAGGTTGAAGAAATGGCGAATCAGGACGCCGGCAGCCATGATGGCGGCCAGCACCAGCCAGCTATAGGCGTGGCTGTAGGTCATTGCGTAGTGGTTGCTGATCATGATCAGCAGCACAGGCAGCGTGAAGTAGTTGTTGTGCACGGAACGCACTTTGGCGCGCTTGCCGTAGACGGGGTCCGGCGACTCGCCTTTGGCCATTGCATCCACCAGCTTGCGCTGGCCGGGAATAATCACGAACAGCACGTTACCAACCATCATGGTGCCGATCATGGCGCCGACGTGGATATAGGCAGCGCGGCCGCTCAAGGTATGGGTCAGCACATACGCCGCACCGACAATGAGCACGAACATCACAGTACCCAGCACGGCAGGCTTTTCGGCCAGCGCGGTCTTGCACAGCGTGTCGTAGACAAGCCAGCCACCGGCCAGCGTGCCCAGGCCCACGGCCACCGCTTGCAGGGAGCTCAGGTCGGCCACGTTCTTATCGATCATCATCGCCGAAGCGTTGAAGTAGTAGACGATGAACAGCATGGCAAAGCCGCTCAGCCACGTGGCATAGGCTTCCCATTTGAACCAATGCAGGTCTTCCGGAAGTTCAGCCGGTGCAACCAGATATTTTTGCGGGTTGTAGAAGCCGCCGCCGTGCACGGCCCACAGTTCGCCCATCACGCCCTTCTTGGCGAGCGGGCTGCCAGGCTTGGGCGGCCGGATCGAGTTGTCCAGCCAGACGAAGTAAAACGAAGCCCCGATCCAGGCGATACCGGTGATCAGGTGCAGCCAGCGAACCAGCAAGTTAAGCCATTCCACCCCGTAAGGGCCGAATAAAGTCTCCATGATTTTTATCCAATAAAACTGCGTTCACCTGCCTCTGGCGGGCACTTCAGATGAACCAAACGGTCGTTATATCGCCGCCGCTACGACCTGCGTGGATGGAACGATATCGGTTGCGGGCGCGGGAGACCTTCCATTTCCTATATAACTCGCATATACGTGGAGATATAGTTTCGCGGCCCGGAAGGTGCGAACCTCTCATGGATAAATCTAAATAACTAATATTCGGAGACCATGATGTCCAGATTGCCAGAACACTTAGACATCCACCTGATCCGTATTCTGTACCTGCTGCTGGTGGAGAAGAACGTATCGCGCGTGGCCCTTAAACTGAACCAGCCGCAGCCCTCCATTTCCGGCTCGCTGCGCAAGCTGCGCGACCTGACCGGCGATCCGCTGCTGGTGCGCGGCGGCCGGGGCATGGTGCCGACGCAACACGGCGAGAGCCTGCTCAAGACCGCCAAACGCATCCTCGACGAAACCGAAAGCCTTTTCAGCCCGAAGACTGCGTTCGTGCCGCAGGACGAGGCGCGCACCTTCCATATCGCCGCGCCGGACTATATGAACACTCAGTTCTTCACCGAGGTAATCGCCCGCCTGCGCCGGGAATCGCCGCGCAGCCGCCTGGTGATCCACTCGCTGGGACCGGACATCGATTACGTGCGCCTGCTGTCCGATGGCGACCTGGACCTGGTGGTCGGCAACTGGGACGAACCGCCCCAGCACCTGCATATCTCCAAGCTGTTCGACGACCCGATCGTGTGCCTGATGCGCGCCAACAGCGCTTATGCGCGCCGTACGCCGAAAGACGGCATGACGCCCGAGGAATACCTCACCCTGCCCCACGTCGCCCCCGCGCAAATCCTGCCGGGCTACCACGGCAACATCGATTCCTTCCTCGAAGAGCGCGATATGGAGCGCAATATTGTTGTGGAATCCGCACACTTCCGCATGTTGCCTTACATCGTCCAGCAGACAGATTTAGTTTTGACGAGTGGCAAACAATTCGCCAATTTCTACGAGAACCTGCTCGGCTTGAAGTCCTACAAGGTGCCGCTGGATTTCCCACCGCTGAGCTTCTACCAGCTATGGCACGAACGCGCACACCACGCGACCGAACATAAATGGCTGCGCGCCCAGGTCAGCGCCGCCGCCCGCCTGCTGGTGAAATAGAACCGCGCCGGATAGCCGTTATCGGCCCAGCGTTATATCTCACGCCTGCTGGGCCTCTATTATCAATTCGCCATTCCCCAGAACACCTTACTTGGAGCGGGCCGTCGCCAGGCGGCGGCCCGAAGCACGATGACGAGCCTGAAGCGACTGAACACCTGCGACGCGGATACTTTTACCGAGATCCTGCACGGCCTGTATGAGCATTCCCCATGGATTCCGCAGCGCGCTGCCGCGCAGCGCCCCTTCCGCACCATCGACGAGCTGAAACTGGGCCTGCAGAAGGTGGTTACGGAAGCCACCAAAGATGAGCAACTGGGCCTGATCCGCGCCCACCCGGAACTGGCCGGCAAAGCCGCCATAGCGGGTGAATTGACGCCCGAATCCACCGGCGAGCAGGCCAAGGCCGGCCTGAACCTGTGCACCAAGGAGGAATTCGCGGCGCTGCAGGAACTGAATGCCGCCTACAACAGCAAATTCGGCTTCCCGTTCATCCTGGCGGTCAAGGGGGGCGACGGCAAAGGCCTTACGCGCCAGGCCATCATCGCCGCCTTCCGTCGCCGGATGCGCAACCAGGCCGACGACGAACAGCGCGAGGCACTGCGCCAGATCCACCGCATCGCCGAAATGCGCCTGAATGCCCTGCTCTCCTACGTGCCGCACATGGGCCGCGACATCATCGAATGGGCCGAAGAAATCGGCGCGATGAGCGAGGATGAACAGGGCCTCACCTGCACCTACATGACGCCGACACACCGCCGCACTGCCAACCAGCTGGCGAAGTGGATGCGCGAAGCGGGCATGCACGCCCATATCGACGCGGTGGGCAATGTGGTGGGCCGCTACCTGTCCACCGACCCGCAGGCTCGCACCCTGCTCACCGGCTCGCACTACGACACGGTGCGTAACGGCGGCAAGTACGACGGCCGCCAAGGCATCCTGACCGCCATCGCCGTGGTCAAGCACCTGCACGAAACCGGCGAGACCCTGCCTTTCCACTTGGAGGTGATTGCATTCGCCGAAGAAGAAGGCGTGCGCTTCAAGAGCACCTTCCTCGGCAGCAGTGCCGTGATCGGCCAGTTCGATCCAAAGCTGCTGGATTTGCGCGACCGCGATGGCCAGCTGCTGCGCGACGTGCTGACTGACGCCGACCACGACGTCAATGCAATTGCCGAAATCGCTCGCGATCCGGCCGACCTGCTTGGCTTCGTGGAGGTCCATATCGAACAAGGCCCGGTATTGCTGGAGCGCGGCCTGCCGGTTGGCGTGGTGACCTCGATCGCCGGCAGCAAGCGCTACCTGGTCGAGCTGAAAGGCGTCGCAAGCCATGCCGGCACCACCCCTATGCCGATGCGCAAGGATGCCGCCGCCGCCGCTGCCGAGATCATCCTGTACGTCGAGCAGCGCTGCGCACAAGACCAGGATTCTGCCCTGGTGGGCACGGTCGGCCAACTGCAGGTGCCGAACGGCTCCACAAACGTCATCCCGGGCGCCTGCTCCCTTTCGCTCGATATTCGCGCTGCCAACAACGCTGCGCGTGACTCAGCCGTGGACGACATCCTCGCCCATATCGAAAAAGTGTGCGAAAAGCGCCACATCACGGTCTCGATCGAACAGACCGTCGCCGCCGATTGCGCACCGTGCGCGCCGCGCCTGATGGAGCAACTGGCAGCCGCAGTGGAGAGGAACGGCATACCCGCATTCCAACTCGCCTCCGGCGCCGGCCACGACGCAATGCTGATGGCGCGCGTCACAGACGTCGCCATGCTGTTCACCCGCTGCGGCAACGGCGGCATCAGCCACAACCCGCTGGAGACCATGACGGACGACGACGCCGACCTGTCGGCCCGCATCCTGCTGAGCTTCCTGCGCAACTATAGCTAATTCGAGATAGCCAATATGCCCAGGCATATAAGCGGAAAAGGAGACCTTCAACGATATTGTTAAAACAAGCAGCGCGAGGACGCCATATTTGCCCGCCCGGAGAGGCGGGATTTCGGGCGCTAAAAACTAAACGGAGACAAAGCAAATGCAATTCCTGGACAACTATTTCAAGCTCGGCGAGCACGGCACCAACGTGCGCACCGAGGTGCTGGCTGGCATTACAACCTTCCTGACGATGGCGTACATCATCTTCGTCAACCCATCCATCCTGGGCGACGCCGGCATGCCTAAGGACTCGGTTTTTGTGGCCACCTGCGTCGCGGCCGCTGTCGGCACGCTGATCATGGGCCTGTACGCCAACTTCCCTATCGGCCTCGCGCCTGGCATGGGCCTGAACGCATACTTCGCTTACGGCGTGGTGCAAGGCATGGGCTTCCCATGGCAAGCCGCACTGGGCGCCGTGTTCATCTCCGGCTGCTGCTTCATGATCGTCAGCCTCCTGCGCATCCGCGAAAAGATCATGAACGCCATTCCGCCATCGCTGCGCATCGCCATCCCGGCCGGCGTCGGCCTGTTCCTCGCGCTGATCTCACTGAAAAACGCGGGCATCGTGGTCTCCAGCCCTGCTACCTTCGTCACCATGGGCGACCTGCACAAGCCTGCCCCTGTGCTGGCGATCATCGGCTTCCTGGTGATCGTTGCGCTGGACCGCCTGCGCGTGACAGGCGCCCTGCTGATCGGCATCATGACCGTCACTGCCCTGAGCTTCTTCTTCGGCGGTAACCACTTCAACGGCATCGTCTCGCTGCCGCCATCGATTGAGCCAACTGCAATGAAGCTGGACATCGTTGGCGCCGTATCGCATGGCCTGTTCACCGTGGTGATGGTGTTCTTCCTGGTCGAACTGTTCGACGCCACTGGCACCCTGATGGGCGTCGCGCAGCGCGCTGGCCTGATGAAGGACGGCAAGCTGCCGAAGAACATGAACAAGGCCCTGCTGGCCGACTCCGGCGCCATCATTGCCGGCTCCGTGATGGGCACCTCGAGCACCACCGCCTTCATCGAAAGCGCCGCAGGCGTTCAAGCTGGCGGCCGCACCGGCCTGACCGCGGTCACTATCGCCTGCCTGTTCCTGGCAGCCCTGTTCATCGCGCCGCTGGCAGGCGTGGTCCCAGCGTACGCCACCGCACCTGCCCTGTTCTTCGTCGCTTGCCTGATGCTGCGCGAACTGGCGGAAGTCAATTGGGCCGAGACCACAGAAAGCGTTCCTGCGGTTGTGACCGCATTGGTCATGCCGTTCACCTATTCGATCGCCAATGGCCTGGCACTGGGCTTCATCAGCTACGCCGGCCTGAAACTGCTGACCGGTAAGTACAAGGAAGTCAGCGCAATGATCTGGTGTGTTGCAGGCGTGTTCCTTTTCAAAATGATTTACATCCCCGGCTGAAGCAAGGAGTAGCAAAGATGTCCCAACCGATTCGTTTCTTCTACCAGGGGCGCGTGCAGGAAGTCGATTCCGCCGCCCCCACCCGCACGCTGTTGCAGCACCTGCGGGAAGACCTGCATTGCACCGGCACCAAGGAGGGCTGCGCCGAAGGCGACTGCGGCGCCTGCACCGTGGTGATCGGATCGCTGGTGGATGGCGAACTGGAAATGCGCAACGTGAATTCGTGCATCCAGTTCTTGCCAACCCTGGACGGCAAGGCAGTGTTCACGGTGGAAGACCTGAAACAGCCAGGTGGCGCCCTGCACCCGGTGCAGGAAGCCCTGGTGGAATGCCATGGTTCCCAATGCGGCTTCTGTACTCCGGGCTTCGCCATGTCGCTATGGAGCCTGTACCTGAAGCAGGAAGGCCAGAGCGCGCCGCCATGCCGCAAAACGATCGATGAGACATTGTCCGGTAACCTGTGCCGCTGCACGGGGTACCGCCCGATTATTGATGCAGCCGCCCGCATGGGCGAGCTGCCGGCGGTCGGCTTCGACCGCGAGGCACTGAAGTCAGTCCTGCAAGGCCTGCAACGAGACACCATGTTCAGCTACACACATGACGGCCAGACTTTCCAGGCGCCGCGCACCCTGGCCGAAATGACCGCCCTGCGCGCCGCCAAGCCGACTGCCACCATCCTCGCAGGATCGACCGATGTCGGCCTGTGGGTCACCAAGCAAATGCGCAACCTGGGCGACGTGATCTACACCCGACAGGTACAGGAGCTGCACCGCATCGCCACCATCGACGGCAAGCTGGAAATCGGCGCCGCCGTGTCGCTGGACGATGCATATAAGGCAGTGCTGGAGCTGTATCTGAACGACTCGCTGCATGAGTTGTGGCAACGCTTTGCCTCGCAGCCGATCCGCAGCACCGGCACCTTGGGCGGCAGCGTTGCCAACGGTTCGCCGATCGGCGATTCCGCGCCGTGGATGATCGTGCTGGGCGCGGAGATCGTGCTGCGTTCGGACAAAGGCCAGCGCGTCCTGCTGTTGCAGGACTTCTACCTCGATTACATGAAGAAGGACTGGCAACCGGGCGAGTTCGTCGAGGCCGTTCGCATTCCCGCGCCGAAACCCGGCCAGCAGTTCCGCACCTATAAGCTCGCCAAACGCTACGACCAGGATATCTCCGCCGTATGCGCCGCCTTCTCGCTTGAACTGGATAACGGTATCGTGCGCAACGCGCACATCGCGTACGGCGGCATGGCGGCTACGTCCCGCCGCGCAGCGCAGGCGGAAGCCGCCATCAACGGCCAGCCGTGGAACGAAACAACACTGCGCGCCGGCATGGAAGCCCTGGCGCGCGACTATACCCCACTGACGGATATGCGAGCGTCGGCCAACTACCGCATGCGCACCGCGCAGAATCTGCTGCGGCGCTTCTGGATGGAGACCCGTCCGGAAGACGCAGTATCGAGCACTTACGTCAACGCTTATGCATTCAAGGAAGGAGCCGCTGCATGAACAGCAAGTCCGAACAGTTCATGACGCTCGGCGCCGCCAAAGGCTGGTCCGAAGTGGGCCAGAGCCACCCGCACGAATCGGCAATACTGCACGTACTCGGTGAAGCCGTCTACACAGACGACATCCCCGAAGCACAAGGCACGCTGCATGCCGCGCTCGGCTTGTCGACCAAAGCGCACGCGCGCATCCTGTCGCTCAACCTGGAGCCGGTAAAAGCCATGCCGGGCGTGGTGGCCGTCTACACTTACAAGGACATTCCCGGCACCAACGATTGCGGCCCGATCATCCATGATGACCCCATCCTGGCAGAGGAGAAGGTTGAATACGTCGGCCAGCCCGTGTTCATCGTGGTCGCCGACACCCACGACAATGCCCGCCGTGCCGCGCGCAAGGCGGATATCCAGTATGAGGAACTGCCGGCCATCCTGACACCGGAAGCGGCACGCGACGCGGAATCTTTCGTAGTGCCGCCCATGCGCCTGGCCCGAGGCGATGCACAGGCAGCGTTCGAGCGCTCGCCGAATATCCTGAAGGGCACGCTGCACGTCGGCGGCCAGGAGCAGTTTTACCTGGAAGGCCAGATATCGTATGCCGTCCCGAAGGAAGGCAACGGCATGCACGTCTACTGCTCCACCCAGCACCCGACCGAAATGCAGCACGTGGTCTCGCACGCCCTGCACTACCCGTCACACGCGGTGGTGGTGGAATGCCGCCGCATGGGTGGCGGGTTCGGCGGCAAGGAATCGCAATCCGCACTGTGGGCAGCCTGCGCCGCCGTCAGTGCCGCGCACCTGAAACGCCCGGTCAAGCTGCGCGCCGACCGTGACGACGACATGATGGTGACCGGCAAGCGCCACTGCTTCTATTACGAGTACGAGATCGGCTACGACAACCAGGGCCTGATCACCGCCGCCAAGGTGCAGATGGTGACCCGCGCCGGCTTCTCGGCCGACCTGTCGGCGCCCGTGGCAACGCGTGCCATCTGCCACTTCGACAACACCTATTACCTGTCGGACGTGGATATCCGCGCCATGGCCGGCAAGACCAACACGCAATCCAACACGGCCTTCCGCGGCTTCGGCGGGCCACAAGGCGCGATCGCCATCGAATACATCGTCGACGAAATCGCCCGCAACCTGGGCAAGGACGCGCTGGACGTCCGCAAGCTGAATTTCTACGGCCGCAACGACGAAGAAGGCCGCAACATCACGCAGTACGGCCAGAAGGTGGTCGACAACGTGATCCACGAACTGGTGGCGCAGCTGGAAAGCGAGTCCGCCTACCGCGCCCGCCGCGAAGCGGTCCGCACTTTCAACGCCAGCAGCCCTGTGCTGAAGAAGGGCCTGGCGCTCACGCCCGTGAAATTCGGCATTGCTTTCAACGTCACCCACTTCAACCAGGCAGGCGCACTGGTGCACATCTACGTCGACGGCTCGGTGCTGGTGAACCACGGCGGCACCGAGATGGGCCAGGGCATCAACACCAAGGTGTGCCAGGTGGTGGCCCATGAACTGGGCATTCCGCTGTCCAGCGTGCGCGCCTCGGCTACCGACACCAGCAAGGTCGCCAACACCTCCGCCACCGCCGCCTCAACCGGCGCCGACCTGAACGGCAAGGCCGCACAGGACGCCGCCCACACACTGCGCAGGCGCCTGGTGGAATTCGCCGCCAAGTCGTTCGGGGTAGCAGCGGAAGAAGTCATCCTCGCCAACGGCACCGTCTTTGCAGGCGAAACCGTTATGCCGTTTGCCGACCTGGTGCAGAAAGCCTACCTGGCCCGCGTGCAGCTGTGGTCCGACGGCTTCTACGCCACCCCGGGACTGAGTTGGGACCGCGAAACCATGAGCGGCAATCCTTTCGGCTATTACGCCTACGGCGCCTCGGTATCGGAAGTAATCGTCGACACCCTGACCGGTGAATGGAAGCTGCTGAAGGCCGACTGCCTCTACGACGCCGGGAATTCGCTGAACCCCGCCATCGACGTGGGCCAGGTGGAAGGAGCCTTCATGCAGGGCATGGGCTGGCTGACGACGGAAGAGCTGTGGTGGAACCAGCAGGGCAAGCTGATGACGCACGCGCCATCGACGTACAAGATTCCCGGCGTTTCCGACTGCCCGGAAGACTTCAACGTACGCCTGTTCAAGAACCGCAACCCGTTCGACAGCATCCACCGCTCCAAGGCGGTCGGCGAACCACCGCTGCTGCTGCCGTTCTCCGTGTTCCTGGCCATTCGCGATGCAGTGGCCTCGGTTGGCGACTACCGCATCAACCCGCCGCTGCGCGCCCCCGCCACTGGCGAAGCGATCCTCGATGCGGTAGACGCTGTTCGCGCACTGGCACAGGCATGACGCTGGCAAGACGCCTTGTCGCCGAAGCGCTTGGCACGGCCCTGCTGCTGGCCATGGTGGTGGGTTCCGCCGCCATGGCTCACCGGCTGGCCGGCGGCAATGCCGCCATCGCGCTCTTCGCCAATTCGGCCGCCAGCGCCGGTGGCCTGTTGGCGCTGATCCTCGCTTTCGGAGCCATCTCCGGCGCCCATTTCAATCCCGTCGTTACACTATCGGAAGCCTGGCAAGGCGGGATGAAGAGGAGCGAAGCACTTCCCTACGCGGTTGCGCAATTCCTGGGCGCCTTTGCCGGGGTGGCCGCCGCGCACGCGATGTTTGGTGAACCGGTGTTTTCCGCAGCAACCCAAGCCAGGACGGGCGTTGCGCAATGGTGGAGTGAATTTGTGGCCACCTTCGGCCTGATTTTCGTTATCAGCGGTTGCGCCCGCAACCGCCCCGCGATTACACCGTTTGCGGTCGCAGCCTACATCCTTTCCGCTTACTGGTTCACCGCATCAAGTTCTTTCGCCAACCCTGCCCTCACCCTTGCGCGGGCCGCAACCGATACGGTGGCTGGCATCCGGCTGGAAGATGTATCGAGCTATGTCGCCGCCCAAATGCTCGGCGCGATCGCCGCAACAGTGCTCGTCACATGGCTGCATAGTCCGGCGAAGACTCTTGACGGAATACCCCAGGCGTCACACCCTGCCAATCCTTGAACGCGCGAATGAAGGAGTTGACATCCTGGAAGCCGAGCAGGAACGCGATCTCTCCCTGCGCAATGCCCGGCTTGCGGAGATAGTGCACCGCGAGTTGCTGCCGGGTGGCATTCAGGATGCCTTTGAATGTCGCCGATTCCTCGCTCAATTGGCGCTGCAGACTACGCTTGCTGATAGCGAGGCTTTTCGCAACATCCTCAACCGTGTATTGGCCAGCGGGCAGCCCCTCCAGCAGAACGGCCTTGACTCGCTCGCTCATGGTCGCAGACGAATTCAGGCTGCCGAGGCGCTCGCGCAAGCCAACCTCAAAGAACGTCCACATAGCCTCGTTCGCCGTGAGGAAGTGCCTGGCCCCGTCCTCCTTCGAGAACGTGACCGTGACGCCATTGCCTGCTTTCGGCATCACGCCGAAATATTCGCTGTAATCCTCGACCCGGTCCGGCAATTCAGGCATTGTCACTGCAAGGGGCACCACGCGATGGCGCGTCGCAAGCCGCACCAACTGGGTCAGGAAGACCGTCTCGGCAGCCGCCATGCTGCGCGGGATAGGCCCCGCATCCGCATAACACTCCAAGGTTGCCGAAGTATGGCTCTCGGTGATATCGACCAGCAAGGCCAAAGGGCCAAACAGCTTCTTGAACACCGACAAGCGCTGAAAAGCGACATTCAGGTTAGGGCTGCACAAGCTCGCGAAAATCGGCGGATCAAACGCCTCCACCGAGATCGCCTGCCCTATCCTGAGCGGCAACACAATGTCGTCGCCTGCCGTCTCCTCGATCACCTGCCATAGCTGGAAAAACTGCGACGGCGGGATCGAAGCATCCTGGCGGGCGAACAGGTCCGCCGGAAGGTTCGCAAGGCGCAAGACACGCACCGGGTCGATACCCATGTCGGCGAGCAGCAGTTTCCAGCCGGGCTGGATGGCGAAGTGCGAAGGATGTCTCATGCATCAAGCTTTAGGAATCAGGCCATTATCGATCATCTGTTGGAACATATCGCGGATCGAAGACTCCAGCGGACGATACACCATGCCGAGTTCACGCGCACTCTTGCTGCTGTCTGCGGACCACGAGAACCCTACGTTGCGGGCTATGAACTTGCGCGTCATGGACTTATCCACGATCGGCGCGACCAGCCAGACCAGCCACTTTGGCAGGGTGCGGCGCGGCACTGGGTAGGTGTCAAACTTCGGCAGGAGCGCTTTCGCGATGCCCAGAAGCGAAGTGTTGTGGCCCGAGATGATATGGCGGCCCTTTGCCTGCGGCAGGTAGGCAGCGCGCAAATGTGCCTCCGCCAGGTCGCGCACATCTACCGCACCGAGGCCGAGGTCCGGCACACCGGCCTTCATGCGGCCATCGCCCATCTGGCGCACGATGTTGAAGCTCTCCGAAGTGCCGTGCGGGTTTACGCCAGGGCCGATCACCAGGCTTGGATTGACGACCACCAGCTCCCATGCGGACTGGCGCTTGGCGATCTCCCACGCTTCGCGCTCGGCGACCGCCTTCGAGTAAGAGTAAGGCGCGTGAGCCAGCGACGAACTGCTGTTCCAAACTTCCTCGGTGAAGACGCCGCCTGGAGTGTCATTGATATCGGCATTGTCGCCGTAGATGGCGGCGCAGCTACTGGTCAGGACAACGCGCTTGACAGACGCGGTCCGGTTCACGGTTTCGAGCACATTGCGCGTCCCCAGAAGGGCCGGATCGACCAGTTCTTTCTGCGGGTCCCTGATGTTCAGGGTGAACGGCGACGCCGTATGGAAGACGACGCCGCAGCCGGCCATGGCGTCGGCAAACGATCCCTGATCCAGCAGGTCGGCCTTGAAGTAGCGGATGGTGCCCGGAAGATTCGCGGCCAGATCATCAAGGTGGCGGATTTTACTGTGGTCGGCGGGATTTCGCACCGCGGCATGGACGGTAACGCCCTCTTCCAGCAACCGCTTCACGATCCAGCCCGCCACATAACCGGTTGCGCCAGTGACCAACACCGGCTTGGACTTATCAATTTCCAATTTGCTCATAGGGTAGTTCCAAAGTAATCAACGATAGGGAGAGATTATCGTTGCCACGCGCAAAGGTCACTAGCAAACCGCGCCAATCAACACGCAAACCGCGCCGAAAATTCGGGGTCAGGTCTGTCATTTGGACAGGCGCGACACACCTTTGATATTCCTCAATACTTTCCCCATCAAAAGAAAACACCCGCTGACCGATTCTGCCGGAGCGGGTGTTTTGATTTACCTCAAATGTGTTGACTGCCTGTCCAAATGACAGACCTGACCCCGAATTTTAGCCACGTTTACGCCATTCGATCAGCTCGGCGATGGTCAGGATCGGCATGCCATGCAGCTGTGCGAACTGCTCGATGGCGTCACCGCGCATCATGGTGCCGTCGGGGTTCATCAGTTCGCACAGTACCGCCGAAGGCGCCAGGCCTGCCAGGGCCGCGAGGTCGACCGAGCCTTCGGTGTGGCCGGCGCGCATCAGCACTCCGCCAGGTGTGGCACGAAGCGGGAATACATGGCCGGGTCGCACGACATCCTCAGGTCGCGCGCCCTGCGCTGTGGCGGCGCGGATCGTCGTCACACGATCGGCGGCCGAGACGCCGGTTGTCACGCCGTGGCGCGCTTCGATCGAGACCGTGAACGGCGTGCCGTACTTGCTGCCGTTTTCCGCCGCCATTGGGGGCAGTTCAAGCTCTCGGACTTTTTCCGCAGTGAGGCAGAGGCAGACGATGCCGCTGCATTCGCGGATCATCAGGGCCATGGTTTCTACCGTCAGGCGGTCGGTGGCGACGATCAGGTCCGCCTCGTTTTCGCGGTCGAAATCGTCCAGCAGGATGACGGGGACACCGGCCCGCATGGCTTCCAGCGCCGCGTGGATGCGGGCTTCGAGGTCGGTGATTTGAAGGGATAATTCAGGGGACAACATAGGAAACGCTCCTCGCTAAAAGTTAACGAAAAACGCTCCAGGGCAAGCGAATAGGCGCGCTTACCCGTGCCGCCAAAGCGGACCGGGTACACGCGCGACAGCGCACATCTTCTTTCATCCGGACTATACCGTCGGCCCTGGAGTCTCACCAGGTCTGCTGACCCTGCCCAATAAAGCCAGGCAGGCGCTCGCGGGCTTGAACGGTGACGTTCTTACCGCCGGTGGGGAATTGCACCCCGCCCCGAAGACGTAATTTTTTGCCTGCGGGTGCAGGCGGGCGGGATTTTAACAGCAAAACCGGTAAACCAGGGTCTGACCCATAGGGTCAGACCCTGTCAGCTCACCTGCCGAGGGCGTAGGTTTTGAGTCTTTGACTTTCGACGGAGATCAACAGCGCACCCCAAACCCGCGGCGGCTGCGATGACGGGGTCAGACCCTGTGGGTCTGACCCAGATTTACCGGTTTTAGCCAACCGTCCCGATAATGGAAACTTCGCGATTCTCGGGCACTTCGTTATATGACAGCACATGCAAGCCCGGGGCAAACAGGCGCGCATAGCGCGCCAGCAGCGGCCGGATCTGCGGCAGCACCAGCAGCAGCGGCGGCGTCGCCTGCTGCTTCATCTGCTCGCGCGCCACCGGCATATTCACCTGCAATTGCGCCAGCAAATGCGGGTCGATCGGGTAGTTGTCGAGCACCACCTTGCCGGACTGGCGCGCCTGGTTCAACGAGCCAAGCAGCATGTTTTCCAACTCTCCGCCCAGGTTGAAGGCCAGCATCTCGGTCTTCTGGCCGAACAGGCCTGAGACGATCTGGCGCCGTAGCGCGCAACGCACTTCGGCCGCAAGCAGGATCGGGTCTTTGGTGGTCTCGGAAGAATCGAGCAGTGTCGTTGCAATCGGCACGATGTCCTTCAGCGATACCGATTCCTGCAGCAGCACGCGGAACACTCGCAGCAACTGGGTATGCGTGAGCGCTTTGTCCAGCGCTCCCGCCAGCTTGGGCGACAAGGCAGTCAGGCGCTCCATCAGCGCCGCCACGTCTTCATGGCGGAACAGCTCCGGCAGGTATTCGCGAATCAGTTTCGATACGTGGGTGGCGATGGCGCTTGGCGCCTCCACAACCTGATAGCCAAGTCCTAGCGCATGCGCCTTGTCCTTGGCCTCGATCCAGGTCACCGGCATGCCATAGGCGGGCTCCACGCCGGGGATCCCGTCGATCTGGCCGTACACGTTCGGCGAAGGGATCGCCATCAGCCGGTCGGCAAAAACCTCTGCCAGCGCAATCGTGGAACCGCCCAGCACCACCGCGTACTGCGTCGGCTTCAGCCCCAGGTCATCGCGCACATTAATCTGCGGCAGCACCATGCCCATCGCCTCGGACAGGCTTTGGCGCACGCCGCGCAGGCGCTTGGTCAGCACCTCGCCATGCGCCTTGTCGATCATGCCCACCAGCTTGTAGCCCAGCGAAACCTGCAGCGGCTGGACCACAGGCAGCGATTGCCATTCCAGCTCCGGCACTTTTTCTTCGCGCAGCGCCGCTTCGATAGCGGCGATATTGTCGACCACCGGCGCCCCCTGCCGCTGGTACATCCGCCAGCCGACGTAGGCCAGCGCGGCCGCAAAAGTGAGGAAACTCAGTTTCGGCATGCCCGGCACCAGGCCGATGATCACCATCACGGCCGAAGCGCTGAACAAAACATTCGGCGATGCCAGCAACTGCTGGCCCACCTGCGATTCGAAATCCGCTCCCTCGCTTTCGGACACGCGGGTAACGATGATCGCAGCAGCAGCCGACAGCAGCAGCGCCGGGATCTGCGCCACCAGGCCGTCACCGATGGTCAGCAGTGCGTACTGCTTGAACGCGTCGCCAAAGCTCATGTCCTGCATCACGGTACCGATGGCGACACCGCCGACGATATTGATGATCAGGATCAGGATCGACGCAATCGCGTCGCCGCGCACGAACTTTGCGGCACCGTCCATGGCGCCGTAGAAATCCGCTTCCGTCGCAACTTCCTTGCGGCGCTGGATCGCTTTTTCCTGGTTGATCAGGCCCGCGTTCAGGTCGGCGTCGATCGCCATCTGCTTGCCCGGCAAGGCGTCCAGGGTGAAACGCGCCGACACTTCGGAAATACGCTCGGCGCCTTTGGTCACCACGGCGAAGTTGATGATCATCAGGATCACGAACACCACCATGCCGACCACGTAGTTGCCGCCAATGACCACCTGGCCAAACGCTTCGATCACCTTACCTGCGGCATCCGTGCCCTGGTGGCCGTGCAGCAGCACCACTCGGGTCGAGGCGACGTTCAGCGTCAGCCGCATCAGCGTTGTGGCCAGGATCACCGTCGGGAACACCGAGAAGTCCAGCGGGCGCTTGGCGTTCACGCTGACCAGGATCACGATCAGCGCAAGGACGATATTGAAGGTGAACAGGACGTCCAGCAGGATAGGCGGCAATGGCAGGATGATCATCGCCAGGATCGCCAGCAGGAATACCGGCGTGGCGAGTTTGTGGCGACCTGCTTCTGCGAACAAGCCCTTCAGGAAATTCATATCGTTGCTGCCTCACTCATGGAAGTTGGAACCGGTACCTGCGCCGCTTCCAGCGGATTTGGCTGCGATGGGCGGCGGCCTTCGCGGAACGCCTTCAGCTGCAGCACATAGTGCAGGACCATGGAAACAGCCTGGTACAACTGCACGGGAATCTGCTGGTTGACCTGGCTGGTATTGTAAATTGCGCGCGCCAAGGGCGGCAGCGAAAGCACTTCCACGCCGTTCTCCTGTGCCAGCCGCTTAATGTACAACGCCATCTCGTCGACGCCCTTGGCCAGCACGAACGGCGCTTCGGCGCGCTTCTCGTCATATTTCAGGGCCACCGCATAGTGCTCCGGGTTGACGATCACCACGTCGGCGCCCGGTACGATCTTGCGCGCGGCGCGTTCGGCCATGGCGCGCTGCAGCTGGCGGATGCGCTGGCGCACTTCCGGGCGGCCTTCCTGCGACTTGTATTCTTCCTTCAACTCCTGCTTGGACATCTTCTGCTGTTCGGCGAAGAAGTAGGCCTGGGCCGGCACGTCGATAATGGCGAAGATGATGAACACGGCCACCATCGCCATAACGCCATTCAGCATCTGGTTGGCGCCCGATATCATGGCTTCGTTCAGCCCCAGGCCCTGCAAGCGCGTGTATTCGTTGACTGTGCTGGTGCCGATGTGCACCAGCACCCAGCCCAGCACCGCCGCCTTGCCGATCGAAACCAGCAGCTCGAAGCCATGCTTCTTGGAGAACAGGCGCCCCAGGTTGGTCACGGGATTGAAGCGCTCGAACTTGGGCTGCAGGTTCTTTGTGCTCATCACCCAGCCACCCGGCACCATGGCGCCCAGCACGACAAACAGCGGCACAACAAACAACGGAAGCACCATCTTCACCAGCAGCAGCGCGGAGCTGAGCCAGACCGTGCTCATAACGTTTTCCAAAGCGCCCTCGCCTTCCAGCGGCGCGAACGCCTGGTGGAAGATTTCGCGGAAATCCAACAGGTAGTCCGGCAGCATGAACACGAACAGCTTGAGCGAAACCAGGATGCCGATCGCCGTCGCCAGGTCGCGCGAACGCACCACCTGGCCTTCCTGGCGGGATTTCTTCAGCTTCTGCGCTGAAGCCTTCTCTGACTTGTCGCCGCCGCTGTCGTCAGCCATGTGGCACCATCTGTTGCTGGATCATGTCGAGCACGCGGGTCGACATGCGGATGTAATGCTGCGGGATGAAGCGCACCACCTGGCCCAGCATCAACAGGCCGAAAATGGTGATCACCGAGAAGCCCAGCGCGAACAGGTTCAGCGTCGGCGCCACACGGTTCAGGAAACCAAATCCAAGCTGCACCACCAGCGCAGAAAACACTACCGGTATCGCCAGCAGCATGGCAGCCGAAAAGATCCACGCCACATTCCAGGCGACTGTCTGCAGCAGCAGGGCCGAATAGCCGCCGCCCAGCGGCCAGGTCTTGAAGCTTTGCCCGATCACGCCGGCCAGCACGAGGTGGCCGTCAATCGAAAAGAACACGACGATCGCCAGCATCGACAGCAGCGCCGATACAACATCGGACGAAGTGCCGTTCAAGGGATCGTTCATTACCGCCATCGAAAAACCGACCTGGCTCGACACCAGGTAACCCAATACACCGATCACCGACATCGCGAAATGGAAAGCCAGCCCGATCACGCCGCCAATCACCGCCTGCTCCAGCGTGACGGCAATGCCCTGCACCGAAATCGGGTCGATGCCCGGGACGATCTGGCCTTGCGTCACCGGCAGCAGGATGATCGCCAGCACCAGCGACACCAGCAAGCGTACCGTGACCGGCACCATCATCTCGCCCAGCACCGGCGCTGCGCTCAGCATGGCCATACAGCGCACGAAAGGCCACCAGATTGCCGTCAGCCACACCAGGAGGTTTGCCAGGACCTGTTCCATGGCTCGCTACCCGACCAGTGTTGCCGCGCGCTGGAAAATCGAGACGCAATAATCCATCAGGTAGCTGGACATCCAGCGGCCCGTCATGACGATGGCCAGCAGGGTGACCAGCAGGCGCGGCAGGAAGCTCAGCGTCTGTTCATTGATTTGCGTGGCGGCCTGCACCAGCGCCACCAGCAAGCCCGCCACCAGCCCTGGCACCACCAGCACCATGACCATGATCATTACGATATGCAGGGCCTCGACGATCAGGTCGACGGCCACGTCGGGCGTCAGCATCTTCCCACCTAATAGGCCTGTATGCTCGTCACGAGCGTATTGACAGTCAATGTCCAGCCATCCACCAGCACGAACAGCAGCAGCTTGAACGGCAGCGAAATCACGAGCGGCGACAGCATCATCATACCCATTGCCATCAGCACCGACGATACCACCAGGTCGATGATCAGGAAGGGAATGAACAGCAGGCAACCGATCTGGAACGCGGTCTTCAATTCCGACAGCACGAAAGCGGCCAGCTTGACGGTAAAGGCGTGGTCAGCCGGATTGGTAATCGCATCCTCGCCTGCCAGGTGGG
>Ga0102591_1001258_pt1 | contig 36313 bp, 30 predicted proteins | sample AraplaCol_mCL_r2_2_FD_76860 | JGI IMG/M metagenome (GOLD analysis project Ga0102591, IMG submission 76860) | Arabidopsis root microbial communities from North Carolina, USA - plate scrape MF_Col_mCL_r2 (SPADES assembly) (version 2) | ecosystem: Host-associated > Plants > Roots > Endosphere...
GGACAAGCAGCGGATCATCTTCGAGGCCTTCCAGCAGGCCGACGGCACCACCAGCCGCAAGTACGGCGGCACGGGCCTGGGCCTGTCGATCAGCCGCGAGATCACCCGCCTGCTGGGCGGCGAGCTGCGGGTTGTCTCGACCCCCGGGCAGGGCAGCACCTTCACCCTGTACCTGCCGCTGAACTTCAGCCCGTCGGCCCAGCCTCAACCCACCCAGCCGCTGCGTCCCGCCACCTCGCCGGTCCAGACCTTCCGTCTGTCGACGGCGGAGGCCGGATCGGTCGAACCGGCCGAGACCGTGGTGGACGACCGCGAGCAGATCGAGCCAGGCGACCCGGTGATCCTGATCGTCGAGGACGACACCCGCTTCGCCTCGATCCTGCTGTCGCTGGTCCGCGACGGCGGCTTCAAGGGCGTGGTGACCGGCGAGGGCTCGGCCGTGCCGTCCCTGGCCCGCCGCTTCTCGCCGGACGCCATCATGCTGGACATCGGCCTGCCCGACATGGACGGCCTGGCTTTGCTGGACCTGCTCAAGCGCACGCCCGATACCCGCCACATCCCCGTGCAGGTGATCTCGGCCGACGACCACGGCGGGCTCGGCCTGTCGATGGGCGCCTTCGGCTTCACCAGCAAGCCCGTGGAGCGCGAGGCCGTGGCCTCGACCCTGGAGAAGGTCAAGAAGCTGGTGGCCGAGACCGGCCGCGCTCCGATCCTGGTCGGCGGCGAGGGCCAGGCCGCCGACACGCTGCGCGAGGCGATCGGGGCCGTGAAGGTGGTTCCCGCCCTGGCCGACCTGCCGGACGAGGCCTTCGTCGAGGAGGGCGGCTGCCTGGTGATCGACGTCGGAGCCGGGCCGGTCGGACCGTTCATCGACACCCTCAAGCAGCGCGGGGCGGCGTCGGGGGTGGCGGTGCTCTACGCGCCCGACGACCTGGATCCCGAGGAGGATCGCCGGTTCCGCCTGGCGGTGTTCTCCGGCCTGGCCCGCCTGGCGCGCACGCCCGAGCAGCTGATCGACCACGTCACCATGTCGCTGCACGCGCCGCTGGATCGCCTGTCCAGCCCGGCCAAGGCGATGATCGCCCACAGCCGCCACGCCGACGCCGTCCTGACGGGGCTGACGGCGGTGGTCATCGACGACGACATCCGCAACATCTTCTCGCTGGCCAGCGCGCTGGAGGAATACGGCATCGAGCTGCGCTACGCCGAGAGCGGCCGAGAGGGGCTAGAGCTGCTCGACAGCCTGCCGTCGGTGGATATGGTGCTGGTCGACATCATGATGCCCGACATGGACGGGTACGAGACCATGCGTGAAATCCGGGCCCGACCGCGGTTCTCCGACCTGCCGGTGATCGCCGTCACCGCCAAGGCGATGAAGGGCGACCGCCAGAAGTGCATCCAGGCGGGCGCCTCGGACTACGTCTCCAAGCCCGTGGACATCGACCAGCTGATCTCGGTCCTGCGGGTCTCGGTCCAGCGCACGGACGCCCAGCGCCTGGCCGGAGACAACGTCGTCGCCATCCACAGCACCGCAGCGCAATGACCGTACCCGCGGTAAAGCATCAGGCGACCCCGCCGCCCGAGGACCGACCAAGGACGAGGATCCTCATCGTCGACGACGACGAGCGCAACGCGTTCGCCGCGATCCAGGCGCTGGAGACCCTGGGCCAGGAGCTGGTCGTGGCCCGGTCGGGCGAGGAGGCGCTGCGACGCCTCCTGGTCGACGACTTCGCGGTGATCCTGCTGGACCTGCACATGCCGGGCATGGACGGCTACGAGACCGCCGAGCTGATCCGCCAGCGGCGGCGCAACCGCGACGTGCCGATCGTCTTCCTGACGGCGGTGTTCCGCGACGAGGCCCACATCTTCAAGGCCTATTCGGCGGGGGCCGTCGACGTGGTGTTCAAGCCGGTCGATCCCTTCATCCTGCGCTCCAAGGTGCAGGTGCTGGTCGACCTGCACATCAAGACCCTGGAGCTGGAACAGCAGTCGGAGAGCCGCCGCCTGCTGATCGAGGAGAACGCCCGCATCCACGCCGAGAAGCTGGCCGCGGAGCGGGCCCTGCGGAGCACCCAGGAGCGCCAGGAGGCGATCCTCCGCGCCCTGCCGGTGGTGTTCCATTCGCGCACGGCCGACGCGCCCTACGAGCCGCTGTTCGTCGGCGGCAACGTGATCGAGCTGACCGGCTTCTCCGCCGAGGATTTCCTGGCCTCGGCCGAGTTCGGCATCAGTCGGGTCCATCCGGACGACGTCGACATCGTGGTGCGCGCCCAGGCCGAGGCCCGCAAGTCCGGTTCCTACGCCTGCGAGTACCGCTGGCAGTGCGCCGACGGGTCGTACCGGTCGCTGATCGACCAGGGCGTGCTGGCCCAGGACGAGGAGAGCGGCCGGCAGGTGGTGTTCGGCACGCTGCTGGACAACACCGAGCGCCGGGGGCTGGAGGAGCAGCTGAGCCATGCCCGCAAGATGGAGGCCGTGGGCCAGCTGACCGGCGGCGTCGCCCACGATTTCAACAACTTGCTGACGGTTGTTCTGGGCAATATCGAGCTGATCAAGCGGCGGACCGGCGACCAGCACGAGCTGGCCCGGCAGATCGACGCCGTGCGGTTGGCGGCCGAGAAGGGCGGGGCCCTGACCCGCCAGTTGCTGGCGTTCTCGCGCCGCCAGCGCCTCAATCCCCTGACCGTCGACCTCAACGTCCTGATCTCCGACTTCGCGCCGCTGCTGCGCCAGGCGGTCGGCGAAGCGGTCAGCATCGAGCTGAGCTTGGCGGGCGAGGCGCTGCCCGCCCACCTCGACCCCGCCCAGTTCGAGAGCGCCCTGCTGAACCTGGCGGTCAACGCCCGCGACGCGATGGAAGGCGGGGGTCTGCTGTCGATCTCCACCAAGTCGACCGGCGGGGACGATCCCCGGATCCTGGTGATGGTGCGCGACACCGGCCAGGGCATGGACGCCGACGTGGCCTCCCGCATCTTCGAGCCGTTCTTCACCACCAAGGAGATCGGCAAGGGGTCGGGCCTGGGCCTGTCCCAGGTCTACGGCTTCGTCCGGCAGTCGGGCGGCGAGGTCACGGTGACCAGCGCGCCGGGGGAGGGCGCGGTGTTCGAGGTTTCCCTGCCGCTGAGCCAGGCGGCGCTGAGCCAGCGCGGCGGCGGTGACGAGACGACCGAGGCGGCCCGCGGCTCGGAACGGGTGCTGGTGGTCGAGGACGATCCGGCGGTGCTGGCCATGGCGGTCGAGACGCTGGAGGGGTTGGGCTATCAGGTCACCACGGCCGATACGGCCGCGGCCGCTCTGAAGCGCCTGAAGAGCCGCAAGGCGTTCGACCTGCTGTTCTCCGACGTGGTCATGCCCGGCGGCGTCAACGGCGTCGAGCTGGCCCACGCCGCGCTCAAGGTACGGCCCGAGCTGAAGGTCCTGCTGACCTCCGGCTATGTGGGCGACGAGGCGGCGTCCTGGGCCAACGAATTCCCGATGATCGACAAGCCCTATCTGGGCCCGGCCCTGGCGGCCAAGGTCCGCGTCGTGCTGGACGCCGAGGTCCCCGCCAAGGCCCCCGCCAAGGCTCAACGCGGCTGAGGGGCGAGGCTTTCGACGGGCGGCGCCTTGTCGTCGCGCCGAGCGAGACCATCTGACAAGCTCGGCCGCGCCGGCAGTGGCGGCCTTTTGCTTTCGGAGCCGACGATGACCGATCTCTCAGCCTTCCCGATCACCAAGCGCTGGCCGGCCCAGCATCCCGACCGCCTGCAGCTCTACAGCCTGCCCACGCCGAACGGGGTCAAGGTGTCGATCATGCTGGAGGAGATCGGCCTGCCGTACGAGCCGCACACCATCGACATCGGCAAGAACGAGACCTGGGGACCGGAATTCCTGTCGCTGAACCCCAACGGCAAGATCCCCGCCATCATCGATCCCGACGGCCCCGACGGTAAGCCGCTGGGCCTGTTCGAGTCCGGCGCGATCTTGGTCTATCTGGCGGAGAAGACCGGCAAGTTCCTGCCCAAGGACCCGGCCCGGCGCTACGAGGCCCTGGCCTGGGTGTTCTTCCAGATGGCCGCCGTCGGCCCGATGTTCGGCCAGGTCGGCTTCTTCCACAAGTTCGCGGGCAAGGACTACGAGGACAAGCGGCCGCGCGATCGCTACGTCGCCGAATCCAAGCGCCTGCTGGGCGTCCTGGAGACCCGCCTGGCCGACCGCGACTGGATCATGGGCGACGAGTACACCATCGCCGACATCGCGACCCTCGGCTGGGTGCGCAACCTGGTCGGCTTCTACGGCGCGGGCGATCTGGTCGACTACGCCAGCCTCAAGCACGTGCCGGCCTGGCTGGAGCGGGGCCTCGCCCGTCCGGCCGTCCAGCGCGGCCTGGAAATCCCCAAGCGCCCCTGACGGGTTTCCACCGCCGCCGGGTTCCGGCCCGGCGGTGGTTCCCGACGCCCCGCGCGCGATTGTCGCGGTCGCCTTAACGGGTTTTGCGGACCTTTGGGCCCATGCTGAGGCCTCGGAGGCTCAGTATGAACCACAACGAAGCGAGGCGTATCCGGGCGCTCCAGAGCTACGGCGTGCTGGACACGTCGCCCGACGCCGCTTTCGATCGCGTGACCCAGCTGGCGTGCGACCTGTTCAACGCGCCCATCGGCCTGGTCTCGCTGATCGACGAAGAGCGCCAGTGGTTCAAGTCGCGCCAGGGGCTGACGGATTGCTCGACGCCGCGCAGCGAGGCGTTCTGCAGCGTGGCCATCGAGCAAGGCCCCGGCGCGGTGATGATCGTCGAGGACGCCACGCTGGACCGGCGTTTCGCCCACTATCCCTCGGTGGTCGGCGACATGGGCGTGCGCTTCTATGTCGGCGCCGTGCTGACCTCGCCGGAGGGCTACAATCTCGGCACGCTCTGCATCATCGACACCAAGCCCCGCCCGCGCCCCACCGACCGCGAGCTGGACCGCCTGCGGACCTTGGCGCGCATCATCGTCGACGAGCTGGAGCGGATGCGCGTCAACCGCGTGCGCTGGGAGCAGGCGCGCCTGCTGAAGCTGGCCGAGACCATGTCGGGCGTCGCGCACTGGCGCTACGACCTCGTGACCGGCGAGGTCTACTGGTCGGACCTGCTCTATGAGATCCGGGGCGCGGACCGCCGGACCTACGTCCCCACCTTCCAGTCGGGCCTGGAGGCGTTCCATCCGGACGACCAGGCGCTGGTCGCCGACCGGCTGGCCGATGCGATCGCCAGCAAGACGACCTCCAGCTTCCAGGCGCGGATGATCCGGCCGGACGGCGAGGCGCGGGTGGTCCAGTCCAAGGCCGGTTGCGAGCTGGACGAGCACGGCCAGGTCGTCGCCCTGATCGGCCTGTTCCAGGACGTGACCGACCAGGTCCGCAATCTGGAGAACCTGACCGCCAGCGAGGCGCGCTACCGGCTCCTGGCCGAGAACACCTCGGACGTCATCGTCCGCTGCGCCCTCGACGGGACGCTGCTCTACGTCTCGCCCGCCTGCCGGACGATGGGCTACGAGCCCGAGGACCTGGTCGGCACGCCGTACGACCGGCTGGTGCATCCGGACGACCGGGAACGCCTGATCGCCAATTCCAGGCCGCTGTTCACGGGCTCGGTTCCCGATCTGCTGGCCAACCGGCAGCACCGCTATCAGGCCGCCGACGGCCGCTGGGTCTGGTTCGAGGGCAATCCCCATATCGTCCGGGACGCGCAGGGGCAGGCGAGGGAGATCGTCAACGTCTTCCGCAACATCACCGAGCGGAAGGAACAGCTGGAGCTGTTCGAGAACGCCTTCGAGCATGCGCCGATCGGCAAGTGCCTGGTCGGGCTGGACGGGACCTTCCTGAAGGTCAATCCGATGCTGTGCGAGATGGTGGGCTACAGCCGCGAGGAGATGCTGGCGCTGAACTTCCAGGCCATCACCCACCCCGACGACCTGGACGCCGATCTCAGCCTGGTGGAGGACCTCTACAACGGCCGGATCTCCACCTATCGGATGGACAAGCGCTACATCCGCAAGGACGGCTCGATCATCTGGATCCAGCTGGCGGTGTCGCGGGTCGATAATCCCGACGGTTCGCCCCGCTATTTCATCTCGCAGATCGAGGACCTGACCGCGCGGCGGGCGGCCGAGGCGGCGCTGAAGGACAGCGAGGCCCGCTATCGCCTGATGGCCGAGAACACCACCGACATGATCCTGACGGCCGGGCTGGACGGCAAGATCACGTTCGTGGCCGCCTCCTGCCAGGAGGTGACCGGCTACGCGCCGGCCGAGGTGATCGGGCGCGGCGCCGCCGACCTGGCCCACCCGGAGGAGCGCGTGCGCGTGCGCCGGGTCTATCGCAACCTGCTGAAGGGCGGCTCGGCCGGGCGCGTCCGCTGGCGGGTCTCGCACAAGACCGCCGGCCGCGAGGTCTGGCTGGAATCCAATCCGTCGCTGCTGCGCGATCCGGCCACGGACGCGCCGACGGGCTTCCTCGACGTGATCCGCGACGTGACCGCCCAGGTCGATCAAGAGGAGGCGCTGGCCGCCGCCCGCGCCGAGGCCGAGGCGGCCGCGGTCGTGAAGGGCGAATTCATGGCCAATATGAGCCACGAGATCCGCACGCCGCTGACGGCGGTCATCGGCTTCTCGGGGCTGCTGTCCCAGCGCCCCGAGCTGGACGAGGTGTCCCAACGCTATGTGCAGCGCGTGTCGAGCGCGGGCCAGGCGCTGCTGGCGATCGTCAACGACGTGCTCGACTTCTCCAAGCTGGAGGCCGGCCAGGTCGAGATCACGCCTCGCGCGGTCTCGCCGCTGACGCTGGCCCAGGACGCCCTGGCCCTGTTCGCGCCCCAGGCCGACGACAAGGGCCTGTGGCTGGAATGCCAGGCGGAGGGCGAGCTGCCCGAGCGGGTGATGATCGATCCGGACCGCGTCCGCCAGGTGCTGCTCAACCTGGTGGGCAACGCGGTCAAGTTCACCCGGCAGGGCGCCGTGCGCCTGTTCGTCGCCTACGACCCGGACGCGGCCCGGCTGCGGATGCGGGTGGAGGACACCGGCGAGGGCATGAGCGTCGAGCAGCAGACCAAGCTGTTCCAGCGCTTCTCCCAGGTCGACGCGTCGTCCACCCGCCGGCATGGCGGCACCGGCCTGGGGCTGGCCATCTGCAAGGGCCTGACCGAGGCCATGGGCGGCGGCATCGCCGTGAGCAGCACGCTCGGGGAGGGGGCGGTGTTCAGCTTCCACATCGCCGCGGAACGGGCGACGGGCCTGGGCGGCGAGGCGCCCGCGCTGGAGCCCGTGGCGGAGGCGGGGCGGCGTCTGGACGGGGTCCGGGTGCTGGTGGTCGACGACAACTTCGTCAATCGCGAACTGGCGCGCACCGTGCTGGAGCACATGGGGGCCGAGGTCGCCGAGGCGGGCGACGGCCGCGCCGCGCTCGAGGCGGCGGCCCTGGAGCCGTTCGACTGCATCCTGATGGACCTGCGGATGCCCGGACTTTCCGGGATCGACGCCCTCTGCGAGATCCGCGACACGCCGGGCCCCAACCAGGACGTGCCGATCCTGGCCTTCACGGCGGAAACCGACCTCAACCTGCTGGACCTGGACCACGGCTTCGACGGCCTGGTGTCCAAGCCCATCATGGCGGTCGATCTGGTGGAGGCCGTGGACCGGTTCACGCGCTGGGACGGCGTCCCCGACGACCTGGGCGGCGATCTCGACCTGGCCGATCTCGCGGAGGCGTGAGGTGGGTCGCACGCGTATCCTGATCGTCGAGGATGATCCGATCATCCTCGACCTGATCACCACCCGCCTCGATATCGCGGGCTACGACACCTATTTCGCCCGCGACGGCTTCGAAGGCCTCAAGCGGCTGCACGAGCTGCGGCCGTCGGCCCTGGTGCTGGACATCAACATGCCCCGGCTCGACGGCTTCGGCGTGCTGCGCAAGATGCGCCAGGAGGGCCTGAACACCCCGACCATGGTGCTGACCGCCCGCAACCAGCCCGACGACGTCAAGCAGGCCATCACCCTGGGCGCGCGGGACTTCCTGGCCAAGCCGTTCAAGGACGAACAGCTGCTGCAGCGGGTGGGGCGGCTGCTGCGCAAGGCGCCGGCCCGACCGGTCAGGGCGACCAAATCCGCGCCGGAACCCGAGAGGCCGCCGCCCGTGATGCTGCCCATCGACGACGGTCCCGAGCCCTTCCTGCTCTGAGCCAGGCGCGGTCGAGGGCGACGGTCTTCGACCGTCGTTCACTTTTTATTCCAGGCGCCGCTTGAACCGCGAGGGGGGAACACTCAAGTTGCTTATTCGTTGAGCTCATCGGGCGGCGCAAGCTCCCCGAGGCAGGGCCGCCAGGAGAGCGCATGAGTCCCGACGATACCCCTGCACGCGAGGCTTCGGAGGCCCGCGCCATCGCCCTGGTCGATCGCTATCTGGCGGTCCGGCGGCGCACCGAGGCCCTAGCCAAGCCGCTTTCCCCCGAGGATCAAGGCGCGCAGTCGATGCCCGACGCCAGCCCGGTCAAATGGCATCGGGCCCATACGGCCTGGTTCTTCGAGACCTTCCTGCTGACGCCCTTCCTGCCGGGCTATCGGGTGTTCGACCCGGCCTTCGCCTATCTGTTCAATTCCTATTACGAGGCCGTCGGGCCCCGTCAGCCGCGGCCCCTCCGCGGCCTGATCACCCGGCCTTCGGCCGACGAGGTCGGGGCCTATCGCGCCCATGTCGACGCTGCCATGGTCCGGCTGCTGACCACCGCGCCGACGGCCGAGGTGATCGAGCGCCTCGACCTGGGCCTGGCCCACGAGGAGCAGCACCAGGAGCTGATCCTGATGGACCTGCTGCACCTGTTCGCCCAGTCGCCGCTGCAGCCGGCCTATCGCGATGCGGCCCCGCCGGAGCGCGCGGTCGCCGGCGCCGTCCGCTACCTGGCCTTCGAGGGTGGGCTGGTCGAGATCGGCGACGCCGGTCCCGGCTTCGCCTTCGACAACGAGCGGCCGCGCCACAAGGTCCATCTGGAACCCTATCGCCTGGCCGACCGCCTGGTGACCAACGGCGAGTGGCTGGCCTTCATCGAGGACGGCGGCTATCGCCGGGCCGACCTGTGGCTGTCCGACGGCTGGGCCGTGGTCAACGAGCAGGCCTGGGAAGGGCCGCTCTACTGGCGGCGGGAGGAGGGCGGCGCGTGGTCGGTGATGACCCTGTCGGGCCGTCGTCCTGTCGATCCCCACGCGCCGGTGGGCCATGTCAGCTACTACGAGGCCGCCGCCTTCGCCGCCTGGTGCGGCCGCCGGCTGCCGACCGAGGCCGAGTGGGAGGCCGCCGTCACGGCCTCGGAAGGCCAGGCACTGCGCCAGACGTCCGACGAGGCCTGGCAGTGGACCGCCAGCCCCTATGTGGCCTATCCCGGCTTCAAGCCCGGTGCGGGCGCGCTGGGCGAGTACAACGGCAAGTTCATGATCAACCAGATGGTCCTGCGGGGCGGGGCGGCCGAAAGCCCGCCCGGCCATACGCGGCCGTCGTACCGCAACTTCTTCCATCCGGCCCAGCGCTGGGCCTTCACGGGCGTGCGCCTGGCCGACGACGCCAGCACGTCGGACCGCGAGACCCTCCAGGCCTCCACCTTCCTGGACGACGCCCTGGCCGGTCTGACGGCCGCGCGGAAGACCCTGCCGGCCAAGTACTTCTACGACGCCGAGGGCTCGCGACTGTTCGAGGCGATCTGCGAGCTGCCGGAATACTATCCCACCCGCACCGAGACGGCGCTGCTGCGCCGCATCGCGCCCGAGATCGCCGCCCGGGTCATGGAGGGCGCGGCCCTGGTCGAGTTCGGCAGCGGGGCCAGCACCAAGACCCGTCTGCTGCTGGACGCCATGCCGCAGCTGGGCGTCTACGTCCCGATCGACATCAGCAAGTCGGCGCTGGACGAGGCCAGCGAGGCGCTGCGTCGCGACTATCCGGGCCTGATCGTCGCGCCGCTGGTCGACGACTTCACGCGCGCGGTCCGGCTGCCGGCGGCGGCGCGGGGACGGCCGGTGACCGGCTTCTTCCCGGGCTCGACGATCGGCAATTTCGCCCCGCCCGAGGCCGAGGACTTCCTGCGCGGCGCGCACGAGCTGCTGGGCGACGGCGCGATGTTCGTGGTCGGGGTGGACATCGCCAAGAGCCCGGACATCCTGGTGCCCGCCTATGACGACGCCCAGGGCGTGACGGCGGCCTTCAACAAGAACGTGCTGGCGCGGATCAACAGCGAACTGGGCGGGGATTTCGACCTGGACGCCTTCGACCACCGGGCCGTCTGGAACGCCGAGGAAAGCCGTATGGAGATGCATCTGGTCAGCCGCATTGACCAGACCGCGCACCTGGCGGAGCGGGACATCCGTTTCGAGGCCGGTGAGACGATCCACACCGAGAACTCTTACAAGTATGCCCCGGAAATGTTCGTGGACCTGGCCCGACGCGCGGGCTGGAAGGTCGCGGCGCGCTGGATCAGCGACAGCCCGAGCTTCGGTGTCTTCGCCCTGGCCGGCTGAGGCGGGCGGAATTCACATCGGAAAGCGGCCGCGGCCCCGACCCTCGAAAGGGCCGGGGCCGCGGCGCGCTTCATGTCAGGCGTCGCGCCCGGACAGGCGCCCGCCGCCACGCGACGAGGAGCCGCCCTTGCGGCCCGCATTGGCCGCGAGGTCGCGGTCCTTGGCGAAGCTGCGCTTTTCACTGGGAACACTGGCCCCCCCTTTGCGCGCGATCTCGCGACGACGTTCGGGGTCCATGGCGGCGAAGCCTCGGCGGCCGCGGGGCCGTTCGGTGTCGAGGTCCATAGGTTGCTCCTAATCGGGACTGGTCACGGGGGGGAACGGCGCGGGCGGGGCGTCATAGGGCCTGTCGTCGCCCGGCTGGACGGGCGGCTCGTTCATCGGCACTTCATCGGGCTGGGAGCCCGGGTCGTACTCGGGTCGCGAGGGCTCGATCGGCGGCGGGGCGTCGGGGTCGGTCATGGCGTCCTTCAGCGTGTTCCAGTGAAGTAACCGGTGAAGTCGCGTTCGGTTCACCCAACAGGCGAGACAAAATTGCAGAGTTTCGCGTTAGGCCTGCGACGGAGAGGCAAAAAGCATGACGAAAGCCCGGGCGAAAAAACCTGAAAGCGCAGCAATATCGCGCCATTGGCGGCTATTGGCGGCCGCCGTGGCCGGCGTTTTCGGCTGGCTCGGCGCGCGTCACCTAAATGCTCCGGTCAGCACGCATTTGCTGATCGGCTGGGATGTCTGCGCGCTGGTCTATGTCACGACGACCTGGCACCTTTTCCTGACCGCCGACGAGGCCGAGGTGCGCCGGCGGGCCGCGGCCGAGGATGAAAAGCCCTCGCAAATTTTACTGCTGGTGCTCATGGCGATCCTGTCCAGCCTGGTCGCCGTGGTGGCGGCGATGCTGCACGCCAAGTCGGCGGGGCCGGACATCAAGGCGATCACCGCCGTCTGCGCCGGGGTAACCCTGGTGCTGTCCTGGGTGGTTCTGCATTCGGTGTTCACGCTGCACTACGCCCATCGCCACTTCGGCGACGGAACGGGCAAGCCCGGCATCCTGTTCCCGGGCGAGCCCGCCCGGACCTATCTCGACTTCGTCTACCTGGCCTTCAGCATCGGGGCGACGTTCCAGGTGTCGGACAACAACATCCTGACCAACAAGCTGCGCAACCTGGTCACCGCCCAGGCGGTCTGCTCGTATTTCTACAACACCGCCGTCCTGGCCCTGGGGATCAACATCATCGCCGGGCTGGTCAGCTAGCGGCGCGGCTTGCCCTCGGGGCGCGGGCCTTCGAGCCGGGCCTGGACCGGGGTCCGGGGCAGGTCGGCCAGACGCAGTCGACCGTCGCCGTCGGTGTCGAGCAGGGCGAAGCGGGCCTTGGCCGCCTTGGTGGCCTCGGCGCGTGTGATGCGGCGATCGAAGTCGCCGTCCGACGCCATGACCGGCTCGGGCTCGGCCAGCAGGCTGTAGGGCGTCGCGCCCTGGAGCATGCCGCCCATCATCCCGCCGCCGCCGCCGCGACGACGGCCGCCGCCCGACGGTCCGTCGTCCTGGCCGGCGAACCCGAGGCCGCCCGGGAACCCGCCGCCACCGCCGGAGGGAGGTCCGCCGCGACCGCCACGACGTCCGCCGCCGGACCGGCCGCCTTGAGCGCCGCGACCGCCGCCTTCGCCCTGGAACCCCTGCAGGATCTCGGGCGCGACCTTGGTTTCGTAGATCGAGACCTCGAAGCCGTCGATGACGCCGTTGTGGTCGTTGTCGATCTTGTCGAAGAACCGCAGGGCGTCGGCGACGAACTCGTCGCGCATCAGGGCTCCGTCGTGGTTGGCGTCGGCGCCCGCGAACCAGGCGGCGACGGGGTAGGGGGCGCCGGGCTCGGCGCGGAACGGCTCGCCGGCCGGGCTGATGAACACCTGCGGGCGGGCTCGGCGCGGCGGCCCGCCCGGTTCGCCCTCTTCGGGCGGGCGCGGACGCGGCGCCTTGCCCCAGTCGCCGCGTGGGCCGTCCTGCGGCGGACCGGAGGCGCAGGCCCCCAGGCACAGGGCGGCGAACATCAGGATGCAGGTGGCGCGGAGGCCCGTGAAGGTTTGCATGGCTTGATCAACGCCGCCGGGATGTCCTGCGTATGGCGCAGCTTTTGCGGTCTCGAAACAAACCCGGGGCTTCCTTGTCGGCTGCGTATCCAGCCTAGAACGGCAGCTCGACGCGGGCGCGCAAACCGCCTTCGGGGCGGTTGTGCAGGGTGACGTCGCCGCCGTGGGCGCGGGCCACCGAGCGGACGACGGCCAGGCCCAGCCCGATCCCGCCGGTCTCGCGGTTGCGCGAGGGCTCGCTGCGGAAGAACGGCTCGAACACGCGGTCCAGCTCGGCCGGTGCGATGCCGGGGCCGTTGTCGTCGATCTCGACCACCGCCAGGCGGCCCTCGGCGCGGACCCGGCCCTGCACGGCGCCGCCGTACTTCAGACCGTTCTCGACCAGATTGGTCAGCAGGCGGCGAAGCGCGACGGGATCGCCGTCGATGATGATCTTCTCGCCCAGCTCCACCGACGCCCGGCCGCCGGTCTCGGCGGCCTCGTCGATGATGCTCTCCAGCAGCGAGGCCAGTTCCAGCTTGGTGCGCTCGGCCGGGCGGGTGGTGTCGCGCACGAAGGCCATTGTGGCGGCGATCATCGCCTCCATCTGGTCGATGTCGGAGGCCAACTTGGCCCGGACGTCGTCCGGCACCGCCTCGATGCGGAAGCGCAGGCGGGTCAGGGGCGTGCGCAGGTCGTGCGCCACCGCGCCGATCATCGCCGTGCGGTCCTCGACATAGCGGCGCAGGCGCTCCTGCATCATGTTGAAGGCGTTGGCGGCGGCGATCACCTCCGCCGAGCCCTTCAGGGCCAGGGGCGCGGCACGGGGGTCGCGGCCCAGGCGTTCGGCGGCGCCGGCGAAGGCGCTGATCGGACCCGACAGCCGGCGGGCGAACAGCCAGGCCAAGGGCGAGACGCACAGCACCGACAGGGCCAGGATCAGCAGGATCCGCTGCTGCCAGCTGTCGAAGCGGATGGCGGGCTTGGGCTCCACGACCGTCCAGCGGCCGTCGTCCTGGTGGATCGCCACCTTGAAGTCGCCGACGATGAACGGCTCATCGCGAGGGCCGTCGAACTGGAAGATCCGTGGCGGTCCGGCGGGCCCTTCCGGCGGGCCTCCGGGACCGCCGGGGCCGCCGGGGCGTCCGAAGCCGCCGGCCCCCTCGGGGCCTCCTCGTGGTCCGCCGGGGCCGCCCGGACCGCCGGGGCCTTCCGGCGGGCGGTGGCGGACATCCCGCGGGAGTTCCTGGACGAAGGTGCGCTTCTGCGCGCGGACGAAGAAGCGGGGGCCGGTGTCGATGTCCATCTCGATCCGGGCCGGATCGACGCCGACTTCGCGGGCGAGGGCGGTCTTGAACTCGGCGCGACGCCGGTTGTCGACCAGGCCCCGGATCGGGCCGACGTTGCGGCGGAGCACCAGGAGGCGCCCGTCGCGCGGCTGGACGGTCGCCGGCCCCTTCAGGGCGCGGGCGATCTCGCTCATCCGATAGATCTCGGGCGGCGGGGCGGGCAGGTTGAAGACCACGGCGATGGCGATCAGCTGCGCCGCCACCAGGGTCACGATGACCAGGCCCAGGGCCTGGACGAACAGCGGGGCGCTGCTCGGGCCCTTCACCCGCACGCGTTCGCTCATGGGGTGCGGGTCACCTTGGACGTGAACATGTAGCCTTCGCTGCGGATCGTGCGGATCAGCTCGCCGCCGCCTCCGTCGTCCAGCTTGCGGCGCAGACGGCTGATCTGGACGTCGATGGCCCGGTCGTAGGCGTCGCTCTCACGGCCTCGGGCCAGGTCCAGCAGCTGGTCGCGGGTCAGCACGCGCTGCGGCCGCTCGACGAAGGCGCGCAGCAGCGAGAACTCGCCACTCGACAGGTTGACCACCACCGACTGCGGCGAGCGCAGTTCGCGGCGGACCAGGTCCAGGCGCCAGCCGGCGAACTCGCAGGCCGCGCCCATGCCGTCGTCCACCGTGCGCGGTTCCTGCCGGCGGCGCAGCACGGCGCGGATGCGGGCCAGCAACTCGCGCGGATTGCACGGCTTGGGCAGGTAGTCGTCGGCGCCCAGTTCGAGGCCGACGATCCGGTCGGTCTCCTCGCCCATGGCCGACAGCATGATGATGGCGGGGCCGTCGGCGGCCGACAGACGGCGGCAGATGGCCAGGCCGTCCTCGCCGGGCAGCATGATGTCCAGGACGATCAGGTCGACCGGCCCGCGGGCCAGGGCCTGCTCCATGGTCCGGGAATCGGACGCGGTGTCGATGGTGTAGCCGTGCCGGCCCAGGAAATCGGCGACGACGTCGCGGATGCCCGGATCGTCGTCGACGATCAGGATGCGGGCGCCACGCGCGGGGTCGGTGTTCTGGCCGGACACGGGGGCGGCGGCGGAGGCCGTCGCGGGATCTTGCGAACTTTCCATGACTTGCTCTTTCCACGCCCCCGTCTCCTGCAGATTTCACGCCTGCAACAGGGACGCAACCCACGCATGCGACCAATCCCCGTAATTGTTGTTTGGAGACAAGCATGTCCCGCCTCCTGCCGACGGGTTTCGCCGTCCTCTTCCTGGTCTCCTCCGCCGGCCTGGCCCAGGCCCAGGGGCCGCGCGGCAATCAGGACGCCAACGGCGACGGGGCGATCAGCGCCCAGGAGTTCGAGGACGCCGCCAAGGCGCGATTCCAGCGCATGGACGCCAACCAGGACGGCGTGATCGACGCGACCGAACTGGCCGCGATCCAGAAGCGGATGGAAGAGTTCCGCGCCCAGCGGCCCGACGCGGGGCCGCGGCCCGGCGGTGGAGGCGGCGGCGATTGGAGCGCGATGGACGCCGACCACGACGGCAAGGTGACGCTGGCCGAGGCCCTGGCCGCCAGTAAGGCCCGCTTCGCCGCCCTCGACACCGACAAGGACGGCAAGCTCAGCGAGGCCGAGCGGCCGATGCGGCGCGGCCCGCCCAACTAGGGCTGAGCCGGCCTAGCCCGGCGAGCGGTTCACCGGGGCTTCGTAGTCCTTGCCCTGGACGTTCATCGCCTCGATCGCCAGGTCGCTGACGAACGGGTTGGACCGGCGCTCGGCCCCGAAGGTCGACATCGGGCCGTGGCCTGGCACGAACTGGACGTCGTCGCCCAGCGGCCACAGCTTGCCGGTGATAGCGTCCAGCAGGTCCTGGTGATTGCCGCGCGGGAAGTCGGTGCGGCCGATCGAACCCTTGAACAGCACGTCCCCCACCTGGGCGAAGCGCGCCTGACGGTGGAAGAAGATCACGTGGCCGGGGGTGTGGCCCGGGCAGTGCAGCACCTCGAACTGGGTCTCGCCGAGGGTGACCACGTCGCCGTCGTCCAGCCAGCGGTCGGTGACGAAGATCCGGGCCTCCGGGATCCCATACATCTCGCCGCTCTCCTGGATGCGGTCGATCCAGAACTGGTCGTCCTTGTGCGGCCCCTCGATCGGGACGCCGGTCAGGCGCTTCAGCTCGGCCGCGCCGCCGGCGTGATCCATGTGGCCGTGGGTGATCCAGATCTTCTCCAGGGTCAGGCCCTGGTCCTCGATCGCCTTCATCAGGCGCGGGATCTCGCCGCCCGGGTCGATCACCGCGGCCTTCTTCGTCTTGGCGCACCAGACGATCGTGCAGTTCTGCTGCAGCGGCGTGACCGGCGCGATGACGGCGCGGATGGGCATGTCGGTCATGCGGCCAAATCCTTCGAGGAAGCTCCGAAACGAAAACGGGCGGGGACCCGAGGATCCCCGCCCGTCCGAACTAAGCGTTATGAACGCCTGTTCAAGTCCTAATCTCAGTCCTGACCGGGAACGCCGGTAGGCGGAGCGTCGGCGTCCAGTTCGTGGATCTCGTCGGTGATGCCGCGACCCACGTGGCTCTTGCGGTAGCCGTAGGCGAAGTAGATCACCAGGCCCAGACCGCCCCAGATCGGCAGGACGGCCATCGCCTCGAGCGGCAGGTTGAAGTAGAGGCCCGCGCAGCCGACCATCGCCAGGGGCGCGATGATCCAGACCGCCGGCGTCTTGAACGGACGCGGACGGTTCGGATCCTTCACCCGCAGCACCATCACCGCGATCGCCACCATGAAGAAGGCGAACAGGGTGCCGGAGTTGGAGATGTCGGCCAGCTGGCCCACCGGGAAGAAGGCGGCGGCGATCGCGACGCAGACGCCGGTGAAGATCGTCACGACGTGCGGCGTCTTCCACTTCGGGTGGATGGTGGCCCAGCTCTGCGGCAGCAGGCCGTCGCGGGCCATCACGAAGAAGATGCGGGTCTGGCCGTAGATCATCATCAGGATGACCGAGGGCAGGGCCAGGTTGGCGGCCAGGCCCAGCAGGTTGCCGACGACGGGCCAGTTGATCTCGCGCAGGACGTGGGCGAGGGCTTCGTTCGAGCAGACCAGGCGGTCGGCGTTCGCCGCCGTGGCGCAGGCGGCCTGGAAGGCGGCCGAACCGGGCTGGACGACCGAACCGTCCAGGGCCAGCACCGGCTGGGCGCCGATGGCGCCGATCGCGCCCGCGGCGACCAGCAGGTAGAAGACGGTGCAGATGCCCAGGCTGCCGATCAGGCCGATCGGCACGTTGCGCTGCGGGTTCTTTGTCTCTTCGGCGGCGGTCGAGACCGCGTCGAAGCCGACATAGGCGAAGAAGATCGAGGCGGCGGCGCCGACAACGCCCATGCCCGTCGTCCCATGCGGGCCGAACCAGCCGTTGGGGGTGAAGGGCGAGAAGTTGCCGGTCTTGAGCACGGGGATGGTCAGGATCACGAAGGCCGTCAGGGCCGTCACCTTGATCACCACCAGGATGGCGTTGACGCGGGCGCTTTCGGTCGTGCCGCGCACCAGCAGGGCCGTCACGGTCAGGGCCACCAGGATGGCCGGGATGTTGACGATGCCCTTGCTGAAGTCGGCGGTCGGCACGAAGCCGTTCATCGACCAGGCGGGCCCGGATCGCAGCAGATCGGGCCAGTGGAAGTGCAGGGCGTTCTCGATCAATCCGAGGAAGTAGCCCGACCAGCCGACCGACACGGCCGAAGCGGCCACGGCGTATTCCAGGATCAGGGCCCAGCCGACCATCCAGGCCAGCAGTTCGCCCATCACGGCGTAGGTGTAGGTGTAGGCCGACCCCGACACCGGCACCATGGAAGCCAGTTCCGAATAGCAGAGCGCGGCGATGGCGCAGACCGCCCCCGCGATTACGAAGCTCCACATCATGCCCGGGCCGGCCTTTTGGGCGGCGGCCGCGGTCAGAACGAAGATGCCGGTGCCGATGATGGCGCCCACGCCGAGCAGGGTGAGCTGAATGGGACCGAGCGAGCGATGCAGCGACTTCTTCTCGGCCGTTGCTAGAATCGCGTCCAGCGACTTAACGCGCCACATATTTCCTCCAGAGACCCGCGGCCACCCCCGGGGGCCGCGTAGATAAATTTTGCGGACCCTGGCCCGGTTAACGGGACGCGGTCAAGGTAAAGCGGAGGGCGTCCGTAAATGTTCGCCCCGCTGCGCGCAATACGGGCCATGACCTGCCGGGCCGTTGTTGCGACGCAGCACGCTTCCTAACCGTTGCTGCCTCAGGGTTGGGCGCTGGCGAGGAGACCGGTGTTCGATGGCCCGCGCTTGGCGATTTTCTTCCGCGCCCTTAAACCACGCCGCGTGACCCTTCCCATCCATGACGCCCTGCCGGCCTTGAGATCCGCGCTCGCCGCGCGCGAGGCCGCCGTGCTGGTCGCGCCGCCGGGCGCGGGCAAGACCACGGTCGTGCCCCTGGCGCTGCTGGACGAGTCGTGGGTCGCGGGCGGCAAGATCGTCATGCTGGAGCCGCGTCGCCTGGCCGCCCGGGCCGCGGCCTCGCGCATGGCCCAGAGCCTGGGCGAAGGCGTCGGCGAAACCGTGGGCTTTCGGGTCCGCCTGCAGTCGAAGGTGTCGGCCAGGACCCGGGTCGAGGTGGTGACCGAGGGCGTGTTCACCCGGATGATTCTGGACGATCCCGGCCTGGACGGCGTGGCGGCGGTGATCTTCGACGAGTTCCACGAGCGCAGCCTGGACGCCGACCTGGGCCTGGCCCTGGCGCGCGACGCGCAAGGCCTGGTGCGCGAGGACCTGAAGATCGTGGTGATGTCGGCCACCCTGGACGGGGCGCGGATATCGACCCTGCTGGACGAGGCCCCGGTGGTCGAGAGCCAGGGGCGGATGTTTCCGATCGACACCCGCTACCTCGGCCGCGACGAACGCCAGCGGTTGGAGGAGCGCGTCGTCCGCGCGATCGAACGGGCTCTGGCCGAGGAGACCGGCAGCCTGCTGGTGTTCCTGCCGGGGCAGGGCGAGATCCGCCGGACCGAGACCCTGCTGCGCGAGCGGCTTCGGCGGCCGGAGGTCGACGTCGCGCCGCTCTACGGCGCGCTCGAGCCCGCCGAGCAGGACCGCGCCGTCGCCCCGGCCCAGCCGGGGCGTCGCAAGGTGGTGCTGGCCACCTCGATCGCCGAGACCAGCCTGACCATCGAGGGCGTGCGGGTGGTGATCGATTGCGGCCTGGCCCGCGTGCCGCGCTTCGACCCGTCCAGCGGCCTGACCCGGCTGGAGACCGTCCGCGTCAGCCGCGCCGCCGCCGACCAGCGCCGGGGCCGCGCCGGCCGCACCGAGCCGGGCGTCTGCTACCGCCTGTGGGACGAGCCGGAGACCCGGGCCCTGCCGGCCTTCGCCAGGCCGGAAATCCTGGAGGCCGACCTGTCGCGCCTGGCGCTGGACCTGGCCCGCTGGGGCGCGCGCGACGTGGGCGACCTGGCCTTCCTCGACAAGCCGCCGTCGGCCGCCTTCAGCGAGGCGCGGACCCTGCTCAATCGCCTGCAGGCCCTGGACGGGCAGGGCGGCCTCACCGCCCACGGCCGCGCCCTGGCCGACATGCCCCTGGCCCCGCGACTGGCCCACATGGTGGTCCGCGCCGCGGCCTCGGGCCAGGCCGAACGTGGGGCCAAGGTCGCCGCCGTGCTCAGCGAGCAGGGCCTGGGCGGCCGCGACGTCGACCTGCGCCACCGGCTGGAAAGCTTCGACCGCGACCGCTCGCCGAGGGCCCGCGACGCCCGCATCCTGTCCGAGCGCTGGGCGCGGTCCGCCGGTCGTGCGTCGGGCGCTGCGCCGCTGGACGACGCCCTGCTGCTGGCCGAGGCCTATCCGGAACGGGTCGCCCGCGCCCGGGGCAAGCCGGGCGAATACCAGCTGGCCGGCGGCCGCGGAGTCTATCTGGAGCCCACTGACGCCCTGGCCCGCGAGACCTGGCTGGCCGTGGGCGAACTGGGCGGCGGCGACGCCCGCGACCGCATCCTGCTGGCCGCGCCCTTGGACGAGACGGCCCTGCGCGAGGCCTTCGCCGATCGGCTGGTGGCCGAGGACCGGTTGGAGCCGGACGCCAAGGGCAAGGTCCGGGCTCGCCGCCTGCTGCGCCTGGGCAAGCTGGTGGTCGAGGAGCGGCTGCTGGACAAGGTCGATCCGAGCCTGGTCGCCAAGGCGCTGCTGGACCAGGTCGCGCGCGAGGGATTGTCGGCCGTGCCGCTGGGCGAGGGCGCCCAGGCCCTGCGCCGCCGGGCGGCCTTCCTGCGCGAGCGCGACGCCGAGACCTGGCCGGACCTGTCGGACGCGGCCCTGCTGGCGCGGCTGGACGAGTGGCTGGAGCCGCTGCTTGCCGGCCGCTCGGCCTTGAGCCAGCTCCCGGACGGCGCGCTGACCGACGCCATTCGAACGCTCATCCCCTGGGCGCTGCATCGCCGCCTCGACGCCGAGGCCCCGGCCCGGTTCACGGCTCCGACGGGGTCCAGCTTCGCTATCGACTACGCCGCCGACGGCGGGCCGCGCGTCGACGTGCGGGTGCAGGAGCTGTTCGGCCTGACCGCCCACCCGACGGTCGGCGGCGCGCCCCTGGTGCTGGCCCTGCTGTCGCCGGGCCACAAGCCGATCCAGATCACCAAGGACCTGCCCGGGTTCTGGAAGGGCTCGTGGCGCGAGGTGAAGACGGAGATGAAGGGCCGCTATCCGCGCCACGTCTGGCCGGACGACCCGGCGACGACGGCGCCGACGACCCGGGCCAAGCCTCGGGGCACGTAGGACGGCGAAAAAGCTTGTCCATGGCCGGGGAAGTTGCACCACTGCGCCCGCGGCAGAGTCGCCGCCTTTTTCGGGGGACTACCATTGCGTCGATTGATCACTTGCGCCGCCCTCCTGGGCGCGCTCGCCGTGCCGGGCATGGCCTCGGCCGGCGTCTATGCCGACGACATGTCCAAATGCCTGGTGCGCTCGACCACCGATGCCGACCAGGCCCAGCTGGTGGGCTGGCTGTTCGCGGCGATCAGCTCTCACCCGACGGTGAAGCCGATGACCAACCTGACCGACGCCCAGCGCGACGCCGCCGTCCAGAAGGCGGGCGCCCTGATGCAGCGCCTGATGCTGGTCGACTGCCGCAAGGAGACCGTCGATGCGCTGAAGTATGAGGGCACAGGCTCGATCGGCCAGGCGTTCGGCGTGCTCGGCCAGGCGGCCATGCGCGGCCTGATGAGCGATCCCAAGGTGGCCGAGGGCATGGCCGGGCTGGGCAAGTCCATCGACGAAAAGAAGTTCGAGGAGATGCTCAAGGAGGCGGGGATCAACTCGCCTTCCGCCAAATAGCGACAGGTGTCGACGACCCCGCTCCAGCGAAGGGCGGGGTCGTCGAAACGGTCAGAGCGGCGCGCAGACCGCTTCCAGCCAGGCGCGGACCTCGCCGTCGACCAGCGGTCCGATCTCGCGCACGACCCGCGCGTGATAGGCGTCGAACTGGGCGATCTCCTCGGGGCTCAGCAGGCTCTTGTCCACCAGGCGCCGGTCGATCGGGGCCAGGGTCAGGGCGTGGAAGCGGTGCATCGGACGGTCGCCCGTCCCGACGGCTTCCGCCGGCATCACCACTTCGAGGTTCTCGATGCGGATGCCGTATTCGCCGTCCTTGTAGTAGCCCGGCTCGTTCGAGACGATCATGCCCGGCTGCAGGGCGATGGTGTTGGGCGCCTTGCTGATCCGTTGCGGGCCCTCGTGGACGCCCAGATAGACGCCGACGCCGTGGCCGGTGCCGTGGTCGTAGTCCAGGCCGTGGCTCCACAGGGCCGCGCGGGCGAAGGCGTCGATGGCCGAGCCGGTAGTGCCGGCCGGGAAGCGCAGGCGGGCAATGGCCAGGTGGCCCTTCAGCACCAGGGTGTTGCGGGTGACCATCTCGGCCGTCGGCTCGCCGATGGCGACCGTGCGGGTGACGTCGGTGGTGCCGTCCAGGTACTGGCCGCCGCTGTCGACCAGCAGCAGCGAGCCCATGGCCGCGCGCTCGTTGCTGCGCTCGGTCGGGCGGTAGTGGGGCAGGGCGCCGTGGCCGTTGGCCGCGCCGATGGTGTCGAAGCTGAGATCCTTGAGCACGCCGGTGGCCTCGCGGAAGGCCTCCAGCTTGGCCACGGCCTCCTTCTCGTCCGGCGGATTGACCTGGCCCTCGGTGGCCAGCCAGTGCAGGAACCGGGTCAGGGCCGCGCCGTCGCGCTTGTGGGCCTCGACGGTGCCGGCGATCTCGACGGCGTTCTTGCAGGCGCGGGGCAGGGTGCAGGGGTCCATGGCGCGGACCACCTCGGCGCCGGCGGCGGCCAGGGTGTCGAAGTACCAGGCCGAGGACTGGCCCGGATCGACGACGACCTTCTGGCCCGCTAGCTCGGCCAGGGCCTCGTCCAGGGCCTCGGGCGTCTCGAGCGACACCTGGTTGCCCAGCCAGGCGGGCAGCTCGTCGGTGACCTTGGCGGGGTCCAGGAACAGCCGCGCAGTGCCGTCGGCGCGCAGCACGGCCTGGGACAGCGGCAGGGGCGAGCGGATGACGTCGCCGCCGCGGATATTGAACAGCCAGGCGATCGAAGCCGGGGCGGTGATCACCGCGGCCTGGGCCCCCAGGGCCGCGACGGCCGAGCCGACGCGGGCGCGCTTGGAGGCCGATTCCTCGCCCGCGTACTTCACGGGTTGGGGCACGACCGGAGCGGCGGGCTGGGCGGGACGCTGGGCGCCCCAGGCCTCGTCGATGGGGTTGATCGCCACGGCCTTGAGCGCGGCGCCGGCCTTGGCGGCGGCGGCCTTCAGGCCGTCCAGGGCCTGCGGGCTGTGCAGGCGGGCGTCGTAGCCGATCACCGCGCCCTTGGAGGCGGTCTCGAGATAGGCCGGCACGCCGCCCTCGACGAGGTCGCGGATCTCGAACACCCCTTGGTCGACCTGGTCGCGCACCTGCAGGGTGTAGCGGCCGTCGACGAACACGGCGGCGCGGTCCTTGAGGATCACCCCGGCCCCGGCCGAGCCGGTGAAGCCGCTGGCCCAGGCCAGGCGGTCGTTGGCGGCGGGCAGGTATTCGTTCTGGTGCTCGTCCTCATGCGGGACGAGGAAGCCGTCCAGGCCCTGCTTGGCCATGGCGGCGCGGATCAGGGGAACGTGGCGGGGGCCGAAGCCCGGATCGGTGGATTCATCGAAGGTCTGGCGCATGACCTTCGATGTAGTCCCACCCCGCTTCCCTGGAAAGAGGGGCTTAGTTCACCGGCTGAGGTTGGGCCGGCGGCGTCTGGATGTTCGGATCGGCCGAAGGGGCCAGGGTGTCGTCGCGCGACAGGGCGGCGCGGGCCGAGGCGTCCCGTGCGGACTGGGCGGCGTTGGCGGCCGTGGCCTCGGTCGAGCGGCGGGCGCTGTCGGCGGCGGCGCTGGCGTCGCGGGCGGCCTGCTGGGCGACGATCGTGGCCTGGGCGGCGCCGGTCTGGGCGGTTTCAGCGACGGCCGCGGCGCGGCCCTGTTCCTGGGCCTGGGCGATCTGGTCGTCGGTGGGCGTGCGCGCGCCCACGGTCAGCATGAAGGCGATGGCGACCACGGCGACGATGGCCACAGCCCCGGCCACGAACCATCCCGTCGCGCCGCCTTCGCGACGGACATGGACGACGCGCTCGGGCGGCGGGCCTTGGGGATCGACATAGGTCATGACATTGCTCCTGGAGCGAGAGTGTCCCGCCGGGAGAAACGTGGAGGAGGCTGAGGGTGTTCCGCTTTCCGCCTACGGCCGCTGCAGCACCAGCGCCGCCCAGGCGTCGCGGTGGATGCGGTCCACAACCTTGAAGCCGCGCGAGAGGTAGGCGGCCTTGACCATCCGCTCCTGGGTGCGCAGCAGGCCCGACAGGATCACGGTGCCGCCGGGGACCAGGGCGTTCTTGATGTCCTGGGCCAGGCTGATCAGCGGGCGGGCCAGGATGTTGGCGAACACCAGGTCGTAGGGGGCGTTGTCGGCCACCAGGCGGTTGCTGAGGCCCGAGGCGTGGACGAACCGGGCGTTGGCGCGGTTGACCTTGGCGTTCTCACGCGAGATGCGCACGCTGGGCTTGTCGATGTCGGTGCCCACGGCGATCCGTGATCCAGTCCGCGCGGCGGCGATGGCCAAAAGGCCCGTGCCGGCGCCGACGTCGAGCACCTTGTTGAACTTCCGGGCCTTGAGCAGCTTGTCGTAGGCCAGCAGGCAGCCGACGGTGGTGCCGTGGTGGCCGGTGCCGAAGGCCGCGCCGGCCTCGATGCGCAGGTTGACCGCGCTGGCCGGCACCCGGCCGCGATCATGCATGCCGTAGACGAAGAACCGGCCGGCGCGCACCGGCGGCAGGCCCGACAGCGCCATGGCCAGCCAGTCGGCGTCGGCCAGTTGCTCGCGCACCACCTTCAGCGGATAGCCGGCCAGGACCGCGAGCAGGCCCGCGTCTTCCTCGTCGGTCGTCGGGAAGGCGTCGATGCGCCAGACGCCCTTGTCCTCGTCCTCTTCCAGGATCGAGTAGGTCGCGCCCTCGAGGCCGGGGTGGTTGTCGATGGCGTCGGCGGCGGCTTCGGCGTCGGCGCGCGCGCCGCGGGCGACGATCTGTTGGGGCGTGTAGTCGGTCATGCCGCTCCAGTAGACGCCTAAGCGCCGAAAGGCGAGACCGCGCGCTTGCCAAAAGTGGGCTGGAAGGGCTGACCGAAGGTCGCGGGACGTGGCGCAGGTCGCGCCGCGGCTTGGGCCACGACCGGCGCGCGGCCCGGTTCGGGCGTCCAGATCTCGAACACCGGCTCGGCGGGGGCCAGGGACCAGGTCAGCGGCGCCTCGGCGAAGATCGGGCGGCGTTGAGTCGTCTCGGCCGGCTTGGTCCACACCGGACCCAGCAACCGTGTCACCGCCGCGCAGGCCAGCGCCCAGGCGATGCCGTTGCGCTCCAGGATGAAGCTCTCGGAGAAGGTGGTCATCAGGAAGATGGCCAGGAACAGGGTGGCCCAGTACCCGTCCTGCACCCGGCGGAAGCGGACCAGCGAGACCAGCAGCGATCCGCCCAGCACCAGGGCGCACAGGCCCACCCCGATCCAGCCCAGCTGGGCCAGGATGTCGAGCCAGCCGTTGTGGGCGGTGGGCACCAGCCAGCCGGTCTCCTTGCGGATCCACTGGGCCGGATGGGATTCCAGGGTCCAGAACACCGCGTAGCCGTAGCCGGTCAGGGGGCGCTTGGCGGACTGGCGCAGCAGGGCGGCCCAGATGTCGGTGCGGCCGGTCAGGGTGGGGTCCTTGCCCAGGGCCTTGAACACCAGCTCGGGCGACAGCCACATCACCAGGGCGATGGTCAGGACCACGGTGACGCCCAGCCAGACCACGACGATCGCCGTGGCGGGCCCGCGCCGCATGGCCGTCAGCAGCATCGAGCCGCCCAGGCCCATCAGCAGCACGACCAGCGAGGTCTTGGACTTGGTCATCACGATCAGCGCAGCGCACAGCAGGATCGTGACGACCATCTGCTTGCGACGGGGCGAACCGGCCAGGATGGCGGCCATCGCCGCCAGGGCGCCGTAGACCATCATCGCGCCCATCTGGTTCTTCTCGTACCAGAGGCCGCGCCAGTCGCCGGCGTTGACGTCGTGGTGGACGCCCATCTTGGGATAGGCCACCGCCGCCAGCCCGCCGCCGATGGCGAGGAACAGGAAGGTGGTGGCGATGATCTCGGCCATCCGCCGTCCGTCGAAGCTGGAGGCGAAATAGAGCCCGAACAGGGTGGTGAACGCCGCCGCCAGGGCACGGCGATTGGTGGTGCCCGGCTCCAAGGACCACGAGGCCGAGGCGAACACCCAGAAGATCAGCAGGCTCAGCATGACGGCCGGGAACCAGAACCGCATGACGCGCGGCGCGCGCCAGACGGCCAGGCCCAGGATCAGGGCGTAGACCGGCAGCCACATCAGCCGCAGCACGGGATTGTTCTCGCCGCCGGCCTGTAGGGGATCCAGCAGCGGTCCGATGAAGGCGTTGGACAGCATGAACAGCACGAAGCCGCAGGCCAGGGCTTCCAGCTTGCGCGAGAGGTCGGGCCGTTCGCCGTCGTGCACTGTGTCCGTCATCCCGATCCTCGCCTGTGGCGCGAAATGGAACACGCGCCCTGGGTTGGAGCGGTCGGCTGCAAGGGAGGGGCCGAGCTTGGCCTAGTTGGCGGCGGCCATGGTGATGGGCGTGGCGGCCTGGGGCGCGTCGGGCGCGTCAGGCGCGTCGATCGCCGGCGGCGGTTCGGGCGGGGAGGGCGCGTCCTCCGGCAGGCGGGTGTCCAGGATGTCGCCGCCGGTCGAAGGCCAGCGGCGCTCGCCGGCCTCGGCCAGACGAACGGGCTGGGCCTGGGGCGTCGGCTCGGTCCAGGCCGCCGGGACGTATTCCGGGACCTCGTAGGAGGCCACCACCACGGGCGTATCGGGCCGTTGGGGGCGCAGGAAGTCGGTGCCGACCACGTAGTCGGGGACCTTGCCGCTGGGCCAGGCGATCGGCTCGTCCTGGGACGCCGAGGGCTCGGACGCGAAGGCCATGTCGGACTCCGGCGCGGTCTGGGCGCCGACCTTCAGGGCCAGGCCGCCCGTCAGCCCGATCGCCAGGGCGACGGCGGCGCCGATCAGGGCGGTGCGATGGAGAAGGAGGTCCGAGGCGTCCATACCAACGGAAGCGCGCCGGAGCGCAAAACGTTCTATCCGCCGGCGCGGATGTCTCCACTTTCCGCCGCCACGCTCTAGGCTGGCGACTCGCCATGAAGGATTCCGCCATGCCAAGCCGACACATGCTCCGCGACCGGGCCGCCGGCGGCCACGCGCGGGTCACCTATGTCGAGCTGTTCTTCGACCTGGTCTTCGTGTTCGCGGTGACCCAGCTGTCGCACGGCCTGATGCAGCATGCGACCCTGCTGGGCGTGGTCGAGACGGGCCTGCTGCTGATGGCCGTCTGGTGGGCGTGGATCTTCACGGCCTGGGTCACCAACTGGCTGGACCCCGAACGGCCGCCGGTGCGGATCATGCTGTTCGCGGTGATGGTGGTGGGCATGGTCCTGACCATGTCGATCCCCAAGGCGTTCGGCGAGCGCGGCCTGATCTTCGCCCTGGCCTTCGTGGCCATCCAGCTGGGCCGCAGCCTGTTCACCGCCTGGGCGATGCGGGCCCATCCGTTCCAGAGCCGCAACTTCATCCGCATTTCGGCCTGGTTCGCGGCCTCCGGCGTGCTGTGGATCGCTGGCGGCCTGGCCGAGGGCGGCGTGCGCCTGGCGCTCTGGGGCGGGGCGATCGCCCTGGAATACGTCTCGCCGGCCATGGGGTTCTGGACGCCCGGCATGGGCCGGGCCCGCGCCGAGGAGTGGGACGTCGAGGGCGGGCACCTGGCCGAGCGCTGCGCCCTGTTCACGATCATCGCCCTGGGCGAGTCGATCCTGGTCATGGGCGCGACGACGGCGGGCCTGGCCTGGACGCCGACGGTGATCGCCGCCTTCCTGGCCTCGTTCGCCGGCAGCCTGGCCATGTGGTGGATCTATTTCGCGGACACCGCCGAGGCGGCCAGCGAGGCCATCAGCCACGCCAAGGACCCCGGCCGCCTGGCCCGCACGGCCTACACCTATATCCACCTGCTGCCGATCGCCGGGATCATCGTCACGGCTGTGGCCGACGAGTGGACCATCCACCACCCGACGGGTCACACCGATCCCAAGACCGCGGCCGCGCTGATCGGCGGGCCGTTCCTGTTTTTGCTGGGCGGGTTGCTGTTCAAGCGGGCGGTGTTCCGGGCCTGGGCGCCGGCCCAGGTCGTGGCCCTGCTGGCCTTGGCGGGCCTGGCGCCCGCCAGCCTGGTGGTCAGCCCGCTGATCCTGTCGATCGCCACGACGGGGGTCTTGCTGGGCCTGGCCGTCCGGGAGGGCCTGTCGCGTCGCGCCGAGGCCCGCGCCTAGACCGCCAGGGCCGCGTTGGTCGCCCGCACCAGCCCGTCGATGACCCCGGGCTCGGTCGAGGCGTGGCCGGCGTCCCAGACGATCTCGAACCGGGCTTCGGGCCAGGCCCGATGCAGCGCCCAGGCGCTGTCCAGCGGGGTGACCACGTCGAAGCGGCCCTGGACGATCCAGGCCGGGATGTGGCGGATCTTGTGGATGTTCTGGAGGATCCAGCCGTCCTCGTCGAAGAACCCGCCGTTGGTGAAGAAGTGGCACTCGATCCGCGCGAAGGCGATCGCGAAGTCTTCTTCGTTGAACTTGGGCGGACGTGCCTCGGGGCCCCGAAGCGAGATCGTGTCGCCCTCCCACTGGCTCCAGGCGCCGGCGGCCTCGGCCTGGACGCGACGGTCGGGATGGGTCAGGCGGCGGTGGTAGGCCGCCATCAGGTCGCCGCGCTCCTCGACCGGGATCGGGGCCAGGAACCGCTCCCAGGCGTCGGGGAACAGCATCGAGGCGCCGTCCTGGTAGAACCAGCGCAGCTCCTTCTGGGTCAGCAGGAAGATGCCGCGCAGCACCAGGGCCTCGACCCGGTCGGGGTGGGCGATGGCGTAGGCCAGGGCCAGGGTCGAGCCCCACGAGCCGCCGAACACGGTCCACTTCTCGACGCCCAGATGCACGCGCAGCCGCTCGATGTCGGCGATCAGGCTCCAGGTGGTGTTGTCTTCCAGGCTGGCGTTGGGGCGCGAGCGGCCGCAGCCCCGCTGGTCGAACAGGGCCATGCGCCATTTGCTGGGGTCGAAGAACCGCCGCATGGTGGGATTGACCGCGCCGCCGGGACCCCCGTGCAGGATCACCGCCGGCTTGCCGCGCGGCGCGCCGCATTCCTCGTAATAGATTTCGTGCGGACCGTCGGTGTTGAGCCAGCCGAAGGAGAAGGGCTCGATGTCGCGAAACAGGCCGCGGCGACCGGTGGCGGACATCGGGGAGGCGGAAGCATTACGATCCATGCGCCAACCCTAACCCCGTTTCGGGGCGCGAGGGAACGCCGCGACGCGAAGAAGGGCCTGTGTCCCCGCGGCCGTCATTTGCGTTATCCTGAGCGTGATGACCGACAAGCCGAATCCCGAAGACTTCAGCGACGACGAACTGCTGGCCATGCTCAGCCCGCGCCAGCTGGCCGACCTCGACCGCGCCATCGCCGCCCTCATGGGGCCGGAGGGCCTGGACAAGGTCATCCCGCTGCAGGTGACGGCCCAGCTCTACACCCTGCGCGCCGCCGAGCGTGACCCGACCTCGGCCCTGGCCATGCTGCAGATGGCGGCCGCCATGCGCCGCCGGGCCGAGCTGCTGGCGGGCGAGAAGGCGCCCAAGCAGCTAGACTAGCAGTTGGGGACATGCCCTTGCGGCGTGTCCCCATGTTCAAGCGCTGCGCCCGCTGTTGGGGACACGCCGCAAGGGCATGTCCCCCGCGGTTCTAGTTCGGGAACCGCCGGCCCAGCCAGTCGATCAGGATGGCGTTCACCCGCTCGGGCGCTTCCTGCTGGGTCCAGTGGCCGCTGCCCTCGACCAGCACCTTCTCCAGGTCCGAAATCTGGTCGCCCATGCGGTCGGCCAGGGACGGCGGCAGCACCACGTCGTGCTCGGCCATGATCATCAGGCAGGGGACGCCGTCGATCCGCGCCGGCAGGTGCTCGGCCCGCTCCCAGTTGCGCACGAAGTTGCGGTACCAGTTGATCCCGCCCGTGAAGCCGGTGCGCTGAAAGGTCTCGACGAAGGTCGCCAGCTCCTCCGGCTCCAGCAGCTGGGCCGAGGTGTCGGCGACGTCGAAGCGGGCCAGGCCGTCCTGCAGGGCCAGCGAGCGTCCGCCCGTCTCGCCGCTGGTGAAGGCGGCCTGGACGCCGGTCGGCTTGCGCATGAAGTAGCGCATGGTCTTCTCGACGTCGGCCGCCAGCTGGGCGTCGGCCACGCCGGGCTTCTGGAAGTGGACGATGTACATGTCGTCGCCGAACGCGTTGCGGAAGGCGGTGATCGGGTCGACCGGCAGACGCGGCAGGAACGGGGTGTTGACGCCCACCACGCCGGCCACCCGGTCGGGATGCATCAGCGGCATCTGCCAGACGACGAGGCCGCCCCAGTCGTGGCCGCAGAACACGGCCTTCTCGACGCCGAGGTGGTCCAGCAGCCCGACGAGGTCGCCGGTCAGGTGGCCCATGTCGTAGTCCTCGACCGCCTCGGGGCGGTCGGTCAGCCCGTAGCCGCGCTGGTCGGGCACGATCACCCAGCGGCCGGCCGCGGCCAGGGCGGCGATCTGCCAGCGCCAGGAATAGGAGAACTCGGGGAAGCCGTGGCACAGCACGATCGGCACGCCCACGCGCGGCCCGGCCTCGTAATAGGCCATGCGGATCCCGTTGATCTGCGCGAACGCGGGCTCGGGCATCGGCGGCGCAAGACGGGTCATGGCGTTTCCCTGCTTATATTATTGCTGATCACCTTGCGGGAGGGCGTCGCATCGGGCAAGGCCGCGATTCGTACGGTCAAGGACTTACCCTTGCGGAAAACAAGCGTAAAAGCGCGGCCATGACCGACACCGCACAGCCCGCGCCCGCCGCCACGCCCTGGCGGCTCGTCCTGATGTTGGGCGCCCTCACGGCCTTCGCGCCGATGTCGATCGACATGTACCTGTCCAGCATGCCCGACATCGGCCGGACCCTGCACGCGGGGGCCGAGGACGTTCAGGCGACCCTGGCGGCGTTCTTCGCGGGCATGGCGATCGGCCAGTTCCTGTACGGCCCGGCCTCGGACCAGTTCGGCCGTCGCCTGCCGCTGCTGCTGGGCGTGGGCATCTTCATCGCCGCCTCGGTGGTCTGCGCCCTGGCGCCGTCGGTCCAGGTGCTGATCGCCGCCCGCTTCGTCCAGGCCCTGGGCGGCTGCGCGGGGCCGGTGATCGCCCGCGCGGTGGTGCGCGACAAGTTCAACCACGCCGACACGGCGCGGGTGCTGTCGATGATGACCCTGATCATGGGCCTGGCGCCGGTGCTGGCCCCGCAGCTGGGCGGCGCCGTGCAGTTCCTGGCCGGCTGGCGCGGGGTGTTCTGGACCCTGGCGGTGTTCGGCCTGCTGATCGGCCTGTGGGTGACCCTGAGCCTGGCGGAGTCGCGGTCGGAGGCCACGGCGGTCCAGGCGCGGTCGGAAAACCCGTTCCGGGCCTATTTCGCCCTGCTGCGCCAGAAGCGGCTGGTCGGCTACGGCCTGGCCGGGGCCCTGAACGGCGCGACCCTGTTCACCTACATCTCGACCGCGCCGGACCTGGTGATGGGGACCTACGGCCACCCGCCGCTGGTCTTCAACATCATCTTCGCCTTCAACGCCGTGGGCATCATCGGGGCCAGCCAGGTCAATCGCCTGCTGTTGCGGCGCTTCACGCCCGACCAGGTGCTGGTGCGGGCCAGCATCGCCTCGATCGTCGCCGCCCTGCTGCTGGCCATCGCGGCCTATAGCGGCCTGGGCGGACAGTTCACGGTCCTGCCCCTGCTGTTCGCGGCCCTGTCCAGCTACGGCCTGATGGCCGGCAACACCATGGCCGGGGCGCTGAGCGTCGATCCCAGCCGGGCCGGCTCGACCTCGGCCCTGATGGGCGGGGTGTCGTTCGCGGCCGGGGCCCTGGCCTCGGGCGTCAGCGGGGTGCTGCACGACGGCACGCCCCGGCCCGTGGCGGCGGTGATGTTCGCCTGCCTGGCGGGGTCGAGCCTGGCGATCTTCCTGCTGGCGGTCCCCAAGGACCGGCGCGCGGCCTAGGCCTCGCGGTCGACGATCGTTCCCGCCCGCCAGGCCAGCAGCAGCCAGCCGGCGAGGAAGCACAGGCCGCCGAACGGCGTGACCAGGCCCATGATCCGCGGCGCGCCGAACGCCAGGGCGTACAGCGAGCCCGAGAACAGCACGGTCCCGACCAGGAACAGGGCAGGGGCGGTCATGCCCGCCTTGCCGCCGGCCCTAGCCTCGCCGATCTGGCGCACGGCCAGCCAGCCGAACACCGCCAGGGCGTGGGTCATCTGATACAGCGCACCGGTGTGCAGCAGCTCGACCGCCCGGGCGTCCTTGGCGCCGTGCGCGGCGAAGGCGCCGAAGGCGACGGCCAGGAAGCCGCTGAGCGCGGCCAGCCGGACGACCAGGGCGGGGCCGCGCATCACTTGTGCTTCTTGTGCGAGTTGTGCTCGGCCACCTCGTTCGGCGTGATCTCCACGAACGAGGGCATGGCGGCGTTGTAGGCCTGGGTCTTGTTCAGGTCGATGACCACGCTGCGGTGGCCTTCCCAGATCATGTGCGCGGCCACGTACAGCACGATGGCCAGGCCGATGAAGCCGATCCAGCGGTGCTTGTGCAGCAGCTTGGCGATGGCGTTGGCGGCCACGCCCATCAGGATGATCGACAGCAACAGGCCGAACACCAGGATGGCCGGGTGTTCGCGGGCCGCGCCGGCCACGGCCAGCACGTTGTCCAGCGACATCGAGACGTCGGCGATCAGCACCTGCAGGAAGGCCTGCTGGAAGCTCTTGGCCGGCTTGACGTTGACGGGTTCGGTGTTCGGGTCGTCGTCCAGGCAGGCCTGGGCGTTGGCCTGGTCGTGGGTGATCTGCTCGCGCAGCTCGCGCCACATCTTCCAGCAGACCCACAGCAGCAGGATGCCGCCGGCCAGCAGCAGGCCGATCACGCCCAGCAGCCAGGTGGTGATCAGGGCGAAGCTGATGCGCAGCACCACGGCCGCGCCCAGCCCGTAGAGGATGACCTTCTTGCGATCCTTGGCCGGCAGGCCGCCCGCCGCCAGGCCGACGGCCACCGCGTTGTCGCCCGCGAGGACGAGGTCGATCATCAGGACGGAAAGGAAGGCCGCGAACGGACCGTTCAGTCCGCCCACCTGGGCGAGGAGCGCGTCAAACATGAGGCCTCAATGCGTCAGGCGGGCGGGTCTGGCAAGCGCCCCCTAGTGGGCGTGCTCAAGTTCCTTGTGAGGATCGTGGGCGTGATGCCCGTGGTCGTCGTGATGACCGGCGTGGTCGTCATGGCCGTGACCGTGACCGTGATCGTCGTGGCCGTGGCCATGGTCGTCTTGATGGTCATGACCGCTGACCGCCAGGACCGGCGCGCCGGCCGTCGGGGCGACGTGGTGGTCGTCGTGGCCCTGACCGTGGCCATGGTCGTCGTGACCGTGGGCGTGGTCGTCGTGGCCATGGCCGTGATCGTCGTGATGATCGTGGCCGCTGACCGCCTGGGCGCTCACGTGATGGGCGTCGTGGGCGTGGTCGTCGTGCCCGTGCGCGTGATCGTCATGGCCGTGGGCATGATCATCGTGGCCATGGCCGTGGTCGTCGTGGCCATGGGCGTCATGGCCGTGATCGTCGTGGTGGCCGTGGTCGTCATGATGGTTGACCGCCGTGGCCACCGCCGCGCCGGCCAGGGCGCCGCCGGCGGCCGCGACCATCGGGTTGACGTAGTTGACGCTGGCCGAAGCGGGCGGGGCGTCGTGCTCCATCTCGTTGCGGCCGTAATCCGTCAGCGTGCGGAACTTGCGGCGACGCTCGGCCCGGGCCTTGGAGGCCGCGGCGTTGCGGGCGATCGCCACCAGGATCAGCAGGGCCAGCAGCACCAGGGCGCCGCCCAGCAGCGACTTGCCCGGCACCTTGCCGACGCCCGGCAGGTCGACGGTCTCGTACTTGCCCAGGCTGGGCATGGCGAACTTGAAGCCCTTGGTCTTCTCCTTCACCGCTTCCTGGATCGGCGCGACCTGCTTGGAGATCGAGCCCAGGGTGAAGCCTTGCGCCGGCTTGGCGCCGTTCAGCTCGACTCCGAAGTCGGTCTTCAGCGGGCCCTTGGCGGCGGCGGTCGGCTTGACCTGCCAGGCGAAGGTGGCCGGCTCGCCGGCCTTGATCTCGGCGGTCTGGCGACCGTTCGGGGTGATCTCGTAGCCCTGGCCCTGCAGGTCGGCGTAGGCGCTGGCCTTCTTGGCCGGCTTGCCCAGGCCCAGCTTGGCGGCTTCCTTCTTGATCAGGTCGCCCAGGGTGGCGGGGAGGGACAGGGTGACCTGGCCTTCCTTGCCTTGGCCCAGGCTCTCGGCCGTGGCCAGGGTCGCGCCCTTGGTGGCTTCCGGCGCGACGGCGGTCTGCAGCTTCTCCAGCTTGGTCAGCGGCTTCGCGGCGACTTGGGCCGGGGCGGGCTTGGCGGCGGGCGCGACAGCGGCCGCGGCGACGACCGGGGCCTTGGCCGGGGCGACGGCGGGCTTGGCCGCGACGACCGGCTTCACCGGGGCCGGGGCGGGCGCGACGACGGCCGGCTTGGCCGGCGCCTTGGCGACGACGGCGGGCTTGGCGGCCGGAGCGGGCGCGGCGTGACCGCGGCGAGCCGGCGCGGAGACCGCGCGCGGCGCATAGCGGGTGGCCTTGGGATTGGCGATCGGCGCCATGGCGGTGACCAGGGTGCCGTCCGGACGGCGCCAGGTTTTCAGATTCGGGTTGGAGCTGACGACGGGCGCTGGCGCGGCCGGCTCGGGCGTCGCGGCGGGCGCGGGCCCGCCCAGCAGGCCGTCGGCCGGGGTCGCCTCGGCGGCCGGCGGCGCGCCCATCAGCTCGGGCGTCTGAGCGGCGCCGGCGCCCGGCGCCGCCGAAGCGGGCGGAGCCTCGACGGGCTCACGCGCGCCGCACCCGGCGATCACCAGAACGCTTACCGCGCAGCCGGCCAGAGCCGCCAAACGGACTTTGGTATGCAACATCGGGTCCCCCGATCCCATGTCTGAACAACTCCGCAAGCGGCGCCCGCGGTCTTCTCAAGCTTGAGAGAACCACGTCATCGCGACGAAATCAAAACGGTTAAGAGAGATTCACGAACCGATTTCATCCCTGGAGCGAAATTTCGACGCTTCGTAGAGCGCCACCGCCGCCGCAGCCGACACATTCAGGCTTTCAAAGCCCCCAGGCATGGCAATTTTGCCCATCACGTCGCAGTGCTCGGCCACCAGCCGGCGCACGCCTTCGCCTTCCGATCCAAGCACGAGAACCGTGGGACGATCATCCAGCACTTGGTCCAGGGTCTGCTCGGCCTCGCCCGCCAGGCCCACGGCCCGCCAGCCCAGGTCGGCCAGTTCCTCCAGCGCGCGAGAAAGATTGACGACGCGCGCGTAGGGGATCTTGTCGACGGCGCCGACGGCGGTCTTGGCCAGCACGCCGGTCAGGGCCGGGGCGTGGCGGTCCTGCAGGATCATGCCCTTGGCCCCGAAGGCGGCGGCGGAGCGGAAGATCGCGCCGATGTTCTGGGGATCGGTGATCTGGTCCAGCATCACCAGCAGCCCCTTGGCGGGCGTTCCCAGGTCGTGGACGCCCAGGGTTTCGGGGTCGTCGATCTTGAGCGCGATCCCCTGGTGCACGGCGCCGGCGGGCAGCTGACGGGCGATGTCGGCGCCTTCCATGATCTGCAGGAAGGGCGCACGGCTCAGATTCGGCGCGAGTCGCTTGGCGCGATCCGGGGTGGCCAGAAGGCGCTTCGGAGCGGGTCTGGCGGGGTTCGAAAGAGCCGCCTCGACGGCGTGAGTCCCCCAAATCCAGTCCTTGGCGTCGCCCTGGCCCTTGGAAAACTTGTTGTTTTCCCGAGGCTTGGAACGAAAATCACGTCCGGGCGAAGAAGGCTTTTTCCGGTCGTTGCGTTCGGAATGAGAGGACACTATAAGACGCGCTCCGATTTGGGGCCCTGAGGGTTTCCAAGAGCCAGGGCGGCGCTGCTTTAGCACCGTCTCACAGGTCTCGAGGAAGCTTTTGTTCCTTTTTCGTGACGGGCGGTCCGCCGCCGGTTTTCGAGGATGGAAAGGCCGCTTTGAAGGAACTCTGTCGCGCGCTGGGGGAATGTCCCGAGTGGCAAAGGGGGGGGACTGTAAATCCCCTGGCGTACGCCTTCGTAGGTTCGAGTCCTACTTCCCCCACCACGCGCGAAGAGAGCTCCCAAGAAGCCTGGACCCCAAAGAAGCCAGACCGGGAGCCGATCGCGACCCCGCTAGCTTGGCGGGTATAGCACAATGGTAGTGCAGCAGCCTTCCAAGCTGAGGATGCGGGTTCGATTCCCGCTACCCGCTCCAGCTCCCAACACCTATTTCCCAGAAACAAGCCGCCGGCGCGAAGGTAGAGACCATGGCCAAGGAAAAGTTCGAACGCACTAAGCCGCACTGCAACATCGGCACGATCGGTCACGTTGACCACGGCAAGACGACGCTGACGGCGGCGATCACCATCACGCTGGCCAAGTCGGGCGGCGCGACGGCCAAGAACTACGCCGACATCGATGCGGCGCCGGAAGAAAAGGCCCGCGGCATCACCATCAACACCGCGCACGTGGAATATGAGACGGCCAACCGTCACTACGCCCACGTCGACTGCCCCGGCCACGCCGACTACGTGAAGAACATGATCACGGGCGCGGCGCAGATGGACGGCGCGATCCTGGTGGTTTCGGCCGCCGACGGCCCGATGCCGCAGACC
>Ga0102591_1001260_pt1 | contig 36286 bp, 36 predicted proteins | sample AraplaCol_mCL_r2_2_FD_76860 | JGI IMG/M metagenome (GOLD analysis project Ga0102591, IMG submission 76860) | Arabidopsis root microbial communities from North Carolina, USA - plate scrape MF_Col_mCL_r2 (SPADES assembly) (version 2) | ecosystem: Host-associated > Plants > Roots > Endosphere...
AACAGCCCCCAGTCGATCGCCGCGACCACGCGACGCCGCAGGATCAGGAACACCGCCAGCACGCCGCCAAGCGCCCATGCGACTTCGTGCAGGTCGGTGAGCACGATGAAAGGGATGTAGAGCGCCGCGGCGACGACGAGCATCGGGCGGTCGACGGACTCCTCGCCGCGCTCGTGCACCTCGAGCGGCGTCGACGGAAAGGCGATGGCGGTCAGCGCCAGCAGCAGCACGAGCGCGATGCCGGCCAGCGGCAGCATGGCCCAGACGAAGGCACCGAAGCCGTTGTTCCACTGCTGCCAGACGAACAGGTTCTGCGGGTTGCCGATCGGCGTGAGCATCGAACCGGCGTTGACCGCCAGCGCCTCGAACACGACGAGCCGCGTGGCGGGCATGCGCGCGATGCGGCACATGCTCAGCGTGAGCGGAACCATCACGAAAAGCGCCACGTCGTTCGTCAGCAGCATCGACAGCAGCGCCGTCGCGGCCACGAGGCCGATGGCCGCGACGCGTCGCGTCGACGTGCGGTCGATCAGCCAGCGCCCGGCGATGTCCAGCGCGCCGCTGCGTTCGACCCCCTTGGTCAGTACCAGCAGGCCCGCCAGCGCCGCGATCGTCGGCCAGTCGACCAGCGCGGGCCAGCCACCGACGCGCGAGGGCAACGCGATCGCCAGCACGATGGCGACCGCGAGCAATACGAGAAAGAGCACATCGCGGCGCAGCTGTCGCAGCGATTCGGGCAACCACGTCATCCGACGATATCCGGGAAGAGGAAGCCGGATGATAACGGGCACGGGCGATGGACAGCGCGATGGGTGCCTGGCGCGAGCACCCATCGCCAGCAGGCTGGCTCCTACCGCGGATTCAGTCCCGCGGCACGTCGACCTTGCCGGTCACGCCCTTGTGGTCGACATCGCCGCTGCCGACGCTGCGCACGCTGAGATCGCCGCGCACGCCGTCCACGTCGAGATCGCCCGACCCCAGCGTGCCGATCGCCACGTTGCCGGCCACGTCGATCAGCTTCGCATCGCCCGAACCGACGGAACCGATGCGTACGCCACCCTTGACGCGACGCGCGGTGAAATCGCCCGAGCCCACGGACGCGATGTCGAGGGGACCGGTGCCGTCCATCTTCAGATCGCCGGATCCCACCTTGCCGCGGAAGGGACCCGTCACGTCACGCGCTTCGAGATCGCCCGAGCCGATGTTCCCTTCCTGCAGCGTGACGCCGGTCACCGTCGCATCCCCCGAGCCCACATCGAGCAGGACGGGAACATCGGCGGGCACCTTCGCCTCGACCTTCAGGTAGGCGTAGTGGCTGCCGAAGCCGGACCAGCCGTCGCGCTTGTTGCTGAGCTCGACGAGCAACGTGTCACCGTCCCGTTGCTGCGTGACCACGAGATTGTCCAGCGCCTTCTCGTCCGACGCGCATGCCCTGCCCCGCACGGTGCCCTTGCCGCTCGCGGCGCCGCCGGACAGATGCAGATCGTGGCTGTTGGTCGCGAAGCGGATGGTGCGGACGCCGCGCAGATCGAGGTCGAGGCTGCGATCGGCGTGGAACTGGCAATGCTCCTCGTCGGCCATGGCGACGGCAGGCAGCAGGAGCAGGGACGCAAGGAGCAATGAACGCATCGGGTTTTCCCCTCGAAATGGGTGGCATGGAACAGCATGGATGCCGCTCCGCGCCGAAAGGTTGCAGCCGTGGGTTCTCACGAACCTGACCGGACGGCAACGAGGCCGTCAACCGCGTCCGGACCGGCACGTTTTTCACCGTGCAAGTCCAACCGGGAGACACCCTATGCAACGCAAGACCCTTCTCGCCAGTGCCGCTTCCCTCCTCCTCGCCGGCTCGGCCGCCTTCGCGTATGCGCAGAATGCCGCCCCGCAGGCCCCCGCCGCCCCGTCGGCCCGCACCAGCCAGCCGGCGCCTCCGCAGCAGCCCGGCCCGAAGTGGGGGCACGGCGATCGTGACCACGACCGCGGCGGCTGGGCCCGTCACGGCCGCGGCGGCGACCACGGCGGCCAGCGCAGTGGCGTGATCGGCGACCTTCGGGCACTCGAACGCCTCTACGTGACCAGCGGACGCAGCAAGGAGTTGCCGGCGCTGTACAACGAGGTGCTGGCGAAGTCGCAGAACCCGATGGTGCGCGACTATGCATATCGCCATCTGGCCCGCGCACAGATGCAGCCGCAGAATGTCGACGCGGCGATCGCGACGATGCGCAAGAGCCTCGACGAGAGCCTGGCGCAGGACACGAAGCGCCATCAGGAGATGGAAGCGTTCAAGCAGCGCATGCAGCAGCGGGCTGCTGCCAAGTAAGGACGGGGCGGGGGCCGATGGCCCCCGCTCTTTTTATGTGGGCCGTCAGACCTCGTCGCGCTTTACGCGCACCCACAACGCTTCCTGTTCCCGCAGCGAATACGACGACAGTTCACGCCCCTCCGAGGCCGCGATCGCCTCCATGCCGCGGAAGCGCCGCTCGAACTTCGCGTTCGCGCCGCGCAGCGCGCGCGACACGTCGACCTTCGCGTGCCGCGCGAGATTCGCCGCCACGAAGAGCACGTCGCCGATCTCGTCGGCCAGGCGCTCTTCGTCCGCACCGTTGTCGAACTCGTGGCGCACTTCCTCGAGCTCTTCGGCGATCTTGTCGAGCACCGGCCGGTGATCGGGCCAGTCGAATCCGACGTTCGCCGCGCGCTTCTGCAGTTTCACCGCGCGCTGCCATTCCGGCAGGCCACGCGAGATACCGGCGAGCGCGCTCGCGTCGTCGACGCCTTTCGCCGCGCGCTCTTCCGCCTTGAGCCGGTCCCAGTCGCGCGAGCGCGCCGTGTCGCTCGCGTGCGTCACGTCGCCGAAGACGTGCGGATGCCGGCGTTCCATCTTGTCGCAGATCGCGGCGACGACATCGGCGAATGCGAACGCACCGGCTTCTTCGGCCATGCGGGCATGGAAGACCACCTGCAGCAGCAGGTCGCCGAGTTCGTCGCGCAGGTCGTGCATGTCGCCGCGGTCGATCGCGTCGGCGACTTCGTACGCCTCTTCGATGGTGTACGGCGCGATCGTCGCGAACGACTGCCTGACGTCCCACGGACAGCCGTCGTCGGGATCGCGCAGCCGCGCCATGATCGCGAGCAGTTCGTCGACGTGTCGGGTCACGCGTCCTCCGGATCGATGAGCCGGGCCGCCCAGTCGACGCTCGTGTCGCCGCAGGCGATGAATTCGGGGTTGATGAGGGAATCGCGCGTGTTGTAGCGGAACGGTCGTCCGGCGAGATCCAGCACGCCGCCGCCCGATTCTTCGAGCACGCACTGCGCCGCCGCGGTATCCCACTCGGACGTCGCGCCCAGACGCAGGTAGATGTCGGCGTCGCCACGCGCGATGACGCAGAACTTCAGCGACGAGCCCAGCGCGAAGGTTTCGTGTTCGCCGAGGCGGTCGAGCAGCGTCATCGTGCGGCCGGTGCCATACGAACGGCTGCCCGTGACCATCAGCAGACCGTTCGCGCCGCGGGTGGACAGCGTCTCGCGCGGGGCGTCGGGCGTGCGCTGCCGCCAGGCGCCCTCGCCGCTCACCGCGGCGTAGAGATCGCCCGTGACGGGCGCGAGCACGACGCCGAGTACGCTTCGGTGATCTTCGATGAGTGCGATGTTGACGGTGAATTCGCCATTGCGCTTGACGAATTCACGGGTGCCGTCGAGCGGGTCGACGAGCCAGTGGCGTCGCCACGTCCGGCGTTCCGACCACGGCGCGGCGAGCGCTTCCTCGGAGATCACCGGCACGCCGGGCGCGAGCGCGTTGAGGCCTTCCTCGATGACGCGCTGCGCCGCGAGGTCGGCGGCGGTCACCGGGGAATCGTCGTCCTTGCAGATGACTTCGAAATCCTGCGCGTAGACGGCGAGGATCGCGTCGGCCGCGCGTCGCGCGATGGCGCAGACGGGGTCGAGCCAGAGGGCGGCGGGCGCGGTCACGCCGGGCGATAGCGACCGGCGAGGTATTCGCGGGCCATGAACAGCGCCGCGATGGAGCGGCCTTCCGTGACGTCGTCGCGGGCGATCAGCTCGTGCAGTTCGTCGATGCGCCAGGGGACCACTTCCAGTTCCTCGGGCTCGTCGCCCTGAAGGCGCTCGGGATAGAGGTCTTCGGCGAGCACCACGTGGGCGAGGTGCGTCATGTACGAGGGGGACATCGACAGCGTGCCGAGGATCTTCAGCTTGCGCGCGCCGTAGCCGACTTCCTCCTTCAGTTCGCGGTCGGCGCCCTGCTCGGCGGTTTCGTCGCGGTCGAGGCGGCCTTTCGGCACGCCGAGCTCGTAGCGGTCGACGCCCACCCCGTACTCGCGCACGAGCAGCACCGTCTCCGGATCGCGCATGGCGACGATCAGCACGGCACCGAAGCCGCTGCCTTTCAGCCGCTGGTAGGTCCGGCGCTCGCCGTTGGAGAACTCGAGGTCCACTTCCTCCGCCCGGCGGAGGGGACTGTCGGGCGCGTCGCGCGTCGCGAGGATCGTCGGGCGTTTGTTCATCGGTCGATTGTAGCGCCGGTGAGCCGGGCGAGCGCTTCGGCGTGGATGGCGGGCGTGCCGGCCAGCACGCTGCGCGACGCGAGGTCGAGCTCCGCGCCGTGAATATCGGTGAAGACGCCGCCCGCCTCGCGGACGACCACCGCCAGCGCCGCCACGTCGAGGATGCTGACGTCGGATTCGATCACCAGATCGAGCCCGCCGCGCGCCAGCAGGTGGTAATGGCAGAAATCGCCGTAGCCGCGGATGCGGTTGCTGTCGCGGATCATCGCGCCCAGCGCGTCCCAGCGAGCGTCCCGCGTGAGCGTCTTCACGTTGCCGGTGGAGATCGACGCGTCGCGCATCGACGTCGTGGGCGCCACGCGGACGGGCTCGCCGTCGAGCCACGCGCCGCGCCCGCGCACGGCCCACATGCGTTCGCCGTACACCGGGGCCGACGACACGCCGAGCACCAGTTCGCCCCGGTGCATCAGGGCGATCTGCGTGGAAAAGAACGGCGTGCGGCGGACGAAGCTCTTCGTGCCGTCGAGCGGATCGACCAGCCAGAGGTAGTCGCGCGACGTATCGTCCGCGCCGTACTCCTCGCCGTAGATGCCCGCCTCGGGCAGCGCGGCGGCGAGAATGCCGCGGATCGCCATCTCGGCTTCGCGGTCGGCGACGGTCACCGGCGTGTCGTCGCCCTTGACGATGACATCGACGCCGGCGCGCCAGTAGTGCTGGATGATCTCGGCGGCGGCGCCCGCCGCGTCGCGTGCCGCACCCAGTGCCTTGTCGAGAATGTCGGTCATGGCTCGATCCGCGGGGCGAGGCCCGACTTGCGTTGCAGGTTGACGGAGCCGTCGCGGCCCGGTGGGCCGAAACGGGCGACGAGATGGGCGAGCGCGCTGTCGTCGACACGCGGCACGAGCCTGCCCTCCACGCGCCAGCCGAGCGGCGACGCGGCGAGCGAGGCGTTCACGGCCAGCGAGCCCTGGCCGTCGTCGACCAGGGTCGCGTGCATGACGCCGCCGCTCGCGCTCGTCTTCAGCGCGATGCCGCCGAGCGTCACGTCGCCCTCGGGCGTACGGATGGAGGCCTTGCGCCATGCCACGTCGGCATCGAGCGCGACGGGCCAGTTGCCCTGCAAGTCGGCGCGCGGGATACGGCCCTCGACCACACCGGCCGGGACCATGCCCGCCGGCATCATCGGCCCGGCCAGCGCGGCGGCGTCCAGACGGAAATCGACACCGCTCCAGGTCATGGCGTCCGGACCGGTGCGCTCGAGGTGCCCGTCGAAGCGCCCGGCGCGACCGTCGAGATGGAGATCGAGATCGACGCGGCCCAGGATGGCGGCCCGGTCGAGGCGCCAGGTGAGGCTGCCCAGCTCACGGCCGTCGGCGGTCGCCACGCGGCCCGCGCGGCCGTCCCAGAGCGTGCCGGAGAGGTCGTGCAACGCCACGCCGTGCACGCGTCGGGCCAGCAACGGCACCGCGACGCCGGCGGGCATGAACCAGTAGAAGACGCCGGCGGCCGCCACGAGGAGCACGACGACCAGGGCGAACCAGCGGAACCATTTCAATCCATCACCTCACCTCGAAAAACCGTGGACTTGAGGACGGGAGAACGCGGGGCGATCATGGGCGGATGACCGAAGCCCTTTTCACGCCTCCGGCGGTCGACGCGTTCGTCGCCCGCGACCTCTCCGTCCTCTGGCACCCGTGCACCCAGATGCATGACCACGAGACCCTGCCCATGGTACCCGTGGTACGCGGCGAAGGGGCGTGGCTGGTGGGCGCCGACGGCAAGCGCTACCTCGACGCGGTCAGCTCGTGGTGGACCAACCTCTTCGGCCACGCGGAGCCGCGCATCGGCGCGGCGCTGAAGGACCAGCTCGATCGCCTGGAACACGTGATCTTCGCCGGATTCACGCACGAGCCCGCCGTCGAACTCGCCGAGGAGCTGGTGCGCATCACCCCGCCCGGCCTCGAGCGCGTGTTCCTCGCCGACAACGGCTCGGCCGCGATCGAAGTCGCGCTGAAGATGAGCTTCCACTACTGGCTGAACCGGGGTCGCGGCGAGAAGACCCGATTCATCGCGCTGACCGGCAGCTACCACGGCGAAACGCTCGGTGCGCTCTCCGTCAGCGACGTGGCGCTGTATCGCAAGACGTACGCACCGCTGCTGCTCACGCCCGAACTCGCGCCCTCCCCGGACGCCTACGAAGGCGAGCCGGGCGAATCGCCGGCGGACGTCGCGGCGCGACGACTGGGGGAAATGCGCACGCTGCTCGAACGCCACGCGCACGAAACCTGCGCCATCATCGTCGAACCGCTTGTGCAGTGCGCGGGCGGCATGCGCATGTACCACCCGTCGTACCTGACCGGCCTGCGCGCGCTATGCGACGAGTTCGACGTGCACTTCATCGCCGACGAAATCGCCGTGGGCTTCGGCCGGACCGGCACGCTCTTCGCGTGCGAGCAGGCGAACGTGTCGCCGGATTTCATGTGCCTCTCCAAGGGCCTCACCGGCGGCTTCCTGCCGCTCTCGGCGGTGGTCACCACGCGCGACGTGTACGAAGCGTTCTACGCCGAATACGCCGCGGGCAAGGCGTTCCTCCACTCGCATAGCTACACGGGCAATCCGCTGGCGTGCCGCGCCGCCACCGCGACGCTGAAGATCTTCCGCGACGATCCGGTGATCGAGCGCAACCGCGTGCTCGCCGCGCACATGGCCTCGCGTATCGCGCCGCTCGTCGATCATCCGCACGTCGCCGACGTGCGCCAGACCGGCATGATCGCGGCGATCGAGCTCGTGGCGGACAAGACCACCCGCGCCCCCTTCCCGGCCGCCGAACGGCGCGGCCTTCGCGTCTACCGGCACGGACTCGACCACGGCGCCCTGCTGCGTCCGCTGGGCAACATCGTTTACTTCATGCCGCCGTACGTGGTGACCGAAGACGAGATCGATTTCATGGTCGACACCGCGATCGCCGGGATCCGGATCGCGACGGGCTGACCGGCCCGCCGTCCGTCCCGCCGTCAGACGCGCGACAGGCCTACCGGCAAATCGCCCAGACGGGCCATCTCGCCACGGGCGAATTGCGCCGGATCCGCGAGGTAGTCCATCGCGAACCCGTGCGCGTCGGCACCCCAGAAGAGTTCGTCACCGATGGCGAGCGTGGGGACACCGAACAGCTGCTGGCGCATCGCTTCCTCGAAGTTCGCCTGCAGCGCGGCCTTGACGTCGGGAGCGGCCAGCGCCACGCGCACATCGTCGATGCCCAGCGATGCCGCTAGCGGTTCGAGCGCTTCGGCGGTGTCGGCCGCGCGGCCGTGCGCCCATATCCATTCGAAGATCGCGCCCACGGCGTCGACCGTGACGCCCGCCGCGATGGCGAGGCGCAGCGCGGGGAGCGGATTGAACGGGTGGGTCGGCGGAAAACGCATCGGTAAGCCGTCCTGCCGGGCGCGCCACTGCGCGTAGCGGTAGGTGAATTCCCGCTTGCGCGGAATCTCGGCCGGACCGCGGTGGTTCATCTGCTTGAGCAGCGCACCGAACAGGATCGGCCGCAACGCCACCTCGCGCTGGCCCGCCAGCTCGCGCACTTGCTGCCACTGAAGCCAGGCGAACGGCGAAACGAAATCGAAATACCAGGCGATCGGCATGCTCAGGCTCCGGGGCGTCCCGGCCGACGATAGCGGCCCGCGTGCCCCGCTACAATGCATGTTTCGTGACACGAGGCACATCCATGCGCACCATCCGCATCCACGTCGACGCACCCCTGGCCAGCGGCAGCGAGGTCACCCTGCCCCCGCAGGCCGGCGAGCACGTGGCCCGGGTGCTGCGCCTGGAAACCGGCGCCCCGGTCGTCCTCTTCTCCGGGCACGACGGCATGGAGTACGACGCGACGCTGGCGTCCGTCGGCAAGCGCGACGTCGTTGCCGCGATCGGCGCCGGGCGCGCGGTGACGAACGAGTCGCCGCTCTCGCTCACCCTCGCCCAGGGCGTGGCGCGCGGCGAGAAGATGGACCTCATCGTGCAGAAGGCGACCGAGCTCGGCATCGCGCACATCGTGCCGATCCTTACCGAGCGGTCGGAGGTGAAGCTCGACGCGGCACGCGGGGAGAAGCGTCTGGCGCACTGGCGTGCCGTGGCCGCGAGCGCGTGCGAGCAGTCGGGGCGCGCACGCGTGCCGTCGATCGCGCCTGCCGTACCGCTTGCCGCGTGGCTCGCTTCGCTGGAACAGGGCGGACCGCTTCGTCTCGCGCTGCTGCCCGAAGGCACGACGCGTCCGTCCGAACTCGGTGCGATCGACGCTGCCATCCTCGCCATCGGGCCGGAGGGCGGCTTCGGCGAGCGCGATCGAGCGGCGCTGGCGGCGGCCGGTTTTACCGGGTTGCGGCTCGGGCCGCGCATCCTGCGCACGGAGACGGCTGGCCTCGCGGCGATCGCAGCGTTGCAGGCGCTGTACGGCGATATCTGACTCGCTGCTCTGGTGGGAGCCAGCCTGCTGGCGATGGGTGCTTGCCGCGAGCACCTATCGCCAGCAGGCTGGCTCCCACCAGAAGCTCGTCAGCTAAGCGCCGCTGCGATTCGCGCCATCACCGCCTCGTCGAGCAGCGGCACCGCGTCCAGCGCCCTGAGGTTCTCTTCCAGCTGCGACGTGCGGCTCGCGCCGAGGATCACCGTCGACACGTTCGGGTTCTTCAGGCACCACGCGAGCGAGAGGCGCGCGAGCGGTATGCCGAGATCGTCGGCGATCGGTGCGAGTGCGCGCACGGCCTTCAGGCGCGCCCCGTCGTTTTCGAGCAGCGCGTCGCGGAGCCACGCGTAATCCGGATGCGCGAGGCGCGAATCGTCGGGCACGCCGTCGTTGTACTTGCCCGTGAGCAGGCCCGAGGCGAGCGGCGACCAGATCGTGGTACCCATGCCGTAGCGGTCGTAGAGCGACGCGTACTCACGCTCGAAACGCTCGCGGTGCAACAGGTTGTACTGCGGCTGCTCCATCGACGGCGCGACGAGGTTGCGCTCGCGCGCGACGCGGTGGGCCTCCTCGATGAGGTCGGCGGACCATTCGCTCGTGCCCCAGTACATCACCTTGCCCTGGCGCACGAGCGTATCCATCGCGAGCACCGTTTCTTCCACCGGCGTGTCCGGATCGGCGCGGTGGCAGAAGTACATGTCGAGATAGTCGACGCGCAGGCGCTGAAGTGCCTGATGGCAGGCATCGAAGACGTGCTTGCGCGAGAGACCGCGCTGCGTCGGCTTCGGCGTTTCCGTGGCACCGAAGTAGACCTTGCTCGACACGGTGTACGCGTCGCGTGGCAGGCGCAGGTCGGCGATCACGTCGCCCATCAGGCATTCCGCGTCGCCCGCGTTGTAGGTCTCGGCGTTATCGAAGAAGTTGACGCCATGGTCGTAGGCGAGCGCGATCAGCTCGCGCGCTTCCGAACGGCCGACCTGCCGCCCGAACGTGACCCACGCGCCGTACGACAACGCGGAAACCTTGAGGCCGGTCGAACCGAGGCGACGATATTCCATGGGGGTTCCTCAGGCGAAGAAATGAACCAGGGCGGCTAGCGCGACCGCCGCGAAGATACCGGCGATCACGTCGTCGAGCATGACGCCGAGGCCGCCTTTCACGCGACGGTCGAACCAGGCGATCGGCCACGGTTTCCACACGTCGAAGAGGCGGAACAGCGCGAAACCGCAGAGCACCGTCCACCACGGCCCATGCAGGGCCGGGAGAAGCGCGATCCACTGGCCGGTGAATTCGTCCCAGACGAGGCTGCGGTGATCGTCGACGCCGAGGATCGTTCCCGCGATGTCGCACGCGGCGACGCCCACGACGAACGAGACGACGATCACGCCGACCCACGCCAGCACGGTGAGGTCGCGAAGGAAGAGCCAGGGCAGGATCGCGGCCAGCGAGCCGAAGGTGCCCTGCGCTTTCGGCGCGAGGCCGGAGCCGAATCCCACGGCGAGCCACCCCGCCGGGGTCTTGAGAAGGCGTCGCCGGTCGGCCGGATCGAGGACGTATTTGGTGCTCATGCCGCGAAGTGGTTCCAGCCGATGCGCGCGGGTTCGTACGTGCCGCCCTGCCCGTCGATCACGCGCACGCCGGCGCCCTCGACGATGCGACCGATACGCGTGCCGCCGCAGCCCAACCGGGCCAGCGTTGCGCCGACTTCACCCGCGCGGTTCTCCGGCACGGTGAAGCAGAGTTCGTAATCGTCGCCGCCGCCCAGCGCGAATTCCAGCGCGTCGGCATCGGCGAAGTGCGCGAGCATGCCGGACGACCGCGGCAGCATCGCCGCGTCGATGTCCGCGCCGACACCGCTTGCCGCGCAGATATGAGCGAGATCCGCGACGAGACCGTCGGAGATGTCGATACAGGCCGTGGCGATACCTCGCAGCGCCTGCCCCGCCGAAACGCGCGGCGTCGGGCGGTTCAGCCGTTCGACGAGCGAGGCGTACGGCGACGCATCGGCCTCGGCGAGACAACGCAGGCCCGCGGCGGCGTCGCCGAGCGTACCCGTCACCATCACGACATCGCCCACGCGCGCCCCGGAACGCAACAGGGCTTCGCCCGGCGCGGTGAAACCGTGCACCGCGACGGTGACCGTCAGCGGACCTCGCGTGGTATCGCCGCCGATCAACGCGAGCCGGTACGGCGTCGCCAGTTCCGCGAAACCCCGCGCGAGGCCATCGAAGAAGGCTTCGTCGCCATGCGGCGTGGTGAGGGCGAGCAACGCCCACGCGGGCGTGGCGCCCATCGCGGCGAGATCGGAGAGATTGACGGCGAGGGCCTTCCAGCCGATGTCGGCGGGATCGGTGCCCTGCGGAAAATGGACGCCCTCGACGAGGGTGTCGACGGCGATCGCGAGTTCGCGTCCCGCCGGGACCGCGACCACCGCGGCATCGTCGCCGATGCCTTCGACGACGTCGTCGCGGTGGACTTCCGTATGCCGGCGGATACGGTCGATCAGGTCGAATTCCATGCGTTTCCTTGAGGCAGGAGAGCGCGCGGGATCGCGACGCCGGGGATCAGGATCGCTTCTCGGCCGTACGCCAGTGCGTCGCGAGTTTGTCGAGCACGCCGTTCACATAGCTGTGGCCGTGATCGGCACCGAAGCGCTTCGTGGCTTCCACCGCTTCGTTGATGACGACACGGTACGGCACGTCGGGGCGGTACTTCAGCTCGTACGCGCCCATGCGCAGCGCCGCGCGCTCGATCTGGTCGATCTGCGACACCTCGCGGTCGATGAACGGCTTGAGGCCGTCGTCGAGCTCCTTCACGTGCTGCTCCACGCCCTTGAGGATGTCCTCGAAGTACTCGAGGTCGGCCACTTCCATGTCCTGCTCGTGGCGGAACTGCGCGATGACGTTACCCATCTTGCTGCCGCCGACCTGCCAGGCGTAGAGCGCCTGGACCGCGCGGCGGCGGGCGCGCGAGCGCGCCGCCATGTCGATGCCCTGACGAGGCGCGGTCACTGGCCGATCTTCGTGTAGAGGTTGACCATTTCGATGGCGACCATGGCGGCATCGGCACCCTTGTTGCCGGCCTTGGTGCCCGAACGCTCGATGGCCTGCTCGATGCTGTCGGTGGTCAGCACACCGAAGCACACCGGCACGCCGGAGGCGTAAGCGGCCTGGCCGAGACCCTTGGCGGCTTCGCCGGCGACGTAGTCGAAGTGCGGCGTCGAACCGCGGATCACCGCGCCGAGGCCGATCACGGCGGCGTACCGACCCGAGTTGGCGACCTTGTACGCGGCCTGCGCGATTTCCCAGGCGCCGGGCACGCGGATCAGGTCGATCGCATCGTCCTTCACGCCGTGGCGGACGAGCACGTCGCGCGCGCCTTCGACCAGCGGCTCGACGACGAACGCGTTGAAACGGCCTGCCACGATGGCGAAGCGGCCCTTGGGAGTGGCGAAATCGCCTTCGATGATCTTCATGTTCGGGATGTCCTGGGCGGATCGGCCGCCGCGCGACCGGATATTTTACGGGGTTTTCGGCCTTGGGTGGCCGCTGAAACGAAGGGTGGCCCTGCCGTCCGCCACCACGAGCCGGCCGGCCGCGCCGAACGGGAGGGTGAACTTGGCCGGACCGTGCCCGAACGGCAGGCCCCGGACGATGGGAATGCCCGCCGCGCCGGCGATCCGCTCGAAGACGGTGTCGAGGTCGTAGCCGTTGTCGTATTCGGCCACGCGATAGCCGGTGAAGTCGCCGACCAGCAGGGCCTTCTGCGCACCGAGCACCCCCGCGTGCAGCAGGTGATAGAGCATGCGTTCCACCCGGAACGGCGGCTCTGCGATGTCCTCGATGTAGAGCAGGCCGCCCTCGATCGATGGAAAGTACGGCGAGCCGACGAGGCCCGCGAGCATGGCGAGGTTGCCGCCCCAGAGCGTGCCGTCGACGGCGATATCCGGGGTGTGCGGCGCCTCCCATTCCCCGAGGCCCTCCTCGTCGGCGAGGGTTCGCCAGACGTGTTCCCACGTCAGCGGGTCGAGCTCCGGCGCACCGAAGTCGGCGCCGAGCATCGGGCCGCCGTAGGTGACGATGCCCGCGCGGGCATAGAGCGCGGACTGCAGCGCCGTGAAGTCGCTGTGTCCGATCATCGCCACGGGCGCGTCGCGCAGACGCTCGCCGAGTGCGTCGTAATTCAGCAGCGGCAACAGCGGGTGTGCGCCATAGCCACCGCGGATGGCGAGCACCACGTCGGGCAGCGGACGCGACGGGTCGGCCATCCCGTTGAGGTCGGCCGCGCGCTCGGCGTCCGTGCCCGCGAAACGCAGGTCGAGGCGATCGAGGACCTCACGGCCGGCGATCCGGTGACCGGCGGCTTCCAGCCGCTCGATGCCCCGACGCATGGCCTCGGGGATATGGGGGTAACCGGAAGGAGCGATCAGGCGGATCTCGTAACGTGCGGACATGCGGGGATACGTCGTGTTCCAAAGCGATAGCAATAATGGCTTGGCGGACCTTTCGCAACATCGGGTTGCGTGATCAGCCCGCCTGTTCGACCACTTCGAGGCCGAACCCCGCGATGCCGACGAACTTACGCGGCGTGCCCATCACGCGGAGCCGCTTCACGCCGAGGTCCGCGAGGATCTGCGCGCCCAGACCCAGCTGACGCCATTCCTGGTCATCCTTCGGCGCGGGCATGGGGGCCGCGTCGCGCTTGAGCCGGGCCAGCAGGGCCTCGGGCGTGTCGGCGCCGGAGAGCACGAGCAGCACGCCGCGGTCCTCGGCGTCGATGCGACGCAGGGCGTCGGTCACGGTCTGCCCGAGGTCGTCGCGCTTGAGGTGGAGCACGTCGGAAAGCGTATTGCGCACGTGCACGCGCGTGATCACGGGCTCGCCATCGCCGATGTCGCCACGCGTGAGCGCGAAGTGCAGCCCATGCCGGATGGCGTCGCGGAAGGCGATGAGGCGAAACGGACCGAACTCGGTATCGACGTCGTCGGCGAACACGCGCTCGACCGTCTTTTCGGTTTCGAGGCGATAGCGGATCAGGTCGGCGATCGTGCCGATCTTCAGGCCGTGCTTCGCCGCGAAGACTTCGAGCTCGGGGCGACGCGCCATCGAGCCGTCGTCGTGGAGGATTTCGATCAGCACGGACGCGGGCTCGAGGCCCGCGAGCGCGGCCAGGTCGCAACCGGCTTCGGTGTGGCCCGCGCGCGACAGCACGCCGCCGGCCTGCGCGGTGAGCGGAAACACGTGCCCCGGCATGGTGATGTCGGCGGGCGAGGCGTCCTTCGCGACGGCGGCCTGCACGGTGCGCGCGCGGTCGTGCGCCGAGATGCCGGTGGTGACACCCTCGGCGGCCTCGATCGAGACGGTGAAGTTGGTGTGGTACGGCGAGTTGTTGTCGCTGACCATCGGCTTCAGGCCGAGCTGACGCGTGCGCTGCTCGGTAAGCGTCAGGCACATGAGACCGCGTGCCTCGCGAACCATGAAGTTGACGTCCTCCGGCCGGACCTTTTCGGCGGCCATGACGATGTCGCCTTCGTTTTCGCGATCCTCGTCGTCGAGGATCACGACCATGCGGCCGTTGCGAAGGTCTTCGAGGATCTCGGGAATGGTGTTGAAGGGCATGGAGGTCGTTCCGCTCAGGCGAAGCCGTGCTGTTTCAGGAAGGCCTCGTCGAGGCGCGGGCTGCCGCCGGCGCCGAGCAGCCGCTCGATGTACCGCGCGACCACGTCGACCTCGATGTTCACGGCGTCGCCGGCGCGGCGCGCCGAGAACGCGGTGTGTTCGACCGTGTGCGGAATGAGGTTGACGCCGAAACGGTTGCCCTCGACCTCGTTGACCGTGAGGCTGGTACCGTCGATGCAGACGGAGCCCTTGTGCGCGATGTAACGCGCGAGGTCGGAGGGCACCTCGAAGCTCCAGCGCAGCGATCGACCGTCGGGCACGACCGAAACGACCTTGCCGGTGCCGTCGACGTGTCCGGATACCAGGTGGCCGCCAAGACGGTCCGCCAGGCGCAAGGCTTTTTCGAGGTTCACCGGGTCGCCCGCCTTGTGCCGGCCGAGCGTGGTGTGCGCGAGCGTCTCGTTCGAGACGTCGGCCGCGAAGCTGGCGGCGTCGAACGCGATCACGGTGAGGCAGATGCCGGAAACGGCGATGCTGTCGCCGAGGGCGACGTCGGTCATGTCGAGGGAGGCGGTGTCGACCGTGAGACGGACGTCGCCGCCGCGCGGTTCGAGGCGCGCGATGCGGCCGACCGCCTGGATGATGCCGGTGAACATGTCAGCGACCTCCGACGAAGGAGGCGTGGCGCAGTGTGGTTTTCATGAAACGTTTCCCGCGGTGGTGAGCGAAAAACGCCCCAAGGCATGGCGTTCGCTCACTCCCCGGGGGAACGAGCGAACGCCGTCTTCTTTCATCCGGACTATGACCGTCGGCTCCGGCATCGGACCGGATCTGCTGACCTTCCGGCAGAACCGGAAGCGCTCGCGGGCTCGTTCACTGGGAACCTACCGCCGGTGGGGAGTTACACCCCGCCCTGAAGACGCTGTGGAGGCGCAAGGATAGCATGGTGCTGCTTGCGCCCCCTGCCGGAATGGGGGCTGAGACGCCGTCTTTTCAAGGTCCAGCGTGGGAGCCAGCCTGCTGGCTGCAGGTACCCGGTGGCTCCTACCGAAACGTCAGGGCCTCAGCACCCGATCCATCACCCAGCTCGTGCGCGCGCCCGTGCGCGCCGTCGACGGACAGATGCCCTTCCCCGTGAGCTCCGCCACGATCGATGCGATCAGCGGCTGCTGGATATGCTCGGGGTTGGCGATGTGGATGTCCTCCACGTGCCCGCCCGATTCGAGCCGGATCGGCCCGTCGCCGAACGTGGCGAACGTGAGCCGCCCGCCGTCGCCCACGATCTGCACGCGATCCTCGCGGCGATCGGCGGCGAAGTTCCACAGGCCGGTGCCCAGCACACCGCTGTCGAAGCGAAACGCCATCGCCACGGTGTCCTCCGCTGGATACGCACCGAGCTGGTTCGACACCATGCCGCGGGCGTCGACGATAGGGCCAAGCAGGAAATCGAGGATGTCGAGGGTATGGCAGCCGATGTCGACGAAGATGCCGCCACCCGAGATCGCCGGTTGCACCGTCCACGGCAGGTTCGCCGGATCGCGGTAGCGGGACTCGAACGGGTGGTGCAGCAGCACGTCGACGATGCGCGGCGCACCGATCGCACCGTCGGACAGCAGCTGCGCGATGCGCCGGAAGCGCGGCAACATGCGGCGGTAGTACGCGACGAAGACGGGCACACCGGCGGCTTCGCCCGCACGCACGATGTCCTGACATTCGGCGTGATCGATCGCCATGGGCTTTTCGACGTATACCGGCTTGCCCGCCGCGATCGCCTTCAGCGCGAGTTCGCGATGGCTCGACGGCGGCGTGGCGACGTACACCGCGTCGACACCGGGATCCGCGATCAGGGCGTCCGCATCGTCGTACCAGCGCGGCACACCGTGACGGCGTGCATAGTCGCGCGCCTTGTCGCCGTCGCGGCGCATCACCGCCACCAGCGACGAATCGGGTACTTTCGCGAAGGCCGGGCCGCTCTTGACCTCCGTCACGGCGCCGCAGCCGACGATCCCCCAGCGAACGTGCGCCAGGCGTGGCGTCATCACGCCCCGGCCTTCGCCGTGTGGGCGGGACGAAGCTGCAGCCGCGTGTCGTCGCCGACCTGACGCCGGTCGACGGTATCGAGCTTCCAGCGCGACGCCATGTCGTCGAGCGGCGGCAACGCCAGCATCGGGCGCGCGCTGCTGCCGAGCAGCACCGGCGCGACGTACACGAGCAGCTCGTCGGCGAGTCCCGCCGCGAGCAGCGCGCCGCAGAGCACCGGACCGGCCTCCACGTGCACTTCGTTGACGTCACGGAGCGCCAGTACGTGCAACGCGGCACGCAGATCGAGGCCACCGCGATCGTCGAGACGCACCGCGGCGCGGTCCACGCCGGCCAGATGCGCGGGCACGGCGACGTCCGGGGCGTGCATCAGCAGCGTCGGCGCGGCGGCGTCGAGCACGTTCGCGCGGTGCGGCGTGCGCAGGCGCGAATCGAGGATCGCGCGCAACGGCGGCACGAATCGTTCGTTGCCCGAAAGACGCACGGTGAGGTGCGGGTCGTCCGCCAGCACGGTGCCACTGGCCGACAGGATGGCGGACGCACGGGCGCGCCAGCGCTGCACGTCCGCGCGCGCGGCCTCGCCGGTAATCCATTTCGACGAACCGTCGGCGAGCGCGGTGCGCCCGTCGAGGCTCATCGCGAGCTTCACCCGCACCCACGGGCGCCCCCGTTCGATGCGGCTGAAGAATCCGATGTTGAGCTCGCGCGCCTGCTCGCGCATCAGGCCGACCTGCACGCCGATGCCCGCATCGCGCAGCTTCGCGATACCGGCGCCATCGACCTTGTCGAACGGGTCCTCGTGCGCGACGACCACGCGCCCGACGCCCGACGCGATCAGCGCGTCGGCGCAGGGCGGCGTTCGGCCATGGTGCGCGCAGGGCTCGAGCGTGACATACGCCGTGGCGCCACGGGCGGATTCGCCGGCTTCGCGCAGCGCGTGCACTTCGGCATGCGGCTCGCCGGCACGCCGGTGCCAGCCGGTGCCGAGCACGGTATCGCCGCGCGCGACGACGCAGCCGACGCGCGGATTCGGTTGCGTGGTGTGCATGCCCTGCGCGGCGAGGCGCAGGGCATGGGCCATGTGGACGTGGTCCATGGCCGGAAAGAACGGGCGCGACATCAGCTCTTGCGTCCGCGCCGGGCGGCGTCCAGCAGAGGCAGCTGCATGCCTTCGATGGACGGCAGGTCGCGCTCGAGCTTCTCGATCTCTTCGCGGAACGCGTGGACGTCTTCGAAGCGCCGGTACACCGAGGCGAAACGCACGTACGCGACCTGGTCGAGCTTCTTCAGTTCGCGCATGACGAGTTCGCCGACCTGGCGCGACGGCACTTCGCGTTCGCCACAGCGGCGCAGGTCGTTCGTGACCGCGCGCATCGCGGTATCCACGGCGTCGCTCGCCACGGGACGCTTCTGCAACGCGCGCTCGAAGCTGACACGCAGCTTGTGCTCGTCGAACGGCTCGCGACGATCGCCGGATTTGACGATCGCCGGGAGTTTCAGCTCGGCCGTTTCGAACGTGTTGAAACGCTCGCCGCACTGCGGGCACTCGCGACGACGCCGCACCGTGCTCCCGTCTTCCGTGAGGCGGGAGTCGATGACGCGCGTGTCTTCATGCTGGCAGAACGGACAATGCATCAGCCGTAGACGGGGTATTTAGCACACTGCGCGGTGACCTTGCCACGCACCGTGGCCAGCACCGTCTCGTCGGCCGGCGCGTCGAGCACGTCGCAGATCCAGCCTGCGAGATCGATGGCGTCGGCTTCGGTGTAACCACGCGTCGTGATCGCCGGCGTGCCGATGCGCAGGCCCGACGTGACGAACGGCGAACGCGGATCGTTCGGCACGGCGTTCTTGTTGACCGTGATGTGCGCCTTGCCGAGCGCGGCCTCGGCGTCCTTGCCCGTCACGTCGCGACCGATCAGGTCGATGAGCATGAGGTGGTTCTCGGTGCCGCCGGACACGACCTTGTAGCCGCGCGCGATCAGCGTCTCCGCCATGGCCTTGGCGTTCTTCACCACCTGCTTCTGGTACTCGGTGAAGGCCGGCTCGAGGGCTTCCTTGAACGCGACGGCCTTGGCGGCGATCACGTGCATGAGCGGGCCGCCCTGAATGCCCGGGAACACGATGGACTGGAGTTTCTTCTCCAGTTCTTCGCCGAGGCCCTTCGCCACGATGATGCCGCCGCGCGGACCGCGCAGCGTCTTGTGCGTGGTGGACGTGACGACGTGCGCGTGCGGTACCGGGTTCGGGTAGACGCCCGCGGCCACGAGGCCGGCGACGTGCGCCATGTCGACGAACAGGTATGCACCCACCTTGTCGGCGATGGCGCGGAACTTCGCCCAGTCGAGCACCTGCGAGTACGCCGAGAAGCCGGCGACGATCATCTTCGGCTTGTGCTCGACGGCGAGCTTCTCGATCTCGTCGTAGTCGACCAGACCGGTGTCCGGATCGATGCCGTACTGCACCGCGTTGAACAACTTGCCCGACATGTTCACCTTGGCGCCGTGCGTCAGGTGACCGCCGTGAGCGAGGCTCATGCCGAGGATCGTGTCGCCCGGCTGCAGCAACGCGAAGTAGACGGCCTGGTTGGCCTGCGAGCCCGAATGCGGCTGGACGTTGGCGTAATCGGCACCGAAGAGCTTCTTCAGGCGGTCGATGGCCAGCTTCTCGGCGACGTCGACGTATTCGCAACCGCCGTAGTAGCGCTTGCCGGGGTAACCCTCGGCGTACTTGTTCGTCAGGACCGACCCCTGGGCTTCCATCACGCGCGGGCTGGCGTAGTTCTCGGAGGCGATCAGCTCGACGTGATCTTCCTGGCGACGGGCTTCGCCCGCGATGGCCTGGGCCAGCTCGTCGTCGTAACCGGCGATCGTTGCATCCTTCGGGAACATCTGAACCTCGTGCGGAGCGCAATGGGAAAGGGGAAAAGTGTAGCCGAGGTGGGGGTTTGCAGCCAGCCGGACAAGGTCCGGAGCGGCATTCGCGACCCAGGCCTACCCACCTGCGGGGCACAGGCCTACTCCACCGCACGGGCACCCCACCTAGGCTTGCCGAGGGCGATTGCCCCTCCCCCTCCCCAAGGAATGGACACCATGCGACTGCGACACCTTCCCCTGGCACTGGCGCTCGTCGCCGGCACCCTGGCGACCGCCCCGGCGGCCATCGCCAGCTCTTCCGCGCTGGCCTTCGACATGGCCGTGGCCGACCGCCAGGTCACGGAATTCACCCTTGAACACAACGGCGCGGTCCACCGCATCGCCGGCCTGGAGCGCCTGGACGTGGAACTCGAAGGCGCCGACGGCCGACCCGGCGCCATGTACGTCGCGCGGGTCGACGGCCGACCGGCCACGCTCGTCCGGCTGGGCGACGCGCTGGACATCGCGTTCGACGACGCCGCGCCGACGTCCGCGGCCGCGAGGTCGCGGCGTTCGGGCGAGTGGACTGCCGACTACACCGGATTCGGCGACCTCGTGACCAGCGACGACGCCGAGCCGTACGATCCGGAGGCCGACGAGCCGAGCGGCGACGGGCTCAATGTCTGGATCTTCCTCCACGACCAGTCGAAGGAACCGGATCACGCCCATTTCCTCAACTGGTACACGACCTGGTGGGTCCGGGAGATGCAGAAGGACATCGTGCCGGGCAAGAAGGTCCGCGTTTTCCTCAAGACGAACGTCCCGGGGCTGACGGATCTCGACTACCACGCCGGCACGGCCGCCCAGCGCCTGAAGGACGTCCATCTGCGCGGCTTCGAGCACGTCCACGACACGCACGGTGCGCCGGGTCAGCTCGCGCGTTACGTGCTGTTCGTCGACGAGCCGGCGGCGAACTGGGGCGAAGACGTCGTCGGCGTCGCGCTGGACAACGGAAAGTCGGCGCTGGCGAGCCGGCGGGGACCGCGTCACATCGTGGCGCACGAGATCGGCCACACCATCGGCGGCGTGCACGAGCTAGCCCAGAAGGCCTGGTGCGCGAGCAGCATGGCCGGGTACGTCTGGCTCACGGCCAGCTGCCTCTGGTACACCACCCCCAACCAGCGCGGCATTCGCGACTATCTCCTGCCGCGCCTGTAGGACGAGCCCGGGGCCCGGCCCGTCCGGGCCCCGCCGCGACGACTCCGCCCTCCGCCCCGTCACGCCGACCGGTTATAATCGGGGTTTGCCTGCCCGGAGCCTCCCTCGCTCCGACGGCCCGCATCGCCTGACGGAGCACCCATGCAATACATCTACACCATGAACGGGGTGAGCAAGATCGTTCCCCCGAAGCGCCAGATCATCAAGGACATCTCCCTGTCCTTCTTCCCCGGCGCCAAGATCGGTCTCCTCGGCCTGAACGGCGCGGGCAAGTCGACGGTGCTGAAGATCATGGCGGGCGTCGATACCGACTATCAGGGCGAGGCGCGCGCCAATCCGGGCACCAAGATCGGCTACCTGGCGCAGGAGCCCGACCTCGACCCGAACAAGACCGTGCGCGAAGTGGTCGAGGAAGGCGTGTCCGAGGTTCTCGACGCGCAGAAGCGCCTCGAGGAGGTCTATGCCGCCTACGCCGAAGAAGGCGCGGATTTCGACAAGCTGGCCAAGGAGCAGGAAGCCCTCGAAGGCATCCTCGCCGCCAACGACGCGCATGCGCTGGAGCGCCAGCTCGAAGTCGCCGCCGACGCGCTGCGCCTGCCGCCGTGGGACGCCCTCGTCGGCCCGCTGTCCGGTGGCGAGAAGCGCCGCGTGGCCCTGTGCCGCCTGCTGCTCTCGAAGCCCGACATGCTGCTGCTCGACGAGCCGACCAACCATCTCGACGCCGAGTCGGTCGACTGGCTGGAAACCTTCCTGCACGACTACCCGGGCACGGTCGTCGCGGTCACCCATGACCGCTACTTCCTCGACAACGCCGCCGAGTGGATCCTCGAGCTCGACCGCGGCCGCGGCATTCCCTGGAAGGGCAACTACACCGACTGGCTGGAGCAGAAGGGCGAGCGCCTGAAGCAGGAAGCCAACCAGGAGAAGTCGCGCCAGAAGGCGCTGGCGAAGGAACTGGAGTGGATCCGTTCGGCCGCCAAGGGCCGCCAGTCGAAGGGCAAGGCGCGCATCAACCGTTTCGAAGAGCTGAACTCGGTCGAGTACCAGCGCCGCAACGAAACCAACGAGATCTTCATCCCGCCGGGCGAGCGTCTGGGCCAGGAAGTCATCGAGTTCAAGAACGTCACCAAGTCGTTCGGCGACCGCGTGCTGATCGAAGACCTCTCGTTCAAGATTCCGCCGGGCGCCATCGTCGGCATCATCGGCCCGAACGGCGCCGGCAAGTCCACGCTCATGAAGATGATCATGGGCAAGGAGAAGCCGGACTCCGGCGAAGTGAAGACCGGCCACACGGTCAAGCTCGCCTATGTCGACCAGTCGCGCGATGCGCTCGATGCGAAGAACAACGTCTGGCAGGAAGTGTCGGGCGGCTCGGACATCCTGACCATCGGCACGTTCGAGATCCAGTCGCGCTCGTACATCGGTCGCTTCAACTTCAAGGGCACCGACCAGCAGAAGATCGTCGGCCAGCTGTCCGGCGGTGAGCGCGGTCGCCTGCACATGGCCAAGACCCTTCTGCAGGGCGGCAACGTGCTGCTGCTCGACGAGCCGTCGAACGATCTCGACGTCGAAACGCTGCGCGCGCTCGAAGACGCCCTGCTCGAGTTCCCGGGCTGCGCCGTGGTCATCTCGCATGACCTCTGGTTCCTCGACCGTATGGCCACGCACATCATCGCGTTCGAAGGCGACTCGCACGTCGAGTTCTTCCCGGGCAACTACAACGAGTACGAAGCCGACAAGAAGCGCCGCCTCGGCGACGATGCCGGCCCGAAGCGCGTGAAGTACAAGAAGCTGGTCTGACCAGGACCACCGATCCTGTGGGAGCGCGCTGGCGCGCTCCCACAAGGAGCCCGATTCCCGCCTTACCGTGTGGTGCACCCCATGAACTTCATGACGGCTCTGAAGGACGCCTGGCGTCGCAACGACTCCCTGGTGTGCGTGGGCCTCGACCCGGAGCCCGGCCGTTTGCCGGCGGGCCTGTCCGGCACCGAGGGCATCTTCGAATTCTGCCGCGACATCGTCGATGCGACGGCCGGCTCCGTCTGCGCGTACAAGCCCCAGATCGCCCATTTCGCCGCCCAGCGCGCGGAAGAGGTGCTCGAGCGCCTGATCGCGCACATCCATGACCGGCACCCCGACATTCCGGTGATCCTCGACGCCAAGCGCGGCGACATCGGGTCGACGGCGAAGCAGTACGCCGCCGAAGCCTTCGACCGTTACGACGCCGACGCGGTCACGCTGAATCCGTACCTCGGCCACGATTCCGTCGCCCCGTTCCTCGACCGCGCCGACAAGGGCGTGATCCTGCTCTGCCGCACCTCGAACCCCGGCGGCAAGGATTTCCAGGCGCTCGACTGCGGCGGCGAGCCGCTCTACATCCGGGTGGCGGAAACCATCGCGCGCGAGTGGAACGGAAACGGCAACTGCGCACTGGTCACGGGCGCGACCTGGCCGGAAGAGCTCGGCCGCGTTCGCAGGATCGTGGGCGACATGCCATTGCTCGTTCCCGGCATCGGCGCGCAGGGTGGCGACGTCGAGGCGGTGATGCGTCATGGCAGGACGGCGGACGGAACGGGCCTGATGATTTCATCCTCGCGCGCCATCCTTTACGCTAGCGGCGGCTCCGACTTCGCCGACGTAGCACATCGCGCGGCGGAAGAAATGAGAAAATCGGTCAACTCATTCCGCTCGTAAGCCAAAAAACAAATAGCAGTCGCAAATTGCACGATTCAGCAACTGCAAAAGGCTTACGCTGCTACTCCGCGCTATCGAACAATACCGGGCTAGAAGCGCCACAGCGTTCCACCGGAGTTGTCATGCCACCTATCAACCGAGGTTTTTCCCAACGTCTGCATGTCGCGCTGGACATGGCTGGCGTGAAGAAAGGCCGCGGCCGAATCACGCAGCTGGCCGACCTTTTCGACGTCAGTCGTGAAACCGCGCGGAAATGGCTCAGCGATCTCGGCCTGCCGGAACTGGAACGCCAGATCGACATGGCGACGCGCTTCGGCGTCAACTTCGAGTGGCTCGCCACGGGCCGCGGTTCGCCGAACGGCGCGACCGGCGTGCGCGAAAGCCCGGCCCTCTATCGTGCGGATTCGCGCGAGCAACTGCGCTTGGTCGGCCTCGTCAGCCGCCTGCCCAAGGAGCGCCGCAAGGCCCTCCTGGTCATCATCGAAGCGCTCGCCGACGCAGAGTAGCGCCGTGCAGGCGCCGCCATGGCGGCGCCTGCCTCACCCGTCGCTCAATCGTCCGCGACGTCCATGCCCGGGAACAGCACCTCGGTATAGCCGAAGCGCGAGAAGTCGGTAATCCGCGACGGATATAAGCGTCCGATAAGGTGGTCGCACTCGTGCTGCACCACCCGGGCGTGGAAGCCCTCGGCGACGCGGTCGATCGGCTTGCCCTTCGGATCGACGCCCGTGTAGCGGATCGTCGCATAGCGATCGACGACGCCGCGAAGTCCCGGAACGGACAGGCACCCTTCCCACCCTTCTTCCATCTCGTCCGACAGCGGCACGATCACCGGATTGAGCAGGATGGTCTGCGGCACCGGCGGCGCGTCGGGGTAACGCTCGCTGCTGTCGAACCCGAAGATCACCAGCTGGAGATCCACGCCGATCTGCGGCGCGGCGAGGCCCACGCCACCGACGTGGCGCATCGTTTCGAACATGTCGTCGATGAGGGCGTCGAGCTCGGGCGAGCCGATCATGTCCGGTGGCACCGGCGGCGCGATGCGAAGCAGACGCTCGTCGCCCATTTTCAGGATCTCGCGAATCATGGGGGTCCGGCGGGGAGGGGGAAGGCGTCAGCATAGCGCGGATGCACGCGCGCCACGGCGCGGCCATTCGACCAATGGCTAATACGTGAAACCCCGCATGGCGATTGACCCCCGAAGCGACGGGGACGACCCTTGGGCCATCCGCACGGGGAGCTCCAAGCCATGAACAGCGCCATCCCGAAACCCAGTCCCGCAGGCAAGATCCTGTGGGCTGCCATCGCCATCGTCGGCGCGTGGTGCCTCGGCGTCGTCGCCCTGCGACGCGGCGAGCCGATCAACGCGATCTGGCTGGTCACCGCGTCGATCGCGGTGTTCCTGATCGGCTATCGCTTCTATAGCCGCATGATCGCGACGCGCGTGCTCCAGCTCGACCCGACACGCGCGACGCCCTCGGTGCTGCGCAACGACGGGCTCGATTACGTGCCCACCGACCGATGGGTGGTCTTCGGCCACCACTTCGCCGCCATCGCCGGCGCCGGGCCGCTCGTCGGTCCCGTGCTCGCGGCGCAGATGGGCTACCTGCCCGGCACGCTCTGGATCCTCGTCGGCGTGGTATTCGCCGGCGCGGTGCAGGATTTCATGATCCTGGGCCTGTCGCTGCGCAGGGACGGTCGCTCGCTCGGGCACATGCTGCGCGCCGAGCTGGGCGAGGTGCCCGGGGTGATCGCCATGGTCGGTGTGCTGGTCCTGATGATGATCGTGCTGGCGGTGCTCGCACTGGTCGTGGTCAAGGCCCTGACGCACAGCCCCTGGGGCACCTTCACCGTGGCGGCCACGATTCCGATCGCGCTGCTGATGGGCGTGTACCTGCGCTACATCCGGCCCGGGAAGATCCTCGAGGTGTCGATCATCGGCCTCGTCCTGTTGCTGGCTTCCATCTGGTACGGCAAGGCCGTCAACGACTCGCCGACACTCTCGGTCCTTTTCGACTTCGACGCCAAGGCGCTGGCGTGGCTGCTCATCGGCTACGGGTTCTTCGCCTCCGTGCTGCCCGTGTGGCTGCTGCTGGCACCGCGCGATTACCTGTCCACGTTCCTGAAAATCGGCACCATCGCCCTCCTGGCGCTCGCCATCTTCCTTGCCGCGCCGACGCTGCAGATGCCGGCGATCACGAAGTTCGTCGATGGCACGGGCCCGGTCTTTGCGGGCAACCTGTTCCCGTTCCTGTTCATCACCATCGCCTGCGGCGCGGTCTCGGGCTGGCATTCGATCATCGCCTCCGGCACCACACCGAAGCTGCTCGCCAACGAGGGCGAGGCGCGCCTCGTCGGTTACGGCGGCATGCTGATGGAAGCCTTCGTCGCGATCATGGCGCTGATCGCCGCCGCCTCGCTGCATCCGGGCGTCTACTTCGCGATGAACTCGCCCGGCGCGCTCGTCGGGACCACCGCCGAGCAGGCGGCGGCGACGATCAGCAGCTGGGGCTTCCTGGTCACGCCAGCGGAGCTGACGCAGACCGCACGCGACATCGGCGAGGGAACGATCCTCGGTCGCGCCGGCGGCGCCCCCACCCTGGCGGTCGGCATGGCGCAGCTGCTGCACGGGATCATGCCCGGCGAAGGCATGACGGCGCTCTGGTACCACTACGCCATCCTCTTCGAAGCCCTGTTCATCCTGACCACGGTCGACGCGGGCACCCGCGTGGGGCGCTTCATGATCCAGGAACTGGCGGGCATGGCATGGGCACCGCTGAAGCAGACCGAATCGTGGCTGGGCAACGTGGTGGCCACGGTGATCTGCGTCGGGCTGTGGGGTTACTTTCTCTATCAGGGCGCCGTGGATCCGCTGGGCGGCATCAACACCCTGTGGCCCCTGTTCGGTATCGCGAACCAGATGCTCGCGGCGATCGCCCTGATGCTGGCGACGGTCGTCACCGTGAAGCTGAAGCGCGAGCGTTACGTGCTCGTGCCGGCCGTCCCGGCCGCGTGGCTGGTGATCTGCACGCTGACCGCCGGCTGGCAGAAACTCTTCGATGCGAAGATCAGCTTTACCGCCGCCGCGCAGAAATACGCGGATGCCGCGGCCAGCGGCAAGCTGCTGGCACCGGCGAAGACCGCCGAGGAAATGCAGCGGATCATCGTCAACAACCGCGTGGACATGGTGCTGACCGGCCTGTTCATGCTACTGGTGCTGACGATGCTGTTCTTCTCGCTGCGGTCCATCGTCCGCGCGTGGAAGGCCAACCATCCCACCGCACAGGAAGAACCGTACGTCGCGCTGTCGAGCGTGGGCTGAGGAACGCGGCATGGCCATCACCCATACCCGTTCGATCTGGCGCTGGGCGGTACAGACCGCCCGGCTTTGCTGCGGCGTACCCGACTACGACGTCTACGTGAAACACCTGCGCGAGCACCACCCGGACCGGAAGGTGCCCAGCTACGGGGAGTTCTTCCGGGAACGGCAGGAGGCGAGGTATCGGGGGACGGGCGGGCGCTGTTGTTGACTGGTGGGAGCCAGCCTGCTGGCGATGGGAGCTGGCGACGAGCACCCATCGCCAGCAGGCTGGCTACCACCCCTCACCGAGGATCGTGAACGATCAGAGATCCTGGTGGTACTGGACGTACGGCGTGCGCGACTGGTCCGGCTCGGGACCGACCGGGCCGGTCGGGGCGTTGCCCGACGACCAGACGTTCTGCGCACCGACCGAGAGTTCGCCGCGCCACGGCAGGCGCCAGGTGACGCCGAGGTCGATGGCGCTCCAGCGGCGGTCCGGATTGAGACCGTTCACCGCGGTAGCCTCGGGCTGCATGGTGCGGCCCGTGATCAGACCCGACAGCGGACCGCGATCGACGCCGAAGCTCAGCGCCTTCTGGTCGACGGTACCGATCCCGAGGAGGTTGCCCGGCAGCAGGCGGATACGGCCGATGCTCGCGCCGAGGTCGATGCCGCTACGGGCGCCGAGATCGACGCGGCCGTGGGCGTTGAGTTCGGTGGACGACGACAGGGCGTTGACCGGGAGCCCGGACGCCGTGGTCAGCCCCGGCAGGACCCGGGGAAGTGCCGCGCCCGTGCCGGTCGGACGGCTGGAACCCACGCCGAGGCCGACGCTGTAGCCGGCGCCGCGATACGTGGCGCCCACTTCGCTGCCGACGATGCGCGGCGGCGCGCCAGGCGCACTGCAACGATCGCCCTTGCTCCCGCTCGCGCAGGATTCGGCCGAGTTGATCCAGCCCTGACCGCTGACAGTGGCATGTGCCTGGACGCGGGGGCCGATGTCGTACTGAAGGCCGCTCGTCAGGGCCGGGCCCGCGGTCACCGCCTGAGGCGCCAGCGGCTGGGTGGTGTCGGCGCGGTCGTCGGCCTGCAGGGAAAGGGCGCGGCCATCCGGCGCGAGCCAGACGGGAATCGCACCGCGAGAACCCGCATCGCCACCCAGAAGGCGCGACGCCGTGGCGTCCTGTCCGACCGGCGCGACCTGTCCTGCCGCGGCGAGCGGCATCAACAGAAGCATGGTCAGGACAGATCGGCGCATGGAGGGTTCGTCTGTGACGGCTGAGTTTCCCCGCGTCCCGCCTCAGCCTGACGGGAACGACCCGAGTATACGCCGTTTTACTTTTTACTAACACCCCGGGGAGGGGCCCTTAAGGAAACAGCCTGCCTGCCGTTTATGACCATGAAGGGTCGCCGCCGGGGGGCGACGGCCCCCGGAACCGCGCCACGGCGCCCCATCGCGCGGCCGCCGCAACGCATATAGACTGAACCGACCACGACCGGAACCTTAGTCAGGCGATGACCTTCGCTCCATCCCAAAGCCCGACCCTGCAGGCTCCCGGTTCCGCTGTGGCTGAGCCCTTGCAGGCGGCTGTCGAACGCCTCCTGCGCGCCGCGGACGCCGAGTCCGTGCGGGTGGATTGCGAGGCTTTCGTCCATTGCCTCGTCGCCGACGCCACCGTGACGTGGCGGCCCGCTTCCGAGTCTGCGCCGGCCGGCGCGCTGGAACTGGCGATCGATCCACAAAACGAGCGCTACATCGACGTCCGCGCCGCGGACGGCGAACTGCGGGCGTCCGCCGACCTGCTCGCCTGGGTCGGCCGCCTCGCCGCCGCCCGTCTTCGGCAGCTGGCGGAAACGGCGAACCTCTACGAGGCCATCTCGCGCCTCGCCCTGGCGGAACGTCTTCAGCGCGCCCTCTACGCGATCGCGGAGCAGGCCGGCGCCGAGCACAACATGAAGGACATGATGAGCGCGCTCCACGGCATCGTGGGCAGCCTCATGTACGCCGAGAATTTCTTCATCGTGCTGTACGACGCGCAGAACCGCACGGTTCGCTTCCCGTACTTCGTGGACACCGAAGACCAGGACATCCCGGATCCGGAAGGCGTGCGCGCGATCGAAGCGATCGAGAACACGCTGACCTGGCACGTGCTGCAGAGTGGTCGCGCGATGATGGGCGCGAGCAGCGAACTCGAGAAGAACCTGCCCGGCCCGCGCGTGCCGATCGGTCCGCCCAGCGACGACTGGCTCGGCGTGCCCATGAAGCGCGGCGACGACGTCGTCGGCGCGCTGGTGGTGCAGAGCTACCGCGACGACACCCGCTACACCGAGAACGATCGCGACCTGCTCACCTACGTGGCGCAGCACGTGCAGACGGCGCTGGAGCGCCGCCAGGCACACGAGGAACTGGAACGTCGCGTCACCACGCGCACGGCGGCATTGCGCGAAGCCAACCGCGTGCTGCGCCAGCAGGTCCTGCAGCGCCAGCGGGGCGAGCGCCTGCAGGCGGCGCTGTTCCGTATCGCGGAACTGGCGAACACGTCGGACAGCATCGAAAACTTCTATGCCGCGGTCCATCGCGTGATCGGTGGCCTGCTCTACGCACGCAATTTCTATATCGCGCTGCTTTCGGAAGACCAGAACAAGCTGACCTTCCCCTACTCCGTCGACGAACTCGATGGCGTGCGCGAGCCCCGCGAACTCGGCCGCGGCCTCACCGAGTACGTGCTGCGCAACGGCAAGGCGCTGCTGGCCGACCGCGACGAGATCGACCGTCTCAATCGCGACCAGGTGCTGTCGACCTCGGGTGCGCGCTCGCTGCACTGGCTCGGCGTGCCGCTGATCTGGAACGAGAAGTCGATGGGCGTGCTCGCGGTGCAGAGCTACACGCCCGAGCACACATACAGCGCACGCGACCAGGAACTGCTGACCTTCGTCAGTTACCACATCGCCAACGCGCTGCAGCGCAAGTACACGACCGAATCGCTGAAGCAGGCCTACGCCAGCCTCGAACGCCGTGTCACGGAACGCACCCGCGCCCTGGCGCTGGCCAACCGCGACCTGCGCGAGCAGATCGCGGAGCGCGAGCGGGTCGAGCGCCGCCTCAAATACGAAACCCTGCACGATTCGCTCACCGGCCTGCCGAACCGCACGCTGTTGCTGCAGCGTCTGGAGCAGGCGCTGAACCACTACCGCGAGAACCCGGGCGACCTGTTCGCGGTGCTGTTCATCGACCTCGACCGGTTCAAGGTGATCAACGATTCGGTGGGCCACCTCGTCGGCGACGACCTGTTGTTCCAGGTGGGCGGTCGCATCCGCGCCTGCCTGAAGACGCGCGACGTCGTGGCGCGCCTCGGCGGCGACGAATTCGCCGTGCTCGTCGAGGGCATCGTCGACCCGCAGGCCGCGACGCACATCGCCGAGCGCATCATCGCGCAGTTGCAGACCCCCTTCCGCCTCGGCGCGAAGGAGATCTTCACGTCCGCGTCCATCGGCATCGCGTTGCCGACGCCCGAGTACACGCGTCCGGAAGAACTCCTCCGCGACGCCGACTCGGCCATGTACCGGGCGAAGGACGAAGGCCGGCATCGCGCGGCCGTCTTCGACGATCGCCTGCGTCGCGAGGCCCTTTCGCTGCTCGAACTGGAAGGCGACCTGCGCCGCGCGCTCACGCGCAACGAGTTCGTTCCTTTCTATCAGCCGATCGTGGATCTCGAAGACACTCGCGTCGTCGGCTACGAAGCACTGCTGCGCTGGCGCCACCCAGAACGCGGCCTGCTGCCGCCGGGCGAATTCCTCGCCGTGGCCGAAGACACCGGCTGCTCGGAAGCCATCGACTGGCAGATCTTCGACCAGGTGATCCGCCAGGCGCGTGCGCTGGTGGGCGACGAGGGCTTCATCAGCATCAACGTCTCGGGCAGCCATTTCCGCTCGCCGGACCTCGATCAGCGCCTTCTCGACCTGCTTGCGGAACATCGCGTGCCGGCCCGATCGATCCGCGTCGAGGTCACCGAGCGTGCGCTGCTCGAGAACCCCGCCCAGGTGAAGCGGATCCTCGAGAACCTCCGCGACCACGGCGTGGGCATCGCTCTGGACGATTTCGGCACGGGCTACTCATCGCTGAGCTACCTGCACCAGTACCCGATCGAGACGCTTAAGATCGATCGCTCGTTCGTGATCGAGCTGCCCGCGGAAGACACCGACGCACACAGCACCGCGGTGGTGCGCGCGATCCAGGCGCTCGCGGATTCGCTGCGCATGCAGGTGATCGCCGAAGGCATCGAGACGGAATCGCAGATGCGCGCCCTGCGTCGCATCGGTTGCCGGTTCGGTCAGGGCTTCCTGTTCGCGCAGCCGCAGCCCGCGAGCAAGTGGCTCGGGGCGCCGTTGTCGCTGGATGCGTGATGCGTGATGCGGTGGGAGCCGGCCTGCCGGCTCCCACCCGATCCTTCACTGCAGCGTCGACGGGGACGGCGGCGTCTCGACCTGGGTGAGCAGGCGCTCGGCGTCCACGCGATCGAACGTGTAGCGCGTGGCGCAGAATTCGCACACCACCTCGATCTCGCCGTCGCGCTCCTCCAGCGCCGCCTCGACTTCCGGGCGGCCGAGCGCGCGGAGCATGCCTTCCACGCGCTCCTGCGAGCAGGTGCAGCCGAACGCCAGCGAGCGCGGCTCGTAGAGCCGCACCGTCTCCTCGTGGAAGAGCCGGTAGAGCAGTTCTTCCGGACGCGTGGAGAGCATCTCCTTGTCGCTGAGCGTCGCCAGCAGGTGACCCACGCGCTCCCAGGCGTCGTCGTCGTCCTCGACGGCGCTGTGACCGCCCTCGCCCGGCACCGGCTGCACCATCAGGCCCACCGCGTGCTGGCCGTCGGCGGCGAGCATGATGCGCGCGGGCAGCTGCTCCGACCGCTCGAAGTAGCCTTCGAGCGCCTGCGCGAGCGACGGCGGCGGCAGCGACGCGTCCGACGGCGGCGAGAGGTCGACGATGCCCTGGTAACGGCCCCGGTCGGCCTGACCGATCGTGATGGCGAGCAACGGCTCCGGGGCCGCCGCGAGATCGACGTGATCGGCCAGTGCGCCGGGCTCGTTTTCGTCGTGGCGCGCGATGCCGCGCACGCGACCCTTGTCCGTGCATTCGGCGAAGAGCAGGCGCAGCGCGCCCTGGCTCTTGTACTCCAGCGAGAGCGCGCCATCGAACTTGATGTTGCCGGTAAGCAGCGCGCTCGCGGCGACCGCCTGACCCAGCGTCGTGCGCAGGGCCGATGGGTAGTCCGCTCGCGAGGCGATCTCGTGCCAGCTGGCGCCGAGCCGGACGAGCACGCCGCGCATGCCCGCTTTCTCGAGCATGAAGCGATAGAGCACGTCCTCGGACACGAGGGTATCGACGATCGAATCGGTCACGGCATTCTCCTGGTGATCCAACGGCAGATGGGGTCGCGCCCGGACAGCGACAAGCCCACGGAGGCCAGTGCCCCTTATACTGCGCCATCCTCCGCCAGCGCGCCGCCATGATCCCGACGCATCGCTCGCCCCTTCGCCGGATCGTCCGCATCGCGTGCCTGCTCGTCGTGGCCTGGCTGGCCCTGTCGTGCGTCGTCGTGTTCGCCTTCCGTTTCATCCCGCCGTGGACCAGCGCGATGATGATGGAGCGTCGCGTGGAGGCATGGGTGACGGGTGAGCACGATTTCACGCTTCGGCACCGCTGGGTTCCATGGGAGCGCATTTCGCCCCAGGTGGGCATCGCGATGGTGGCGGGCGAGGACCAGAAATTCCCGTACCACCACGGCTTCGATGTCGATGCGATCCAGGATGCCATCGACGCGGCCGACGAAGGCAAGCGCCTGCGCGGTGCCAGCACGATCAGCCAGCAGGTGGCGAAGAACCTTTTCCTCTGGAACGGTCGCAGTTTCGTCCGCAAGGGCCTTGAAGCCTGGTTCACGGTGCTCATCGAAACGCTCTGGCCGAAGCAGCGCATCCTCGAGGTGTACATGAATACGGTGGAGCTCGGTAACGGCGTGTACGGCGTGGGCGCCGCGGCCGACGCGTTCTACCGCGGCACACCCGACCGACTCGATGCGACGCAGTCCGCGCGTCTCGCCGCCGTGCTGCCGAATCCGCGCCGCTTCCGCGTCGATGCGCCGAGCGCCTACGTGCAGCGCCGCACCGCATGGATCGCCCGGCAGGTCGTGCAGCTCGGCGGCCCCGCCTATCTTTCCCGACCGGCGCCCGTCTCCGGCCGGGTACGCTGAGGCCCGCCATGTCCTACTCCCTCGCCATCGTCGTGCCCGCGTACAACGAGACCGCCGTGGCGGAGACGTTCCATGCGCGCCTCGGCGCGGTGCTGGACGGACTCGATGCCACGTCGCGGATCATCTATGTCGACGACGGCAGCCACGACGGCACGTGGACGACGCTGCGCGCCATCGCCGCGCGCGACCCGCGTGTCGAGGCGCTGCGGCTCTCGCGCAACTTCGGCAAGGAAGCCGCGATGACGGCCGGCCTCGACGCCGCGGATGCCGACGCCGTGGTGGTCATCGACATCGACCTGCAGGATCCGCCCGAACTCATCCCGGCACTGGTCGCGCGCTGGCAGGAAGGCTTCGACGTGGTCTACGCCACACGCGGCGAACGCGACGGCGAATCGCGGACCAAGAAATTCACCTCCGCGGCGTTCTACCGCGTGATGGAGCGCCTGTCCGATACCCCGATGCCACGCGACACCGGCGACTTCCGCCTGCTGTCCCGCCGTGCGGCGGATGCCCTGCGCCAGCTCCGCGAGCGCCAGCGCTTCATGAAAGGGCTGTTCGCCTGGATCGGCTATCGACAGACCGCGATCACGTACCATCGCGACGCGCGGCACGCCGGCGACACCAAGTGGAACTACTGGCGCCTGACCAACCTCGCGGTGGAAGGCATCACGTCGTTCTCCACCGCACCGCTGCGCATCGCCACCTGGGTCGGCGTCTCCGCCGCGACGCTCGCCTTCCTCTACGGCCTCTGGGTGATGCTGAAGGTGCTGATCTGGGGCGACCCCGTGCGTGGCTACCCCACCCTGATGGTGGTGATCCTGTTCCTGGGCGGCGCCCAGTTGCTGGCGCTGGGCGTGATCGGGGAATACGTCGGCCGCACCTATGCCGAGTCGAAGCGGCGCCCCCTCTACTACGTGGACGACCGCGCCGGTGCCGGTCCTTCACCTGATCGTTACCCGGCGCCTCCGGGCCAGCGGTAGACTGTCCTCACCGCGGCGGCGGCCGCACCCATCCCGGGAGTCGAGGCATGCAGCAGGTCAGACAACTCCTTGAAACGAAGGGCCGTGCCGTCTATTCGGTCGCCGAGGACGCGAGCGTCTTCGAAGCGATCCAGCAGATGTCCGAGAAGAACGTCGGCGCGCTGGCGGTCATGAAGGGCAGCGAACTCGTCGGCATCGTTTCCGAGCGCGATTACGCCCGCAAGGTCATCCTGCAGAATCGCTCGTCGCGCGATACGCCGGTGGCCGAGATCATGACGTCGAGCGTCATTTCCGTCGCCCTCGATGCCACCGTCGACGAGTGCATGCGCCTGTGCACCGATGGGCGCCTGCGCCACCTCCCGGTGCTCGATGCCCAACGGGTGGTCGGCATGGTGTCGATCGGCGACCTGGTGAAGGCGACGATCCAGGAACAGCAGCTGACGATCAGCCAGCTCGAGCAATACATCACGGGCTAGGCGCGGCGTTCGTCGCTTTCCGGCTCCAGGTCGGGCGAGGTCGCCGCGCGCCGGGCCACGTCCGTGGCGACGGCGGCGAGCCCCGCGCAGATCAGGCCGATACCGGCGATGCCCACGCCGATGGCGTGCAGGCCATAGAGGCCGCTCGTGACGAGCAGGTCGCCGAAGCGCCACACGGTCGTCTCGATGAAGTTCTTGCCCTTGTACCGCGCTTCGCGCGGCATGCGCGTGTAGAGGGCGTCCGACGCCGGCTTGCCCATCCCGAAGGTCATACCTCGTGTCACCACCTGCACGACGACGATGACAGGCACCGCGATGCCGAACAGCGACGCGGCACCGGGGCCGTGGATCGCGAGCCAGGACAGCAGCAGGACGTTGACGGCCGACGGCACCACCAGTGCCCAGAGCGTGCCGAAACGGCGCATCAGCAGCGGCGTGACGGTCAGCTGCAACACCGCGCCCAGACCGTTGATCCACAGATCGAGATCCGCGTAGAACGCGGTTCGCAGGGCGTTGTCGGTGAAGCGCGCCTTCGTGTAGTCGGCCATCAGCGCATAAGCCATGGTCGCGATGCCGTCGCTCAGCAGCATCAGCAGCGCCATGTAGCGGAGGAACGGCTGCGCGACGGCCGCCTTCGCACCCTCGATCATCGAGCCCCCCAGAGGCGCCCCGTCCGTCCGATCGTTGGCGCCCACGCGACGGGACACGACCAGCAACGCGCCGAGCGCGACCGCCAGCGTGCCGGCGGATACCACCAGCATCGACGGCACGCCCAGCCGCACCACGAGCAGCCGCGTCAGCAGGGGCCCGAGCAACGCACCCGCCATGCCGCCGAACGCGATCAGCGGGAACGCGACGCGCGCCTCCGTGCTGCTGAAGACGTCCGCCATCAGGCTCCAGAAGAGCGAGACCACGAACAGGTTGAAGACGCTGACCCAGACGAAGAAGACCTGGCCCAGGGCTACCGCGCCGATGCGGTCCTGCGCGACGAACGCAGGCACGAACGCCACCAGGCAGGCCACGAAGAAGAGGTAACTGCACAGCAGCACCTTGCGCCGCGCGAAGCGCGATACGAGCCAGCCGAATACCGGCGTCAGCGCCAGCATCACGACGAAGACGATCGCGTAGAACATCGGCAGCGACGACGAACCCGCGGCGCCGACCAGCTGGTCGCGCACCGGGCGCAGCACGTAATAGGAGGTCAGGACGAGGAAGAAGCCGATGACCGAGAGCACGAGGGTCGGCCCGCGCCGCTGGGCTGCGTCTGCAGGTTCGTTCACTGGCCGGGGCGTCCGCTGGGGTTGGCGCAAGCCTAGCACGCCGTTGCTGCGCCGCCGCGAAGCGACGCGCCGCCGGACCCGTTCAGGGACATCAAGGCCCCGATCCGTTGTCGCGGGCGTGGAAGTGCATGACAATGCCGGTGACGATTGCCGGACGACCCGGCCTTCCCATCTTTCGCGGCGTGTCCCCACGCCTCGTTCCCGCGAGAAAAGCATGTCGTTCCGTTCCGCCTCCCTGCTCGTGTGTGCGCTTGCCTGCACCGTCGCCGCGCCATTCGCCCTCGCCGCCGTTCCGCCGCAGAAGCCGCCGGTCGTCCACGTGGACCCGGAAGCCGAGAAACTGCCGACCGACCGCGTGAAGGCGACGGTCGAGAATTACAAACGCTGGCTCGACGCGGTGGAAGCCCGCGACGCGGCCCCGGCGCTGGTCACCGCGATCATCGTCGACGACAAGGTCGTGTACGAGCGCGCCATCGGCTACGCCAACGCGAAGACGAAGGAGCCCGCGACGCCCGAGACGGTGTTCCGCCTCGCGTCGCTGTCGAAGGCCTTCGCCACCGGCGTCACGGCCGTGCTCGTGCGCGCCGGGTTCCTCAG
>Ga0102591_1001265_pt1 | contig 36203 bp, 30 predicted proteins | sample AraplaCol_mCL_r2_2_FD_76860 | JGI IMG/M metagenome (GOLD analysis project Ga0102591, IMG submission 76860) | Arabidopsis root microbial communities from North Carolina, USA - plate scrape MF_Col_mCL_r2 (SPADES assembly) (version 2) | ecosystem: Host-associated > Plants > Roots > Endosphere...
ACCACCGCCGCCGGCGCTCCGGCCCCGTCAACACTTCCACCAATTCCTGCTTCGTTTTAGTCATAAACACAGTCGTATGCCTACCCGCTATTGTAAGTGGGGGACTGTGTCCGGCGATTCAGGGGGCCGCTCCACCGGCCTCCCTGAGACACCTTCAGGGTCGCACCTCACGTCTCAAGGGGAGGGACACGAAACGCCCGGAGCCAATCACCATGAGCTTGCGGGAACAGGATCGTTGGAAAGTCAGCCAGGACGACGTGCCTGACGGCCTCATGCTCAGTCGTGCCAGCGAGGGGCTCCGTTTAAGCCCGCGCAAGTTGGGGGGGCTTAAGCGGCGTTAGCCGCAACGGCGTCGCAGGGCGTGGCTCCGGTCGCCAGCTTGCAAGATGCGCGCGAGCGGCATGGCATCGATCCGGCCCAGGAGATGGTGGGTGTATCTGTGCACGATTACACCTCGAACATGATGCCAACCATTTATGAGGCCCTGTTGCCGTGTCCAGTCGTCGCATCAGCAGGCTGACACTTCCGGCCGTGCAAGCCTCGTCGTCTATTGAGTGCTTGCGCCCACGTGGTATTGGGCGCGGACATGGCAACAAGCCGGCCGAATGACGACGGCTTGTGGACAGGACACCGGGCATCCCGGGTTTAGCGAAACCTAGCTGCGTGACATTAATACGTACCCTGCCCAGTAGTAAGGATGACTGTACTGGCGTCGCAATCCTGTTATGGCGACTGAATACGCGTTTGCGATATCGTTGCTTTTCGCCAGGCGTTGATAGAACGTATCCGAGAACTGCATGGTGACCCTGTCATCGACCAGCCAGGAGGTGAGGATCAGGCGCTTTGCCCCGGCGGCAAACAGACCGCGCGTGAAGCCCATTACCTCGTTGCCCGCATCGACCTGTACCTGTCCCGTCTGACACGCGCTCAGGAACGCTATTTCCGTTTTTGACAGATCAGCCGTTGCGATGTCGGAAGCCCGCAGAAGCACACCATTACTGGAGGGGTCGAGCAACAGGAATGAGGCCATTGGAAGCACGGGATTTTGCACCCCATGGGCGGCGATATGGACCACAGCCTTGTTGCGCAGACCGGTAATTATTGCGGAACTAGTTAGGGATGGGTTTCGCGAACCGGTTGGGCCAAAACGCAAGCTGAGCAGGCTGTCAGGCGGAATGCCCAAGGTGTTGGCAACCAGTTCTGTTTCCTTTGCGGTTGATTGAAGGGGGCTGAGCGGTGAACCGTGCATGGCTGCAATATCTGTGTCGGTAAGCACTGCCGATCCGCGTGCGTCAGGAAGCCCCCAAGTTGAAGAGATCAGTGCCGCGGAGCGCAATGGCCCATTTGCTGTCCTGGATATCACAAGCGCGGATGGCACAATATTGAGTGTGTACCGGTCAGAGAGGGGACTTAGTGAGGCGTAGCCCAGAGCGCTCAGAAACTGGCGAAAAAATGTTGGTTCACTGTCGGAGATAGCGGACCATGGCACGCTATGCATGATCTTGTCAGGCACGATGATAAGTCGTCTGGTATCGCGAGGAATCGCCAGTGGCGCGACCAGCTCCCGATGCAACCCCTGAAGGTTTTCCATGAGGCTCACAGGTGTGCTATCGCGCTCGATGGCACGACGCGCGGCGGGTGAGCCCAGATCAAAAGCGCGGCGCACATCGGATATCAGGGACATCAGCTTCGCGCGGTCTGCTTTCAGTCGCACAAGACGGGTCGAGCGCGAATTGACAACCATCGCGAAAGCGACCGATTTTCCCACGTAGTAGACGACCAGCGTTTCGCCGGAATGCAGGCGGTCTTGTATTTGAGAGCCCGTAATGTTCGGGGCTTCGCCGGCAACATCCAGGCGCCTGGCGCTATACAACTCTTCGAATACCTGGAAGCGCCATTGCTCCAGCGCTGCCAGTATCTCAACTGGCGGGGTTCCTCGTGCCAGTGCTGCCGAAAAATACTGGTCCGCGATGTCATCGGTGCTCGCCACATAGCGTACTTTTCGCGCCTCACCCGGAACACGTCCCCGATATCGGGCGGCGGAATCGTAAGCTGCCTGCAGAGCCTCAAACTTTGCGTCGCCGTCGAGCAGGGTCGACAGAGCCTGGAATGCCTGGGCTCTCATCTGGGGGTCTAAGTCCCTGCCGATACGAGTGGCAGCCATCAGCACCTTTTGTGCAAGCCCCGTTTTTCCTGATCTGAGCAGGTCTCGGCCTAACCAGAGCAGTACCTCTGTGCCATTACGCGTCCACCAAGCGTCGGGCGATTCGAAGATCGAAGCGACGAGAAACCGTTCGACGAGCACGTAGTTTTTCTGCGTCCTTGCGAGCTGCGCTCCCTCCAGCAGTGCTTCGGCGATTGCCTCCCGGTCAACGTTCGATCGGGCGATGGACATCGCGAAGAGAAGTTGTCGCGCAGCCACTTCCGGATGGCCATCCAGTCTGGCCAAGCGCGCCTGAAAAATGAGGGCTTTCGGATGCGTCCACAGATGGACCATCCTGTCACTGAGCGAGCGTGCGTCGCTGATTTCGCCTATCGATTCAAGAAACAGCGCATAGTCGATCAGTGCCGGGTCGTTCGATTCGCGCAGAAGACGCTGTTGATCAAGGGCACGGGTAAGATCGCCAAGGTTGAACGACGAGACTGCATCAACGATTGCAACCTTAGTGCGGCCCTCTTGCGGGAGAGTGATAGCCCCCAACGATGGATCGTCTATTGCCTTTCTCGCTTCGGCGTTGTACCCGAGATCAAGCATGACTTCAGCCCAAGCCAGATGCGCAAGCGCGTTAAGCTCGGTCAAACGCTTGTCGCCATTCGCAACGGCGTCGAGCCTAGACAAGATCCGGTGCATATAAGCACGTCCCCGGTCGATATCGCCGGCACGCGCCAGCGCGCTGGCCGTTTCAACCGAATCTGCCAGGAGACCCTCGAACTGCTGCCTGTCGTCCTCAGCGGAGCCGGGGCTTGCCTCTTCAAACTGTTTCAGGTGTGCAAAGTCGGCCGACATGTTGAACGAGAGGATGGCCGCTTCGCTCAAGCCGACCATCCCGCCAACATTGGCGTCGTAGGCCTCAGCTGATGTATCGTACTGGGCCTTCCATTCGAACGCGCCAGTATCCTTTGCATAGCGGTAGACGTAGTAGGTGCGCTGGCCGGGGCACTGAACGCAATCGGAAAAGAGAAAAGTCCGATGCTGTGCCGAAATAATGAGATCTTGCGGTTGTGTACCTTGCCTGCTACCCACAAATACCTCTGCTCTCGGGAGGCTGTCCTTTTCACCTTTGACCACAAACGAACGCTGATTCACGACGTCCATGATGCGAAGCGATAGATATCGCGCACTCGATTCATACTGTTCAGCGAGGATATCTGGCACGCCATCGCCTGTCAGATCGATGAATTTGATGGTACGCGCATGACCTGACACCGGCGCGGCGAATATCCGTCCATCGGCATCAACTGTGACTACACACTCTATTCCCCAGCTTTCTCCCGAGTGCAGGTGTAGTACCCAGGTCTGCGCAATCTTGACGGTCTCAACGATCGACCATCGTGTCTGTGCGGGTACGTTCGCCCGCTCTGCGAGCGCGCGTGAAAAGCGAGAAAGCGCCAGTATGTTCAACAGCGCCCTTTCTTTCCGCGCGTCTGTCGCTCGCTCATTGAGCGCACCACGTAGCGCGCGACCCATACTCAGAGGGAGCTTTGCAGGTATGTCAGATGTTGCCACGATGCGAGAGGGCAAGCGATGATCGGACGGGGCAATTTGCCCGGCGACGGTATCATCGAACAGTCTGCCCCAATTCGCGAAATTGCCCCGTGCCTGCCGCTCGTCGCAGTAGCCCTTGGCTAGGGCTGCATCATCAGTGTCTTGCGTTTCCAGAAGATTAACGACCCTCGTGGCGCTGACGTACAACACACCCGCGAGCAGACGGGCGTTATCGTCTTTGAGGGACCCGACAAGGTCGCCGTCCACGCATTCCAGCAGACCGCTATAGGCCTGCGCATAGTACTGTGCCGCGCGAACAACGGGATGCTGCGGCCTGTCTTCCTGCAATTTGCGCGTGACGGCTTCGGCAAGCGTGGGAAGGCTCATTGTGAGATAGGCTTCGGCCACGGCGATGCGCAGCTCCTTCGACCATTGTGAGTCTGGTCGTGGCAACGATTCGATGAGCTCAGACGGATCGTTGACAAACGAAACGGCGCGCGATTTTGCTAGCCGTGCACGAAGCATCAATGACTGTGGGTCGCCCGAGCCCAACGCGATGCGTCCAAGGTCCTCACTCATCTGTCTGACGCGGCTCATGACAGCGTCACCCGTACGGTCGTCAGAGATCGCGCTGCTTTGTCCGCTGTAGGCAATCACTTCGAGCGATGCGTCGACTGCGTTCCCCTGAGCGCTGGTGGGTCGGGAGGCGAGGAGCCGGTCATAAACTTCCACAGGATCCGCATATTGACAACTCAAGCGCAGATCGGCGAGTTCCACCAGGTCGCGCCCGCCCGCCGCGCCAAGCTCAGCGATCGAGCTTTGCATCACGATCGAGTCAATCTTGCGGATTCGATTCAGGCGTGCATCCGGAGATCTACCGGACTCCTTTTCAGATTCCAGGTACCGGCATTGTCCCTCAAGCGCCTGGATCCACTGACGCCGCGGGACCTGATCAACGTGTGCGAAAACGCTCTGCCATACTGCGTCGGGAAGCTCGCGGGGAAGCGAGACGGGCCTTAGCAGCTGGCGGGTTGATGCCGAGGGTGCCTGACTGGGATGTGAAGGCTGTATCGTCGCTGCAGACGAAGCAGACATTGCATCGAACACGAGCGCCAGTAGAGCAAGCAGCGCAACGATCGGTCTCATGGCTCTTCATCTGCATTGCTAGAAGAGCGACATCAGATCGACCAACGTGCCCCTCTCACGGAGTGAAGCCGACTCGCCGTTGCTTTCGATCGCTCCGCGCGGCTGCAAGCCCTGTTGGGGATTCAGCACGACACGGTCTGCCAGAGCGAGCGCCGATGACACAATGACGGGAAATGCGATGCCAATGATCACTGCATTCCAGCGGCCGTTGCGGGTGAACTGGTAAGGATTGATATGCGCAACAACGCCCGCCGAGATCGCATATATCAGTGTGCCGAGCGCAAACTGCAATACAGTGAAGTCAAGCGCTGGTGCGGTCATACCCTTAGAATGAAACAGGACGATTTCGGGCAAGAGGGAGCCGAATGCGCCATAAGCAAATGTCTTCACGTGCCCTCCTCTCATTAGCGGCGCATTGTCATGGCCGGCTGTCCAGACGAACCTGCATACAACTGGTGTGCCGAACGCAGGCGTTGCGGATGGCACTTATCTTGAAAAGGCTAGTGCAAGCCACGGGACGTGATGGCCCTGTTCTGAAAGAAATGTGCGATAACGCACGTTCGATGGAGGTGCATGTTGTGCATGTACGTGCGTGGAGCGCGAACTGGTTGCTTCGCGTTGCAGGTTGATGGCCCGTTGCACAGAGCACAGGGCCTGCCATAGTTTGCCGTATCACCGGGAAAGCGACTTCCGTGTGGCTGGACGCATACACGCCATAGCGAAACGATGGCAGGGATCGTTAGGGAGAACCAAACCGTGGAAGGTCACTGCCGTCATCCGGGTAGGCCGAATTCGGCCAGGAGAAGTCGCTGCCTGCTCCCTCATCCCGGCATTAGGGCGTCGGCTCGGCATACCAACGGCCGTTCGAGTGCCGACCAGCGGAGACAGGGCGACAACGATTGGTGCCGGGCAAGACGCTGCGGATCGCGACTGTAACGAATTTCAGAAGGCATTTATCGTCGCCATATCCGCTGAGGTACGCATATGGATATATTGAAGTTAGCCTCATTCGACACACCACTTATCGAGGAGCTCCTCGCGACAATCGGCATTCAGTGGAATCCCGCGACCTAACATTAATCGGGCCTCTTCACTGCTGAAGCCATCCGTCTATTCTCAAGACTCATATCAAAAAGGAGGAGACGTCATGGCTCTGTCTCTGAAGACCGGGGCGTTTGGATTGCTTCTCGCATTCGCGGCCTCAACCTTCGCCCAAGATGTTCGTACCGCAATAACGGTGGCGCTCCCGGTGGCGCGACATGCCTATAGTTATCTCCACACTAATCCAGAGCTCGGCAAGAAGGAGTTTCTTGCGCAGACGTACATCGAGACCAGGCTGAGGGCGGCCGGTTTCACGCAGTTTGTAGCGTCGGCGTCGGCGCCGACCGCCGTCGTTGCGGTGTTCGACACTGGCCGGCCGGGACGTACAATCGCCTTGCGCGCGGAGATGGATGCGCGACCGCTAGCCAACATGGCTGAGCCAGCTTCGCACAAGCCACGCTCAGCCATCGCCGGCATCATGCACAATTGCGGGCATGACGTACATGCGGCCATTCTGCTTGCGACCGCAGCGTTGATCCGAGCGAATGCCACGCGCTTTACGGGCAAGATAGTTTTTCTGTTCCAACCTGCCGAAGAGGTCGCCGGAGGTGCTGACGACATTGTCAAGGACCGCATACTCGAGCAATTAGGTGTCGAGCGCATCTTCGCCCTGCATTCGGCTCCCGGTATGCCGGTCGGAACCGTCGGCCTAGCCCCGGGTGCGATCCTTGCGGGAAGCAATTATTTCTCGCTTACGCTGAGCGGTCGGGGGTCCCATGCCGCCGCTCCGCATGATGGCGACGACGTGTTGCTTTCGGCGATGCTGATTGCTCAGGAATTAAGCTATGCTCCTGCGCGCGGCGTCGACATAGCCACGAGGCCGATGGTTGTTTCAATCACAAAGTTCGTTGGCGATTCAGGAGCATCTAATGTACTGCCTGGCTCAGTTGAGATGAATGGTACAATTCGAGCCTTCGAGGATTTATCGAAAAGCACAACCGACACCCCAGCGCTCGAGAATATAGTTGTCGATCGAGTTTCAAAACTGAGCGCTGCATATGGTCTTCAGCATAAATGGGAGCTACGGGCTGCAGCGCCGCCGACCATTAACGATCCGGCTCTTTTTGCAAAACTAGTGCCTTTGCTGAGCCGCGAGTTCTCAGGCGGTGTCGATACCAAGCCATCGCGAGGCATGTTTTCAGAAGACTTCGCTTACTTCACACCAATTGTGCCGGCGATTTATGCCTCGCTGGGGATTGCCAAGGATGGCTTGGGTGTCGCAGGTGTGCATTCGCATGACTTTACAGTGCATCCAGATGCTCTTGCCATCGGAATCGAGCTGATGGCCCGATTTGCCGAATTTGGAACTTCTGACGCAATCGATTGGCGCTGATTCCTCCGATTGGCCGAGGTCTGCGACCATGCGGACACAGCCGCCTAGTCGGCGAGGGCAGTAAAGCCCTTCCACTGGTGAACGAACGTTCGGGTCCAATTTTCTTTCGCGCGCCCGAATGACGCACAAGTGTCGGTAAGAAACGATCTGGCGCGACACGGCGAGCCGTTTGGTAGGGGCCGAACGACGTCAAGGAGGGCGACTGCGTGTCTGTCACCGCTCGGACAAGGCATTGCCGTTATAAGTAAGTTGTTACCGTCGCTACTGTGATACTCGCTGCATGCTCATCAGCATTGGCAGACATTTTGGAGCGCTGACATGGCAACCTATGCGCAAGGTAACACGTTCATCGTGAGTTCGCTCGTCAGCGAATGACGATGATCTGTTCCGACGGGTCGGTTACTACGACTTCCGCGCCTATACACAACTGACCTCCAGCGGGCTGAATCAGGGCTTTGTCCTGGCGCGGCACTACATGCTGGTTGGCACAGTACCGACGGTATTTCGGGCCGTGGCTGCGCAGCCACGCAGTTCGGACGCCCTGGCCTCGGCGTTGCAGCATCTGGATCATCTCGTCCGGATCGCCGCACAGGAGGAATTGCCGATGCAATCTGGCGAATTGCCCTCTCCAGTCGGGAGAACAGTCCATCTGATCCGTGGCTTAATGCAAAGTGGGCGAAACGTTCGTTTCACAGTCCGACCTAGACTCATTCAGCGCAGGGGACCCTGCCATTCTCCCCATTGGAGCATGTTGAATTTTTGACGAAATGTTCCAGCCCCCCGCTCCAGTTCTGCATATAGTCATCGTTGTGAGTCAAGCTACTGAGCGCCACGTCCTCGCCCGGGTCGACCTGATGGATTACTGGTCGGCCAGCGAGTGAATATTGAGTGCGGTGGCATTGAACACCATCGTTTCCCAAACTGCCTGCGACCGCACTATAGCCTGGGAGGGAAGGAGGCACGCCATCCGCCACCGAAGCATCGGCCTTCTTCTAGCCTCGCTCTCGCGATTTAAAGTGCTTCCACTAAACGGACCCAACACCCCCTGGCGCGATGGAGAGCGGATCGAATATGAAGATCGACTGTGCACATCAGTCACTATTGGCAACGAGCATGATGGAGGCAGGTATGACCGCAAATTTTTCCCTCGCCGTATTCTTCGCACTCGCGTTTGTTGCGCGTCCGCTCGCGGCAGCCAAGGCATGGCCAGAATGCGAAGCGCCGCCATTCAGTGGGAATGATCAGGTAAAGGCACTAAATAGCACTTTCATCACTGCCTACCACAAACTGATGCTTGAAAACGAATCTCGGGAGGGACGCATTGCATACTGTCTCTCCTTGTCATCGATGGACAAGAGCGGTCTGAGCTTTGGTGTTTCCCAGTTCGACTTACGAACTAATCCCGCTGCATGGCCAGCGCTTCGTATTATTTTGACGGCAGTGGAGAAATCCGAACCGTACGGAAGCGCACTCAAGCTCACCCCATTGGAGAATAAGGCGGTCGAACTGAAACTTGCCTTCCCCGATGCTCCAAATGGAAATACTCTTATTGATCCTAGTAAAAGAAGTGTGGAACTAGATTCAGCTATCCGAAAAATTAATGATTCTCTGAAAACGCCGACGGGGATGAATCTGATTAACGACCTAACTATCCGACACCTTAAATCAATAGGTACGATAGACGAAAATCTACGAAATCAACTTTCTACCAAAAGCAAGGTCTTCGCAGGAAAGCTACTGAATACCTCGATTGCCTCGAGGCTTTATATCCAGGATTACTCGAATCTTTTTGATGGTATTAACGATACCATGCTACCCCTATTACTCAACGGCCAGGCACAATATCCGAAGAGCAACACCCGTATTTCCATAACCTCAGACCGAGCAAACTTCAGCGATATGATTCGGCTCGCCCTTGGCACCGACCAAGGCAAAAAATGCCAAGTCGACGGTCGAAGCGAGGTGCTTCGAAGAATCAAAAACGTAGTGGTGATCGCACGCGAAAGTGGAGAGACAATACCCCAGACCGCCATTGACAGGAAATATTTTTCCGGAGAATTAAGGAAAATCATCGATTCACCTTGCGTGTCTAAGCATCGCGGGAGCCCAGATGACCACGCCGCCCTACTCACAACCAGTGACTAAAAAGACCCATCCTTGGCCGACACCGTCGCCTGAGATGGGATTTTGAGTCCTGCGGGTAGCCGAGAACAATCCGCGACTATTTCTGTGGCCGCCCGAGACCATCGGGCTATTCCCTCTCAAGAGGCGGAGATCGCTCAACTAATCGGCGACCGCTCATCGTGCCAATACTTTTCTAACGTATTCAACCCGCGCAGTTCTTCCTATCTCTTGCGATCCAGGCGGTAGCGTTGCGGCGTCAGGCTCGGCCACTGCTTACTGAGGTACGATGAAGCCTTCACAGAACTGACGGATTAGGGACCGCGATGAACGCGAAATCAAGAAAACACAAGGAGAGCATCAACGAGTTCATGCGACGTGCCCTGCAAGTACATATCAAGAACGTCGTCTGGTCGTACGATGCCGTTGCGGACGACGGTGTGGTTGTAATGAAGTTGTGGCAAATGAATCGCCAGACGTCGCTGGATGGCACAGAACGCATAGGCATCTGGGCACCTGTTCCAAAGAATGAGATCAAGCTGGGACGCAAGGAACGCCTTAGTAACGTCCAAAGGTTGAAGGCGGGCGGATTAACGTTCGCGATCATCCGCGGCTTCCCCGACTCTTACGATAGAGACCCCTTCGTGTACGAGAACGATCGACTCTACAAACTTGGGCGTGTCGAGATTGACCCGGATGGAACGGAATACGCGATCGTCGAAGGCACCGTGTCGATTGCGGAGTTTCTCAACCGAGGGAGTACTAACATCACCGCGGCTGAACTGGTCTCCATCCTCTCAGATTTGGGAGCACCCGTCATAGTCACGAAAAATAACAGACCAGATGCCGAGAATAATTATCGTGCGCGGCTCGGTGAACCCGGCGCAATGCTGGATGGATATTGGAGCGGTCTGCCGGCCGCCGTCGAATCCGGGGCGGCATTCGCGTTACATCTGGTCGAGCGGAAGCATCAGGTGTGGCTTGGTGATTACCTCGGTACGATCGCGGATGGAGACAGGTGTTCCCTAGTCGTTGGAAGTGCCCAGTGCTTTCACGTAACCGATCTCGATTTCGCTGATCCTAAGCAGAAACTGTTGAAAGACGCGCTAAAGCAACCAGGCGCAGTAACGTACTCCTACGTTTTCCCTTCGCATTGGGCTTTGCAAGACATCCCTGGGGATCCCCCTCCAGACGGGCCGGCGTACAGAATGACTCAGGTCAAGCAGCGCCTTCACCAACGATTGTTCCGCGCAGCCGTGTTCTCGCGGTATGGCAAGGCTTGCGTCATAACCGGGTGCAACGTTGAGGGATTACTGGAAGCGGCGCATCTCCAGGGAAGCCGCTGGCAGGATGGGGACAACACTGCCCAACATGGCATCCCGCTGCGAGTCGACATTCACCGTGCTTACGACAAGGGACTTCTCACACTCGACCAGAATCATAGGATCCTTGAACTAGATCCCGCGCTCGAGCACCAGTACGGGCAGTATCGGCATCGGTGACGTTCAAACCGCTCGAATGGAAAACGGGCCCAAGGCGGCGCATGAATGACTACGGGGCGAGTCGGTGGCTCTCCACTCGATTATCTCTCCACTCGATTCCGCACCGCCCAAGCAGGCTTTCCGCCGAGCCCGAAGCGAGGGCACAAAAGCAAAAAGAGCCCTATAAAGCACTAAATGTGGAATTTTCGACACAATTTCCCCCTCCCAGCACATGAAACTTGACCTAACTTGACTAAAGTTGGAGGGCTGCCTACAATTTCGCTATGCTGAACCTAAAACTGACGCAGGAAAGAATGCGCGAGCTCGGTCTGTCGCAGGAAGGTCTTGGCGACCTATGCGGCGTTTCGAAGCAAGCGGTTTCTAATTGGCTCTCGGGGGAGTCGATTCCGCGCCCAAAAAAGCTAAAGGCTCTGTGCGATGCCTTAGAGGTCAGTCTTCAGGCACTGACCACGGGTGCAGAGGACGCGCTACCGGTTCCGGTCGTTGCTTACAGGACCAGAAGAAATTCCCCAGCCAGCGATGAGACATTAAACAAAGCAATAGAACTTGCCGAGCATTTGCGCGCGCTGGTTCCCTTTGTTCAAACGGACACGCTTTTCTCCCCCCCCGTTTTACAGGCACCGTCGCTCGACGATGCGTACGTGCGAAGGGCGACGACCGAGACTCGAAAGCGTATTGGAGTGTCGCCTGTTGCCCCGCTGAGTCGCGATCAGCTTATTGGTCTTCACAGGTCCTTCGGATCCATACTTGCTCCTGTTTTGTGGGGCGAAGAGAGAGTCGGCCACGAGAACGCCTTGAGCGTCTATTTGCCCGATTCCAAGACTTCATGGGTCGTGTTGAGCCTGAATGCCCGAATCGATGATTTCAACTACTGGCTTGCTCATGAGCTAGGGCATTGCTATACGCTCCACGAGCTTCACGGTGAAGACGGAGAGAGCTTTGCCGAACGTTTCGCGCAAGAGCTCCTGTTCCCTCATTCTGCCGCCCTGGATGCGCTAGAGAGCGTCTTAGGGTCGCCGAATAGGATGGAGCGCGCACGCTTCTACGCAGAAGCCTATGATATTTCGATCGTGACAGTCATTCGTCAAATTGATCGAGTTGCGAGAGCGCGCGGACTTCCTGTGACAGGATTGGAGACTCCAGAATTCTGGGTGGAATGGAATAGGAACCGCTCATCTATCCCAACGATTGGTCATTCCATATTTGGCACAGAGAAGCCTGACGTGGCCACCTACGTCACGGATTCGGAGAGAATTTTCGGCACTGCTTTCTTCAGGGTGCTTGCCCAATGGCAACTCAGCGAAGGCGGCCGATCGCCATCTTTTATTGCGACCGTGATGAATATCGGCCTAGATGATGCAGTCGAACTTTCGCATTATCTGCAAGCGCATGCAGCTTGAGCTGCTATTGCAATTGAGGAGCGCGTTCGTTGAATAGTTCCTGGTAACGGTCTGCCCAGCGGCGCGGGAGCATTTCGCCACTACGCAGCCACGACGTCACGGTATCGCGGCGATCCTTAGCATTAAGCTTACCATCTGTCTCGAGCATGTGAAGAAGATCAATGCTGGTGATCACGGGCACCTCATACTCGTCGTCGTCCGCCTCTTCGTCCGGTTCAGAAAGCCTGTCGGCAACCAGCGTTAGCGGCCATTCGTCGCTAGCCACGGTCGCCCGCAATACGGCAGCTACGGCGAGAAGTGTCAGATCGCGCCAGGAAAGGCTTCGGACGCCAATGTCTTTCTCACGACAATAGCTCTGCAGGACGCTTTCGGCATAGGGGCGCAGCCCGAGCATCAACTGGTCGAACTCAGCCTTGTCTTGCGCGTTGAGTGGAGCGAGTGCTGCGCCGGCAGCCTCCTCACGTGCCAGATCCTTGTCCAGCCACGCATATTCGCGCATGAGTCGATCGCTATTCCGAAACTCGTCGATCAAAGTGCTGAGCGTCAGAATTTTAAACCCCTGCACAACGGTTCCCAAAAAAGGCCGCAGCGGGGAGTGGTAAATTCTGAGAAAGCAATTCGTGTCGACGAGCAGAATTTCCGGCTCGACGCCGTCGTTCTGTGCTCCTTGATCGTTCATGCGATTTTCTTCCAAAGGCGTCCGTTAGAGTCGATCGGGTTTGGCGATTATACTGCATGCGCCAATGGCACCTCGCGGCTCACATCAGTTATCAACATGTTATCCACATATTTGGTGCCAATAATGGCACTTTTTGGGGAGTTGAATGGCCGTACCAAGCTTTGAGCACGTCAAAAGTGACAGTGCTGACCAGATCTGCGCAAAGATTGCCGACCGAGTTCGCGCAGAGCGGAAGAGATTGGGGCTATCACAGGCGGAGTTTTCGGAGCGTTGCAGCGTGGCGTTGCGGACATACAAGCGCTTCGAGTTGAATGAGTGCGACTCCTTGATGGCGTTCATTCGCATTGTCGCGGTGTACGAGCGAGTGATCGCGCTCGAGCTGCTGTTTCCTCCGAAGCAGTTGGAAACAACTCACAATGTTAATCGTCTTGCGAACCGATGATCGGCGGTAGAGCGCGGGATACCGCGACACGAAAGACCGCGTCGAGTCGCTGATATTATCTTGCGACACTACGAAGGAACGCCGAAATGTCGGTTCAATCTGCGGTGGTAGAGACACGTATAGCCGTATTGGTGGACTGCGACAATACGTCGCCCGAGATCCTGGAGTATGCGTTGCGGGTCGTGGCGCAGTTCGGTCGCGTCGTGCTTCGCAGAGGCTACGGAAATCACGCCACCCTCGCCAACCGGTGGCAGGAAGCGCTGGTTCGTCTTGCCTTCACCCCTTGCCTTCAGTACCAGTATGCGGCCGGCAAGAACACCGCCGATATCGCCTTGGCGCTGGATGCAATGGAGGCGATGTTCGATGCCAGAGCCGACGCCTTCTGTCTGGTCACAAGCGACTCGGATTTTGCCTATCTATGCCGCAAGCTTCGCGAGCGCGGCGCCACCGTGCACATCGTCGGTGAGACTAAAACTCCGGATGCGTTGCGCAACGCCAGCGACCAGTTCTTTGAGTGGATCCCGCCAGAGCAACCTCCCGAGTCGGCCGACCCTGCTAAGCAAAAGGCAGCGGTAGCACCCGTCAAGGCGCCACCGGCGAAGCGGCGACCCAAGGCGGTAATAAGGGCCGTCGAATTGCTTGCCGGCGACACGCCAGACGGCTGGGTGGGACTAGGAGCGCTGGGCCAGTATCTGAAGCGGACCGATCCGGCGTTCTCGCCGAAGGCCTTTGGACATGCAGCCCTATCCGACATGGTCCGCACCTACCCCGATCTAGTCATGAACCAGCTCAACGGCACAGGTTTCTGGGTGAGTCTGAAGCCAAAGGCAGAGACGGCCGAGGCATAGTCCAATTGCCGCAAAAGCATCCGCGAGGAACGTCGGGGGTCAGACCCGACAATGACGCATCGGAAGCGGCTTAACTGCTCCCGGGCCTCGGCGTGATCCCGTCCCGGACGGCAGTTGCGCCACGCGCTGGCGCCACCACAATGCCCGTCAAGACAGGCGGTCGAGACATGCTTGCACGCTGGAGCGCTGCGTGCGCGTGAGCGCAATGCCCTGGCGCGCCGTCGCCGCCTTGAGCTGGGCGGCATTCGGCAGCCCTGAGCTGTCGGCGGTGTTGATCTGCCTGAGCACACCGGTCAACTGCGGGTAATAGTTGGCAGCCAAGGCCCGGCACTGGGCTGGCGCAGCCCGGAAGCGATTCGGGTCGCCGACAAAATAGGCCGTCTCCCTTTGGAGCACGGCGAAGACGGCGTCATCAGGAATATTGGCGGGCGAGACCTCATCGAAGCGCGCCAGCGCCGGTGCATCGCCCGCGCGCTCCGCCGCCGACCCTGCGTTTTTGCCGCCGGAGCCAACGCCTTGGAGCGTGAGTGCGGCAACGCCGAGAATCGCGATGATCAACCCGGCCAATGCCAAAGACATCCGCGGGCCGCCAGAGGCCGTGCCGGAATCGGTCGCCGAGTTCAAGTCTGAGGCAGCGGGTTCGTTCGACGATGCCTGGGTCCCACTGGGCTTGTAGGTTGCTGGGAGCTTCTTGCGACCGAAGAGCGCCCAGCCCGCGAGGGCAAGGCCGCCGGCCATGACTGCGAGAATCAGGGCGCCTGAGACCCCTAGGTTGGGGCGGGCTTGCGCGTTGATCCGGCGCAGCCTTTCGCCCAGTTCGTCATCCTTGTCCATCGGTAGCGAGGGCTGAGCAGGCGACGACTGCGCCGCAGCGGGAGACGTTGCCTGCGGAGCGGCCTGTGCTGGCCCCTCTGCCGGACCTCTGGTGACGGGAGTCTCGGGAGCTGTCTCGCTTCCCGTCGTGGCGGATTCCACGTGGGATTGGGCCAACGCCAGGGGAAGCGACTCGCTCAGGGGCGCCCGCGAGGCAGATTGGCCGGGTCTGCGCAGCACCTCCAATCGGGCTGCCATGACATCGCGCAGGCAGGTGTCATCGGCGCAAGCATTGCGTGCGCCCTTGAGCCACTCGACCTGCTCCTGCTTGAGTTCGGCCACCTGGTCGGCGGCGAGCCCCTCACGCCGCTGCGCGTAGGCCTGCGCGAGTTGCGAGTCAAGCCCGGAGAGTTCAGGGCTCGCGCAGATGCGTTGCTCAATGCTGCTGAGCTTGGCGGCGGCGCAATCGAAGCTCGCCGCGTAGGCGCCGCCGGCGAAAGCGTGAAGGGAGACGAAGAGCAACGGCAAAAGACGCTTGTTCATGTTCTGGGGGGTGGCGTTGGGATTGCGGCCTTCATCGAACCGCCATGCGATAGCTACCGTCCCGAGGCACTGGCTCTTACCCCGGAAGCTATCGTCGCGCGGATGGTTTTGCCTGCGCTTGGCAAGCGGCGCAATAGGAATGGCGAGGGGTGTTGCGGCCCGGCAACCGTGGGCATGCCACTCAACTGCGCAGCAAATCGGGATTAATTTGGCGCGACGTCATCCCAGAATTCCCTCACCGCCCACTGGGGGCGGCAACAACCGAAGGAGCAGATCATGGGAAGCAAAGGAAACGGTGGCGGAAAAGGTGGCGCGCAAGGTGACGCACGAGGCAGCGGCAAGGGCGGGGGCGGCGGCTCCGGAGGCAAGGGAGCCGGTCAGGGTGCGCGCGGGGGATCCGGCGGCAAGACCGGCCAGGCTCCATACGGTAAGGCGACGCTCGACAACCGATCACGCCAGCTCAACGTAGAGAACGATGCATACCATCAGTCGCGCGGCTTACCTGGCCGGCCGGCGCCCTGAGGGCGCCTAGGCGCCGAGCGCATCGCTGGACGCGAGTTGCTTGGGCCAAGGCCGGTCGCCCAGGCTCACGCTCCGAGCCGATGCTTGCGCCTTGGCCTGGGCCAGCCGCTGTAGCCAAAAGTGCCCGTAGGTCTCGCGCCCAAGCGTGTGGATGGTTGTCTCCGGCCGCCCTGCCGCATCCTGCCGTCGTTGGATTAACAGGATCCCAAAAATCTTGGCCGCCACGAACAAGGGGAACGGGCTCGAGACAGCTTCGTCAGGCGATCTGAGGCCTGGGGCGCCGTGGGCAGCTGTTGTCCAGAGGGAGTCGAATTTCGCAAAGCTCATTGGCCGCTCGCCGGTGCCGACCTTGGCCAGCCACGCGGGGTCGGCATCCATCCAGGTCGCGAGGTCGACCAGCTTGGGAGCCGCTTGGGGCCAGCCTCGGTTCCGCAGCCGATGCAGAAGGATCGCACACGTCTCGAGGAGGCGCCGCGAAGGGGGGTCATAGAGCTTGCGGCAGCGCTTGGCGCCCACTTGCGCCTGAAAGGCCCTGGGCGAGATCGTCGGCGCCACCCACTCGAAGGTCGAGATCGGCTCCATCTTGGGGAAGTAGCTCAGGCAAAAATCGACGTCCCAGGTAGCAAGCCAATCGAAGAGCGTGCGCATCGCAAGCGCTCCCAAAGGACGCCCCAGCGCCTCCCACGAGTCAGCCTCCAGATAGCCCTTCCAGAAGGCCGCTTGCTCACCGCCACTAGGATCCTGATCGTAGTCTGCGAACCAGCTCGAGTCGGCAAAGCCAGCGGCCTCGATCGCCGCACGGGCATCACGGATTGAATCTGCCTTGCGCGCGGCCGCAAGTTCCACATTGAGCCGATCGAGCCGCTCACCCGCCAAGCGCGTGCTGACAAAACTCGACCAGTCGCGGCGTCCCAGGCTCACGGCAGCAAGCGTGGCGAAGGGGCTCACGTCATCCGGCGCGTCGTGCGCGCCGAGTAATACTTCGACCAACTCGTCAGCATCAGGGGCCGAGAGGCCGCGCTCAAGAGCCTGTGCCCGAAAGCGGGCTCGCGTGGCGCGCCGCACTGCGGCCCGACCCGACTCGGTCGTCACCAACGACGCCACGCGACGAGCGCTAAAGCCAGTGGCGATCTCGACCATGCCGCCAAGGCTGCGGCCTCCGATGACCTCAATGAGCTGATCGTGAAGTTTTGTGTGGAGCATGCCAAAGCAGATGTGGTTCCTCGCGTGCTTGGATCGGGGGGGAGACGCGAGGGCGCTGTTTTGGCGATCTTGCCACTACCGCGGTGGCAGGTGGGATCCCCAAACAGTGGGGTCTGACGCCTCTCGGTGACCATCGCGCCGCTACGCTGCCGCTCGTGGGAGCGCTCGCTTGCAGCACGCCGTAGGACATCTATATGCGTTCTGCTTCGAAATGGAAGTGGTAGCCAGCACCAACTTTCAATGCTTTCTGTTCACGGCAAGGAGTCATTGTGATCAGTTTTTTACCGCTCTCCTTCTTCCATATAGAAGCGGACAACATGTCATCGTCTCGTAGACAGATAGCGAATCCGTACCCCTCAGAAGGAATGGAACGGTCTTGGCTCAGGGAGAAACAGTACGCGCACTTAACGTTTCTCTACCGAGCATGAAACGCACTAGAAGTCACGAGTTTCACTGATGCACTGTCGCCTGCTTTTCATCTGGGCTGCCCACAAAGGGCAGCCTTTCGTCATACAGGAGAAAGGTTAGTTGACATGGCAAGCTTTCATCATCGCATCAAGAGCGGCGCAAAAGGTTCTGCGGCAGAACATGCCCGCTACATCAGCCGGGAAGGAAAATACGGCAATCGTGAAGACCTCGTCGGAACCGGCTATGGAAACATGCCCACCTGGGCTGCCGGAGATCCGTCCCTCTTCTGGAAAGCCGGCGACAAGTTCGAGCGTGCCAACGGCGCGGTCTATCGCGAACACGAGATTGCCCTCCCCGCCGAACTGAGTACCGAGCAGCAGAAGGAACTTGTCACTCGGCTTGTTCACGAGTTGGTGCCCGGCAAGCCGTACCAGTTTGCCATCCACGCCCCAAAGGGTGCACTCAGCTCAGTTCGGAATCCGCATCTGCATCTCATGTTCTCTGACCGCGCCTGTGACGGCATCGACCGGCCGCCTGAAACCGTGTTCTCCCGATTCAATCCTACGCATCCGGAGCGCGGGGGGCGCAAGAAGGATAGTGGAGGAAAGAACCGGCTGGCGATGCGTGATCAGGCTATCGAGGCCAGGCGCAGATGCGCTGCCCTGCAGAACCAGGCCCTGGCGCAATACGGCCACTCGGCGCGCGTCGATCATCGGTCCTTGAAGGATCAGGGCGTAGCCAAACAGGCAGAGCATCATCTCGGGCAAGCACGCATCAAGAAGATGTCCGAGTCCGAGAAACAAGACTATCTTCAGAGTCGTCAGGGTAACGTCTAAAGCTACCGGGTCATGTTCATGCCCCTGGACATGACCCGTTCGCGTTAGGGTGCACTACGCCTGGTCTTTTGTAGACATGTCATGCTCGCGCTGCTGCTCCGCGTCGCGCCAATGCCAAGCCTTTCTTTTCTCATGCTTGAAGGGGGTGAAGCCATTGACGGGGGTCCCGACGCGCGCATACTTGTTTAGCGTGCCGGGCGCCAGTTCGGTAAGTCCGCCAACCTCCTCCGTCGTGTAGTAGCCGCGCAGCTTCGGTGAGACCGCTGGCCGATCCTGCCCTCTTCCAGACGACTGCTTCTCGTTCGGCTCTGCCTCGGGCATCGGTACGGCGCCCTCGGTCGCGCTATCGCTGCACACCATGGCCACAGTCTGCGCCACAGACTGCGTCGAGTCGCCCTCCGCCATCATTGGGTGCTGCTTAGCCATAGGGAGGTCGAAGTCATGGGCTTCATCCTCACGAATGCGCTCGTGTAATGCGTCCAGTAAGGTGAAAGGAACCAACGCTGGCCATTCCAACCCGACTGCATTACCCATAATGCAGACCCACTGATAGGTGATTAGGCTTTGCCTGGTGAGGAGCACCTTCACATCCATAAAGTTACCGGTGAAAGGATCGTAGATGGGGGGCACAAGCTTCATCGCTTGCATGACCTTGAGCGGGGCAGCGGGCGACATGTCGCGCAGGCTTGCCAAATAGCACCGATACAAATCAGCGTCTGCCGGCACGACCGCTTCGGGATCAATGGGTTTGAAAGGCGGCGACACATCGTCACTGCCCGGTTCCGTCACGGGAATGAATCCCGAACACAGCGCGGCTGCTTCATAACGTGACCATACCGGCTTCGCGATCCATTCCGAGACGGTGGGTTTCACACGTTCGTAAAAATCGAGGAGATTTTGAATAGACATTAAATTTTTATAGGTTTCCATTTCTTACTTAGGCCCTCAACACGCGGCAGCATGCCGCGCGATTCATACACGGGTCTCCGCCCTAGATGGTGTCGACCGTCAAACGGGGCGACATCGCTCTGCAACTGGTTGATAGGCGCAGAAGACGTGATGTCTTCCCGGACGCCCATCGGTGTTCTGGCGGATCTGCACAGACTTGCGCAGATTTGCGCAGATTCGCGCGGATGCCTGCGCATTGAAGCGGATGGATCCTTGCATGTGAGTTGGATAGAAAAGCGGAACATAAGAGATTCAAGCGACTTTGGTGCTCTAACGGGCAAGTTTCCTCGGAACTGGACGGTGACGCGGGCGCCGCGCCATCACCCGATCATCATGAAGTCTTCCGAGCTTGCGCTGTTCTGTGTATCGCGGCGCCGGCCCCGCACTCTCACGGGCATCAAAGCGGAAATTGACGGATTTTTAGACGAGATTTTTGACATACGAACAAAACGAATGCGATTCGTGCGACTAATCGCACGAATCGCATCACAAACTCCCCTGCTGCTGAGAAAAATCTCCAATCCGCCGAAAACAACAGAAATCTACCGAAATCTCGCTTGGTAACCCCACGTGAATCGCTTGAGAAGGGGCCGATCAGTAGTTCCCCGCCGTCCCCGAGAGGGGCATCGCAGTGACTATTGGCGGGCGCGGAAGATTTCCGAAATATGTGGGATTCAGATAGATATAGTTCGTCTTATTAGATATCAGCAAATATACACGTTCTAATTGAATGAGGAAACTCAACGCCACATCAAAACGAATTTTCGTACGAATCGGTCCATTTCGCAGCACGGCGTTCTTCGGTATGGTGCAATGGTTATTACACCAATATCGTTTGTGCAAATAGTTTTCGAGCGCGATGGCGTCGATTTGCTCCTGAGGAACAGATGGATGCTCGGTAAATATCCGTTTGAATTCGTACAGATGCCAACGCACAATCTGTAAGGCACGGTTAAACGTATCTAGCGATATTTCCCCTTCCTGCTTCGAGAAGATATGCAAGAGAGCAGCAACTCGCGAAATAATCTCCATCGTCTTCGATGCAAAATCGTTGACTTCATGAAGCTCGCCACCCCATGGATCAATGAGTGTTTCGATCTCATTTACGCGCGATACCCACTCTTCTTTTGCCTCTTCGGAGAAGACCAGCGTCGTCCGATGACGATCGTCTTCATCCATTTGCCGACCAAATTCATTCAACAATTCGGTCACCGTCGCATGAAACTTCGGCAAATAAAACTTGTAATCGAGTAGTCCTACAACATGCCGGCTGCCTTGCCGTGACGTCGGCCACCCGACGAGAAAACGTGCCCAGTGGCCTGAGCCACGCAGGTTCTCTCCTCGACGCTCTAGCAACTGCTGGAAAACCACGGGTTGAACCATGTAAGCCAGGGTCAGTCGGGGCTCACGCACAAGAACATTCACGCCGTTGCTGCGGTCAAGCGACAGTGTCGATGCACCATCCCACATCTTGTTCAGCATCCCTGGCTGTCGCAGGATGCCACCCTTGATGATGACCTCCCCTTCGTCGCTGATGAACCCAATGGACTCTCCTTGCCCCTCCAGGGCGTCCATCAGTGAGCGCTCATTCACATTCTGGCGCAATACGTAGCGCAGACGCGGTCGCACCGGCTTCTCTGCCGCATATTCCGCCAGTTCCTCCTTAATGCGCTCCTCTGACTCCCCTTCTGCGACCTGCTTGTGAAGGCGTCGGCGCAAACCAGCACGCATGAACTGCCACACCTCCAAATCGCGTTCATATTGCGCCTTCTCAACTTCGTGCTTTGCAATGCGTGCAGCATCGAATTGCTGAATCGGGGCCGATACCAGTGAGTCCACTGCGGTTTTCCGCTCTCCTGACTGGGCGATGACGAGCGAATTGACCGAGACAGGTCGAACCTGGCCGGTGGGTAGGCAAACGTCGTAGAGGCTCTGTGCTGAAACCGACATCGTCATGAAAAATGACATGGCAACAAGCGCATCTGGGGCCTGCGTCTGGCGCATCACCTCCTCGATCGGTCGGCGAATGGTCAGAGGGAAGGCTTTAACGGGATACGGATCGGGAGAGGACAGACTGTTCATGGATACTGCTGGTCACCGCAGGGCGCCAGACACATCAAGTGGAAAGAGACAAGTCAATAGGTACCAGGCACTGGCGCATGGAATCCATCGCCACGCGCACATCGCGATGATGGGTCTATCGACCGGAAAAGCGTTCATCAAGAGCACACTCAGTAACTTTCTGTACTCAGCTTCAAAAAACATAGCTGCGCTATATTGGTTATTGCTGGCGCGGTGCTATCTCGGGAGTGCGTCCATCGCTTTAGGTATCCGCAGTGCGACTGCGATTGGATCAAAACGATAAAACGCGACATTTCTGCACAGATACGTCACGCGACTAGGGCATATCGGTCTATTTTTTCTTTTAAATACCCCACGAAAGTGGCATGCCAATGACACTTTCTCACGCTATTTCATTTTTCCGCGTGCGAAACATCGAGCATTTCGCCAGCGAATTCGAATCAAAAAAAATTCAGCCACATATCCCTGACTTGAACCTTCACCCATAACAGAGTGAAAACGTTCGCCTTGGAACCCTACGAGGAGTCAGCATGGCAGCAGATCAGCATCATCCAATCATCCATCCTCCAGTGCGTCCATCACCGGACACGCTTCATTTATGCACACGAACCAGCAAGCACGGCTCGCGTGGCGGTGCCATCGAAGAACGGCAATTCGATAAGCCGGCTCCCCGTCAGCGCCTCCTCTCTGGAGCCTGAGATGACCTGGTCCTGCCCCTTGTGCGGATCCCCCCGCATTGCTACCCGCGACCTGGGTCGAAAGGGTGCTGGCGTCATTGGCGGCATTGCGGGCGCGCTTGCTGGAATGTCGACCGCCGTTGCAAGCGCCGAGGTGGGCGCTGTAGCCGGTGCTGCAGGTGGCCCAGTCGGCGTGATCGCCGGGCTAATCATTGGAGGGCTGGCTGGCAGCGCCAGCGGCTTTGCGGCTGGCGCTCGTGTTGGTGAAGTCATCGATGGCACCGTCCTCGACAACTTCCAGTGCGCCGACTGCGCAGCGACGTTCAGCATCCGCCATCGTACCTAGCGCCCCTCTCTCTTTCCTTCCTTAACCTGCAGAAGCCCGGCCATTGCGCCGGGCTTCTGCTTTATGACCGCACCGCCATGGCCACAATCGAAATGACGCTCGTCCAGCGCAGCGAGCAGACAGCGTTTCTGCGCTGTCGCTTTGGACAGCACACGATGCTGATCGTTGAAAGCGCCATCCACACGCAACTGGAAAGACTCTGCCAGGGTCGCCAGGACAAAGCCTGGCAATGCATTGCGCTTAGCAGTGGCGGCGTATTTCTTGCTCCCGAGCGGACAGAGCCGCTTTTGCTCAAACGCCACGATGACGTCGTTGGCCGGAAGGTCAGCCCGGAAGCCGCAGGCATCGCTGCGTCTCTCCTCGCCTATGGCCAGCTCTACTTTCGGCCCGGTATGCGCCACATCCGCGAGCGCTATCACCAGTTGCGCGAGTTCGTCACCGAGCACGACGAGGTAAGCACCATCCTTTCCTTCATCAAGTAAAGAGGGATGGAATGACTGAGCCGTACCGAACCCCATTGCCCGTCTACGGCGAGACGGACCGGTCCACATTGCGCCCTGGCCTCTATCTCGCACTCTTTCACGGCCGCAAGGATCCCAACGAGGTCCTGGATGACTGGGGCACCAACGGCCCGATGTTCGGGCCACTCAACTTCGTTCACACGACCTATGCCAACGATCTCAAGTTCGAGTTTGAGGATGCGGCGGACTGGGCGCGGGCATTTCCCTCTGAACCCGCGATCTACGGCTACCGGTTGAGCACGCTCTGGCGGGACCTGCCCGGTTGCATAGCGCCTACCGTGGACCAGCTACGAGCGGACCCTGCGCTGGGCTCGCACCCCGCAGTCGGGGCACTGCTGTACCAGACGCACGGCTGGCTAAGCATTCGTACTGACGGGCTCATCGAATTTGAAGGCTGCTTTTATGGCGACTGGAGCGTCTTCAATGTGCCTGCCCCGCCTCCACAGACGGTAACGCTCACGCCAATCGCACGGACGTGATCGATGTCACCGATTTTGCTGATGTCGGTGATGTGCAAGAGCGCTTTGCCTGACTCAGCGCGGCTTCGAGGCCTGCGAGTAACCAGAACCGCAAACGACATCGAGTTTCGGGGCGACAGTGCCGGTGCGATGTGAATCGCCCACCCCATAGTCCTATCCGCCCCACCTTTCCAGCAACCCTAGCCCGACCTCGCGTCGGGCTTTTTTGTTTTCAGAATCATCGTTATCTAAGGGAGTGACATCTTGCATCTCGTACAAACCATGGCTTACGCCAACGAGACCCCATGGCACGGGCTGGGCAACAAACTCGCTGCCAATCAGCCTATTGAGGTATGGGCCGAGCGTGCCGGCATGAACTGGAGCATTCAGGAAAGTGAAGTCCGCTATCTGAGTGGGACGGAGGAATCCGACTTGCCGGCGAGTCTTCATGCATTTCCGCATCAGAAAGTCCTCTACCGATCGGACACGAAGGCGCCGCTCTCGGTTGTCTCGAGTCGGTATCAGGTGGTGCAGCCCGCCGAAATCCTGGAGTTCTATCGCGATCTGACGGAGGTGGGCGGGTATGAGCTCGAGACCGCAGGTGTACTCAAGGACGGCAAGAAGCTCTGGGCGCTCGCGCGCACGGGCCAGAGTGCTGTGCTTGGCGGCAATGACACCGTCAACGGCTATCTGCTCCTAGCCACCGCGTGTGATGGCACGCTTGCCACGACGGCGCAGTTCACCTCGATTCGCGTCGTGTGTAACAACACCCTGTCCATTGCCCTGGGCGACAGCGCGGGTGCCGTGAAGGTGCCGCACCGCAGCCAGTTTGACGCGCAGGCCGTGAAGCGACAACTCGGTGTCGCCATTTCCTCGTGGGACGGATTCCTGGTACGCATGCAAGAGCTATCCAAGCGCAAGGTGTCCGATCGTGCGGCGGCGGACTTCTTCAGGAAGGTCTTTGCCTATCCGCCGGCACAGGCCACCCAGGCCGCCGCAACGGGGACAGCCCTTTTCGCCAACAGCAACCACAACCTCGACCGCGGCAAGGAAGGCACCAAGGAGCGCACCAACGACCGCACCAACGACCGCGCCTTCAGGGCTGTGCTCGAACTCTTCAACGGTCGGGGGCGTGGCTCGACGCTCGCCTCCGCCAAGGGCACGGCCTGGGGTCTAGTCAATAGCGTCACCGAGTACGTTGATCACCAACGGCGCGCCCGAAGCAACGACCACCGCCTCGACGCCGCGTGGTTCGGCCAAGGGGCAGCCCTCAAGCAGAAGGCATGGGAAGAGGCGCTCAGCCTCGTCTGAATAGCGGCTCCCCGGCAATGAGGCAGCCCAGCGTACCCATTTCTGCGTACCACCTGATCGCCACCGCCATGCTTGCCCGGCGCCTTTAATGGAGGCCCATCGCTTACCGAAGTGATGGGCCAGTTTTTTTGGAGCAGCACATGTCCCAACTAGTATCTGCCCTCTCGATGCCCGCGGCGCGTCCCGCCGTGCGCCTGATGAAGACCGCCGGCCTGAGCCGGGACGCCTGGCTTGCTGTGCGCCGTACCGGCATCGGCGGATCGGATGCCGCCGCCGCCGTTGGCCTGAGCCCGTACATGAGCCAGCTCGAACTATGGATGATCAAGACCGGACGAGACGCCAGTCTTGCGCGCCCAGACGCCTCGGACACGGCTGAGCCTGTCTACTGGGGCACACTCCTCGAACCAGCGGTTGCGACCGCCTATGCGCTCAAGACTGGAAACCGCGTTCGCCGAATCAATGCTGTTCTGCAGCATGCCAGTGTGCCCTTCATGCTTGCAAACCTGGACCGGGAAGTCCTTGGCTCGCGCGATGTACAAATACTGGAGTGCAAGACCGCGGCCGAATTCGGTGCCCGACTCTGGAATGATGGTGTGCCAGAGTATGTGCAATTGCAGGTTCAGCATCAACTGGCGGTCAGCGGTAAGCAGGCCGCCGATGTTGCTGTGCTTCTCAACGGTCAGCGGCTGGAAGTGCACCGCATTGAGCGCGACGACAAACTGATCTACCGCCTTATCGAGCTGGAAGCGAGGTTCTGGCACTTCGTCACCTCCGATACGCCGCCACCCGTCGATGGTACCGATTCCGCCGAACGCGCCCTGCGGCATCTCTTTCCTACCGACAACGGCGCGACCCAGGATTTCAGCGAAAACCGCCGGCTGAGCTCGGTGTTTGCAGATCTGGTATCGGTGCGCGCCGAAATCGAAGCGAGGGAGAAGACGGCCAGCGCCTTGAAGCAAGAAATCCAGCTTGCAATGGGCGAAGCATCCCGGGCTCTCTTCGAGACGGGCGAAGTCCTGTACCGGCGAAGCAAGGACTCGGACGCCGTCGACACCGACCGCTTGCTCGCCGAGCATCCGGATCTTCGGGAGCGTTACGCCACCACCAAGGCGGGCAGTCGCCGCTTTCTTGTCCGGCCTGAGTAGAAGTGCCGAATGAAACCTTACCTTCTTGGAGTTCTGTATGCTCAAAGGTCTAGCCATCACGCCGCCGGTGATTGGACGCATCTCCATCGGTCGCGTGATAGAGAGGAACGGCAAGCGCCTCCCGGAGAAGGACGACCAGTTCACGCTCACGAGCCAGGTGCAGAACCGCGATGGATGGGCATTGCATCCGATGGACGAAGCCCTGCGCGAATCGTCTGGCGGCAAGCTGCGTTCCATCCCGGTGCGGCTACTCTTTGACGACCCGGGCCTGAATTTCCGTGCCTGGTACACCGTCTTCGATCGCGAGACTGGCCGCCCTGCTTGTGTGGGGGACGGGGAGGCTTGTCGGCGCGCAGGCAACGGGGGCGTCGTCGCTCTACCCTGCCCTGGTCCGGACGGATGCGAATTCGGTCAGGCCGGAGGATGCAAGCCCTATGGCCGACTCAACGTCGGCGTGAGCTTGGGAGCCGAGGACGAGGATGATCTTGGCTCGTTCATTTTCCGCACAGCTTCCTACAACTCGATCCGCACGCTCAGTGCTCGCCTTCACTACTATCGGGCAGTCTGTGGGGGCCACCTCGCGAGTCTGCCTCTGGAATTGAAGCTTCGTGGGAAGTCGACCACGCAAAGCTATCGGACGCCGATCTATTACGTCGACCTGGTAAGTCGGGGCAAGCTCGAATTGGCGATTCAGCAGGCAAGGGAAACGCATGAGCAACGCCAGGCCGTGGGCTTCGACCAGCAAGCCCTGGACTTGGCTGCTAGGGACGCACTCGCCAATGGCGCATTTGAGGACGTTTCGGAGGACGCGTCCGAGGTTGTGGAATCGCTCGATATGCCCGGTCTCTCAGACGAAATTCCGGGCGAGGCGCTGCCTGATGCCAGCCATGCTGACCACTCTCACGCCGCCAAAGAGAAAGGCACACTACGCGAGAAGCTCGAACATAAGGCAAGAGGCACGCCGTGAACCTTGACGGCACATAGACCCTCATTGCTCGCCCTACACCTGGCCTTTTGGGGCCAGGTGTAGGGCGAGCCTCGAGCATCTGATTTTTTCTTCCCAGAGCCAGGCGCACTTCTTTGCGGACGGATACCAACCATGCCCCAGTCGGAGCGTGCTTCGCGATCAGGTCATGAGCGGTGCTGACGCCCCATTTCTGAACCGCCACCGTCATTTCCATCATCGGCGGCAGCCGGCACCGACGTTCGGTAGCTTGCGCGAAGTTTGACGATGGACTCTTAATGGACTATATTTAGTCCTGCACTGTCTTCCTGGGAGTCCAATATGCGCATTGCCGATCACGTGAAACCGATCAGCTATCTCAAGAGCGAAGCCGCCCAGATCGTGAAGGACCTCGCGGAATCCGGCGAACCGTTGATCATCACTCAAAACGGCGAAGCTAAACTCGTTGTCCAGGATGTGCACAGCTACGAGTCGGATCGACAGACGCTGGCGCTGTTGAAGATTCTGGCCTTGGGGCAGAAGCAAATCGAAGAGAAGAAATTCTCTGACATCGACGACGCGTTCGCAGAGCTGGATGAACTGGACCGTCAAGAGAAGCAACGTTGATGGCCCCGAGATTGCTGAAGGCCAAGCTTCTCAATAGCGGTATGGCCGAGTTGAAGCGGCTGCGCCGCTATGTTGTCGACGCGTTTGGCATCACCGTCTGGGAAGACTCCTATGCCCAGATTCAGGCGGCCATCGCCCGCATTCGCGAGTTCCCGGAATGTGGTCACATTGTCGACGAACTCAATGGCCTAACTGGGGACAGATTCCGCGAAGTTGACTGCGGGAAGAATCGCATTATCTATGAAGTACGAGGTGACACGATCTATGTGCACTTGATCATAGATCAGCGTCGCGATCTGACTGCCCTGCTGCAAAAGATCATCCTGCAGGCCTAAGCAGGCACCACCTGTTGAGTTGCATCCAGAACTGACCCACTAGACCCGGTAATTTGCATCGAATGTTGACCCACGTGTAGAACACTGTCCTGCTCGGCAACGGGCGGGAGTTCGGAGTGATCGACGTGGCCATTTTGAGCATCATTCGACGCTGGCACCTGCGTGACCAGATCCCGCTTCGCGAGATCGCCAGGCGCCTTGGTATCTCCCGCAACACCGTCCGGCGTTACCTGCGCGCCGATGTCACGGTGCCTGCCTATCCCTCTCGGCAGAGTCCCAGCAAGCTCGACGGCTATGCCGCCAAGCTGTCGGGTTGGCTCAAGACGGAAGCCAACAAGCCGCGCAAGCAGCGACGCACCCTCAAGCAGATCCACGCCGATCTGTGTGCACTCGGCTTCACCGGATCCTACGACCGCGTGGCCGCCTTCGCACGTCGCTGGCGCCAAGAGCAACTGCAGCAATCGAAGGCAGCCAGCAAAGGTACGTTCATCCCTTTGCTTTTCGCTGAGGGCGAAGCGTTTCAGTTCGACTGGAGCGAGGACTGGGCGGTCATTGACGGCGAGCGCACCAAGCTGCAAGTCGCGCAATTCAAGCTCAGCCACAGCCGGGCATTCTTCCTGCGCGCATATCTCCTGCAGACCCACGAGATGCTGTTCGATGCCCATCATCACGCCTTTACGGCCTGGGGCGGCATCCCGCGACGTGGCATCTACGACAACATGAAGACCGCGGTGGATCGGGTTCGGCGCGGCAAGCTGCGCGACGTGAACCTGCGCTTCAGCACCATGGTGAGCCATTACCTGTTCGATGCCGAGTTCTGCAATCCGGCCTCTGGATGGGAGAAGGGGCAGATAGAGAAGAACGTGCAGGACAGCCGCCATCGGATCTGGCAGCGGATCCCGTCATTTGGCTCGCTCGACGCGCTCAACGACTGGTTGGCCGATCAGTGCGTGCTGCTTTGGCAACAGACCCGTCACCCCGAGCTCGACATGACGATATGGGAAGCGTGGTCTCAGGAACGCCCCCATCTCATGCCCGTACCCCGGTACCGTCTGTTGACGGGGCGCTCGTCGAGATCAGGTGATTGCTGGCGTCATACGCGTAGGTGGTTACCCAGTTTCCATTACGCGCATCCGAAACACTCAGCACATTGCCCCATCGATCGAAAGTTTGGGAGACGGTCACATCGTTGGCTTGTGGACCCTCGGCGGAATACTGTTCGATGAAGGTGGAGCCGGGTGGAAGGCTAATCGGATCGGAGTGGCTGGCTGTCGTATCGGTGCTCGATAGCGACGTGGACACCCAGTAGCCCTCCGGGTTCTCTTGATTGACCCAGTTGTATCCCCAGCCGAACTGCCAATGGATAGCCCCCGTCGCATGTCCGGTAGCGGCTTGGGTTGCCGGATCGACGTAAATGACTTCGTAATCGTAGTCACCGGCCGCCGGAAGGCTCACGTGATAGGTCGTGGTTTGACCGCCGTAGCCCTCGGTTACCGTCGTAGGGGTGACAGTCGCGGTTTGCCAAGTCGACGATCCCTGCAAGCGGTATCTAAACAACGCCGGTGTGGCGCCGAAGTCAAACCAGCTAAAGTCAACTTTGCCGCCGACTCCGGCGCTCACATTTGTTGCGTAAAGATTTGCGGCAGGTGGCACGTAGACGGGCGTCGCTGGCGAAATCGACACCGTTCCAGTGCGGTGCGATTGCCACGGCGTGCCGAACAACACTTCGTACTCATATTGCCCTGGCGGTAGGGCAGAAAGGTCGACACCTTCCATCGAGCCGGCGCTCGACTGTAGCGAGACTGGAAGAGTAATCCATTCCGTGCTGCCAACCGCGCGATAGGCGAACTGGGTGCGCTCGCCCACGGAATTCCAGGAGAGCGTTGTGCCAGTGGGCGTCAGGCTGCTTGTGCCAAACGGAATGACACTATCCGATCTACTGGACAGCGTAAGGTGACCTTCCGTAAGGTGACCTTCCGTAAGGTAGCCGTCCGACAGTTCGGTAGCGCCGTCGGGAATGAGCCATGTTCCGTCTTGCGGCAACGGTACGCCATGGGGGGAGAGGACAACGCGATACGCGTACTGCCCCTGAGGTAGCGACGACATGTCGAACCGATACGCATCGCCGAAATTGGTGAGCGCGACGGTCGTCCAGGGCCCGTCTTCGGTTCGGTCGGGCGACAAGAGTTGGACCTGGAGCGTGACCGCCGTGGTCGGATCGCTGGGCGCAGCAATGTCAAAGTACGTCTTGCCTTGGTCTTGCGGCGATTGATCGACAATAAGCTGCCAATCGCCGTGGATGTCTTTTTTGTAGACGCGCACATGAGCGACGCCAGCCACACCGCCCGTGTCGCCAATGCCGCCGCCATCCCAGGTCATTGTGGTGCCAGTTCGTGCCTGGCTACCAGCGAGAACCTGTGAATACGATTTCAGCACGCCAGGGGTGGTGCCAGTGACGTTGCCACTCTCGTCATAGATTGGCGCCCCAAACGTGAGGTAGTCCATGACAACCTTGACTTCCCCACTGCCTAGGTCCGCGATACTCGTCCAACTCAGCGACACCTTGTTGGTGCCCGTCCAGGTGACTGCAGAACTTTCATCCCCGGAGGCGATGGCGCTCGAGACAATGGCGCCGCCCACCTGGTTACGGACGTGGGTCACACCACCCTGATACGAGCCCCGCGCAACTTGGACCGTCTTGACGGTATTGCCGAGCGCGTCATGATACAAGTCAGTTCTGCGCAGCCCAGAGTTGTACGCAGCGTCCTCGGCGCTCCAATAACTCCGCAAATCGTCGTTGCTGCCACCGACGCCGCCACTTTGGATGATTGACGTGGTTTGCCCGAGATGGTTGTAGAGCATCACCGTGTCAACGCCACCATTGGCATTCGTACGCCAGACATGACCTGCGTTGTCGTAGTCGTAGTAGATGCCAGGCTGAGCGTTGACGGCCTTGTTGGTGAGCTCGCCAAAGCCGTTGTAGCTCATATGGGTCGTATCAATCCCGGCGGCCTCCTGGGATACCGTGGTCATACTCGACCCATCGGCATTGCTCGGGCCACCGCTCCATTTCAACACCCAAGTGCCTGTTGCCGGATCCTGTTGCCAGATGGTGATCTGGGCAACATCGTGGATCCCCCCCGTTGACGCATAGTTATCGGCCCACGCAAGGGTGACACCGCCGGCCGCTTGCGACGCGCTGAAGATCTGTGTCGATGACGCCGGGGCACTGGGTGCCCCCGAGTACACGATGGACGACGATTCGTCGGTCACCTGTGTGTACGTCGAAACCGTGTTGTAGTTCACCTGAACCTTGACGTCGCCGCCCTGGCTGTCGGTGAGCGTGGACCAAGCGACCGAGACGCTATTGGTTCCGTTCTGGAAAAGACTCCCGGTGTAATCCGTCACCTGATTGGAGGACGAATACGACGTTGTCACTCCCTCCTGCAGGCGCACGGTCGATGCCGGGGTAATCTGCGAAGTCTGGTGCCCAAGCTTGTCGTAGGTGAACGCTTCGAACCAGGTGCGCTTCCCGCCGTCGACGTCGGTAACCGTCTGCCAGTGTTTGACAACGTGCCCGGATACGTCATAAGACGAATACAGCGTGTCACCGACGGCATTGGTGGTCGCCAGTGCATTACCGACGGCGTCATAGCGGGTGAGGGTGGCGCGGTCGGACAGGGAGGTGCCGCTTACCGCGTATCCATTCAGATCAGCATGGGATGCGCCGTTTGCGTACGAGACCTGAGCGACGACATTGCCATAGACATCACGTTTGAACTCAGTGAGCGGAATGAGTCGGGTGTGCGCCGCGTTGCTATAGTCTGCCGGCGCTGCAATCGCCGTGACTCGACCAAGCGCGTCATGATAGGTGTAGGTCCTCGCGCCCGCGGCGTCCGTCACGAAGGTTTGGTTGCCAACAGCGTCGTATCCGTAGTACGTCGTGAGGTCGCCAGACGTTACGCTTCCGTTCGAGGCGTCGCTGTACCGCACAGATTTTCGGGTTTCCGAAACCTTGTGATTATTCAGATCATATGCATAGACCGTGACTCGATCTTTCGGTGTCGCTTCGGGCTTCTCGAATCCCCAAGACCCGTAACTGGGCTGGGTCGCATACTGAGTTTCGGTGACCTGATTGCCAGCGGCGTCGTACTCCATCGTGTTCAGGTAACCCAGCGCGTCAACCACGCCGATCTTGTTCCCGCGCCGATCATAGTAGCTAAGGCTATCGGTGCCACTACCACCGTTGGGGATTGCCTTGTCGACTTCGGTTACATCGCCGAATGCGTTATAGGTGTAATAGGTGACCTCGGCGGCGTACATATAGCCATTTCCGTAGCCATAACCCCCATAGCCACTGGTTTCATACACGAAGGTCTTAGGTTCTTCGACATATATAGCCCGCCCGAGGCGATCGTAGCTCTTCTGAATGACGCGGTCTCGGGTGTGGTCGATGCTATCGCCGTAAACGACGCTGTCGACATCCGCTTGTGTAAGAGGGCGAACGGCGCCCTGAGCAAGGGTGGTCTGCTCGGCAAAGCGTGTGAGGGTAACGACGTTACCGAGGTTGTCCCGGCCGTATCCAGTGACGTAGCCGTTGGCATCGATATCGTATGCGACGCGGCCCAACACGTCATAGGCTTTGTATGAAACATTCCCTGCGACATCGATGTTGGCTACTGCATCGCCAAACGCGTCATAAAACGTCTGGGTGACGGGGGTCACCGTTTGCTCCACGCGGACCGCACTGCCGTTCTGGCCATTCGCGGCAAGGTTGTCCGATGCCGGTACATATACCGACACCGGTGGATAGATCGCTTTCACCTGCCGACCTAGCGCGTCGTAGACGTACGAGGAGGTGCGTGCCTCAGGTCGACCTGAGGCCTCTGTCCGGCTCAATAGATTGCCAAGCGCATCGTAGGACAGGCGTGTGACGACGGAACTACGGCCGCTATGTGCAGCATCGACAATCAAGCCGTCTGCACCCTGGGAAACGGAGGTAAGCGGAATCTCCGGGGTGGTCTCAGTTGTCAGGCGCCCGGCGGCGTCGTAGTTGTACGTCCAGGTTGCACCGTTCTTGTTTGTGAACGACGTCTTGTTGCCCAGTGCGTCGTATGCGTAGGTCTCCACGAAACCCATCGGGTCCGAGCTTGCCACCAGTCTTCCGGCGGCGTCATAGGAGAAGCGATTTGTCCGGTCAGCCGCGGCGTCCTTTTGCAACGCCGCAGCGACGTCGATCGAGCTAGACTCGTCTTCAGGTAGCGAAACCACATTTGCATATGCAGTGGTTTCCGTGATTCGGCCAAGACCGTCGTACTGGCTTTGCGTGACATAGCCTTCGCCATCAACCTGATAAACCACATTGGCCGGCTGCGTCGAACTGCCTGCGCGTGACACGATCGCTCAGCGCGTCAGGGTTCATGGCGCTTTCTACTGTCTCGAGTGAGACGTCTTCGAATTCGTAGAAACTGCTGCTCTGGTTGTATTGGATGGTCGTGACGGCATTGCCCGCGCCGTCATAGACGGTTTTGGTAACCGAACCGTTGCCGTCGATCGAGAACACTGGACGGTTGGCGCCATCGTAGACAATGGTGCTGGTGTTAGTCGCCCATTCAGACCCGATCGAACCCCAGATGTCCTCGTCACGGGGAACGCCAGGTCCAATTTGGGTGCTATGAACCGTGCGCTGGATGAGGTTGCCGTTTCCGTCAAAGCGCGAGGTCGTCACGGTTCCCATTGCATTGACAACTATGTCGTTGCGGTTTGCTGCGTCGTAGATATAGTCTGTGACGCGATCAATGTCACTTTCTTGAACCGATTCAGGGGCCGCGCCGGCAGCGATGGGGGTGGCGTACCTAACCTCGCGTGTCAGATTGCCAACCTTGTCGTACTCGCTTCGTGTGACTGCGCCGACGCCATCGACGGTATAGATTTCGCGATTCGCAGCATCATACGTGCTGCGAGTGTGGACATTAGAAGCCGAAGTGGGGAAATGAGCGATGGCCGCGCGGATCCCCGCTTCTGTCCGCGGTGTTCCTGCCGGCAGCGGCGTCGTATATGCAATCCGCTCCAGGATATTTCCGTTAGCATCATAGTGCTGCTCGATTATGCCGTTCGCAGCCGTTACCGTAAAGATTGCGCGATTTTCCGCGTCGTAGATTGTGCTTGACGATTGGTCGTGCGCCACGTCAATGGTAGGCGTAGGACGATAGCCCGCCGTCTCCATGCGGCTCACATCTACTGGTGTAGCAAACTGTGTGCGCGAAATGACGTTGCCGTTTCCATCGTAGGAAAACTGGGTCAATGCACCATTGCCATCAACGATACTGTCGAGGCGACCGTCATCGTCGTAGACGCTATAGCGAAGCGTGTCCTGACCCGGCGTGCGAACAACCAATGCCTCAATGTCTGTCGGTGTCGCCGTCTGTGGCAGATTGGCGAGCTCCAAGCGCGCCACATAGCTTGCAGTCAGCGTCACGTTGCCGGCGGCGTCGTAGCGACGTTCCGACACATCACCCAATGCGTCTACTGTGTATCGCAGCCGGTTGTCGGCGTCGTAGAAGTAGTGGGATGTGTTGCCGTTTGCATCAGTAACCGCGGCCAGGTTTCCAGCAGCGTCATAGGTGTACGAGGTAACGATGTTGAGACCATCCGGGTCGACAGCTGCGGTGACTCTCCGACCCTGGGTATCGTATGTGTACGTTGTGGCATTGCCGTTGGGCTGCATGACACTGCGCACATTTCCGGCGGCATCGTACTCGTACTGCGTGATCAGGTTGAGCCCTGAAGGATCAACCGCGCGGCTGATCACGTGGTTCTCGAGGTCAAACGATATCGTTGTAATGTGACCGTTTGCGTCGGTGGTGCTTATCTGCCGGCCGAGCGAGTCGTAGGCATACGAAGTGACAAGAGCGAGGCCATCGGGATCGACCGTGCGCGTCAGGACCCGTCCAACTGCATCATAGGTATAAGCGGTGCGATTGCCGTTGGCATCGACGGTTTCGATGAGGCGATCATCGCTATCAAATTGGCTCGTGACTTGAGAGAGCGGGGTAGTCGTGGACCGCAGATTCCCATCGGCGTCATACGTGTAGGTCGTACTATTGCCGTTCCCATCGCTTACAGCAACGGTTCTACCGTTTCGATCGTGGCTGGTTACCAGTTGTACCCCTTCCGGGGTGGTCACTGTCACACTACGCGACGCGTCGTCATAGGCATAGTGGGTGGTGGTACCGCGCGGACTTGTAACTGAGAGGGCACGGCTGAACCCATCGTAGCTCGTCTGAGTAACGTTGCCCAGGGGGTCGACAACTGCCACCGTATTGCCGGCTCGATCATATTCCCGATGGGATACATTTCCATTGGCATCGGTAACCGACGTCACGCGCCCGAACGCATCATAAGTGGATTGGGTAACGGCGTTGGCACCTGCTGGATCGATGACCGCCCGAATCAGCTGTCCACGATGGTCATACAGACTTGTTCTCGCGATCGTGCGGCCATTGTCCAACGGAGAGATGCTCGAGCTAAGTTCCTTGAACGCGTCGTAGGTGAAGGTCGTGACGTTCCCAAGGGCATCGGTGGTTGAGGCAACCGTGCCATCCGCGTTGTACGTATTCGTCCTGACCTGGTCTAGGCTAGGATTGGCGATCGTGGCAAGCCGATCAAGAAGATCAAGCGGGACAAGCCCGCCAGTCAATCCCGCCGTGTCAATCGCCGTGCCATATGCGATATGCGATAGCACGCGGCCGACGCCGTCGTATTTGGTTTCCGTGGCATCCCCAAGCGCATCAACCGTGTGGGTAAGCTTGCCGTCCGCGTCGTAGAAATATAGCGTCCTGTTGCCCGCAGGATCAGTGGTACTGATTTGCCTGCCAGCAGCATCATAGGTGTATGTTGTTGCAGACTGCGCCCAGATGGCGTCAATCTCGGCCTGTGTGTGATCTCCGGCCAGGAGGGCACTTGCATTGCCGCCCAAGGAGGCGATGAGCCGGCCTTGAATGTCATATTTTTGTGTAAGCGTGCTGGCGTCAGGCGTGCCGGCGGCCACAACGATGGAGGTTCGATGCCCCATGGAGCAGCCCCCTGAATCGCCGGACACAGTCCCCCACTTACAATAGCGGGTAGGCATACGACTGTGTTTATGACTAAAACGAAGCAGGAATTGGTGGAAGTGTTGACGGGGCCGGAGCGCCGGCGGCGGTGGT
>Ga0102591_1001266_pt1 | contig 36192 bp, 35 predicted proteins | sample AraplaCol_mCL_r2_2_FD_76860 | JGI IMG/M metagenome (GOLD analysis project Ga0102591, IMG submission 76860) | Arabidopsis root microbial communities from North Carolina, USA - plate scrape MF_Col_mCL_r2 (SPADES assembly) (version 2) | ecosystem: Host-associated > Plants > Roots > Endosphere...
CGGCGTCCCCACGCCTCGACCAACGAAGCGAAAAGGAGATCACCATGATCCAGATCGGTTCGAAGGAAGAAGTCGCGTTTCTGCTGGCGTTGTTCGGCACCCACACCCAGCCGGTGAAGCGGCCGAAGCCGAAATCGCAGCAACGCTGAGAGGCTTGAAAACCATGCCCGGTTTGGCCGAATGCCAGAGCCTGCTCAGGCTCCTGATCGCCCGGGGCGATCCCAAGGCCATCCCGCTCGCCAAGGGCGCCATCGACCAGTATCTGAACACGGCGCCGGTGAGCTGCCGCGGGCGCGGCCTGCGCGTGCTCCAGCGCGACGCGCTCGACCAGCATGATGTCGCGGTCGGCGTGCAGCGCTCGTTCGCCGAGACGGTGGACGCTTATATCGCGTGCAAGCTCGCGGAAGAGTAGCGCCCGGCGGGCAACAGATGTGGTCGTCGACCTGCGCGCCGTGTTCCCTGAACTCGTTGGTCCAAAAGAATTTTTCGATGGACGAGCAACCTTTGCCCCCTCCCGGGCCTCTTAGGGGTAAAGGAATACGCACATGGCGCGATATTACTTCGACTTATGCGACCAGCACGGAGCCGCGCTCGACGAAGAGGGGCTGGAGCTGTCCAACGTGCGCGCGGTCCAGGCCGAGGCGGCCAAGTCGGTCGGCGACATGGCGCGCGAGGCCATCGCTTCCGCACCGGCGACCGGCAGACCGCAGAGGATGGCGATCGAGGTTCGCAATGCCGGCGGGCCAGTCATGCAGGTGACATTCAGCTTCGCGATCGAGACGTTCAACACACGAACGCCTTCCGGCGATCATTGACGCGTCAGCGTCGGCCGGGATTGCTGCTGCGGTGGCGGCCAGGATTGCCCGGACTCGAGCACCGCGATCTTGCGCCCGAGCTGCCACACCTCCACCTTGCCGTGCCGCGTGAACTGCCGTGCGAAACTGAGAGCGGACTCGTCGGTCGGGGCCTCGAACGCTTCGGCGGAGCGGAAGACGCCATCCTCGCCGACGAGATAAGCGCGATATTGCTGGCTCATGTCGGCGCCCTCAGGCCGGGCGAGCGCAGCCAGGCATCGATCTGCATGGCGGTCTCGTCCTGCCGCGCCCGGCGCAGCAGCATCTCGCGGCGGCGCCCCGGCGACAGCGCGCGGGCTTCCTCGCGGCAGCGCGTCGCTTCGTCGGCGAGACGTTGGGTGAGAGTTCGGGTCTGTTTGAAACGGCGACGCGTCAGCATGGCGCATGTCCCTTGTTCAAGTGGGGCGGGAGCGCGAACCGGCGTTCTCATCACCGATCTCGTGCCACGGGCCTTGCAGTGATGGGTGAAAGCTAGGCCCGGCGCGACGGAGAGTCTGTATCTTTTGATACGTCCGCAGATTAAATCTTTGCGTGCAAGTTCAGTGGTATGAGTGACTTACTCAATTTGAGTGGTGGGGGCGAAAGTCCGCACTGAGCCAAAGCAAGCTCAGTTCGTTGACATGAGATCACCGGCCGAAGGCTTTGTCCGTGGGCGTCGGTGGCTGGCACCGACGAGTGCTTTTGCCTGCAAAGCGAAGGGAGCACACCGACGCCGGTGTATCCGTCCGTTGCCAGCCGGTCATGCGCGGGCGGACATCATGCGAGAGCTGATGCGCAAGGCCCGCGAACTGCTGCAGCAGCCGCCGCCCGATACGTTTCTCGGACGCAGGACCCACGAGCCCTTTGCGGATCCGCCTAGCGGCGTGCTCTGGCTTGCAAAGCGAAGAGAGCATTCAAGTACGCCGTTGACGATGTTCTTGTTATGTTCTATGTAGGAGGTATCTCAACCTCCGGCTGAAGCGGCCGCGTGCCGGTTGCAGCCTGGATTTTTTGCGGATCTGTTGATGAGTAGCTCGCTTCTTTCTTTGGTCTTGTTGGACAACCCGGCGACGCCGGACATGTCAGCGGTCGCCGAGATCCTTCACACCCGGCATCCGGAGTTGGCGCGGGAGCCGAGGGACGACGCAGCTGCGTGGCAGGCTCAAGCAAACTCGCCGCTCATCCGCTGCGGCAATGCGCTCGTTGCGGTCATGTCAATGCCGGCACCTATTCCACACGACGAGGGACTGTGGGCGCGCGCCGCTTCGACGTGGCCGGAGGGCAAAGCGGTGGCCGCCCGGCATCGCGGTCATCTGATCGTGTCGATGCTCGGAAAAGGTGAGCAGCCGCTTCAAGCCGCGCGCGTCACGACCGCCGTCATCGGTGCGCTGATTGCGACGATGCCCGAGTGCTGCGGCGTTGCGTGGGCCGGCCGTGTGGCACGGCCCGCCGATCTCTGGCTCGAGGCGTCCCGCGATTGCTTCGCGCCGTATCCCAACTATCCCTTCGGCCTGTGGGTCGACACTCTTCCGTTCCGTTCAGGTGCGAAGATCGGCGCCGTCACGATGGGGCTGTCCGCGTTCGTCGGTCGCGAGATCGAATTCGTGACCGGCAAGCTGACGCTTTCGGCATTGTTCGACAAAGTGACCGGGCTTGCTGTGTATTTGATCGAGCATGGTAGCGTCGTGAAGGACGGCGATACGATCGGGGCGAGTGCGAGCGAGCGCATCCAGGTGCGTTACAAGAATTCTGATGCGTTTGGCGGGCTGCCGGTGTTTTACTGTACCGACGATTCCGTATAGGTGAGCGACATCGGCACACAGCGCCCGACCAGGGCAAAGCTTCGTAGACGAGTGAAGACTGATGGTTGGTTCTCCCCCAAAGCGGCGCCAGATCAAGGCAAAGGAGCGAAAGTTCTATGTCGTCGGCATTGGCGGTTTCCGCACCGCGCCGGCATGTGAGATAGAAAACCTCGCAGCTTTGACGGGCGGACGCCAAGTCCTCATTCCGCCGCGGGAGCGGGGCTTCGTGCCCTTCCCTGAAGGATGCGTGCAAGGAGGCGGGCATCAAGGGCATTGGATTCACCGACGCGACGAAGTATTGACGTCGTGCGCTTCGGTCGCCGATCTCGAAGTCATTCGTCGAGAAGTCCTGCTAGAATGCTTGCTCGTTGACACGTCGGGCAAAACACCGGCAGAGTGGCATCATTGAGATGTATTTGAATGATGCTCGCGGCGCGCTGCGGGCTTTATTTTTGTGGTCGGTACTCTGCATGGAGTCATCACAACGACGACGCAGTTCAATCGCGTCTCATGATTCGAGGGCAATGTACGTTTGGTGAACCAGCGAGAGACGCGAAAAGCGCCGCTATGACGCAAAGAGGTGGCGAGTTCGTGTGGTAGTGGGCTGGAGTTGCCGTTCGGATGAAAGAACTGAGGGACTCATTTTCACAGGGACCCAGACAACTGGCAGCATAGAAGATGAGCAATGAACAGCCGAAGCAGGACAAACGCTCCTCGTTGCAGAAGCGAAAATTCTACAGAATGGACTTCTATCGAACCGGCAACCCCTGTGATTTCCAAATTACGAACGACCCTTCTTCGCTAGAGCCCGGACACTTATCGGATTTCGCGGGGCCGACGCCACGCGTCACATTCAACCCGCGAAGGCGTCGGCCTCGAGATTGTGAACTCTGGTATTCGTTCTGGCTTATCTCTGACCGGGCTAAGACCGTGTTTGAGGCCGTCGACCCCGAGGCTTTTTCCTTTGTTGTCTGCGACGTGCATGTTCCAAATGGGGTCTGGGACGGACCTCGCTACTGGTTCTGCGACGTGCGTCGCTCTCTCGACGCACTGGATGAGGAGCGATCGCGGTTGACCATCGGTATTTGCAACGATCCGATCTACCGAGACTTCGGTCAAAAGTACTACGATTTTTTCGGAGATGTTGAACTGGTTTTCAAGGACGAGCTGGTTGGCGATGCGCACGCGTTTCGAATGGCGTACGCCAGACAATGTGTCATTTTTGACCAAGCGATGAAAGATGCCTGGAAGGCAGCAGGCCTCAGGGGCATGTTGTTCGAAGAAGTTTCCTATCTCCCTCTGATCGCGTCCGGACGAACTTGACGAGCTCTCCGCCGATTAATGGTCGGCCGAGTCATAGCGTCCGTTAGTGGTGGAGACGCTTCCCACGCACAAGTCAGACGGAGCCACGCCTGAAATCTCTGCCACCCGGTCTCGCTCGTCGTTGGGAGGGTGGAGGTTGGTTCGGCCGAGCTGATCCTCGCCGGACATCACTTGAGCACGCCTGAACGGCGATATCCCGCGACTCTCACCAGTTTCTGTTCAGCCTCGTAACCACCCGGACCGGCGAGCCCGGTTGGCGACTGTGTGACTCGCACGCAGTGGCTGAACTGCGTCCGAGATTTGGCCAGCTCTCGCGAAAATCAATCAACTCAACTCACCAAGAGCCATCGAGCATCCGGGCCATATGTCGATTTTTGCCTTTCACCACATGATCCCGCAACAGTTCGCCGACCATGAAGCGTTTCGCGGCATCGATAAACAGACATTCGGAGTCTACTCCCTCGCAAATGGAATCTATCTTCCGGTGACTTATCAGCTCGCCGCGGAAATGGGAGTATCGGCGCACCCGGGAGGGCACATGCCGCTCTACTACGGTGCCATCAAATGCGTCCTTGATCGAATCGCCAATATCCCCGAGCCGGACGTTCGCGCGGCGAAGATCAGAACACTCATTGATGCGATGCGCATCGGCTTCGATAACGGTGATCTCTACACAAACGTGCCCATTGGGAAGACAATGGAGGAAGTCAAAAAGGGTATCAATGACGTCATCAAAGCCAGTGAGGAATATGTTAAGGGTTATCCGGATTCGCTTCAAAGGATCAGGGACAAAGAACAGACGAGCTTGCAGACCGGACAAGATCATCTACCGCTATGGTCTGCAATACTAAGCAACCCGCGAAGAGAAGAACTGACGATCGAGGCAATCAGGAGCAATCCAAATCTCAATATCACGTCAGGCAATAAACATCTGCGCGGAACGCCCTTCGCCAAGTTTGCGCCTGTCGATGATGATTTTCGCGTCCCGCCAACGACCTCTGTCAACCCGGCCGACATTCCCTCGTCGCCGCCCTTCTTCCCGCCTTTTCTCGGATGGCTTAACGAGCCAGAAGGACTCACCCGGAGTGATCCCCGCTTCATGGGCCTATTGCCGCCAAGTTCCGCGCCAAATCCGGATGAGCGGCGGCTTGGACAACTCCCTCCCAGCATAGCTATGCCGCCGCCACCACAGGTCTTGCAATTCAACTCCGAAACAGGCGACCTGCTTAAGTTCTCGGATGGATCGCTCTTGACGGGTCCGGATCCGCATAACATGCCACGCGATCCGGCAGATCGGCCGGCTGTTTTGGGTGGCATGTCATTGTTCGCGGCAGCAATGGCAGCACCCGCGTTGCTGCCCCTGTTGCCGGCTCTCGCTCCGATTGCGGCTTTAGGGTTACTAGGCGCAACGGCGGCTCGTGGAGAGCCTGCTGGCGGCGAGAAGGACAGACTATCTCGACCAGGCCCGAATGATATGCCCAGTGCCGGCAACGGTAGCCTTGCGACGGGCAGTGGCCCAGCTGCATCGCAAGCCGCGGGCCAGCCGCTCGATCAGGCTCCGACAACTGCGGACGTCTTCGATGATCGGTTTGGACACTGGACCGTAACGCCGAGCGGCATCACACCAGACCTGTCAGGAAATGCGCAGAATCCACCCATTGCAGGAGCCGCCAAGCTCGAGGAGGTCCAGCGTCTCAGCGGCGTGAACGCATCGAATGCCGACAGCGCGTTTGCGTCGGGAAGCACGTCGGTTCCGCATTTTCCTCCCGCAGATTTCAACGACCGGTATGGTGGTTGGAGAGTGCAGATGGGCGCAAGTCAACCGCAGTCGAGCAAGCCGATCGGTGTGTTTGCCGACGAACCGAGCTACCTTATTCCGCCGCCGATCTTCGGGGTGGATGGTTCCAGAAGTTCGAGCAACGACGCTGAAGAGTGGTTCTCGCGCTGGATACGGCCGTTGCTTCCACCACAGTGACGAGTTTCGGCTCAAGATCGTTCGTTTGACTCGTCGGGCAAAGCACCGGCAGGAATGTCATCCTCGGAAAAACTCGATAAAGCCCGCGGGGCGCCGAGGGCTTTGTCTTAAGCGAAGTGCGCGCACTACGCTGCAACCGGCCCGAACCACCTCGTCAGCGCCTCCTCAAGCCCTTGCCGGCTCTCGCCTCCCACCCAGGCCACATGCCCGTCGGGTCGCACCAGCACGGCGCCCGGCGCAGCAACCCGCCCGACGACCGGAAGCTCCCACACGCCATCGCAGTCGGCATCGACGACATCGACGCGATCCCGCCACGGCGCTGCATCGATGCCGCCGCGCTTGCCGAAATTGAGCAGCACGCCGCGCGCGCGATGCAGCAGCGTGAACAGGGGCAGCTTCCGCCCCTCGATCGTCAGATCGAGACCGGGCATACGGCGGCCGAGCAGCGCGTGGCCTTCGCCGAGATCGTAGGCGATGTCGAGCCCGCTCATCATCGCGCCGAAGCGCCGGCGCGGCTCGTCCATGGCGAGCAGCTCGGCGAGCGCCTCGCGCGCGGCCTTGCGCCCCTCGTCTCCGCGGCGGAGCAGGGCGATCTGCGCCATGGTGTTTTTCAGGACGCGCGCGGCCACCGGATGGCGCTCGGAATGATAGCTGTCGAGCAGGCTCTCGGGCGAGGTGCCCTTCACCACCTGCGCCAGCTTCCAGCCGAGATTGACGGCGTCCTGCACACCGAGGTTGAGGCCTTGTCCGCCGACGGAATGATGGATGTGCGCGGCATCGCCGGCGAGCAGCACGCGGCCTTTGCGATAGGACGCGGCTTGCCGGGCCGCATCGGTGAAGCGCGAGATCCAGGCGTGGTTGGTGGCGCCGAAATCGGTGCCGTAGACGGCGACGAGCGCGTCGCTGAGATCGCGCAAGGTGGGCGCGCCGGTGCGATCGAGCGCTGCTTCGGTGACGACGACCAGCACGCGGCCGCTCTCGGTCTGGCTGAGGCCGTGAAAGCCAAGCGCATCGTGACGCAGGCCGAATGCCGGCGCCTCGCGCATCTCGACTTCGGCCATCAAATTGCTCAGCGTCGGATCCGAGCCGGGGAAGTCGATGCCTGCGCTCTTGCGGACCAGGCTGCGCCCGCCGTCGCAGCCGACGAGATAGTTTGCACGCAGCGTCTGGCCGCCAGAGAGCGTCACGTCGACGCCGGTTTCGCCTTGCGTAAAACCCGTGACATCGCGGTTGCGATAGACGGGGACCGCGAGCTCTTCGATCCAATCGGCCAGGATCTGCTCGATGCGGCTCTGCCGCAGCTTCAGCCCGTAATTGTGCCGCGTGGGGAGATCGCTGATGTCGAGCCGGGTCCAGGCAAAGCCGGCGAGCTGAAGGATCTCGCCTTCGCGCAGGAAACGGTCCGCGACGCCGCGCTGACCGAGGATCTCGAGCGTGCGCGCGTGCAAGCCGCCGGCGCGCGTCTCGAGGATCGCCTGATCGGGGCGTCGCTCGACGACGGCGACATCGATGCCGGCGAGCGCGAGCTCGGCGGCCAGCATCAACCCGGTCGGCCCGCCGCCTGCGATCACGACGGCATGGTCGGTCTGATTGTGCGGGCCGGCGCTTGATGCGCGGCGTGAACGGGACGTCGGAAGCAGGACAGGCATGTTGACCCCTCGGCTTGTCATGGGTCGGGGGTTCTACGGCAGGAACGGGGACTTGAAGCAAGGCGCTTGCGCACCACATATCGAGTTGGGAGGAGGGGCTTTCTCGTCCGCGATGCCTTCGTTGACACGTCGGGCAAAACACCGGCATATTGGCATCATCGAAAGAGTTTGGTTCAGCCCGCGCGGAGCGATCCGCGGCGGGTTTTGTTTTGCCGGCCAGCTTCAGCAGATGCCGGTGGTCCGCTGCATGACGTCGGCGAGTTCCTCGAACGAGAATGGCTTCCTGATCATCGGCAGGCCGCCGCGCCGCGGCTCGCGGCCGGAGAGTTGCAGGATCTTCAGCTCCGGCTTGCGCCGTCGCGCGAGCTCGGCCAGCTCATGACCGTCCATGCCGGGCATGTTGATGTCAGTGATGAGGATGGAGATCTTCTGGTTTTGCCTGAGACGGTCGAGCGCGTCCGCGCCGCTGGGGGCGCTGATCACCTCGCAGCCGAGCTCTTCCAGCATGGCCACGACCACCTCGAGGACGGCGGGGTCGTCGTCTACAATCAGGACAGTGTGGCTCATCGCTAGTTCCTTCCGACTGGGACCAACGTGTCGGTCGCAGGAGAAGTTCCTGCTGGCCTAGTCGTCCTTCGACAAATCGCCTGGCTTGGTGGGAAGGTCGATAGTGCCGCCATCGCCGTGCACGAGGTCGCGGCCCCTGTCTTCGGTTTGGCCGGCATCTTCAATGATCGCTGCCTGCAGATCGCGCTCCTTGTCGCTGCGGGGCTTTGCGTCGCGGCGCGCTGTCTGTCGAGATGTCCTGGGCATCGTGGTGGTCCTCCGAATCCACTAACGCCTGTTGAGCGCGTTCGTTCGTTTGACTCGTCGGGCAAAACACCGGCATGATGGCATCGTCGAAAGATGTCTGGTTCAGCCCGCGCGGAGAATACTGCGGCGGGCTGTTTCATTTTCGAAAGAGGTTTGACACGTCGGGCAAAACACCGGCAGAATGACATCATCGAGACGAGTTTGGTTCACCCGCGCGGACATCATCCGCTGCGGGTTTTTTCGTCTCGATTTCAGATCGGACGGCGGCGGCGCATTGCGGCCACGCACTCGTCGAACCTGGAGCGCCGATCGGCGCGCCGCCGTCCGAACCAATGCTGGCCGTGCACGCGCGAACGTGCCGGCGCGCGGCGCAGGGCCCATTGTCCGCGCCGCTGCGGTCTCCGGAAGACACGGAGATAGGGTTCGCGCCCGAAACGATCGCGCCTCGCCTGGCGCGATCTGCCGCGCATTTTCTTGTCTGGGAGGGACGATGACCGCCTATCTGATATCGCTCGCGCTTACGAGCCGGACAAGCTGATGGGCTATTGCGTGGCGCTCTATTTTTCAAAGCTCCTGGTTTGGGACAAGGTTCTAGGATTGGGCTCGACTGACGCGCTTGCGGGCTTCGCGGCGATTACTGCCAATCTGGTCGTCTCATTCTACTTCGCCAAGCGTGGCTTCGAGAATGTTGCGAGGATCATCAAGCGATGAAGTTGGCGGACGACGAGATCAAGGCCATTGTCGCCGAGACGCTGGCTGAGCAGCACAAGCTCCAGCAGGAAAGCATTGACGCGATCGTATTGAAGGCGGTGGCGTCGGTGCTGGCTTCTCTTGGAATCGAAGATGACGATCGGAAAGAGCTTAGGGCGGATTTTCTACACCTGCGCCGCTGGCGGAAAAGCGTGGAACAAGCACAGAATTACACGTTCAAGGCTGTGATCACCGTCGTTGCCACAGGATTGATGGGAGCCATTTGGCTGGGCGTCAAGGTCGCACTGGGCAAGTGAGCCTTCTTCGATGACCGCGTCATCGCACGACGGTACGCGTCTATCTTTCGCCGATGAGTATGCCATGTACAAAATCCGTATGGTTGATGCGTCTGATGATGACGTTGCCGACACCTTGGCCGATCTGCACCAATCGACGTTCTTCGGTGCCGCGGCAATGCCCCGGTTCGATCTTGGTGCGTGGTGGCTCGCTTATCGCGGTAATGACGCGGTCGCTTTTGCCGGTGTGATGCCTTCCACGCATGTTCGAAATTGCGGTTATGTCTCCAGGGTTGGAGTCTTGCGGCGGCATTGGGGACACGGGCTGCAAATCAGGCTGATGCGAGCCATCGAGGCGCAAGGGCGGCGCATGGGATGGGACGGTGTCGTTTCGGATACGACGGACAACCCCGTGTCTGCCAACAATTTCATCCAGGCAGGCTATCGGCTCTACGAGCCCGAGGTCCCCTGGGCCTGGTCGCATACACTCTATTGGCGAAAGTGGCTGCGCTAAGGGCCACGTGGCGTTTCCCGTGATGCGGAACGCAGCCTGCGATGGCTCATAGGGGCGCGGCGGAGGCTGTCCACGCTGGTCATCGGGAAGCCCGGTAGCCCGATGGCTGCCGGGCTTCTTTTGCATTTTGGGCCGATGCGAGCGAGGCTCTTGCGAAGTTGGCGGCGCCGGGCTTTAAGTTTGCTCTTGCAGGAAATTCGGCGGCCACAAGCCGATGTTAAGGGAGCGCCATCGATGCCCAACAAGCCTCAATTGCCGGAACGTTCGCCGCGGGCGGGAGGGCTGACTGCGCTCGATGGCCTCTTGGTCATCGATTTCACGCGTGTCGTCGCCGGCCCGGCCTGCACGCAGACACTTGCCGATTTTGGCGCGCACGTCATCAAGATCGAGAATCCCGACGGCGGCGACGACACGCGCGCCTATGAGCACGCCGAAATTGGCGGCGAAAGCGCGGCCTATCTCAGCCTGAACCGCAACAAGCGTGGCATTGCGCTCGATCTTTCGGTGCCGGAGGCCCGCGAGATTGCGCTGGATCTGATCCGCAAGGCGGATGTGGTCGTGGAAAATTTTTCAAGCGGAGTCATGAAGAAGTTCGGGCTCGACTATGAGGCGGTCGCGCCGCTCAACCCACGGCTGGTCTATTGCTCGATCTCCGCCTACGGACGCTCCGGACCGTTCGCCTCGCGCCCCGGCTTCGATCCCATCACGCAAGCGGAGAGCGGCTTCATGTCCCTCAACGGATTTGCCGATGGCCCGGCGGTCCGTACCGGCCCGCCCATCGTGGACATGGCGACGGGGATGTCTGCCTGTAACGCCATCCTGCTGGCGCTGCTCGCACGGGACCGGCTCGGGCGCGGGCAGCATGTCGAAGTTGCGCTGTTCGACGTTGCGATGGGGATGACCGGCTTCTACGGCATGGCTTATCTCATCAACGGGGAAAATCCCGGCCGGTTCGGCAATTCGCCGAGCGGCTCTCCCACCGTCGGTGTCTATGAGGCCTCGGATGGGCCGCTCTACATGGCCTGCGCCAACGATCGGCTCTATCGCCGGCTTGTCGTCGAGGTGCTGAACCGGCCAGATCTCATCACCGATCCGCAGTTCGCCACGCGCAAGGCCCGTTCCGAGAACAAGGAGCTCTTGCGCGCAGCCATCGCGGAGGTCTTTGCCGGCGATACGCTCGAGAACTGGATGGCGAAAATGAAGCAGGCCAATATTCCGGTTGGCTATCTCCGGACGGTGGAGGAGGGATTCAACGCGCCCGAAGCGCGCGAGCGCCATCGCTTGAACCGGATTCCGCACCGTACCGCGGAATGGGTGCCCAACATCGAGCCGCCGATTACCATGAGCCTGACCGGCGCGGTCGATCCCGTTGCTGCCCCGCTGTTAGGCGAGCATACCGAGGACGTCCTGCGCGATATTCTCGGTTATGATGAGCGCCGGATCGCGGAGTTTACACGGAAGGGTATCTTTGGCGCGGGCAAGCCCCCGACGGGCTAGGCCCGCGCGGTCACTCTCCATGACGCCCAGGCTCCGCCGGCACGCTGATCGACGCCAGCCGCATTGGCTTGATTTGGCGAAGGGGCGGCCGCATAAATACGCGAAGTGAGGGACACGAATGGCGTCTGGTCGAAAGCCGAGCATGGGGCAGCCCACCGGGGCGGAAGCCGGCGAACGCGCCCATGCGGACATGATCGCGAAGGCTCGCGCTCTGCTGCCGCGACTACGCGAGCGGGCGGCGCGGACGGAGGAGCTGCGACATCTTCCGCCGGAGACCGAACGGGATCTGCACGATGCCGGCCTGTTTCGGATGCTGCAACCGGCACGGATTGGTGGCACCGAGCTTGACTATGTCGCCCTCGTCGACTGCGCGGAGCTGCTCGGACAAGCGGACGCATCGGTAGCCTGGAATCTCGCCAATCTGGCGAGCCATCACTGGATGCTCGGCATGTTCGAGCAGAAGGCTCAGGATCTGGTCTGGGGTCGTGATCCGGACGCGCTGATCGCATCCTCGTTCATTTTCCCTGCCGGACGTGCCACGAGAGTTGAGGGCGGATACCAGCTGCGCGGGAGCTGGCCGTTCTCCTCAGGCGTTGCCTCCTGCGAATGGAACATGCTGGCAAGCGTGGTTTACTCTGACGATGAGGCAGACGGCATCGAGTATCGCATCTTTCTGCTGCCAAAAGGCGACTACAAGGTCCTGGACACCTGGAATGTCGCGGGACTGCGCGGGACGGGGTCTTGCGACGTGGAGGTCAGGGACGCCTTCGTGGCGGGCCATATGACGGTCGCCGTCGGCGATCTCTCAGGCGGCCCGACACCGGGAAGCAGGACCAATCCAAATCCGCTGTATGCACTCCCCGTATTCTCACTGTTCCCGTACGTCCTCTCCGGCGTCGCGCTGGGGAATGCGCAGGCCTGCCTCGACGATTACACGGAGGTCGCACGTCATCGTATTTCGACCTACAACCGCGCCAAGTTGAGCGATTTTCAGAGCACTCAGATCAAGATCGCGGAGGCCTCGGCGAAGATCGACGCCGCGCGCCTGATCATGCGGTCGGCATGCCTCGATGCCATGCAGGACGCGCGGCGCGGACACATTCCTGATATGGCAACCAAGACCCGATATCGGCGCGACGGATCGTTCTCCGTGAACTTGTGTACGGACGCGGTCTCGATGCTGTTTGCCGCGAGCGGGGCACGCGGTCTGTTCACGACCGGTGTGTTGCAGCGGCAATTCCGCGATGCCCATGCCATCAACTCGCATCTCGCATTCAACTTCGATGCGGCGGGGACCAATTATGGACGCGTGGCGCTGGGCCTGCCGTCCGAAAATCTCACGCTGTGAGGCCGGCTGATGAATGATCTGCCGAAGCACCCGGCCGCTCCTGATCCAGCCAACGAGTTCGCGAGTGACAGCTCGTCGATCGATCCCCGAGACTTCCGCAACGCGCTCGGAACCTATGCAACGGGCGTGACGATCATCACAGCCGCGGCGCCTGACGGCAAGCCTTACGGTCTGACATGTAATTCGTTCGCCTCCGTTTCGCTGAATCCTCCGCTGGTGCTGTGGAGCCTCGTCGTCTATTCCTCGAGCCTGACAATTTTCCAGAACGCCAGCCATTTCACGGTCAACGTGCTCGGCGCGTCACAGCAGGCTCTTGCGAGCAAGTTCGCGAAGTCCTCGGATGACAAATTCACCGGCGTGGACTGGACCCCCGGCCTCGGCAAGGCGCCGGTGCTCGCCGAGAGCGTTGCCAACTTTCAGTGCCGCTCGGTGAATCGCTATTATGGCGGCGACCACGTGATCTTTCTCGGCGCGGTCGAGGCTTATACCTACAATGCGCAGGAGCCGCTGCTGTTCGCGCGCGGCGCGTTCGGCCGTTTTCTCGCGGACGACGAGCGCAAGAAGGCACCCTAGCGTGCTTCAGGTCGCGCTCGACGGCCTAGCGCTCCGCCGCCGACAGTTTGTAGATTTCCAACGCGTCCGCGTCCGCACCGCGCGCGGCCTTGGCCAACCTGAACAGTTGTCCTGCAAGCGAGGCCATCGGCACCGGCGTCGACGTTGCCTGCGCAACATCGGCGACCGTATCGAGATCCTTGAGCATCGTGGCAATGTGGCCAAGGGGTGGTGAGTGTATCCCTTGGGCCATCCGCGGCACGAAGAGCTGAAGCGGAATGGAATCCGCGAAGCCGCCCGCCAGTGCTTCGGGCAGGCGTTTGGCATCGATTCCTGCGTTGACCGCGAGGCGCGTGGCTTCCGCGAGCACGGCCATCGCGCATCCCACGATCACCTGATTGCACAGCTTTGTGGTCTGGCCGGCGCCGGTCGGGCCCATGTGGGTGAATCTGCGCGCCATGGACAGGATGTACGGCCGCACCCTTTCGATATCAGCAGCTTCTCCGCCGGCCATGATCGCAAGCGTGCCTTCCTCGGCTCCCTTCGTGCCGCCGGAAACCGGTGCATCGATCCAACCAGCGCCATTGACGTCCTTCAGTCGCTTTGCGAGATCGCGTGCCGCGTCAGGATGGATCGACGAAAAGTCGACGACAAGCTTGCCGGTGCCGGCAGCCGCTCCCAGTCCTTCGGGTCCGAAGATTACCTCCTCGACTGCTTTTGCATCCGTCACGCACATGAATGCGATATCCGAATTGGCCAGGAGCGCGCGAGGCGTGTCGGCGCGTTTGGCGCCGGCCTCGACCAGCGGAGCCACCTTGCCCTCCGAACGGTTCCAGACCGTCACCTGATAGCCAGCCTCGAGCAGGCGCCGGCTCATCGGCGCCCCCATCAGCCCCAGGCCAAGATAGCCCAGTCGCTCGGCGCCTTGCGGGTTTGCCTTGCTCACATCAGCCATAGGTTGCCTCCTTCTGTCGCTGCGCGACGCCGCCTTACCATACATTGCGCATCAGCCGGCAAAACCGCCCCGTTCGCATGGCTTGCCTGATTGTTTGAACCATGAAACATTTGGGCCGGTCGGGTTGGGTGGCGCCCTTCGGCGCCGGAGCAGCGGAGTGGGCACGATGCGAACCGTTTCGAAGTGGATCCTTGCTTTGGGGGCGGCGGCGGCCGTGAGCACGGGGGCGAGCGCTGCATGGGCGCAGCAGACGATCCGCGTCGGCTGGACCATCCCGGCCGAAGAATCCAAGTACTGGATGATGCGCCGCCCGGCTGAATTTCCCAATCTCGGCAAGGCCTACAACATCGAATGGACCCAGTTTCAGGGCACTGCGCCGATGACGCAGGCTCTGGCCGCTGGCGCGCTGGACTGCGCAACGCAGGCGCCGCTGTCGCTTGCCAATGGTGTGGTCGGCGGAAATCTCAAAGCCTACATCGTCGCTCAGCACGTGTTCGAGAAGCCCGGCGGCTTCTCGGTCTATTGGGCGGTCAAGGATGACTCGCCCATCAAGACAATCGCCGACCTCAAGGGCAAGACGGTCGGCATTTCCGTGATCGGCGGCGGCACGCAAGGTCCGTTCAATCTGCTGCTGAAGCAGAATGGCGTCGACCCGGCCAAGGACATCAAGCTGGTCGAGGTCGGCTTTGCGGTGTCGGAGGACGCGCTGCGCCAGGGCCGCGTCGATGCGGTTAACATGAACCAGCCGTTCGCCGCGCGCGCGGAAGCGAAGGGCGGCACGAGAAAGCTGTTCTCCCTGTCGGAAGCCATGCCGAATATCGTGCATATCCTGGAAGCCTGCCGCGCCGATTTCGTCGACAAGAACCCTGAGGTGGTCAAGGCCTATGTCCGGGATATCACCTCGGGCATGAAGAAGGCGCTGGCGAACCGCGAGGAAACACTCAAGGTCGTCAACGAAGTGCTCAAGGCGCCAATTCCGGTGCTCGAGACCTACCTGCTCAAGGACAACGATTTCGGCCGTGATCCAGGTGCGGCGCCGAACTTTCCGGCGATCCAGAAGATGCTGGACATCTACGCGGAGACCGGAATGCTGCCGAAACTGGATGTCGCGCAGTTCAAGCATCCGACGATCGTCGCCCCGCTGCAATAGCGAGCGAACGACCCGAACGAGAGGCTCGCGGTATCCGGCACGAAGACGAACGCATGAAGAAACTGCGATCACGGGTGACGACCGACGGCCTCGACCGAGCGCCGCATCGAGCCTTCATGCGCGCCATGGGGCTCGACGACGCTGCGATTGCGAAGCCGATGGTGGGTGTCGTCAGCATGAAGGGCGAGCAGACGCCCTGCAACATGACCCACGACTTCCAGGTGGCTGCGGCCAAAACCGGAATCGAGGAAGCCGGCGGCACGCCGCGCGAATTCTCGACCGTGTCGGTCTCCGACGGCATCAGCATGAACCACGAGGGCATGAAGTTCTCGCTGTTTTCTCGCGAGCTGATTGCCGACTCGATTGAGGCCGTGGTCCATGGTCTGGCTTACGATGCGCTGATCGGATACGGCGGATGCGACAAGACGCTTCCCGGCGTGATGATGGGTATGGTTCGTTGCAACGTGCCGTCCATCTTCATCTATGGCGGCAGCTCGCTGCCGGGGCGCGTGGACGGGCGCACGCTGACGGTGCTCGATTCCTATGAGGCTGTCGGCAGCTTCATGACCGGAGAGATCGACGGCGCCACGCTGGAGCGGATCGAACGGGCCTGCCTGCCGACGATCGGCGCCTGCGCTGGCCAATTCACCGCGAACACCATGGGCATGGTCTCGGAGGCGATGGGACTGACCATTCCAAACGTCTCGATGGTGCCCGGTGTCTATGCCGAGCGCGCGCAGATTTCGCGACGCGCCGGAGGCCTGATCATGGAGATGCTCGAGCGCGGCGGGCCGCTGCCGCGCGACATCGTGACGCGGAAATCCCTCGAGAATGGCGCGGCGATCGTTGCGGCGACGGGCGGCTCCACCAACGCCGCGCTGCATCTGCCGGCGATCGCGAACGAGGCCGGCATTGCATTCACGATCGACGATGTGGGCAAGGTCTTTGCCAGAACGCCGCTGATCGGAAATCTGCGGCCCGGCGGCAAATACACGGCAAAGGACGTCTACGATATCGGCGGCGCCGCTGTAATCATTCGAGAGCTGATCGCGAGCGGCCATATTGATGGTAGCTGCATCACCATCACTGGCCGTACGCTTGCTGAAGAATACGGCGCGGCCAATGCGCCGGACGGAGAGGTGGTTCACGCGTCTCGTGCGCCGATCATGCCTGACGGCGGCGTGGCGGTGCTGAAGGGCAACCTCTGTCCTGATGGCGCGGTGATCAAGGTCGCCGGCCTGAAGAGCCAATTCTTCGAAGGCGTCGCGCGCGTGTTCGAAGACGAGGAAGCGTGCGTCAAAGCGGTTCGGGATCGCACTTACAAGGCAGGCGAAGTGCTCGTGATCCGCAACGAGGGCCCGGTCGGCGGCCCTGGCATGCGTGAGATGCTCGGTGTCACAGCGCTGATCTATGGGCAGGGCATGGGCGAAAAGGTGGCGCTGATCACCGACGGTCGGTTCTCCGGCGCGACGCGCGGCATGTGCATAGGTTACGTGTCCCCGGAAGCATTTGTCGGCGGTCCGTTGGCGCTGGTTCGCGACGGCGACAGGATCCGGATCGACGCCGCTAACCGACGGATGGACGTCCTGCTCGATGAGCAGGAACTCGTCGCACGGCGCCGCGATTGGAAGCAGCGTCCGCCGCGGCATCGGGCCGGCGCGCTTGCAAAATATGCGCGACTGGTTGGGCAGGCGCCCGGCGGAGCCGTGACCCACGAAGGTCCGGCGGAATGGCCGTGGTTCGAATGAGGCATCGCGCGCCTGCGAAAATGTTCGTTTGTCTGGCAGGCTTCTTGCTAAGCCCGTGCTACACAGTAAGGCGAGCGACGGAATGACGGCAGTGCCTGCAAGATCGAGCGAACGGGTGAGACCGGTGACATCACGAGAGCCGGCTTCTGCGATCATCGAGATCGACCGCGTCTCGCAGGTCTTTCAGACCTCGGCGCGCAAGGACCACGTTGCGCTTTCGGACATCTCGCTGACGATCGAGGAGGGCGCCTTCGTCTCTATCCTCGGTCCGTCCGGCTGCGGCAAGTCGACTCTGCTCTATATCGTCGGCGGTTTTGTCAGCCCCACCAGCGGTGCGGCGAGAATGAAAGGCCAGGCCATCACGGGTCCCGGTCCCGACCGAGGCCCAGTCTTCCAGGAATTCGCACTGTTTCCGTGGAAGACCGTGCTCGGCAATGTGATGTACGGCCCGCGTCAGCAAGGCGTGCGCTCGACCGAGGCGGAAGCCCAGAGCCGGGCGTTGATTGAGATGGTCGGGCTCAAGGGCTATGAGAATTTCTACCCGAAGGAGCTGTCTGGCGGCATGAAGCAGCGCGTCGCGCTGGCGCGGACGCTTGCCTACCATCCCGAAGTGCTCTTGATGGACGAGCCGTTCGGCGCGCTCGATGCCCATACGCGAACCCGCCTCCAGAACGATCTTTTAAACATCTGGGAACGCGATCGCAAGACGGTGCTGTTCGTCACCCACTCGGTCGACGAAGCCGTCTTCCTCTCCGACAAAGTCGTGATGATGTCGAAATCTCCCGGCCGCATCCGCGAGGTCATCGACATCGATCTGCCGCGGCCGCGCCGTCGCAGCGAGCTGTTGCTCGACCCGCGCTATCAGAAATATGTCGTCGATATCGAGCGCATGTTCGATGAAAGCGACGAAGCCGGGTTCGCCTTATGATGTCCACGGCCGCCTTGACCAGACGCGCCGCTCCGGTGCTCGCCTGTCTCGGGTTGCTGGCGGCGTGGCAGGTTGCCTCGCTTGCGCTGAAGAATGACAGCTTCCCGACGGCGATCGAGGCGATCCGTGCAATCCCGGACATTCTCGGCGACAAGGAGTCCCTCATCAACATCCTGGCCTCGCTGCGCCGCATGGCGCTCGGGTTTGGTGCCGCGGTGCTGATCTCGATTCCGCTGGGCCTGTTGATGGGCCGCAGCCGGAGCGTTGCAGCCTTCTTCAATCCGCTCCTGATGGTAATCTATCCGGTGCCAAAAGCCGCGTTGATGCCGATCATCATGCTTTGGCTGGGCGTCGGCGACATCACCAAGACGTTGGTGATCTTCCTCGGCGTCAGCCTTCCCGTGATCTATCACAGCTTCGAGGGTGCCAAGGCCGTCGAAGAGAAGATGCTGTGGTCGGGTGCCGCGATGGGGCTGTCGCCGGCACAGCGCCTGGTCCGGATCGTGCTGCCCGCGGCGCTGCCGGAAATCCTGACCGGATGCCGCACGGGGCTGGTGCTGGCGCTGATCACGATGATCACCAGCGAAATGATCGCCCGCCAGTCCGGCGCCGGCAACATCCTATTCAATGCGCTCGACATGGGCCAATACGACACCGTGTTCGCAATGATCATCATCGTGGGCGCCATGGGAATTTGCTTCGATGCGATTTTCGAGAAGGTTCGGGCCCGGCTGGTGCGCTGGTCCGAGCCGCAGTTCGATCTTCCGCTGAGCTTCTCGTGATGGCGCGCTTTCTCTCCCCAAACGTCCTTCTCGGAATCGCCCCGATTGCGCTGGTCATCGCGTTGTGGCAGGGGCTGGTGTCGTTCGGCTTTGCGCCCGCGGTCTTGCTGCCGCCGCCGGGTTTCGTCTTCAGCCGGCTGCTGCAGCAGCTCGCGTCGTGGACATTCCAGCAGGAGATCGCGGCAACCCTCATCCGGCTGTTTGCCGGGTTCGCCATTGCGGTCGTTCTCGGCGTCAGTATCGGGATTGCCGCCGCGGCAAGCCCCACGATCAATGCCGTGGTGAGGCCGATCGTCCGCGTCCTGGCTCCACTGCCCAAGGTTGCGCTGTATCCGGCGCTCCTGCTCCTGCTTGGATTTGGTCACGGTTCGAAAATCACCCTGGTAACTGCGGACGCGCTGTTTCCCATTCTGCTCTCGACTTACTACGGTGCGTCGACCGTCGAGCAGAAGCTGATCTGGTCGGCCATGGCGGCGGGAACGCCGCGCTATGAGATCCTTTTCAAGGTCGTGCTGCCGGCCGCGATGCCGTCGATCCTGACCGGGTGCCGGATCGGACTTGTCATTTCCTGCATCGTGGTGTTTCTGGCCGAAATGATCACGTCGACGGACGGATTGGGGCACGCGCTCGTGACCGCGGCGCGGACTTTTCAGGCCGTCGATATGTTCGTGCCGCTGATCACGATCTCGCTGTTGGGGTTGATCCTGAACGCCCTGTTGGGCGCGTTGCGATCATACCTCTTGCGAGGCTTTCCAGAAGCCTGATCTGAACGACCAAGAAACAAGACCGGGAGTGTGCCATGCTGGCTGATCGCATCGAGGCAAAATGGATCGACGCATTTTGCGAGATCTTTGAGCGGTGCGCCGTCAAGGCCGGCGATACCGCGGCGATCCTCTCGGAGACGCAGTCGCGCGCGCTGAATGTGCATCTGGCGGAACTCGCGCTGCTGCGCATGGGCGCGCGGCCGTTTCATGTGGTGATGCCGACGCCGCGTAACCGGAATATCGTCCCTGTTCGTTCCACCGGCGCGAGCGAGGCAATCCAGAAGCTAGGCCCGGTCATCAGTGCGCTGCAACAGGCGGGCTTTGTGGTCGATTGCACCATCGAAGGCTTGATGCACGCGGTGGAGACGCCGGAGATCCTCAAGGCCGGCGCGCGCATCCTGGTGATCTCAAACGAGCATCCCGAGGCGTTGGAGCGGATGGTGCCGGATTCCGCGCTGGAGAAGCGGGTTCGTGCGGCGGCGAAGATGTTGCGTGGGACCAAGCGGATGCGGGTGACCTCGAAGGCCGGCACGGCGCTCGACGTCGATATGGTCGGCGCCTCCACCGTCGGCGTATGGGGCTGGACCGACAAGCCCGGTACGCTGGCACATTGGCCCGGCGGCATTGTCGTCAGCTTTCCCAAGAGTGGGACCATCAACGGCACGCTGGTGATGGCGCCAGGCGACATCAATCTCACGTTCAAGCGCTATCTGGCGTCGGCAGTGAAGATGACGTTGAAGGACGACTATGTCGTCGAGCTGGAAGGCGAGGGGACGGATGCCGCGATGATGCGCGCCTACCTTGCCGCCTGGGGCGACCGCGAGGCCTATGCGGTCTCGCATGTCGGCTTCGGCATGAACCCCGGCGCGCGCTACGAAGCGCTGTCGATGTACGACCAGCGCGACACCAACGGGACGGAGATCCGTGCAGTCTCCGGCAATTTCCTGTTCTCGACCGGCGCGAACGAATTCGCCGGCCGCTACACGGCGGGGCATTTCGATCTGCCGATGATGGGAACGACGATCGAGCTCGATGGCGTTGTCGTGGTCCGGGAGGGCGTGCTCCAGGATATCTTCGGCTAGTTGCGGTCAAGCACCGGCGGGCGGGCCAGCTCGAAGTGGCGGAGCAGGTCGACCATGGCCTGGAGCCGCTTGACGCGGTAGGCATCGACGTCCATCCCGGAATAATCGAGAAAGCCTGCGCCCGTGCGCAGGCCGATCCGTCCCTCATGCATGTTGCGTGAAATGACGTCCGGCGCGCGATAGCGGTCGCTGCCGAGTGCGCCTTCGAGATAGCGGCTTGCGTAATACAGGATATCGCCGCCACCCCAATCGATGAATTCGAGCAGGCCGAGCACGGCGTACCGGAAGCCAAAGCCGTAGCGGATCGCCTTGTCGATCTCCTCCGCGCTGGCGACGCCTTCCTCGACCATGCGAGCGGCCTCGTTCATCGCCAGCGCCTGGATGCGTGGGACGATGAAGCCGGGCGTCGCCGCGCAGACAACCGGGACCTTGCCGATGCCTTCGAGCAGAGTTTTGACCTCGTCGACGATGGCGGGATCGGTGGCTTTGCCGGGCGAAACCTCGACCAGGGGAATCAAATAGGCCGGATTGAGCCAGTGCACGTTGAGGAAGCGGCTTGGGTTCACGATCGCGCCGGAGAGATCGTCGACGAGGATCGTCGACGTCGTCGATGCGATGATCGTGTCAGGGCTGACCTGCTTTGAAGCCGCCCCCAGCACCTCGCGCTTGAGCTCGACGACTTCGGGAACCCCTTCGAAGACCATTCCGGCTTCTGCCAATGCTGCGCCGCTCTCGCTCGCTGGCACCACCGTCACCCGCGCGATCAGCGGATCGACATCTGCGTCGGTCAGCAGTCCCAGCTTCGACAGGCTGGCGAAGGTCTTCCTGACCTCTCCGAGCGCGTCCGCTTCCAGCCTGGCAAAGTCCTCCGTGGAGCGCGCCTTGACGTCGATCATCGTGACCCGGTGCCCCGCATAGGCGAACGCGACGGCGATGCCGCGGCCCATGCGGCCAGCGCCGAGACAAGCGATATTGGCGCGATCGGTCATCGGTCAGAATCCATTGCGAAGCAGCGTCTGCAATTCGGCTTTGCCGAGATTGTCGAGCCCCAGCGTCTTGAGGGTCCGGCCGCCCTGCGAAAAATCCTCGCCGCAGACTGCGCCGCCGATCGATAAAAACGCCTTGGCCAATGGGGTGGCCACGCCAGCCAGGCCGGCGACGGACACCAGCAGCGACAATCCAAGCCGCAGGTCCTCACGCATATAGCGGTGCTCGGTCAACACGATCCGTTCGCGCCAATCGCCGGAATCGGTCAGCCGGTCATGCGAGCCGCGGCCGTACATCCAGATCTCGCCTTCCCTGGCGTAATGATGAGCGAGCGGAAAATGCGGCGCGCAATAGCCGAGCGCTTCGCGCACTGCGATCCGCTCGGCGTCGAGCGCGTCCGTGACCTGCCGGATCGCCGCTTGCGTGCCTTCCTTGTGGATGTCCCAGCGCTCGAAATGCTCGATCGGGCCTGCATTCATCACGATCAGCGGCGGATGGATGATCGGTCCGGCATTCATCAGCGCGCCGGACAATGCGTCTCCGCACGGCTCGATCGCATCGGGAAAGGCGCGTCCGATCACGTCGAGCGCACGGGGCGCCTGGTCGAGCGGGAACACGCCGACCGGAAGCCGCCTGGCACGGATGGTGATCGCCACCTCGAACGGTCCATGCTTGCGGGTGAGCCAGGGCAGCGTGCCGGTTTCGGCAAAGCTCGCCTTGGCCCGGTTGCCGGTATCGTGCGCGGCCTGGGCGAAGATCATCGAGCCGAACGTCGCCGGCGGCAGGAAGACGACCTGGCCGTCGCGCAGATGCGGCGCGAGCAGGCGAGCGATGTCCGGTTGCGCGAAGGCAGGGGCCGGGCACAGGATCAGCTCGGTGCCATCGACGGCCTCGGCGATGTCGGTCGTGACCAGCGCGAGCTTCACGTCGTGGCGGCCGTTGTGATCCTTCACCAGGATGCGCGAGCCGGCGGCGCGATGTGCTGCGACCTGATCGGCATCGCGGCGCCAGAGCCGCACCTCATGCCCCGACAGGGCAAAATCGCCCGCGGCCGCGAAGGAGCCGTTGCCCCCACCCAGAACTGCGATCTTCAAGACGCTTCTCCTTGCGCGCGGGACTGCGCATCGAGTTGCTTCAGCAGGAAGTGCTGGACCTTGCCTAGCGCCGTCCGCGGCAGGTCGGTGACGAAGACGATATCGCGCGGCACCTTGTAGCGGGCCAGCTGCGCCTGGATGTGCGTTCTGAGCTCATCCGCCTCGAGCCGGGCGCCGGATCGGAGGATCACATAGGCGATCGGGACCTCGTCCCACCGTGGGTCGGGTCGTCCGATCACGGCGCACTCGCTGACGTCGGGATGTTCGAGCAGGACGCGCTCGACCTCGGCCGGGTAGACGTTCTCGCCGCCGGAAATGATCATGTTCTTCTTGCGGTCGCGCACCCAGAAATAGCCGTCGGCGTCGCACAGGCCGATGTCGCCGGTGCGATACCAGCCGTCGCGCAATGCCTCGCGCGTGGCGGTCTCGTTGCCCCAATATTCGAAGAACACGTTGGGGCCACGCACCGCGATCTCGCCCGGTGTGCCCGCGGGCACCTCGCCGCCGGAATGGTCGACCACCCTGGCTTCGCAGCACAGGCCGGCAAGGCCGGTTGATCCCGGACGCGACAGATCGCCGCCGAGCCGCGTGTAGATGGCGATCGGGCAGGTCTCCGTCGATCCGTAGACCTGGAGCACTGGGACATCTCGTGCGACGAAGCGCTCGATCAGGTGCGGTGGGACGATGGTCGACCCGGTGGCGACGGCTTTGAGTGATGAAAGATCAGTGGCTGTCCAGGCCGGATGCTCGCTCACCGCCTGGATGATGGCAGGCACCATTACGGTGAGCGTCGGCCGCTCTTGTTCTATGGTCGCAAGCGCGGCATCCGGCGTGAAGCGCGCGTGCACCGTAACGGTCGCGCCCAGCTGCAGCGCGGGCGTGGTCTGGATGTTGAGACCGCCGACGTGGAAGAACGGCAGCACGGTCAGCACATGATCGTCCGACGTCATGTTGTGCATGTGCTGGCTCATGACGCCGTTCCAGAACAGCGCCTCCTGGCGCAGCACCGCGCCTTTCGGCCGTCCGGTCGTCCCAGATGTGTAGACGATCAGCAGAGGACATGAGAGATCCGTGTGCGGGTTCCGGCTGGTGCCGTCACTGCGCGTCAGCAGTCCTTCAAACGTCGTGCCGCGAGGCGGTGCAAAGTCGAGGCCGACAACGGACGTCCCCAGTGCGAGCTCGGAAAGGACGTCCGCAAATGCTTGTTCGAGCACCAGCACCTTGGCGCCTGCATCGGTGAGAATGAAGAGCTGTTCGGCGACGGCGAGCCGCCAGTTCAGCGGCACCAGCATCGCCCCCAGCCGCGCGCAAGCGTAGAGCAGAACCAGATAATCCGGCCGGTTCAGACTGAGGATCGCCACGCGATCGCCACGGCCGACGCCGAACTCCTGCTTCAACGCCGTTGAGGTCCGTTCGATGCGCGCGGCGAACGCCGCATAGCTCAGCCGTTCGCCCTCGAAGGCAATGGCCGTCTTGCCTGGCGAGAACGCCGCGTTGCGATCGATCAGACTGCAGAGATCCACCGTCAGTCGTCCGTCTCGCCGGCCTCGTACAGCGCCTCGCGCCCAATGCGGTCCAGGCAGAGCTCGGCGGTCCAGGGCAGCATCAGCGAGCCGCAGCGGCTGTCGCGATAGATCCGCTCGAGCGGCAGCGAGCGGAGCATGGCCTGGCCGCCGCAGGTTCGGATCGCGAGCGCGGCGAGCTCATTGGCGCCCTCCATCACCGAATATTGCGCGGCATAGGCCCGCAACACCTGTTCCTTGCTCGGATTGGCGCAGGCCTCGGTGACGGCCTGGAACCAGATCGCCTTGATCTGCTCGAGCTTGATCTGCATCTGCGCGACCGCGATCTGCTTGGTCGGATACATCCGGCGCTTGACCGGCGGCATGCCCGGCACCTCGCCGCGCAGATAGCGCACGGTGAAGTCATAAGCGGCTTGTGCGAGGCCCATATAGGTCGGCGACAGCGTCAGGAACATGTGCGGCCAGCGCATCGCGGCCTGGAAGTAGACGCCGCGCGGCATCAGCGCGGAATCCTCCGGCACGAATACGTCTTTGAACAGCAGCGTGCGAGAAACCGTCCCACGCATCCCGAGCGGGTCCCAGTCGCCGACGACCGAGACGCCTTCCGATGCCGCTGATACCGCGAGGTAGAGGGTGTTGCGGCGAGATGCCTTCTCACCTTCCTCGATCTCGGTGCAGAGCACGCCGTAATAGTCGGCGTGGCCGGACAGCGATGCAAAAATCTTCTTGCCGTTGACGATCCAGCCGCCCTCGACGGGCTTGGCTTCCGTGCCGAAAGCGACGCCGCCGGCGGCGGCCGCTCCGCCTTCCGAGAAAGGCTGCGAATAGATCGCGCCGTCCTCGACGATCCGCTTGTAGTGGACCGCGCGCCGTCGTTCATGCTCGGCGCGGGTCGCAGCATCCATGTCGAGATCGTCGGCGAGGGGCCCGGACCACAGCGTCGAGCAGACGTGCATGTTCCAGGTCAGCGCGGTCGCGCCGCAATAGCGGCCGATCTCGGCGGCTGCCAGGGCATAGGTCTGGTAGTTCGCGCCGAGCCCGCCGTGCTTCTTGGGAACGGCAATGCCGAGGAGGCCGACGCGATGCAGGTCGCGATAATTCTCGGTCGGAAAGATCGCCTCGCGGTCGTAGGTGGCGGCGCGATCGGCAAACACGCTCTGCCCGATTTCGCGAGCGCGGGCAATGATGCCGGCCTGCTCCTCGCTCAGGCGGAATGCGACGGGGTCGAAGATCGGTGCATCCAGCGCGACCTTGCCGGTCGTGCCGATCGTCTTGCTGACTTGCATGGTCATCGCGCAGTCACCTTACGATTTGGTCGTGACGGAATTCAGGAAGCGGCCGAGCGCCTCGTCGAAGGCATCAGGACGCTCGAGATTGGCGAGATGGCCGACGCGGGCGAGCTCGACATATTCTGCCCTCGGAATGTAGGTCGCCGTCTTTGCCATCATCGGCGCGGGCGCGTTGTTGTCCTTGGACCCCGACAGCAACAATGTTGGAACCGAGATGTCCTTGAGCGTGCTGCGTTGGTCGAAGCCGATCAAGGCGAGCATCATGGCGCGATAGCTGGCTTCAGGCACGCTCGCCATGCATTCGCGCGCAAGCTCCATCCCCTCCGGGTCCGGATCGTCGCCGACCAGCTCCTTCACAAGCGAGGGCGCCAATGACTTCATCGTCTCGCCGCGATCGAGCGGGCCGAGCCGCGCTGCGATGAACGATTTCTGCCAGTCGCCATCGGCCTTGCCGAAAGCGGGGCTGGTCTGCGCCAGCACGACCGCGCGTGCCAATTTCGGGGATTGCGCCAGCCATTTCTGGACGATCATGCCGCCGATGGAGTGACCGACGAGAATGGGTCTGGTTGCACCGAGTTGCTCGATGAATTGTTGGAGCGCCTCTGCCAGGGCAGTGATGCTGACGCTGGCGAGCGGTGCCGAACCGCCGTAGCCCGGCATGTCCCAAGCGATCGCGTGGAAGTGGTCGCCGAATGTAGCAAGCTGCCGCCGCCAGGCGCGCGCCGCGCCGCCGATGCCATGCAGGAAGATCAAAGGGATCGCGTTCGGATCGCCCGCGGCTTCGTAGGCGAAGCGTCCGTCCTTTGTTATCATTGTCACAGGCTGCGACACGCGACATCCTTCTGCTGGGCCTGTTGATGCTAACAGGCCTTTCGGCGATGGGAAGCAATAATTTTATACTTAAAGCAATTTCCGGGCCGGGTTTCGTGCCGCGGCATTGGCGAGCGGTGAGCGGCGCCTTCATTGCAAAAGTTTGAAGGTTAAAATATATCGGATGCACGTTCCGCAGATCTGAAGGAGCCCGCGCATGTCCGGATTGCCGCATTCGCCGCACGCGCTGGTGACCGGTGGCGGTCGCGGCATCGGCCGCGCGATCGCGGCGGCTCTCGTCGACGCCGGCGCCACCGTGACGATCGTCGGCCGCAATGGTGCGGTCCTTGACGAGGCCGTCAAGGCGGGCAACGCGCATTTTGGCGCTGTCGCCGACGTCGCGAACGAGGCCGCTCTCAAATCCGCCATCGCCGAGGCCCATGCGCGCAAGCCGATTGATATTCTGATCGCGAATGCGGGCAGCGCTGAATCTGCGCCATTCGCAAAATCGGACAGCGCCCTGTTCACGCGCATGATGGACATCAACTTCATGGGCGTGGTCCATGCCGTCCACGGCGTGCTGCCGGGCATGAAGGATCGCCCTTATGGCCGCATCGTCGTGATTGCGTCGACGGCGGGGCTCAAAGGCTATGCCTATGTCAGCGCGTATACGGCAGCCAAGCACGCAGCCGTTGGTCTGGTTCGTTCACTTGCCCTCGAGCTGGCGGGCAGCAACGTGACCGTGAATGCGGTGTGCCCGGGCTTCACTGACACCGACCTCGTCGCCGGCAGTATCGACAACATCATGAAGAAGACGGGGCGAAGTCGTGAGCAGGCTATCGCCGAGCTTGCCAAGCACAACCCGCAAGGACGCCTGATCTCGCCAGAAGAGGTGGCGGACGCCGTGCTTTGGCTGTGCGGGCAGGGAGCCGGCGCCATCACCGGACAGGCCATCGCAGTCGCAGGCGGCGAAATCTAGCGGCGCAGAACAAAGACACCAAGGAGATCGCATGAGCAGACCAGTCAATCCCGTCACCGTGCCGCTCGCGGACTATTCGCCGCAGCACTTCTTGCTGGCCGTGGTCGACGGCGTTGCCACCGTGACGCTCAATCGGCCCGAACGAAAGAATCCGCTGACATTCGAGAGCTATCGGGAGCTCACCGACTTCTTCCGCGCCTGCGCGTTTGACGACGCGGTCAAGTCCATCGTCGTCACCGGCGCCGGTGGTAATTTCTCGTCCGGCGGGGATGTATTCGAGATCATTGGCCCGTTGGTGAAGATGGATACCAAGGGGTTGACCGCTTTCACGCGGATGACCGGCGACCTCGTCAAGGCGATGCGGGCCTGCCCGCAGCCGATCGTGGCGGCCGTCCAGGGCATCTGCGCCGGGGCCGGTGCGATCGTCGCCATGGCCTCCGACATGCGCCTTGCCGCGAGCGGGGCCAAGGTGGCCTTTCTCTTCAATAAGGTGGGGCTGGCGGGCTGCGACATGGGCGCCTGTGCGATCCTGCCGCGGATCATCGGGCAGTCCCGCGCCTCCGAGTTGCTCTACACCGGCCGTTTCATGACCGCGGAGGAGGGCGAGCGCTGGGGCTTTTTCAGCCGTATCGTCACCCCCGAGCAGGTGCTGCCCCAGGCGCAGCTGCTGGCCAAACAGATCGCGGAGGGGCCGACCTTCGCCAATACCATGACCAAGCGGATGCTGGCCATGGAATGGGCAATGTCGGTGGAGGAAGCGATCGAGGCGGAAGCGGTTGCCCAGGCCCTGTGCATGACCACGGCCGATTTCGAGCGCGCCTTCGAGGCCTTCGCCAACAAGGTCAAGCCGGTCTTCAGGGGCGATTAAGCCGGCTTTTCGGCTGGCCTCGCCTGCAACGGGGACTTGCGCGAAATTATTTTAGGCTTAAAATAGTTTTCGTGGCCGGTTGAATTGGCGAGGCTCCCATGAAAGTCGCGATCATCGGTGGTGGACCTGCGGGTCTCTACGCTGCGATCCTGCTCAAAAAGCAGCGCCCTGGCGCCGACATCACCGTGTATGAGCGCAACCGGGCCGACGACACGTTCGGCTTCGGCGTGGTGTTCTCCGATGCCACGCTGGACAATTTTGAAAAGCACGATCTGCCGAGTTATCGCCGCATCACCCAGGAGTTCGCGTACTGGGACGATATCGCCGTGCATTTCCGCGGCACCGTGCATCGGGTCGGCGGTAACGGCTTTTGCGGCTGCTCGCGGCAGAAGTTGCTGCTGATCTTGCAGGAGCGGGCGCGCGAGCTTGGCGTCGTCCTGCATTTCGAAGCCGACGTGGATGATGAATCCCGCTTCGCTGATGCCGATCTCATCCTGCTCGCGGACGGCATCAACAGCCGCTTTCGCGAAAAGTATGTCGAGCACTTCCAGCCGGAAGTCGATCTGCGCACCAACAAATTCGCCTGGATGGGCTCGACCAGGCCGCTCGACGCCTTCACCTTCATCTTCCAGGAGACCGAGTGGGGTCCGTTCATCGCCCACGCCTATCAATACGAGGCCGGACACTCGACCTGGATTTTCGAGACCGATCCCCAGACCTTCGAGCGGGCAGGACTGACCGGGCTGAACGAGACGCAGTCCGCCGCGCGGATGTCCGAGATTTTTGGCTGGTTTCTCGATGGGCACAAGCTGCTCACCAACCGCTCGATGTGGCGCAATTTCCCGATGATCCGCAGCAAGCGCTGGGTCAAGGACAATATGGTGCTGCTTGGCGATGCCAAGGCGAGCGCCCATTTCTCGATCGGCTCCGGCACCAAGCTCGCGATGGAGGACGCCATCGCCTTGGCCGAGGCCATGGAGAAAGCTCCCACCATCAAGGTGGCGCTTGATCTCTACGAGCACGGTCGCCGCGAGGAGGTCGAGAAGACGCAGCACGCCGCCGACGTTTCGCTGGTCTGGTTCGAGCACGTCGATCGCTTCTGGGATTTCGACCCGGTGCAGTTCGCCTTCGGGGTGATGACGCGCTCGAAGGCGATCACCTATGATAATCTCAAACTGCGCGCGCCCGATTTCGTGGCCGAAGTCGAGAAGTCATTTGCCAAACAGGTTCGCGACAACGGCTTCGACGTCGATACACAAAAGCCGGCGGTGCCGCTGTTCCAGCCGTTCCGGCTGCGCGAGATGGAGATTGCCAACCGCGCCGTGATGTCACCGATGTGCATGTACTCGGCGAAGGAAGGCGTGCCGACCGACTTCCACCTTGTCCACTACGGCTCGCGTGCGGTCGGCGGTGCCGGCCTGATCTTCACGGAGATGACCTGTGTCAGCCGCGAGGCCCGCATCACGCCCGGCTGCGCGGGCCTGTGGAACGACGAGCAGGAGGCCGCCTGGCGGCGCATCGTGGATTTCGTCCACGGCAATTCGGCTGCCAAGATCTGCCTGCAACTCGGCCACGCCGGCCGCAAGGGTGCGACCAAGCTGATGTGGGACGGCATCGATCGTCCGCTGGACGAAGGCGGTTGGGACGTGGTCTCGGCTTCCCCGCTGCCCTATTTCCCCGACAGCCAAGTGCCGCGCGAGCTCGACCGCGCCGGCATGAACACGGTGAGGGACGCTTTCGTTGCGGCGGCCGAGCGTGGCGAGCGCTGCGGCTTCGACATGCTGGAGCTGCACTGCGCCCACGGCTATCTGCTCGCAAGCTTCATTTCGCCACTGACGAACACCCGGACCGACGCGTATGGCGGCTCGCTCGAAAACCGTCTGCGGTTCCCGCTCGAGATCTTCGAAGCGCTCCGCGCGGTGTGGCCATCGCACAAGCCGATGTCGGTGCGCATCTCCGCGACCGATTGGGCGGAAGGTGGAATCAATGGCGACGACGCGGTGGCAATCGCGCGCGCCTTTGCCGAGGCGGGTGTCGATCTCGTCGACGTCTCGACCGGCCAGACCGTGCGGGATGCGCAGCCGATCTACGGCCGCATGTTCCAGACGCCGTTCTCGGATCAGGTCCGCAACGAGGCGCGCGTGGCCACGATGTGCGTCGGCAACATCACGACAGCGGACCAGGCCAACACCATCCTGGCCGCCGGCCGGGCAGACCTCGTCGCCCTTGGCCGGCCGCATCTGGTCGATCCGTTCTTCACCATGAAGGCGGCGGCCTGGTACGGGGCGGAGAACGCGTTCTGCCCGCCGCAATATCTGCCCGGAAAGGATCAGATCTTCCGCAACAGCGTGCGCGACCGGCAGGACCTGGACGAGCTGCGAATTAAGGCTAAGCCCAAGACCCGGGCCGAGCTCAAGGCGGAGGCGACAAAGCCGCTTGCGGCGGAGTGACCGCCCGTGCGACGTTAACCCATTGCCTGTGTTTCGAGTGGAGTTTAGGCGATGAAGGCGATTATCGTCGGTGGCGGTATCGGTGGTCTCACCACGGCATTGATGCTGCGCTCGCGCGGCCTCGACTGTGAGATCTTCGAGCAGGCCGACACCATTCGGGAGCTCGGGGTCGGCATCAACACGCTGCCGCATGCCATGCGGGAGCTCGCCGGATTGGGCTTGCTTCAGAAGCTCGACGACGTCGCGATCCGTACGGATCAGCTCTATTATCTCAATCGCCACGGCCAGGAGGTCTGGCGCGAAGCCCGCGGCATCGACGCCGGCCACGACGTGCCGCAATTCTCGATCCATCGTGGCCGTCTCCAGAGCGTCATCCATCGTGCCGTCGAGGAGCGGCTTGGAGCGGACGCCATTCACACCGGCTGCCGGCTCGGCGCCTTCACGCAGGACGAGGGCGGCGTCACCGCTTACTTCTTCGATCGCGCCGGCGCGCATATCCACACCGCGCGCGGTGATATCCTGATCGGTGCCGACGGCATCCATTCCCGCGTTCGCGATACGCTGTTCCCGAACGAGGGGCCGCCATGCTGGAACGGCCTGATGCTGTGGCGCGGTGCGCGCGACTGGCCGCTGTTTTTGACCGGGAAGTCGATGATTGTGGCCGGTGGCCTCCATGCCAAGGTGGTGATCTATCCGATCGCGGAAGGATCGAGCCCGGCGAGCCGCCTGACCAATTGGGCCGTGCTGGTGAAGGTCGGCGAGGGCAATGCGCCGCCGCCACGGAAAGAAGACTGGTCGCGGCCGGGCCGCCGCGAAGAGTTGATGCCCCATGTCGCGCGCTTCTCAATTCCCCATATCGACGTCAAGAGCCTGATCTCGGCCACGCCAGAATTCTACGAATATCCGACCTGCGACCGCGATCCCTTGCCCTATTGGTCATCCGGACGCGTGACGCTGCTCGGGGATGCCGCACATCCCATGTATCCGGTCGGCTCCAATGGCGCCTCGCAGGCCATCCTCGATGCGCGCTGCCTTGCCGATGCGTTGGTGCGCGCCGAGCATCCGCGCCAGGCGTTGCTCGAATACGAGAAGAAGCGCCTGCCGATGACGGCCGATATCGTGCGTTCCAACCGGCGCGGCGGTCCCGAGGGCGTCATCGATGCCGTCGAGCAGCTCGCCCCTGATGGTTTCGACAATGTCGACAACGTGCTGAGCTATTCCCAGCGCGAGGCCATCGTGCGCGGCTATGCCACCAAGGCGGGCTTTGCCGCCGTCCCGGGCCTTGCGGCCGTGCGGGCCTGAGCAGCCGCTAGCCGGCGCCGGGAGGCGGCGGCAGGAAGTGGATGTTGAACTCGGCCGCCATTGCCACCACGTCCTCCGGCTTCTGCTCCTTCATGTTGTGAAGGCCCCAGAACAGGTCGAACAGTTTTTTGGTCGGTGAGACCCAGAACAGCACTTTTGCGGTCTGCTCCGACTTGTTGAAGATGCCGTGCGGCACACCCATGCCGAGGCGGATCAGGTCGCCGGCGGTTGCCTGCGCCTCCGAATTGCCCAGCACGAAATCGAGCTTGCCCTCCAGCATATAGAGATACTCATCCTGGTCGGGATGGATGTGCGGCGGCACGAACGTGCCGGGCGGCAAGGTCGCATGCCATGAGAAGCTGTGCTCGGTCTTGCTCTTCGGCACGTAGGTCTGGCCGAGGATGTTCCAGGAAATCCCCTGAATGCCCTCATTGGCGCGCGTGATGCCGGTGATTTCACTGCTCATTGAAGTCCTCCCTTAACGCGACGCGCGGCTTTAGTTCGCCGCCTTGCAATCCTTGGCGTAGCGGTCGCCATAGTTCTCGAACACCTTCTGCACGATCTCGGTCTGGAACTTGCCGTCGGGACGCTTGGCGACCTTGGTCAGGTAAAAATCCTGGATCGGATAGCCGTTGGTGTTGAACTTGAAGGCGCCGCGCAGGGAGGTGAAGTCGGCTTTCTTCAGCGCGCCCCGGACGGCGTCCTTGTTCGAGAGGTCGCCCTTCACGGCCTTAACCGCGCTGTCGATCAGCATCGCAGCGTCATAGGCCTGGAAGGCGTAGGTGCCGGGCACGACGTTGTAGGCGGCTTCATAGGAAGCGACGAACTTCTTGTTCTGGGGATTGTCGAGATTGGGCGCCCAGTTGGCGCCGCCGAACATGCCGACGGCTGCATCCTGCTGCGCCGGCAGGGTCGATTCATCCACCGTGAATGCCGAGAGCACCGGGATGCTGTCGGCAAGGCCGGCCTGCCGGTATTGCTTGACGAGATTGACGCCGAGGCCGCCCGGCATGAACGTGAACAGAGCATCGGGCTTCTGCGAGGAAATCTTGGACAGCTCCGGCTGGAAATCCAGCGTGTTCAGCGGCATGTAGGATTCTTCTACGATCTCGCCCTTGTAGTCGAGCTTGAAGCCCGCCACCGAATCCTTGCCGGCCTGATAGTTCGGCACCATCAGGTACATGCGCTTGTAGCCGCGATCCTGTGCGACCTTGCCGAGGATCTCGTGGACCTGGTCGTTCTGGTACGACGTCACATAGAAGAACGGGTTGCAGTCCTTGCCGGCAAAGGTCGACGGCCCGGCATTGGGGCTGATCAGGAACACTTTCGATTCCGTCACGGGTCGGTGGATTGCCTGGAGGATGTTGGAGAAGATCGGGCCGACCACGAAATCGACCTTCTCACGCTCCAGCAGGCCCTTGACCTTGGTGACTGCCGCGTCCGGCTTGAGCTCGTCATCGACCACCACGACCTCGACGTCGCGGCCGCCCATCTTGCTGCCGAGGTCTTTCACCGCGAGTGCGAAGCCGTCGCGAACCTGCTGGCCGAGCGCGGCGGCCGGCCCCGACAGGGTCACGATCACCCCGAGCTTGATCTTCTCCTGGGCGAGGGCGGGGCTCATAGCGGCTGTGCCGAGCAGCAAGGTGGCTGCGGCCAGGGTCGACTGCAATTTCATGATCTGTCCCTCGTGACATCAGGGCTTGCGCTGCAAGCCGCGTACTCCAAACGAAGCTTATGCCGATGATGGCGTTCGCGGCAAGCAAGCTCAAGACGTCGCCATCCCGCGGCACGGTGAGCATGCAAGCGGCGCGCCAATTATTTGAAGCCTAAAGAAATCGGCATGCGGTCGATTGCTGCAGCTTTGGACTTGCGGCCGGCCCCGATTTATTTGAAGCTCAAAACGTTGGGGAATCCGTGCCGGCGCCAATGCCTGCCGTCAATGACTGCATCAGATGCTTGATTCCGAGACCAAGGCCGTCGAGACGCCGGAGGACCATGCCGAAGAGCTCCGGCTGTGGCTGCGGCTGCTCACCTGCACGACCCTGATCGAGGGTGAGGTTCGCGGCCGGCTGCGCCAGCGGTTCGACGTCACGCTGCCCCGTTTCGATCTGATGGCGCAGCTCGACAAGGCGCCGGATGGCATGACGCTGTCCGATGTCTCCAAGCGCATGATGGTCTCCAACGGCAATGTCACCGGTCTCGTCGAACGTCTGGTGGAATCGGGCCATCTCGACCGCCGCACCTCGGAGACCGACCGACGCGTCCAGGTGATCCGCCTCACCAAGCTTGGGCGCGCCGAGTTCCGGAGGATGGCTGCCGAGCACGAGACCTGGATCGCCGATCTCTTCGCCGACCTGACGCCGAAGGAGGTGCGCGAACTGATGCGCCTCCTCGCCAAGACCAAGGCGTCCGCTCAAAAGTCGGCCGCGCGCAGGCGAACCTAGGCCCGCACCCACGCTGGCCGCCAACCCCTTTTGCCGCAGGAAAAAGCACGGGATGCCCAAAATCCCCTATTGCGCCAAATTGTTTTAAGCCTAAAATGTTTTCCAGATAGTGCTGCCGGGTGCTTTCCATGCTGAAAGGAGCGTGCGATGGCCAACGCCGCCAAGGTGCAACTGACGGGCTCGCATGACGGCAACGCCGCGACGGCCCATGTGGACACATTCGCGCGGCAGCATCTGCCTCCGCGCGAGCTCTGGCCTGAATTCATCGTCACGCGGCCGGAGCTGCACTATCCCCCGCGATTGAATTGCGTCAGCTATTTCCTCGATCGGTGGGTCGAGCAGGGCCACGGCGATGCGCCTTGCGTCATCAGTCCAGCCGTGAGCTACACCTATCGCGAGCTGCAGGCGCTCGTGAACCGCATCGCCAATGTGCTGGTCGGCAAGCTCGGTCTCGTCACCGGTGGGCGCGTGCTGCTGCGCTCCGCCAACAGCCCGATGATGGTTGCGACCTATCTGGCGGTGATCAAGGCCGGTGGCATCTGCGTGGCGACAATGCCGCTGCTGCGTGCAAAGGAGCTGTCCTACCCGATCCAGAAAGCGGAGATATCGCTGTCGCTCTGTGACGGAAAGCTCGCTGATGAGATGGAGAAGGCGAAGCTAGCCGCGCCCGGCCTCAAGCATGTCGTTTATTGGGGGACCGGCGCGCCGGATTCGCTCGAAGCGCTGATCGCGGATGCCAGCCCTGAGCTTACGGCCGTCGATACCGCCTCGGACGACATCTGCCTGATCGCCTTCACGTCGGGCACGACAGGCAATCCCAAGGGCACGATGCATTTCCACCGGGATATGCTGGCGGTCTGCGACGGCTATGCGCGCAACATCCTGCGGGCCGAGCAGAACGATCGCTTCATCGGCTCCGCGCCGCTGGCGTTCACGTTCGGCTTCGGCGGGGTACTGTTTCCCATGCATATCGGCGCCTCGTTCGTGGTGCTGGAGAAGACGACGCCGGACGACATCCTCGGCGCCATCGAGCAATACAAGACCACGGTCTGCTTCACCGCGCCGACTGCGTACCGGGCGATGATCGGCAAGCTCGCCGGCCGCGACATTTCCTCGCTACGGAAGTGCGTCTCCGCCGGCGAGACGTTGCCGAAGCCGACATTCGATGCCTGGCTCAAGGCCACCGGCATCAAACTGATGGACGGCATCGGCTCGACCGAGCTGCTGCACATCTTCATCAGCGCAACCGAGGACGCGATCCGCCCGGGCGCCACGGGCAAGCCGGTGCCGGGCTATGAAGCGAAGATCGTCGACGAAGCCGGCAACGACGTGCCGCCCGGGATCATGGGGCTGCTCGCCGTACGCGGGCCGACCGGCTGCCGCTATCTCGCCGACGAGCGTCAGCGCAAGTATGTGCAGAACGGCTGGAATATCACCGGCGACACCTATCTGATGGATAGCGACGGCTATTTCTGGTACCAGTCGCGCTCCGACGACATGATCGTGTCGGCGGGCTATAATATCGCCGGTACGGATGTGGAGGCCGCGCTGCTCACGCATCCCGCCGTCGTCGAGTGCGGCGTGGTCGGAGCGCCGGATGAGGCGCGAGGCATGATCGTGAAGGCCTATGTCATTGCCGCAGCCGGCGTGACGCCGGATACCCAGCTCGTGGCCGAGTTGCAGGAGCATGTCAAACGCGAGATCTCGCCTTACAAATATCCGCGCGCGATCGAGTTCGTGACGCA
>Ga0102591_1001267_pt1 | contig 36157 bp, 31 predicted proteins | sample AraplaCol_mCL_r2_2_FD_76860 | JGI IMG/M metagenome (GOLD analysis project Ga0102591, IMG submission 76860) | Arabidopsis root microbial communities from North Carolina, USA - plate scrape MF_Col_mCL_r2 (SPADES assembly) (version 2) | ecosystem: Host-associated > Plants > Roots > Endosphere...
ATCAGGAACATCGCGGCGAAGATCATGAAGGGCGCGATGCCGAGCCAGTCTACGATCCTGTCGCGGTTTATCATGGGCGTGGCCGTAGCCACGGATGTTGAAACAGTGCTCATAGACGACGGCCTTATCGGGGCAATGAAAAATGAGACCTCTCCGCCCACGGAGGCGGAGAGGTCTTGCGTCAGATATTACTTGACGTTGGCGCCAACGACGCTGTCCCACTTCGTCGTGATGGCGGCCTTGCCGGCAGCCTGCTCGTCGAGGGTGGGGAATACGGCCTTTTCGTAAGCAGCGGCCGGCGGCAGCTTGTCGAGGAGCTCCTGGGGGACCTTCTTGTTCTTCGCCAGATCGTTGAAGCGGATCGGGTGGCAATAGCCCTTCAGCCAGCCGAGCTGACCTTCGTCGGAGTAGAGGTATTCCATCCAGAGCTTTGCAGCGTTCGGGTGCGGAGCGAAGGCCGAGATCGCCTGAACGTAGACGCCAGCGACAACGCCCGAAGCCGGAACGACGACTTCAGCTGGTGGGTTGCCCTTGAGGGTATCGCGCCAGGAGAGACCATTGTAGTCCCAGGCAACGACGATGGGGGTCGAGCCCTGAGCGAGCGAAGCGGACTTGCCGATCACAGGAACGAGGTTTCCAGCCTTGTTGAGCTCGGCGAAATACGCGAGACCAGCTTCGCCAGCCTTGGTCGCGTCCTTTTCACCAGCTGCGATGCCGGCTGCGTAGACGGCCTGGACAGCCTGGTTAGAAGCGCGCGGGTCGCCAGCGAGCGCGATGCTGTTGGCGTAGTCGGACTTCTTCAGGTCGGCCCAGTCCTTCGGAACGTCCTTGACGATGTCGGTGTTCACGACGAAGGAGAGAACGCCGTAATAGTCGCCGTACCAGAAGCCATCGGCATCCTTGGCGCTGTCAGGAATGGAATCCCAGGTCGACACCTTGTAGGGCTGGATCAGGCCATCGGCCTTTGCGGAGGGGCCGAAGGAAAGACCGACGTCGATAACGTCAGGAGCCTGCGGTCCGGTGTTGCCCTTGTTGGCCTTGATGGCTTCGATCTCGTCGCCCGAGCCCGCGTCGGGGTTCAGTTCGTTGACTTCGAGGCCGTACTTGGCCTTGAAGCCGGCGATGACGTCGCCGTAGCCGCACCAGTCGTGCGGAAGCGCGATGGTCGTCAGCGTGCCTTCCTTCTTGGCGGCAGCGATAAGTTCAGCGCTTGGTTCAGCAGCTGCGATTGCAGTCGAAGCAACAACAATTGCAGTAGAAAGCGAAAGCATTTTCGAAATATTAGAGATCACTGTTGTTCTCCTTCGGGTTTTCAGTGTCCGACGATGCTGTTACTTACGTTACGTGAAGCTTTCGTGACAGTTTCATGACCTTCTTTTTTCTTTGTATAGCAGGCAGTTGGCGGCGATGTTTCATTTACGACACATTATTCGCTCAAGCGCCGAACGTCATCTCACTGTCGTAGTTTCCCTCCTAACTGAGTTTGCGGAATAGCCTGGTCTGTTCGAACAGGCCCTCCAGGGTTTTTATGCGTTCTTTCGTCTCATCCCAGGTCGAGCTTTGAACGGCCTCGATCAGGGTTTCGACGATGAAGAGAGTGACGACGGACGTGTCCCAGGCCGATGGCGCCTCGATCTGCACACGGAACGTGTGACGCGCGAGCTTGGCGGCGGGCGATCCCCACTGATCGGTAAAGACGACGATCTCCGCGCCGCTTTTTCGGGCAGCGGTCGCGAGGCTGACCATTTCCTGCTCGTAGCGACGGATATCGAAGATGACCAGGAGGTCGCCGGGATTCATATTGAGTACGTATTGCGGCCAGCTGCTCGAGTTTGATGAGAGCAAAGCAGTGTTCGGACGAATGACTTGCATATGTGTAAAGAAGTATTCGGCCAGCGCGCCGGTGATGCGCCCGCCCACGAAATAGAGGCCGCGTTTGCGATCCGAGAGGAGCGAGGCGACGCTGTCGAACGTCGCCGTGTCGAGCGCGCTCAGCGTCTGGCGCAGATTGCCAATGATCGCGTCGGCAAAGCGATTGAGAATATGCGTGCCCGGCGCGTTGGAGGCCCATCGATCATGCTTGGCGATGGGGTTCGAGATTGTCGCTTCGACCTCCTGGTGGAGGTGCGCCTGGAAGTCGGGATAGCCCTTGAAGCCGAGCTTCTGCACCATGCGTACGACCGTTGGCGTCGATACGCCGGCGTTCTCCGCAATCGTCGTGATACTCCCCAATCCTGAGACTGGGTAGTTGTCCAGCAGGCTCTCGGCCAATTGCTTCTCGGCCCGCGTAAGCATGCCAAAATGCGAATGGATTACGTCCGAAACTGTCTTCGACGCAGCGCTCACGCGTTCTTGCTCCCCGGGATTGGTCTTGTGCCACTTTCCCACTGAAAGTTAACAACGCTGTCACAATCCATGTCAACTGCTGTCATGAAAAGAAATTTTCAGTCGCGCTTGACAGTCGCCAAAACCTGAAGAATTCTTTTCTTATACATTCTTTAATTAATGATCGGGATGCGCCTGTGGTGCCTGCTCAGTTCAAGGTCCTAAGTGAAGCGGAAGGCGACTGCGTTTCCGTTGAGCGGCCGAATGGCGAGAGCCCGCTGCTGGTGATCTGCGAGCATGCGTCGCGTTTGATGCCCGAGCGATACGGTACCCTCGGTCTCTCCCGTGAGGCTCTGGAAAGCCATATCGCATGGGACCCTGGCGCATTGGCAGTCGCCCGCGGGATTTCCGAGGCGCTCGACGCCACGCTCGTCTACCAGCGATTTTCGCGATTGATTTACGATTGCAACAGGCCGCCGGAGTCAGCCGGCGCCATGCCCGAGAAGAGTGAAGTCTATGAAATTCCGGGCAATGCCGATCTCAGCGCGGAAGAACGCCTCGCGCGCACCGAAGCATTGTATATTCCTTTTCACGACGCCATTCGCGCACTGATTCGCGATCGCAGGGCGAGGGGGCAGGAGACGGTGATTGCGACGGTCCACAGCTTCACTCCTGTTTACCACGGCAAGACACGTGCCGTGGAAATTGGTATATTGCATGACGAAGACAGCCGCTTTGCCGACAGCGTGTTGAACGCCGCATCGACCGGCTCGCCTCTCTATAAAATCGAACGTAACGAGCCCTACGGCCCCGTTGATGGCGTGACCCACACGCTCATCCTGCACGGGCTTTCGAACGGGCTGCGCAATGTAATGATCGAGGTCCGCAACGACCTCATCTCAGATGAAGACGGCCAAGGGGTCATGGCCGGCTATCTGACGAGGCTTCTCCGGCAAAGCCTGGACGCCTGACAACGAAGAAAAAGACCCCAGGGAGCAGTCTAACTGCGATCCGCCCGTAGGCGAAAACGTCACGGGCACTTTGGCACTGGATGATCACTCGCAATCCCGCGGCTGATCGCTAACAGGGGGAAGTCATGTCCGACTACACGGATCACGACAAGAAGCAGGACACGCATATCCTGCACTCCATGGGCTATGCCCAGGAGTTGGAGCGGAGGCTGAGCGCGTTCTCGAATTTTGCCGTCTCGTTCTCTATTATCTGCATTCTTTCCGGCGGTATCAACTCGCTGGCGCAAGCGACTTCCGGCGCCGGCGGCGCGGCCATCGGCATCGGCTGGCCGGTTGGTTGCTTCGTTTCGCTGGTGTTCGCCGTCGCGATGGCGCAGATCAGCTCGGCCTATCCGACCGCGGGTGGCCTCTACCACTGGGGTTCGATCCTCGGCAACCGCTTCACCGGCTGGCTGACCGCCTGGTTCAACCTGCTCGGCCTCGTCACCGTTCTCGGCGCGATCAACGTCGGCACCTACTATTTCTTCATGGGCTCCCTTGGGACGAGCTACTTCGGCCTGACGGACACGACGACTGTTCGTATCGTTTTCCTGGTCGTCATCACCGGCGCACAGGCGCTCGTGAACCACATGGGTATCGGCCTGACGGCGAAGCTCACGGACTTTTCCGGTTATCTCATTTTCGCGACGGCGATCGCGCTCGCAGTGGTGTGCCTGTTGGCGGCTCCGTCCTACGAGTTCGGCCGTCTTTTCACCTTTGCCAACTATTCCGGCGAAGCCGGCGGCAACGTGTGGCCGGAGACTTCGGGCGCTTGGGTATTCCTGCTCGGTCTTCTGCTGCCGATTTACACAATCACCGGCTATGACGCTTCGGCCCATACGTCGGAGGAGACGGTCAAGGCAGCTCATTCCGTTCCGCGCGGCATGGTCTCCTCCGTTCTGTGGTCCGCGCTTTTCGGCTACATCATGCTTTGCGCCTTCGTGTTGATGCTGCCGAACATGGAAGAGGCGGCCAAGCAAGGCTGGAACGTGTTCTTCTGGGCGATGGACAGCCAGGTCAATGTCGTCGTCAAGGATGTGCTCTACTTTGCCATCTTCGTCAGCCAGTGGCTGTGCGGCCTTGCGACCGTCACCTCGGTTTCGCGCATGATCTTCGCCTTCTCGCGCGACGGCGGTCTGCCGGCCTCCAAGGCGCTCGCCAAGGTCAGCCCGAAGTTCCGCACGCCGGTCGCGGCCATCTGGACTGGCTCGATCCTCGCGGTCCTGTTCGTCTGGGGCTCGTCGCTCGTTTCGATCGGCGAAACGCCGGTTTACACGATCGTCGTGTCGTGCACGGTTATCTTCCTGTTCTTCTCCTTCGCGATCCCGATCACCCTCGGCCTCCTCGCCTGGGGTTCGTCGAAGTGGGACAAGATGGGTCCGTGGAACCTCGGCGAAGGCATGTTCAAGCTGTTCGCGATTCTTTCGATCCTGGCGATGGTGCTGATCTTCGTCCTCGGCATCCAGCCGCCGAATGATTGGGCTCTCTACATCACCGTCGGCTTCCTCGTACTGACTGCGATCATCTGGTTCGGCTTTGAAAACCGCCGCTTCAAGGGCCCGCCGATCGGTGAGGAAGTTGCGCGCCGTCAGGCGGAGATTGCTGCTGCCGAAAAGGCAGTCGGCGAACGCTGAGGCTTCGACTTCCCTCTCAAACCGCGGGGCCGCGATGGCGGCCCCGTTTCACGGCTCAACGAAAACGCATCAGATGCGGCGCGCCCGTTTGACGGCATGCCCTTTCGTTGACCCGATTTTTTCAGTTCCAGGTTCAGGCGGATTCAATATGAGCATCTATACTCTCGACGATCTCAAGCAGGATGTTGCCGACGGGCGCATCGACACGGTTCTGGCATGCCAGGTGGATATGCAGGGCCGCTTGATGGGCAAGCGTTTCCAGGCCGAATACTTCCTCGAGAGCGCATGGAAGGAAACGCACAGCTGCAACTATCTCGTCGCCACCGACATGGAGATGGAAACCGTCTCCGGTTACAAGGCGACGAGTTGGGAAAAGGGTTATGGCGACTACACGATGAAGCCCGACCTTTCGACGCTGCGGCGGATTCCATGGCTTGAAGGTACGGCGCTCGTGCTGTGCGATCTGCTCGACCACCATTCCCACGAAGAGGTGCCGCATTCGCCGCGCGCGATCCTGAAGAAGCAGGTCAAGCGTCTGGAAGACATGGGCATGAAGGCCTTTATGGCCTCGGAGCTCGAATTTTTCCTGTTCGACCAGACCTACGACTCCGCGCACGCAGCCGGTTATCGCAACCTGAAGCTCGCCAGCGCCTATAACGAGGACTACCACATCTTCCAGACGACCAAGGAAGAAGAGGTTATGCGGGCAATCCGCACGGGGCTTCAGGGGGCCGGCATTCCGGTCGAGAACTCGAAGGGTGAAGCATCCGCCGGGCAGGAGGAAATCAATGTCCGGTACGCCGATGCGCTGACGATGGCGGACCGCCATGCCATCATCAAGAACGGCTGCAAGGAGATCGCCTGGTCGAAGGGCAAGGCAATCACTTTCCTCGCCAAGTGGCACTATAATGCCGCCGGTAGCTCGTCACATATCCATCAGTCGCTCTGGAGCGTGGACGGCAAGACGCCGCTTTTCCATGACGAGAAGGGCAAGTACGGCATGTCGCCGCTAATGGAAAACTACATCGCCGGCCTGCTCTCGCACGCGAGCGAGATCACGTATTTCCTGGCACCTTACATCAACTCCTACAAGCGCTTCATGGCCGGCACGTTCGCGCCGACAAAAGCGATCTGGAGCAAGGACAACCGCACGGCCGGTTATCGTCTCTGCGGTGATGACACCAAGGCGATCCGCATCGAGTGCCGTGTTGGTGGGTCTGACCTCAATCCCTATCTCGCTTTTGCGGCACTGCTTGCTGCGGGCATCGATGGCATCGAGAACAAGGTGGAACTCGAGGCTCCATTTGTCGGCGACGCCTATGGCGCTCGCCGCGTCCGCGAGATCCCGCGCACGTTGCGCGCGGCAACCGTTGCCATGACGAAATCGAAGATGCTGCGCAATGCCTTCGGCGATGATGTCATCGACCACTATACTCGCGCAGCCGAGTGGGAGCAGGAAGAGTACGATCGTCGCGTCACCGATTGGGAAGTGGCGCGCGGTTTCGAAAGAGCATAAAGCGTAGCCAAGCCGGACGGCGTCCTGTCACACGATTTCCATATCTCGGGAGATTGTTTGGGAGGTCCGCCGGTTTCGGCACGCTAAAACATAGGATGAAGATCATGGGAATGATCCAATGCATTTCACCGGTCGACGGATCGGTTTACGCCGAGCGCCCGGCGCTTTCGCTGGAGGCGGCGAAAGAGGCCGTTGCGCGTGCGCGCAAGGCGCAGAAGGCCTGGGCAAAACGCCCGCTGGAAGACCGTGTTCAGCTGGTGCTGAAGGGCGTCGCACGGCTCAATGAAATGTCCGACGTCGTCGTGCCCGAGCTTGCCTGGCAGATGGGCCGCCCGATCCGTTATGGCGGCGAATACAAGGGCTTCAACGAGCGCTCCAACTATGTCGCCTCGATCGCTGCCGATGCGTTGGCGCCGCTTGTCGTCGAAGAGAGTGACAAGTTCGAGCGCCGGATCGAGCGCGAGGCGCATGGCGTCGTCTTCGTCGTGGCGCCCTGGAACTACCCCTACATGACGGCGATTAACACGATCGCCCCGGCGCTCATGGCGGGCAATGCGGTTGTTCTGAAGCATGCGTCGCAGACGCTCCTGGTCGGCGAGCGGCTGGTGCAGGCCTTCGCCGAGGCCGGCGTTCCCGAGGATGTCTTCCAGAACGTGTTCCTCGATCACGAGACTACCTCGGCCCTGATTGCTGCTGGTAGCTTCAATTTCGTCAACTTCACCGGTTCGGTCGAAGGCGGTCGCTCGATGGAGCGCGCTGCGGCGGGTACGTTTACCGGGCTTGGCCTGGAGCTCGGCGGCAAGGATCCAGGCTACGTCATGGAAGACGCGGATCTCGATGCGGCGGTCGATACGCTGATGGACGGCGCGACCTACAATTCCGGCCAGTGCTGCTGCGGAATCGAGCGCATCTATGTGCACGAGTCGCTCTATGACAGCTTCGTCGAGAAGTCGGTCGCCTGGGTATCGAACTACAAGCTCGGCAATCCGCTAGATCCGGAAACGTCGCTTGGGCCGATGGCGAACAAGCGTTTCGCCAAGGTCGTGCGCGAGCAGATCGCCGATGCCGTCTCCAAGGGTGCCAAGGCGTTGGTCGATCCCAAGCTGTTCCCGCAGGACGATGGCGGCGCTTATCTCGCTCCGCAGATCCTGGTCAACGTCGACCACTCCATGGCCTTCATGCGCGAAGAAACCTTCGGTCCGGCTGTCGGCATCATGAAGGTGAAGAGCGACGACGAGGCAGTGGCCCTGATGAACGATAGCCAGTACGGCCTGACGGCTTCGCTCTGGACGAAGGATCCGGAGCGGGCAGGGCGGCTTGGTCGCGAGATCGAAACCGGCACCGTGTTCATGAACCGCGCAGACTATCTCGATCCGGCGCTCTGCTGGACCGGTGTCAAGGAAACCGGCCGTGGCGGCTCGTTGTCGATCATCGGCTTCCACAATCTGACGCGTCCAAAATCCTACCATCTGAAGAAAGTCACAGCATGAGCAGCAACATCACAGCCAACTGGAGCTATCCGACCGCCTTCAAGTTAGGTCGGGGGCGCATCAAGGAACTGGCGGACGCCTGCAAGAGCCTTGGCATGAAGAAGCCGCTGCTGATTACCGATCGCGGCCTCGCGTCCATGGCGATCACCAAGACGGCGCTCGACATTCTGGAAGACGCCGGTCTCGGTCGCGCAATCTTTGCCGATGTGGATCCGAACCCGAACGACAAGAACCTCGACGCCGGCGTCAAGGCGTTCAAGGATGGCGGCCACGACGGCGTGGTTGCCTTCGGCGGCGGTTCCGGCCTTGATCTCGGCAAGTGCGTGGCCTTCATGGCCGGCCAGACGCGCCCCGTCTGGGACTTCGAGGACATCGGTGACTGGTGGACACGCGCCGGCGTCGAAGGCATCGCGCCGATCGTTGCCGTGCCGACGACGGCGGGCACGGGCTCGGAAGTTGGTCGCGCCAGCGTCATCACCAATTCCGAAACCCATGTGAAGAAGATCATCTTCCACCCGAAGTTCCTGCCGGGCGTCGTCATCGCAGATCCGGAACTGACGGTCGGCATGCCGAAGATCATCACGGCCGGCACCGGCATGGATGCCTTCGCGCATTGCCTGGAAGCCTATTCCTCGCCCTTCTACCACCCGATGTCTGCCGGCATCGCGCTGGAGGGCATGCGCCTCGTCAAGGAATTCCTGCCACGCGCCTACAAGGAAGGCACCGACCTCGAAGCCCGCGCGAACATGATGTCGGCGGCCGCCATGGGCGCTGTTGCTTTCCAGAAGGGTCTCGGCGCCATTCATGCGCTGTCGCACCCGATCGGCGCGGTCTACAACACCCACCACGGCATGACGAATGCCGTCGTCATGCCGGCCGTGCTTCGCTTCAACCGTTCGACGATCGAAGACAAGATTGCGCGTGCTGCAGCCTATCTCGGTATCTCCGGCGGTTTCGACGGATTCTACAACTACGTGCTGCAGCTTCGCGCCGAGCTTGGCGTTCCCGACAGCCTGTCTGCGATGGGAATCAAGCCGGATCGAATCGATGAACTTTCGGCGATGGCGATCGAAGATCCGAGCGCCGGCGGCAATCCGGTCAAGATGACGCTCGAAAACACGAAGGCGCTCTTCAAGGACTGCTTCTGAATTTAGACAAGACGGCGGACCCAACTGGCCCGGAAAGCTTAGGCTTTCCGGGCTTTTTTATTCGTGGCGTCGTGATTTCGAGGGGATGCAAGAAATGTCAGCCGCAATTTCAGGCGCCGTGTTTAGGAGTTGTTAACCATCATTGTAAAGGATGCGTTAACCGCACGATGTTTCGGAAAATGCGCGACAGGGCCATAGAGAGGCTCACTTTTCCCTTCGAGGACCGTCCATGCCAGTCATCACTTTCGCAAACACCAAGGGCGGCGCCGGCAAGACCACAGCCGTGCTTCTTCTCGCCACCGAGCTTGCCCAGAAGGGCTATCGGGTGACAATCCTTGACGCAGATCCGCAGCACTGGATCACGAGATGGCATGAAGTATCCGGGCATGTGGCCAACATCTCGGTCATCGATTTCGTGACGTCGGCGTCGTTGCCGCTGCACATATCGGAAAACAAACACAATACGGACTACTTCATCGTCGATCTGCCCGGTGCGCGTAATCCGCTGCTTGCCACGGCAATCGGCCTCTCCGATCACGTGCTGGTCCCGATCCAGGGATGCGCCATGGACGCTCGGGGCGGCGCGCAGGTTCTCGAATTGCTGCAATATCTGGACGAGAAGGCCGGCATCCGTATTGGGCACTCGGTCGTGTTGACCCGTGTCAACTCGATGGTGACCACACGCGCGCTCTCCATCGTCAAGTCGCTGCTGAGCGAGCGCCAAGTGCCGGTGTTGGATACTGCAATCATCGAGCGGTCTGCCTTCCGAGACATCTTTGACTGTGGGGGCACACTGCATTCCCTCGATCCTGCCCGGGTAAGCAACCTCGACAAGGCGCGCGAGAACGCGCGCTGTTTCGCTGAAGAGATCATGGGCAAGGTCCCGGCAAAGCTCCCGGAGCCGGCGCGCAGCACTGGCCCGTTGATCCGCTCAGCCGCCTAGCGGAAACTGTCTGCTAAACAAAAAAAATGCGCCCTTTGCGGCGCATTTTTTTTGGTGGAATGGCAGGATCGATCAGTCGGTGAATTCGACTGTTACGCCCGGCTTGACCATCTTCGCCAGTTCGGTGGCGTCCCAGTTTGTCAGACGGATACAGCCATGGCTCTGGGTCCGACCGATCTTCGATGGTTCGGGCGTTCCGTGGATACCGTAAGTCGGCTTGGAGAGCGCCATCCAGACCGTGCCGACCGGGCCGTTCGGACCCGGCGGAATGTTCAGGATCTTGTCGTTGGCGCCCTGCTGGAAATTGATCTTCGGATTGTAGGTGTAGCCCGGATTGAAAGCTACGCGCTCGACGGTGACCGTACCCGAAGGCGAGGGCGTATCGGTCGAGCCAATCGAGGCCGGGTAGGCAGCAACCAAATTGCCCGCGTTGTCATAGGCAAAGACCTGCTTGCGGCCCTTGTCGGCAATGATTCGCGCGACCGATCCAGCTTTCACTTCGCCAGGATTGACAACCTTGATGACCGTGCCGGGAACCGTGAAGTCGATGCCCGGATTGATTTCCTTCAGGAAGCCTTCGTCCATATGGAAGCGCTCAGCGAGCATTTCCGTCGTCGAGGTGTAGCCGAGCGACGACATCGCGGCCTTGTGTGCGTAGTCCTCGGGGATCTCCGCGACATAGGGGCCAGCGGCATCCGCAGGCGTGATCGTGTAGCTCACCAGCGGCAGACCGCCGGTCATGCGAAGCTGCTCGAGGATGGCGTCCGTATTGTTCGGGTCGAGAGTCTCACCCGTCATCTGCTGGTAGGCATAGATCGCTTTGGTCACGTTCGCGCCCATGTGGCCATCGATCGCACCTGGGGACACGCCGGCGCGGTCGAGGAACACCTGAAGGGCGACGATCTCGGACTTCGACTTGTTCTTGAGCGTGATCACCGGCTCCTGAGGCGGCTTCGGCTGCGCCATCTCCGGCATTTGCTGGTCCGGCTCGATGGAAGCGTAGTTTTCGCCGCCTTGCGGGTAAGGCTGCTCGTCCAGGGGCTGTCGGTCGATCGCAGCGTCACGCGGGATCGAGCCGGTGACGGCGCCGCGTTCGGAATAGCGCGAATCGCCGTAGGGATCGTCGCCGTAGTAGGCGTCGTTATTGTAGGCATCACGCACGGGCGGGCGCGGGTAGTAACCGCGGGCGCGCATTTCGGTCGCAATCACATTGCCATAGGGATCGACCAGTACGCGGTTACCCCTGCGGTCGCGCGCGTAGGCGGCGCCGGATGGTACGTAGTCGAGGATATCGCCGTTCGGCGCCACGAAGACAATGTCGCCCTGGCGTCCGTTGTAAAACTGCTGCGCATCGGCAGAAGGCGCGACAGCGATGGCGAGCACGGCAGCTGCGGCAGACAATCCCGATCTTACAAAGCGATTCACGTCTTCATATCCTTCAGTGACTTGGCCGACACACACCTGCGAATTTTGACGCTAGTGTGGAATTTATGAAATCGTACTGAACAAAAGATAAATATTTGGTGATTTCTCCTTTGCTCATAAACCTTTGGGGTGAACTGCCGGTTCCCTGAAGCGGCATAGCAGCCGCGATTGACGAATGCCGCTGCGAGACATATCGCTGCATCAGTCGCCAGAACCGGGAGGAAGTTGGACAATGATCGAGTTTGCCGCGGCAAGAGGGCCGAAGCTGATGCTGGACGAGACGTCGCAGATGGATATCGGCGGCTGTATCGTCAATGGTGTCGACATCGCTCCCAAGAAGGCGGTCCCCGATGACGGCGACGCGCGCATCTCGCATTCTGTCGAAGGCTTTCTCTTTACCTGCGGACCGGACCATATCCGTCACCGCGAGCCGATTCCGGGTCGCGCAGACGGCAAGGTCTATCCTTTGCATGGATCGGGCCCTGGTCATGCAGCCAGGATCCTCTGGACGAAATTCGAGAATGGGAATGCCGAGTGCCGGGCGGATATCGATATCGTAACGGTCGAAGGCTTGCCGGCTCGAATTGAACGCCATTGGTTCATCAACGGTCAGACAGGCGAGGTCAGTCTTAAAGACAAGGTCGTCAACACCAGCGACAAGGTCGTGCCGACTTTCCTGATGTACCATATGAATATTGGCGGCAAGTGGTTCGATGCCGGCACGCGCCTCGAAGGCAAGATGCTCGAGGGTGGCGGCTTCCCCTGGAATTTTGGTGAAGAGCCGGGTGGCATCTTCTGCGTTAAGGCGCCGGCAACGGACAGCGGTTTTGCCGAGGTGCGTCTTGGCCCGATAGCCGCGATCGGCGGCAAGGTCCTCCGAGTGCGGGTCCTTGCCGAGACGTTGCCGCACCTGCAGGTCTGGCGCAATCAGAAGGCACCTGCCGACGTCCTCGGCATCGAGCCGGTGTCGCATCGCTGGGTATCTCGCTCCGAGCTGGAAGCAGCGGGTGAGTTCATCATGCTGAAGCCCGGCGAGAGCCGAAATTATGCGCTCAGCTTTGCCTTCGTGTGAGTGATCTGCGGTTGACGCTTGGCATGGGGCGGCGTAGTCATTCAGCCCATGATTTCAGGAGGATTAGCGATGGACATTCGCCAAATCGACGACGAATATTCGGTTTCCGGACAGATTTCGGTCGAGGATCTCGATCAGATCAAGGCCATGGGCTTCAAATCGATCGTTTGTAATCGCCCGGACGGCGAAAGCCCGGATCAGACGCCTTATGCCCTGGTCGAAGCGCGCGCAAAGGAACTCGGCCTCGATATCGCACACGTGCCGGTCGGCCCGATGGGCGTCAACGAAGAGGCGATTGCCGGGATGGTCGACGCGCTTGATGAGTTCCCGCGTCCGATGCTCGGCTATTGCCGCTCCGGTGCCCGTTCGACCGCGATCTATCAGAAGACGCAGCACATCCGCGCATAACACAATCACTGACCCGAGTCCGACGCCGCTTCTTTCCAGCGGCGTCTTTCATTTCACCAATAGGAGACAATCATGAGCATTAAGCGCATCGACGTTGGCGCCCGCATGAGCGGCGCGGTCGTCCACGGCAACACGGTCTACCTCGCAGGTCAGGTCGGCGAAGGCGAAAGCGTCACCGAACAGTGCAAGTCGGCACTGGCTGAAGTCGATCGTCTGCTCGCTGCGGCCGGTTCGAACAAGTCGAAGATCCTGCAGACGCTGATCTATCTCTCCGACATGTCCTACTTTGCCGAAATGAACGCTGCCTGGGAAGCCTGGGTCGACCCGGCCAACACGCCGGCTCGCGCTACCAGCGAAGCCAAGCTTGCTGCACCGAAGTACAAGGTCGAGTTCACGGTTACCGCCGCCCTCGACTAAGTCGACGGTGTTGTAATCTCGAAGGCCGGTGGGTTTTACTCACCGGCTTTTTGTTTGGGCAATTTCCGAAAGGGTACGTGTCGGCGTAATTGCTTCCGGATCGAGCCTTACCTCGATGATCGAGGGCTTGCCGCTTGCCCGCGCGCGTTCGAAGGCGGCGGCGAAGCTTTCCGTCGTCTCGACGGTTTCCCCATGGCCGCCATAAGCACGCGCAAGTGAAGCAAAGTCCGGGTTGGTCAGGTCGGTGCCGCTGACGCGGCCGGGATATTCCCGCTCCTGATGCATGCGGATGGTGCCATAGATGCCGTTGTTGATGACGATCGCGATGATCGGCAGGCCATAGCGTACGGCAGTCGCAAACTCCTGGCCGTGCATCAGGAAGCAGCCGTCTCCGGCGAAGCAGATGACCTCGCGTTCGGGAAAGAGCTGCTTGGCCGCGACAGCGGCCGGCAGGCCGTAGCCCATGGAACCTGATGTCGGGGCTGCCTGGGTGTTGAACTGGCGGAAGCGATGGAAACGATGGAGCCAGGTGGAATAGTTTCCCGCGCCGTTGGTGAAGATCGCATCGGGGCGTGTGTTTTCTTCGATCCACTCCATGATCGGTCCCATGTGGACCGGTCCCGGGCCGCTCTGCGGCGGTGTCGACCAGGTGATGTAGGCTTGGTGCATCCGTTCAGTGCGCTCCGCCCATCTGAGTTCGCTTGGCGCCTCGAGATCAGCAAGATCCGCCACGAAGTCACTCGGGCTCGCGCAGATTGCGAGGTCGGGGCGATAGACCCGGCCGAGTTCTGAAGGATCGGGATGAATGTGGACGAGCGATTGCTGTGGGTAGGGGATGTCGATCAGCGTATAGCCGGAGGAGGGCATTTCCGACATCCGGCCGCCGAGCAGGATCAGCAGGTCGCTCTCCTTGATTTCCTTCGCCAGCGCAGGGTTGACGCCGATGCCAACATCCCCGGCATAGTTCGGGTGTAGGTGATCAAACAGCATCTGCCGGCGGAAGGAGCATCCGACGGGGAGCGCGAAGCGTTCCGAGAAGGCTTTCAGGTCGGCGACCGCATCCGCGTCCCAGCGCGTGCCGCCGACGATGACCATCGGTCGCTCCGCCTTCAGCAGGCGAAGATAGAAGTCGTCAATCTGGCGGCGGCCGGGATGGGCTTCGACGCGCGAATAGCGTTTTGCGCGGGGCGCCTCCACCTCGTCTCGCAGCATGTCCTCAGGCAGTGACAACACAACAGGGCCGGGACGACCGGATGTTGCGATCGCAAAGGCGCGGGTGACGAACTCCGGAATGCGAGCCGCGTCGTCGATCTCGCCGACCCATTTGCTGAATTCGGTGAGGGCGCGGCGATACTCAACCTCCTGGAAAGCCTCCCGCTCGCGGGCATCGCGCTGGACCTGCCCGATGAAGAGGATCATCGGGATGGAATCCTGCCTGGCAATGTGCAAACCCGCCGTTGCATTGGTGGAGCCCGGGCCGCGGGTGACCATGCAGATGCCGGGCTCGCCGGTGAGCCTGCCCCAGGCATCCGCCATCATGGCCGCGCCGCCTTCCTGTCGGCAGACCACCACGTCGATGTCGCTGTCATAAAGCGCATCGAGGACGGCAAGGAAACTCTCGCCGGGTACGCAGGAGAGGCGTTTCACCCCATTTGCTTTCAGGGCCTCGACGATCAGTTCCCCGCCGGTCTTCTTCATGATGCTCTTTTCCCCTCCAGTTCGGCGAGTTCCGCCAGAACTTCCTCCTGATGCTCTCCCAGCCTCGGGCTCGGCCGCTCGTAGCGCAAAGGCGTTTGCGACAGCACGACCGGCGTCCTCACACCGGGAATGACGGTACCCTTTGCGTCGGCGAGATCTACCCGCAACCCACGCGCCTGGATTTGCGGATCCTCAAACATTTCTTCGATTGTATTGATCGCACCGGCCGGAACCGCATCCGCCTCACAGGCTTTCAACAGGTCGGCTTTCTGCCATTTCAGCGTTTCGGTGGAAACCAGCTTGCGTACCTCGTCGCGGTTCGCGACTCGCGCCTTGTTCGTGGAATAGCGTGCATCGTCGGCAATGCCCTGGAGGCCGAGGATCGCGCAGAGGCGGCGGAACTGGCCGTCATTGCCCACTGCGAGGATCAGATAGCCATCGGCGGCGGGGACGACTTCATAGGGCGAGATATTCGGATGCGCGTTCCCAAGCCGGGTCGGGGCTCCGCCAGAAACGAGATAGTTCATGTTTTGGTTGGCGAGCACGGCGGATTGTACGTCGAGTAGCGCCATATCAACCAGCTGCCCTTCGCCGGTCTTCTGCGCGTGGATGAGGGCGGCCTCGATGGCTGCGACGGCATAAATACCGGTAAAGACGTCGGCGATCGCGACGCCCGCTTTCATCGGCTGTCCGTCCGGCTCGCCGGTGATCGACATGAAGCCGGACATGCCCTGAACGATATAGTCGTAACCTGCCAGGCTGGCATAGGGACCGTTCTGGCCGAAGCCGGTGATCGAGCAATAGACAAGCTTCGGATTGATCTTTTTCAGGCTCTCATAATCGAGACCGTATTTCACAAGGCCGCCGAGCTTGAAGTTCTCGATGACGACGTCGGCCGTGGCGATAAGGCGGCGGACGAGGGCCTGATCCTCTTCGCGCTTCAGGTCGGCGGTGATCGAACGCTTGCCGCGGTTGGCAGCGTGGTAATAGGCCGCAGAGAGGTTTTCGCCGTCGGCACCTTCGACAAAGGGGGGCCCCCAATGCCGCGTGTCGTCGCCTCCATCGGGGTTTTCGACCTTAATCACGTCGGCACCGAGATCGGCCAGCATCTGGCCCGCCCATGGCCCGGCAAGCACTCGCGCAAGCTCGATGACGCGTATGCCTGATAGCGGCGGTTTTTGGAGCTGATTGTCTGTCATGTTCCTCCCACGATCAGATCAGGGCGCCAGGGCCGATTGAGGTGTATCGGATACGGGCTTCGATGCAAAGCGGCGCTCGCGCCAGATGATGTACAAGCCCGATGCGATAATGATCAGGATACCGACCCACTTGAGCGCATCCGGAAAGTCATCGAATACGAGCCAGGCGAAAAAGGTCGCCGACACGATCTCGAAATACTGCAGTGGTGCCAAAATGGAGGCAGGTGCTGCACGATAGGCATAGACGCCGAAGATGCCGGCAATGGCCGCCGTGACACCGACGCCGACCAGATAGAAGTAGCCCCGGCCATCCGGCATCACCGCGTCGAAGATGTCGGAACCTGTGCCGCTGCCAAAGGCAAGCAGGATCGCGCAGAACAGCAGACCCCAGATGCCCATCTGAAGCTGCATCGCCCACGGATCTTCTCGGTGCGAAAGCACGCGGGTCATCAAGGCGAAGATGGCGATGCAGAAAGCGCTGACGACGGGCAGAAGCGCGACGTAGCCGACCTCTTGAAAGCTCGGCTGGATAATCAGCATCGCGCCGAAGAAGCCGACGCCGCAGGCAATGTAGCGGCGCCAGCCGATCGTCTCCTTGAGGAAGATACTGCTCAGGATCGTCAATATGATCGGCTCGACGAAGAAAATCGCGATGGCGTCAGCAACCGGCATGAACTTCAGCGTCGTAACAAAGGAGACCATGGAAATGGTAATGATGGCGCCTCGGATGGCGTGAAAGATATTGGCTCGCCAGGAGAAGGTCTTCCAGCTTCCTCGCCAGACAACGATCGGTAACATGCAGAGAGCCTGCACCACAAAGCGGGCGGCGGTGATTTCCGCTGCAGGAATCGTAGCGATCGCGAGCTTGGAAAAGATGTCGATGATCGGGGACACCAGCACCGACAGGAACATCAGGAGAATGCCGGTCGAAACCTCCGAAGCGGAGGCGGAACGGGACGAAATGCCATTGCTCATCGCGAAACCCTTCAGTTCAGGATCTTGCGATCGCTTCGTCGCACCAGTCGGCGAATGCGGCGATGGCCGCGTCCGCTCCAATTTCATTCAGCGTTTCGTGGCGCATGTCCTGATATATCTGTGTCCTGATACGGGAGAAGCCGTGAGCTTTCAAATGCTTTGACAGCCAGATCACCGCTTTTCCGTTATCTGTTGCCGGATCCTGTCCGCCACCGACAAGGTGGATCGGCGTGTGCTTCGGCAGCCGGTCCAGTTGCGCCTCTTGTGGTGCGCGAAACGTCATCTCGAAAATATCGAGCCAGAGCGACACGGAAGCATCGAAGCCACACAGAGGGTCAGCAATGTATTTGTCGACCTCAACAGGATCGCGGCTTAGCCAGTCGAACTCGGTTCGACGGTTGGCAATGGACTTCCCCCAGGTGCCGAAGGTGAGCTTCGGTAGGATGCCGCTTGGAACATCGGAGCCCTTAAGGGCTCGTTCTGCCAACAGGACCGCCTGGGCGGCCCGTCCCGATAGGCCCGGGTTGAAATTCGAATTCCAGACGGCAATGGCGTCATATTTCTCCGGATAGGTGATCGCCGCGTTGAGCGCGATGAGCCCGCCCATCGAGTGCCCGAAGAGGATGACGGGGAGGCCGGGATATTGCTTTACGGCAAGCTCGCGGACAGAGCCGACATCGTCGATAACCTGTCGCATGCCGTTGCGGCGGGAAAAACGCCCGATTGGCGCATCCGGGCCAGTCGTTTCGCCGTGCCCACGGTGATCGAAGGCGAACACATGGTAGCCGCGGGCTGCCATCGCTGCCGCAAAACGGGAGTAACGTCTGGAATGCTCGGCCAGCCCATGAGACACAAGGAGAATTCCGCGTGCCTCGGATTGCGCCGGCTCATGATGAAAGGCGAGTGAAGCGTCCGCCGTTTCAAGGCGTTGCGTTTCTGCGAACATCATATCCTCCCGTTGCCGGGAGAAGACCAGATCGGCCGTGAAAAGCAACACGCCCAGATATTTATGCCAAGGGATTTTTCGTACCCTACGGATTGAGGGTTGTGAAAACAAACGTGGCGTGATTTCTTGTTCATGAATTGTTCTTTGTGGGGATGAAGATGAACAATCGATTTCTGCGCATGGCTGTGGTCTTGATTGCAATTGCGGCCGCTGGCGTTGCGGGAGCCCAGGACGGCGGCGGAAGGACGCGCTTCATTCTGGCGGCCAGCTGGCAACCCGCGTTCTGTGAAACCAACCAGCGCAAGCCGGAATGCCGCAGCCAGACCGGGGAGAGGTTTGATGCGACCAATTTTTCGCTGCACGGGCTCTGGCCGATGCGGAAGGATTATTGCGACGTCTCTGGTACCCTGCGCAGCGCCGACAAGGACGGCGAGTGGGGGAAGCTGCCTGAGGTAGAGCTTTCGGCGGATACCAAGGCGGCCCTCGAGAAGGCGATGCCCGGTACGCAATCCGGCCTGGAGCGGCACGAGTGGATCAAGCACGGCACCTGCACGAAGATGAGCGCTGACGACTATTTCGGCGCGTCGGTTCGGTTGATCAACGAGCTGAACGCCTCGGCAGTCCGCGATCTGTTCGCGACCAATATCGGCAAGTCACTGACGGCGGACGCGATCAAGGCGGCTTTCGACAAGAGTTTCGGCCCCGGTGCCGGAGATCGGGTCAAGATGAGCTGCCGACGGGCCAGCGGAGGCCGCGTTATCAGCGAACTTACGATCGGGCTTTCGGAGGACGCGACATCGAACGAAGCAGCAAGCCTTCGCGACCTCATCCAAGCGGCAGGACGGACGTCGTTCGGCTGCAATGAGGGCGTCGTGGACGCTGCAGGGTTCTGAGACTGCCTCTCATTAAAAGCGGGCCTTCGCCTGTTTAGACGCTAGGATCCGCGACGCGTTGATACCCCCAGATCATACGAGGCTGCTGAAGGCGAACTGCCGCGTTCGGTTACGAAGGCTGCAAAAGCCTCTGGTTTTTGGCCGCCGCGCGTTGCTCCTTGGCCCCAATTCGCCTAAATAGCGGCAAAACTCAAATTCCCGCGCGGAGCGAATTATCTATGGCACGTCAGTTCATCTACCATATGGCCGGCCTCAACAAGGCGTACGGCAACAAGAAGGTGTTGGAAAATATCCACCTTTCTTTCTATCCGGATGCCAAGATCGGTATCCTCGGCCCGAACGGTGCTGGTAAGTCGACCGTTCTGCGCATCATGGCAGGCCTCGACAAGGAATATACCGGCGAGGCGTGGCTCGCCGAAGGCGCTACCCTTGGCTACCTCGCGCAGGAGCCGCAGCTCGATGCGTCGAAGACGGTCCTTGAGAACGTCATGGAAGGCGTTGCGCCGAAGAAGGCGATCCTCGATCGCTACAACGAGTTGATGATGAACTATTCCGACGAGACCGCGGAAGAGGGCGCCAAGCTCCAGGACGTCATTGACAGCCAGAATCTCTGGGACCTCGAAAGCCAGGTCGAAATGGCCATGGACGCGCTGCGCTGCCCGCCAGGCGACTCTTCGGTCGAGAAGCTCTCCGGCGGCGAAAAGCGCCGTGTAGCGCTCTGCCGCCTGTTGTTGGCGCAGCCCGACCTGCTGCTGCTCGACGAACCAACCAACCACCTCGACGCCGAGACGATTGCCTGGCTTGAAAAACATTTGCGCCAATACCCCGGCTCGGTCCTGATGATCACCCACGATCGCTACTTCCTCGACAACGTCACGGGCTGGATCCTCGAACTCGACCGTGGTCGCGGTATCCCCTACGAGGGCAACTACTCCGCCTATCTTCAATCGAAGGCCAAGCGCATGCAGCAGGAGGGCCGCGAAGAGGCCTCCCGCCAGAAGGCGATCAGCCGCGAGCAGGAATGGATGGCCGCCAGCCCGAAGGCCCGCCAGGCAAAGTCCAAGGCGCGTATCCGTGCCTATGACGAGTTGGTCGCGGCGGCAGAGGCCCGTCGCCCCGGCGATGCGCAGATCGTCATCCCGGTCGGCGAGCGCCTTGGCCAGGTGGTCATCGAAGCCGAGAACCTCACCAAGGGCTACGGCGATACCGTGCTCATCGAGAACCTCACCTTCAAGCTGCCGCCCGGCGGTATCGTCGGCGTCATCGGTCCGAACGGCGCCGGCAAGACGACGCTGTTCCGTATGATCACGGACCAGGAAAAGCCCGATAGCGGCGAGATCCGTATCGGCGAGACCGTTGATCTCGGCTATGTCGACCAGAGCCGCGACGCACTCGACGGCAACAAGACGGTCTGGGAGGAAATCTCCGGCGGCAACGACATCATCAAGCTCGGCAAGCATGAAGTGAACAGCCGTGCCTATTGCGGCGCCTTCAACTTCAAGGGCGGCGACCAGCAGCAGAAGGTCGGCACGCTTTCCGGCGGTCAGCGCAACCGCGTTCACCTTGCCAAGATGCTGAAGGCCGGCGGCAACGTCATCCTGCTCGACGAACCGACCAACGACCTCGATACGGAAACGTTGGCAGCACTCGAGGATGCGCTCGAAAACTTCGCCGGTTGCGCCGTCATCATCAGCCACGATCGCATGTTCCTCGACCGTCTGGCGACGCACATCCTCGCCTTTGAAGGCGACAGCCATGTCGAGTGGTTCGAAGGCAACTTCGAAGACTACGAAAAGGACAAGATGCGCCGTCTCGGTGTCGATTCGATCAACCCGCATCGGGTGACTTACAAGCGCCTGACGCGCTGATCACCCAAGATCGCGTTGGAGACCTGAGCCCCGGTTCGCCGGGGCTTTTTTGCGCGCATCGATGTCGCGATCCGAGCAGCTAATTTCGTGAACGGATGGAATTGCGGCTTGCCACACTCAATCGTTTCACATAAAGATATCTTTATATGTTGATTGGATCGGGTATGGGTGAGCCTATCAGACTTGGATTGGATGCGTTGGTGGACGTCCTCAGGGCGGCCGGCGAGCCGACGCGTCTTCGCCTGCTGGCGCTCCTTGCAGCAGGGGACCTGACGGTCACCGATCTTACAGAAATCCTTGGCCAATCCCAACCCCGCATCTCTCGCCACCTCAAGCTGCTCGGCGAAGCGGACCTCATCGACCGTTACCAGGAGGGCGCTTGGGCCTATTTCCGGCTTCGGCAGGATGGCAAGGCGGCCGCGTTCGTGCGTAGCCTGCTGGCTCATGCCTCCGAGAACGATGCTGTGATCCTGCGTGACAGCGAACGGTTGGCGGCGGTCAAGCGCCAGCGGGCTGAGCGGGCGCAGGCCTATTTCAGTCGCAACGCCGCCGAGTGGGACGAACTTCGCCGTCTGCATGCCGCTGACGAAGAGGTCGATGCCGCGGTCATTCGGCTGCTCGGCAGCCAGCCGATCGACTCGCTTCTCGACCTCGGCACCGGAACCGGCCGCATCCTTGAACTCCTGTCCGGCCTGTATCGTCGCGCGATCGGCGTGGACGCCAGCCGCGACATGCTGAGCGTGGCGCGTGCAAATCTCGACAAGTCGGGGATTACCAAGGCATCCGTCCGACACGCCGATATCCTGAACCTGCCGTTCGAGGCGCAGGATTTCGACGTGGTGACGATCCACCAGGTACTGCATTTCTTCGACCAGCCCGAGATCGCGATCGGCGAGGCAGCGCGCATGCTGCGGCCAGGCGGGCGGTTGGTCATCATCGATCTTGCCCCGCATGGGCTGGAGTATCTTCGCGACGAGCATGCGCATGTTCGCCTAGGCTTTTCGCATCAGTCGATGTCCGACTGGCTGCGCAAGGCTGGGCTGGATGTCGAGCAGGTCGTCGATCTTCATCCGGGTCATGAAAGCGGGCAGGGGCTCACCGTCACTGTCTGGCTTGCGCGCGACCCCCGGCGCCTTATGGCCTCCGCAGCGAGCGAAGGCGCCGAACCCATACTTGCCGGGAGATAATCATATGGCTTTGAACAGCGACGCGCGCCGCAAAATCGGCATTTCCTTCGAGTTCTTTCCGCCTAAGTCGGAAGAGATGGAAGGTCAGCTGTGGAATACGGTCACCGATCTGCAGGACTGGAATCCCGACTTCGTATCGGTGACCTATGGCGCCGGTGGCACCACCAAGGCGCCTACACTGGCGACTGTCTCACGGTTCCTTTCCGAAACCCCGCTCGCCACGGCGTCGCATCTCACCTGCGTCGGCGCGACGAAGGACGAAACGCATAGCGTCATCGACAGCTTCCGCAAGGTTGGCGTGAAGCATTTCGTGGCGCTGCGTGGCGATGCTCCGGGCGGCGTTGGCGCGCCCTATCAGCCGCATCCCGGCGGCTATGCGAATGCGGCGGCATTGGTTGCCGGTCTGCGTGAGATCGGCGATTTCGAGATTTCGGTGTCGGCCTACCCGGAAAAGCATCCGGAAAGCCGCGATACCGCCGCCGACATCGACATGCTGAAGCAGAAGGCGGATAACGGCGCGACCCGCGCGCTGACGCAGTTCTTCTTCGATAACGACAATTTCGAGCGCTACCTGGAAAAGGTGCGGGCTGCGGGTATTAAAATTCCCGTTGTGCCGGGCATCATGCCGATCCAGAACCTGACGCAGCTGAAGCGCTTCGCCGGTGCCTGCGGCACGGTCATCCCTGCATTTCTCGATGAACGCTTTGCAGGCTACGACGACAAGCCGGAAGAAAGAGCCAAGGTTGCCGCTGAGGTTGCCGCCGAACAGATCGAGGATCTGGCTCGCCGCGGGCTCACCGATTTCCACCTTTACACGATGAACCGGGCGCCGCTCGTTTCGGCCGTGCTGACCAATCTCGGCTTCACACGGGAAGGCGCCAGGAAGGCTGGCGCTGCCGCGTAGGCTGCTCCGTCAGTGACGACAAAAAGAAAAGCGCATCTCCTCGTGGGATGCGCTTTTCTGATTCATTGAACTGTTTCGCTACTCAGGAGTCTCGGTACTGTTCGCTTGCCTCGGCGTTCAGATGAAAAGCATTGTCAATACAAATGCAAACGCCGCGCTGACCAAAAGGACATTCAAGGATTGTGTAAGTCCCATGTCTGTCTCCTCGCGTTAACAGTTGCGATAATATGTCGTGATTGTGTCCCTTGGAAAGCGGATTTTATATTGCGCTGCGGCGAAAATGTCACATTGCGGCCGTGATGCTTTCTTTAATTTGTTGAAATCGCAAGATAAAGCTCCGTGGAAAAATATTCACAGATTTTAACCGGCCGTTAAGGTCGGCGATCCAGCCTTCACACTTGCGGCAAGATGAAGGCTTTGCCTGAAGCGCCTGAAACCATGGAACAATCCCCGAAAATGAAAAGGCCGGGTGCGAAACCCGGCCTTAAAGTGCTCGCTTGAGGAAACGTGATCAGAGCGAGTTGAGGAGCGTCGGCGTTGCCCAGCCATCGGCGGGAATACCGAGACGCTGCTGCTCCTTCTGGATGGCGACGCGCGTGCCTGAACCAAGGATGCCGTCGACCTTGCCGACGTCGTGACCGAGCGTTCCGAGCTTGGTCTGCAGTTCCTTCATCTGGTCGTTGGAAAGTCCCTGTTCGGGCGTGCCCTTGAGATAGGTCTCAGCGCCGGCAAGGCGTGTCGCGAAATAGGCGGCCGAGGTCGTGTAGATGAACGACTTGTTCCATTCGAGATAGATCTGGAAATTCGGATAGGCAATGAAGGTCGGGCCAAGGCGACCCTGCGGCAGTATCAGGTCGCCATGCAGGTTGCCGAAGCTCGTGTTGCCATCGCGCGGCTTGACGCCAAGGGCGAACCACTCACCGGCCGTCAGTGGGCCACCGATACCGGATTTCTCCCAGGGGAGGTTCTCGGGAAGCGTGACTTCCTGGATCCACGGCTGGCCCTTCTGGAAGCCGAGATGCTGGATGAACTTGGCCGCAGTCAGAATGGCGTCGGGGCCGCTCTGCTTGAGGCGGACGTGACCATCGCCGTCGCCGTCCATGCCATAGGCGACTATGTCACGAGGCAGCATCTGGACCTGGCCGATCTCGCCGGCCCAGGCACCGGTGTTGGTTGCCGGGTCGAGGTCGCCATGCTGAACCATTTCGATGAGGGCGATCAGCTGCGGACGGAAAAGCTCCGGACGGCGGCAGTCGTGAGCCAGGGTCACGAGGGCGTTGCGGGTGTTGAAGTCGCCCTGTACGGCGCCGAAGTCGGTTTCCATCGCCCAGAAGGCGGTGATAACCCCTGCGGGTACACCAAATTCCTGCTCAGCACGGGCGAAGACATCTGCGTATTGCTTCATCTTCTGGCGGCCAATGTCGAGCCGGCCCTGGCTGACAGTGCGTTGCGAGAATTCCAGGAAAGTCTGCTTGAACACGCCCTGAGCGCGGTCGCGGCTCAAGACCTTCTGGTCGATCTGTGCGCCTTCCAGAGCCTTGTCAGCAGCTTCGGCCGATGCGCCCGCTGCGATGGCGTCGGCCTTTACGCCGGCCAAGAATTCGCTGAGGTCGCCGTCACATGCTACCGCCGGTGTCTGCGAAGCCGGGGCACTCGGTGCCGGCGTCTGCGCGGCTGCGCCGGTCGCCAGACCGGCAGCGAAAAGGAGTGCAAGTGCCGTGCGGCTTGCGGGCGAGACGTACATAGTTTCGATCCTCGTCATAAAATGGAATTTCCGTCGATTTCCCAAATGATTGTGACGGAAGCAAGAAAGACGAGGCGACGTTACTAAGAATTTGTGTCCTTTGATACAGCCGCTACCCAGTTGTGCCAATTCTGGGTCGATCCGGCAAAGACATTGATGTCCGTTGGACCCTTGATACCGGGGATGACGCCCGTCGACGTGTATTGCCAGAAGGCCCAACGGCGGTCGGCATAGGTGACTTCGGGATGCTTGGCGGTGGAGCGGACCCAGAAGTGGTAATTCTGGAAGTAGCCGACGAGATTGTCGCGGTGGAAGTCTACCGAGGTATAGATGATCGGCCGCTTGCCGTAATGGGCCTCGAGGCGATCCATGAAGCGCTGAAGCTGGGCGCGGACCGTCGCCGGATCGGGGCGATAGCGGCATGTCTTCGATTCCGCATTCCATTCGGCGTCGAGGACCGGCGGCAGGCGCATGGATTCCTTGGGCACGTTACGGATAAACCAGTCAGCCTGCTCATCGGGCGTCGAGCAGAAATAGTAGAAATGATAGGGAGCGTGCGGAATGCCGACGGCGCGGGCGCGCTGCCAGTATTCGTTGAAGCGCGGATCGATGCGGTCCTTGCCTTCGGTCGCCTTGATGAAGGCGAAAGCAACGCCGGAACCCTTGACCGTCTGCCAGTCGATATTGCCCTGCCACTTCGACACGTCGATGCCGTGGATCGGCTGCTGCTCCGGATGCTTTGATCCGAAGTCCTGAGGATCGGTGTCCTTGAAGCGCGTCTTCGGCTTTACGGACGCTGTTTCAAGATAGTCATAGCCCGATGACGTGCATCCGGCGAGCATGATAGCCAACGGCAAAACGCAAAACAGAAGCCGGCGCATAGTTGTTCCGTCGCGAAACGAATGGAATTTTTGCCCCACAGCTCGACCCCGTAGAAAGACGCGTCCAGCAGAGGAATGTCCCCTCTATTTTCCATATCAACGTAAAAAAACGGTTAGTTTCAAGCGAAATGTCAAGCTTTGGTCACAATGACGGCTCGCCAGGCATAGCCGCCGCCGATGGTCTCGAAGGTCAGTCGCGCTTGATTTTCAGAGGCTTGAGACTCGAGAACCTGCCGCAAATCGGCGCGCGGCGACACATGAAATTTCCGGAGCCATGCCTTGAGAAGACGCGCAAACCAGCCCGGCAGGCGCTCCTGCTGGCCGAAATCGACGATGTGCAGCTCGCCACCGGGGGCGAGGGCGGCCATGGCCGAGTCGACGGCGCATTCCCAATCGGGGATCATCGAAAGCGCGTAGGAAATGAGAATGCGGTCGAAGCCGCTGACGCCGAACTCGCGCGGTGTGAAGGCGGTCGCGTCCGCGACGCGAAAATCCGGAAGCGTTGCTTTGGTCTCGAATGTTTTGCGCGCGGAGATCAGCATCTCGTGCGAGATGTCCAGGCCGAACAGTCGAGCCCGCGGGTAATATTTATGGGCGAGCGCCAGGTTGCGGCCGGTTCCGCAACCGACCTCCAGCAGCGTGCCGTCTGCTGGCACATTCAGATTGCGGATCGTCTGGTCGCGGCCGAGCAGGTAATATTTGCGCGTCAGGTCATAGATGTGGCGCTGATAACGGTACATGCCGTCCATCAGGGCGGCGTGGCCGTCGTCCTTGGCGACGGGATTCGTGCCGACCCCGCTCACGCATTCTTCCCGTAGATATGGAAGCCGCCATAGATTGCCGAGCGATCAAGCGCCGTCAGTTCGGCGGAGCGCTTTTCCATGTACGTCCACTGATCGCGGATTGCAGGCGACAGACGGCCTTCGATGATGCTCTTTTCGGCCGCCGTACGGAAGATCGCCCGGGCACCTTCGCGCGCCGTGCGGCTGATCTCTGCCCATAGGTCGTTGAGTTGCTGGTCCGTCATCCAGTCCTGTGCATCCAGGAGGACGTAGCGATCGCGCGATCCGGCCGGCTCGCCGGCGAGCAGTTCCGTGAAGCTTGCATGATGAACGGTGACGCGATCCACATTGCCACGGATCGCCTCGTAGTTCGCGGGCTCGAGATAGGTTGGGAGTGTGCCTTCGCCCTTCGGCGCGTAGCGGCGAGCGAAAGCCTGCCAGGCAAAATAGTTTTCCTGCATGGGGAAGTGACAGGCCAGCTTCTCAAGTCGGTGCCGTAGGACCGGCGCGATTGACTGCTCGGCGGCGAGGCTTGCCAGTTCGTCGTATTGCTGTGGCGGGATACCGAGGCCGAACAACGAGCTCTTGCGGCCGGTGATCCAGCGTACGACCGGCTTGTCGAAGAGTGGTGCGATCTTCTCGTCGAAGAACTGGCGCTGCTCGCGCAGGGAGCGCGTCTTGGTCATTTCCGTCAGGTCGACGCCATGCAGGCGGGCCAGAAGGTGTGCTGCTCCAATGAACCGACCGAGGAGACCTGTTTCGTAGATGTTGCGGTCGAAAACCGTGACCCGCCGACGGCCGAACTTGCGGGCGTTCCAGTAGTTGCGGGTCGCGTCGTCAAGATTTGCAGCGAGGAATTGGTCGAAGGCGTGGCTGTTCGACAACTCGCGCGGTGTGGCGAGGAAGCGAACGAGATCGGCGTGTGCGGGAAGGTGGCTGAACGCGGCAAGCTTCAGGCGATTGAGGGCAATATGATGCGGATTGAGATCGACCACATCAATCGACGCCGGGCTCCTGGAAAGATAGGCAAGCATGTTGCAGCCGCCGGAGCCGATCGTCACGATGCGGTGGTGAGGCTGAAGCTCCATCGCCAGCATGTCGAGGTCGGGATCTTCCCAGATTTGCGGATAGACCAGGCCGGAAAACAGCAACCCAAAGAGCCGTTCCGAAAAGCCTGCCTTGGAGAAGGCATTGTGGCGGAGAAGAGCTGCCTTGAGTTTCCGGTTCTTGCGGAAGCCGGCATCCGGTGCAAATTCCGTCATATGAGTCTTTCACCCTTTTAGCGTTCAGGGCGTTTAGCGCGCCGTCACTACAGTTTGATGACGCAAGCTGTGGGCGCGTGCTTCCGTCGGTGGAAATGGAAAAACATCCGGGCATTGGGGGCTTTCGCGCTGCCGGCTTTCCTGCTTCTCTTGTGGGCAAGGAGGATCGCATATGCGATTTGTGCTGCGTGTCGTGAGGCCACTCGCTCTTTTGCTGGTCGCGATCGTCGCTATGAGCGCGGCTTGGCTTTATGCGCGGCCACCTGAATTGCTGCGAGTCGGTGATGGTTACGCAGCCAAGATCGTTTGCTCGAACGTATTCCTCGCAGGGCGTGACCCCGAACAGGTGCTTTACGAGGACGTTCAGGCGCCGGGAAATCCGTTGCTACGACTGGTACGCGTCACTGTCGACAGGCAGGACAAGCGGGTTACCGCTCGTATCCTCGGGCTCTTCGCGCCGGGCCATGCGATCTATCGCGGCGCACTCGGCTGCAGCAGCGTGCCGGATGGTGACTTCGAGGCCGCGGCGCGCGCCGTGCCCGAGGTTCCGGTGACTCCGGAGCCGCAAAATGAGGCCCCATGGCCGGAGGGAAATGCCGTCGCGAAGGCCAATGACAGCCGTGTCGATGCACTGCTTTCAGATGCCGAGCTGATCGGTCCTGCAATGCGCGCGGTTGTCGTGGTTCGCAACGGCCGCATCATCGCGGAGCGCTATAGTGATGGATTCGGTCCGATGATGCCGCTCACAGGCTGGTCGATGACGAAGACCGTGAATGCAGCCATCGTCGGGCGGCTGATGCTCGACAACAAAATCGCGTTCGATGAGGCTGGCCTTCTGCCGCAGTGGAAGGGGGGCGACCATTCGGCGATCAAGCTGAGTGATCTGCTCGGCATGGAGAGCGGCCTGGTGTTCAACGAGAGCTACGGCACGGTCGCCGATGTCACACGGATGCTCTATCTCGATGCGGATATGACGGCGCTGCCAGCAAGTCTGCCATTGGAGGCAAGCCCGGGCCAGCGTTTCAGCTATTCAAGCGGTTCGTCGGTGCTGATCTCAAAGATATGGATGAACAGGATTGGCAACATGCAGGCGGCGCTTGCCTATCCCAAGACGGCGCTGTTCGACCCGATCGGCATGTCGAGTGCTGTCTTGGAGGTCGACGCACGGGGCACCTTCGCCGGCAGTTCCTATCTTTACGCCACAGCGCGGGATTGGGCGCGTTTCGGCCAGTTCCTTCTTCAGGACGGCGTCTGGAACGGCCAGAGGCTGTTGCCGGAACGGTTCATGGCAGCGATGAGGACGCCGACCGTGGCCTCGGGCGGCAAATATACCCAGGCGCAGGCCTGGCTCGCCGCGCCGGGCGGTGACACCAGCGCCGTTGCCGGTCTTCCCGAAGATACGTTCTGGATGGAGGGGCACGATGGGCAGAGCATTGCGATCGTGCCGTCCGCGAAGCTTGTCGTCGTCAGGCTCGGATTGACGCCAAGCTGGCTTCGCTACAAGCCGCAGATGCTGGTCAAAGAGATCCTAGCCGCGCTGCCCGGCAGTGATCAGTAGTTGCCCTGGGCGACGTCGTCCATGCCCTTGCGCTTGGCTTCGTAGTAATAGCCACGGGCATAGAGGCGGACAGCATCGTCTTCGCTGCTGTCAGAGACGAGCCAAGCGCCGCGAAGATACTTGGCGGCGTATTTGATGTTCGTTTCGGCATCAAAGAGGCCAGCGGGCTCACCTTCGTAGCCCATGGACTTGGCCGTGTTGTACTTGATCTGCATCAGGCCGAAATAGCCGCGCTTGTTATAGGCCTTGGAATTGTAGCGGCTCTCGCGATGCACGACGCGGTGAAGCAGCGAGGCGGGCACCTGGTAGAGCTTCGAATATTTGTCGATGATCTTGGTGATTGCGCTTTTCTCAACCGTCGGCGCGCCATCGTCGTCGCTGTCGCTGAACATCGGCGGTGCGGCCGGTGGATCCGAGGGACCTGAGGTGTCGAAACCGTAATCCATCATCGGGTGCGGCGTCGTATCGATAGCGGAAAGAGCTGCAATCGCGCTGCTTCCAGCCTGAGGTGTTGCGGCAAAGGCGAGTTGAGTCGACGGGGAAGGGGTGCCCGGGCGCGGGATCGGTACAACGGACTGAATCGCTGTCATTTCAGGCGTGAGCGGAATCTGCGCGTAACCCGTTGCCGTCGTCGCCCCGGCCTGACCGCTCAACTGAGAAGGATCGGTTGCCGGCATGGCGGGTGCCGCGAGGGCCGTTGTCGCCTGGTCGGCGGTGGTGATCATCGCCGTCTGGGCCGCTCCGTCGCCGGCCGGCACGGCTGCAAGCGTGGCGTCTTCGCCGGGCTTTGGTGTCGGAACAACGGTCTGGATTGCGGTCAGTTCTTCCACCGACGTGTATTCGACGCTCGTGCATCCGGCAACGACGCCGCAGAGCATCGTCGAAACGATGAGACTGCGTTTCAGGCCGGAAAAACCGATCGCTACCATACTCTCACTTTCGTGAACGCGCCGCCCCGGCAGCGTTAGAAGTTACCAAAAACCTTAAGCCTGGAATCCGCAATTAACGTATTCGTTGCGTTGCTGCAACCCGCTGGAAATATTTACGCGGCTATCCGCCTATAACCGGCTGTTACGGCGCCTGCGGCAATGAGCAGAGTGCCGCCGGTGCGGTTAACCGCACGCTGGATGCTTGCCTTGCGAATAAGCCCGCGAGCCGCGTTTGCTGCCAGTGCATAGGTCGAGGCATTGATGGTTGCGAGGACCAGGAACGTGGCTTCCATGATGAGCATCTGGCCGAAGAACGGCAAAGCGGGATTCAGGAACTGCGGAACGAAGGCGACGAAGAACACGATGCTCTTCGGATTGAGCGCCGTGACGACATAGGCGTGCAGGAAAACCCTGATCGATTTCTTTTCGGGCAGGTTGTCATTGTCCGCCATCGGTTCGGACATCACGGGTGCGCGCCAAAGCTTGATCCCGAGCCAGATCAGGTACGCGCCGCCGATCCATTTCAGCACCGTAAATAGGGTCGCGGAGGCCGCAAGCACGGCCCCCAGTCCGAAAAGGGATGCAGTCATCGCGGTAAAGTCGCCGAGCGCGACGCCGGTTACCGTCGCGAGCGCCGTCTTGCGCCCATGGCCCAGCGCATAGGAAACAACGAGAAGGATCGTCGGCCCCGGTATCGCCAGCATGATTGCAGACGCAGCGGCAAAAGCGAGCCAGGCTTCGAGCGACATGGAATCTCCTCCTATTCCCTAAGGGAAAGCAAAGACACCATATTAACCCTCAGTCAATCATGCCGCGCTGTATTTCTGCCCGATCGTGTCCATGACTTCGCCGAACCACTCGGTGGAGGTGTCGAAGGCCTTGCCACCCTTGATACGCGGGAACTCGATTGTCCGGAGCTTACCATTCTCCGCTTCATCGTGACCTGTGACACCGGAGACCTTGTTCAGGGCGCTTTCGACGGCAAGGTCGGTCATGCTCTGAATCAGACGAAGGTCATCGCCGTTTGCGGGGGCCGAACGTGCGAAGTAACCCGATTTCTGCACGAGCGAGCGCTCGGCATCGATGAGGCCTGCGAACTGTTTCTGGAACCAGCCGCCGACATTGATCGTGTCGATCTTCACGTGGCCGAAGGCGTCGCGCTTGATGGTCTCGCCCGCGGCCTCGCGCTCGGCGACGATGGCGTCAAGGCAGGCGCCTTCCGAAACGAACACGGTCGCATGACCGGTGCGGTCCATGACTTCCTTCAACCGGGCCGCTTCCGCATCGAGATCGAATGCCAGTTCGGGCAGGTAGACGGCGTCGATGCTTTTCATCCTGGCGCTCGTCATCAGCCCATCGACATATTCATAGTTCTTCGTCCGCTGCAGATAGGCCCGAGCAGTTGCCGCCGTCAGCCAGCCGCAGTGGCGCCCCATGACTTCGTGGATGATCAGTGTGCGCGGTGCCGCGGTCTGCTCGTTGCTGACGTTGTCGAAGAAGTGTGCGCCGACTTCGGCGGCTGTCCATGCGCCAAGCGACTGGCGGATCGGGACGACGTCGTTGTCGACCGTCTTCGGCAGTCCGACGACCGTCAGATTGTAGCCGTTGGCCGCCAGATATGCCGCAAGATCGGCAGCGGTAGTGTTCGTGTCGTCGCCGCCGATCGTGTGAAGAATGGTGACGCCATCGTTGGCAAGCCGCTCGGCCGCCACACGCAGCGGGTTTTCGCCTTCCTTGACGAGACCGCGCTTCACGCAATCGGCTGCATTGGTGAGCTTGACGCGGCTGTTGCCGATCGGCGACCCGCCGTAGCGATGCAGAAGCGAAGCCTTCTCCCGCATGTCTGCCGTGATCTTGATGCTGTCGCCGAGGAGTACGCCCTGGTAACCGGAACGATAGGCGACGAGCTCGATGTCGGGCGCAACGTCGCTGTAGCGTTCGATCAATCCGCCGACTGCGGAGGAGAGACAGGGCGCCAGGCCTCCGGCCGTGAGCAATGCGACTTTCTGTTTGGCCATGATCCCTCCATTGTGTCTCGTATCGGTGCAAGCGCGTCTGCTTACCTAACGCATGGATGCGGCAGGGAAAGGGCCATGTAAAGTGTTGTTATTGTGAAAATCGCGCCCCTGACGGCGAAGGTAGATGGAAGCGCGGATATAATCGTTTCAAGCCAAGGATAGCTGTTCAGATGGCTTGTGGAAATTCCCGAGCGCGTGGAGCCGACTGTACAACTGCATGCTTCTCTGATGCGTTAACAGCCTATCCCTTGGTGTCATATGACGCCGTGCGAATACGGCGTATGCTTGGATGCCGGAGCGACAATTACCGAATTGTGAAAGCAGTATTCGCTCCTATGACCAATCGTCGCCTTGCAAACGCAGGCTTTATTTGGTCAAGGTGTCTAATCTTATTTGCACTGCGAGAGACTCTTATGTCCTTCTGGGAAAAACTGCTGAATGCCATTGGCAACACCGCGGGCAACGTCCTTTCGGCGGTGGTCGAGGCTATCCGGACAGTTTTCGAAGGCGATCCGGAGACCCGCCGCAAGGTGGCTTTCTCAGTCGCGATCATTGCTCTGTCGGCAAAAATGGCCAAAGCGGACGGGATCGTCAGTGAGAAGGAGGTTGACGCCTTCCGCGAGATCTTCGAATTCCCGCCCGAGCAGGCGAAGAACGTTGCGCGTCTTTATAATCTGGCGCGCCAGGACGTGGCCGGCTATGAGGCCTATGCGGAGCGCTTGTCGTCCCTGTGCGTGACATGCGCCGCCAATTGCCCGGTACTGGAAGAGGTACTGGACGGTCTCTTTCATATCGCCAAGGCTGACGGGCTCATTCATGAGAAGGAATTGGCGTTCCTGCGGCACGTCGGCCAGATCTTCCATATGAATGACGAGCATTTCGAAAGGATCGCCGCGCGCCATGTCTCCGTGGGACGTGATCCCTATAAGGTGCTCGGTGTTTCTCCCTCCGATGATTTCACCACGATCCGTCGCCGTTACCATGGTCTTGTCAGTGAGCATCATCCGGATCGGCTGATTTCCCGTGGTGTGCCGGCCGAGTTCCATGCCATTGCCAATGAGCGCATGGCGGCGCTGAATGCCGCCTACGAGGCGATCGAGAAGGAACGCCGCGCAGCATGACCTCGTTCGAGGCCGACTACCGGAAGGCAATTGTTCGCCCTTCGCCCAATCACGGCGAGCGTGCGGGTGGGCGCAAGCCAGACATGATCCTTCTTCACTATACAGGCATGCCAACGCCCGACGGAGCGCTGGAGTGGCTCTGTTGCGACGAAAGCCAGGTCTCCAGCCACTACTTTGTCCAGGAAGACGGCGAGGTTCTGCAGCTCGTGCCCGAGGAGCGCCGTGCCTGGCATGCTGGCAAAAGTTACTGGCAGGGCGAGACCGATATCAATTCGTTGTCAATAGGGATCGAGATCGCCAATGCCGGTCATCCCGGCGGCCTTCCAGAGTATCCCCAAGAACAAATCCACGCCGTGATCGAATTGTGTCGTGATTGCGGCCAACGTTGGTCAATTGCCCCTGAAAGGGTGCTTGGACATTCCGACGTTGCACCGATTCGGAAGGTCGATCCGGGGGAAAAATTTCCCTGGGCGGAGCTCTCCAGGGCCGGTATCGGCCACTGGGTCGAGCCCGCACCGATCTCCGGTGGAAGATTTTTCCAACGCGGCGACCGCGGCCAGCCGGTCGAAGCCCTGCAGTCGATGCTGTCGCTCTACGGCTATGCGACTGAGATCACTGGCGAATTCTCGGCCAAGATGGCAGGCGAGGTCGAGGCCTTCCAGCGTCATTTTCGGCCCGCCCGAATCGACGGAATTGCGGACTTTTCGACGATAGACACCCTGCACCGTCTGCTGGCGTCGCTTCCACGCTACTCCGCATAAGTAGTACTTTTGAGTCGCGCCAATTTACCGGGATTCTGAGAGTTCGTCGGCTCGCCACATCATTTCCCTATTATCTCCTCATTGCGATGGTCTAACGCCAACGTCGAACGGCGCCGCTTGTTTTGTTTGGGGTTCTTGGCGGTCGTCAATTGAAACAAAAAGAATTGCTGCAGTATCTCTAATAAATATCTGCCGCATAAAACTGGATCGTTATTTGAAACGCGGTCCAGAAATTCTTTGGGTCGGAGTAATTAGACTGAATGAATAGGATTATTTCTGCTGCGGTGTGCGCAAGCGCACTGTTGATGGGTATGAATTGCGCTTTCGCGGGTGAATGGGGCGCAAGGGCACAGACGGTTCCTTTGAAGACTGTTGATCGGACTAGCGGCTATGCAATGCCGGACTTCACGGCCAACAAATATTCGGCTCTCATTATCAAGTACGCAAAGCAATATAACGTTCCTGCCGAGCTCGCTCAGGCCGTCGTTCGCGTCGAGAGCAATTTCAATCCGAACGCACGCGGTAGTGCCGGTGAAATCGGTCTCATGCAGATCAAGCCGGCGACAGCAAGGATGATGGGTTACTCGGGGACGAGCAAGGGGTTGTTCGATCCCGAGACGAACATCAGGTTCGGCATGAAATACCTGGCCGCTGCACATGAACTCGGCGGTGGTGAGACCTGCGACACGATCCTGAAGTACAATGCCGGCCATGGCGCAACCCGCATGAACCCGGTCTCCAAGGCCTATTGCGGTAAGGTCCTGGCGATGCTCGACTGATCACCTGAAACTGCCTGTCTGATAATTACTTCGACCGGGCACTTAAGAATATGATTCAACATGGTGCCTGTGTTATCTGGCCTCCGAAATGAGGTGATACATGGCAGTTGATTTCAAGGTGATCATCGTCGGGCGCGGAATGATGGGCGCGGCTGCGGCCCGCCATCTCTCCGGGATGATCGAGGGTGTTGCGCTCATCGGCCCCAGTGAGCCAGTCGAGCGCAAGAGCCATCATGGCGTCTTTGCCAGCCACTACGATGAGGCCCGCATCACGCGGTCCTTCGACGACAATGCGGTTTGGGCGACGCTGGCGGCACGCTCGCTCGACCGCTACCACGAAATTGAAGCGAAGAGCGGCATTTCCTTTTTCACGGAAGCGGGTTGTCTTTTTGCCGGACCACCCGCCCAACCGGGGGAGCGATATCTCGGACGGGCGTTGCAGGTCAGCGAAACACTCGGTCTCGACGTCGAAACGCTGACGTCGGCGGCATTGCGGGATCGCTTTCCTCAGTTCGATCTCAACCCTTCGTTCAATGGTTATTTCGAAGCGAAACGCGCGGGCCATATCAACCCGCGGGCTTTGGTTCGAGCTCAAGCCAAGCTTGCCGAGCAGGCGGGCGTGACGGTTATCGATGCGACTGTTGCTTCTGTTCGCGATGAGGGTACGTTCGTGGCCGTTCAGGCCGGCGGCAAGCGCTACACCGCCGAGCGCGTCCTGGTCGCAGCCGGCGGCTTCAGCAATTTCAACGGTCTTCTCCCTGCTGCCATCGATGTCAGGATCGCGGCGCGCACCGTGGCCTTCTTCGAACTTGGCGCGCGGGAGATGGCAGTTTTTTCCGAAATGCCTTCAGCCATTATCTTCGGCGACCGCGACGAGGACCATGTCTATATCCTTCCGCCGGTGCGCTATCCCGACGGCAAGTTCTATCTCAAACTCGGCGGCGAGTTGGAAACGCGCTCATTCGAGACGCTTGAGGATGTCGGAACATGGTTTCGCTCCGACGGCGATCTGGCGGAGCGCGACCTGCTGGTGTCAACGGCCCTGCAGCACATGCCCGCATTGGTGGGTTGCACAACAACCTCGGCGCCGTGTGTGGCAACTTTCACGACAACGGCCTATCCGTACGTGGGCTATACGGATTCTCCACGAATCGCGGTTCTGGCCGGTGGCAATTTCGTTGCCGCGAAATCATCGGATGAGCTCGGCCGACTGGGCGCGGTCGTCATGACGCAAGGCTGGCTCGGCGCCGAGGACTTCGGCAGG
>Ga0102591_1000865_pt1 | contig 36058 bp, 30 predicted proteins | sample AraplaCol_mCL_r2_2_FD_76860 | JGI IMG/M metagenome (GOLD analysis project Ga0102591, IMG submission 76860) | Arabidopsis root microbial communities from North Carolina, USA - plate scrape MF_Col_mCL_r2 (SPADES assembly) (version 2) | ecosystem: Host-associated > Plants > Roots > Endosphere...
GCCTGGCGACCAAGCAGCCACGCGAGCGCCACCTGGGCCGCCGAGACGTTGCGGCTTTCGGCGACTGATACCAGCGTTTCCACGATATTCCACAGGCGGTCCTCGTCGCGGATCGGCGGCTCGGTCCAGCCGGCGAACTGGCGGGTGCCTTCGGGGGCGGCCTGGTTGCGGCGGTGCTTGCCCGACAGAAGGCCGCCGGCGAGCGGGCTCCAGACCAGCACGCCCAGCCCCTGGTCGAGGCTGATCGGCAACAGCTCGAATTCGGCGTCGCGGGCTTCCAGCGTGTAGTGGATCTGCTGGCTGACGAAGCGCTCGCGGTGCTCGCGTTCGCTGATGCCCAGCGCCTTCATGATGTGCCAGCCGGAGAAGTTGGAGCATCCGACGTAGCGGACCTTGCCCTGCTTCACCAGCGTATCCAGCGCTTCCAGCGTCTCCTCGAGCGGCGTCTGGCCGTCCCATTCATGCACCTGGTAGAGATCGATGACATCGGTCTTCATGCGCTTCAGGCTGGCTTCGCAGGCGCTGATCAGGTGGTAGCGCGAATTGCCGGCGTCGTTCGGCCCTTCGCCCATCGGGAAGCGGGCCTTGGTGGCGATCAGCGTGCCGTTCTTCCTGACGCCGCCGAGGATTTCGCCGATGATTTCCTCGGATGCACCCGCCGAATAGACGTCGGCCGTATCGATCAAATTGACGCCAGCGTCGATGCACATGTCGACCAGACGGCGGGCTTCCGAGACGCCGAGGTCGCCCACGGTCTTTGCCCAGCCCTTGCCGCCGAAGGTCATGGTGCCCATGGTGAGCGTGGAAACCCTGAGGCCCGAACGGCCCAATTGACGATATTCCATAAGACTTCCTCCTGTCCCGAAATCGAAAATCAAAACGCGGGCTAGAAGATAGGGGTGAGGTGATGGGGTCAAGGGGCGGGCGGCCCGTGATTGGCAAATGCCAACTGTCACAATCGTGTTAATCCAGATGTCTAATGAACGGGCCTTCCATCACCGAGGGCATTATCCATGAAGACCATCGTTTCCGCCGCAGCCCTTCTCGCTGCAAGCCTGTTTGCCATTCCCGCATCCGCCGAAAACCTGGTGCTCTACACCAGCCAGCCGAACGAGGATGCGCAGGCAACCGTCGATGGCTTCATGGCCGCCAATCCCGATATCAAGGTCGACTGGGTGCGCGACGGCACGCCGAAGATCATGGCGAAGCTGCAGGCTGAAATTCAGGCCGGCAACCCGGTCGCGGACGTCCTGCTGATCGCCGACGTCGTGACGCTGGAGCGCCTGAAGGAAGACGGCAAGCTGCTTGCCTACAAGTCGCCCGAAGCCGCCAATTACGATGCCGCGCTCTATGATGCCGACGGCTATTACTATTCCACCAAGCTGATCACGACGGGCATCATGTACAACACGTCGGCTGCCATGAAGCCGACGAGCTGGAAAGACCTTGCCAAGCCCGAAGCCAAGGGCCTCGTGACCATGCCGAGCCCGCTTGCCTCGGGTGCCGCTCTCATTCACGCCCAGACGCTCGCTGCCGTTCCGGGCCTCGGCTGGGACTTCTACAAGTCGCTTGCCGACAACGCTGCTGTCGCGTCCGGCGGCAATGGCGTGGTGCTGAAGTCCGTTGCTTCGGGCGAAAAGGCTTACGGCATGGTCGTTGATTACCTGCCGATCCGCGAAAAGGCCAAGGGTGCTCCGGTCGAGTTCGTCTTCCCGAGCGAAGGCGTTTCGGCCGTGACCGAGCCGGTCGGCATTCTCGCCAGCGCCAAGAATGCCGATGCCGCCAAGAAGTTCGTCGATTACGTTCTCTCGGAAAAGGGCCAGGAAGGTTTCCTCAAGCTTGGCTATATCCCGGCTCGCAACGGCATGAAGCTGCCTGACGGCTTCCCGGCGCGCGATACGATCAAGGTTCTGCCCATCAATGCCGCCGAGGCTCTCAAGAATACCGACAAGGATCTGAAGACCTTTACGGATCTGTACGGTTCGAAATAATAGACCCATGCAGGGCTATATACGTGCAGGAAGCAGCCAGCCCGTCTGGCTGTTTCCTTTTATTGTTTCGGTGGTTCTCTTCCTCAGCGTGCTGCCTCTGGCGCGGCTCGCGATCGTCGGCATTTCCGCCTTTGCCAATGGCGGCGTCATGGTGGTCCTTTCGGACCCGATGGTCTGGTCGGCCGTCTATTACACCATCGTCACGGCGGTCCTCGGCACGGTCATCTCGCTCGTCATCGGCTGCGCCTTCGCCTATCTCTTGACGCTCACCGATATCCCGGCCAAGGGGCCGCTCAGCTTCTTCTTCGTGCTGCCGATGATGATCCCGCCGCAGGTGACGGCGCTCGCCTGGGTGCAGATGTCGGGGCCGTCGAGCCCGCTTCTGAAGGCGCTGCATATCGCGCCGCCGCTGGGGTCGCCGCAGCCGCTCTATTCTATCGGCGGCATTGCGCTGCTCTACGGCGTGCAGCATGCGCCGCTCGTCTATCTGGCGCTGAGGGCAGGGCTGATGACCCTGCCGCGCGACGGGGTGGAGGCGGCGCGGCTGTCAGGTGCGTCGAGCCTCAGGGTCTTCCGCGATATCATCCTGCCGCTGTCGCTGCCGGGCGTGATTGCCGGGGCAGCGATCTCCTTCGTCTCCTGCACCGGCAATTTCGGCATCCCGGCCATTCTCGGCATTCCCGCCTCGATCTTCACGCTGCCGACGCTGATCTTCTCAAAATTCACCGCCTTTACCGGCCGCACCTTCGGCGATGTGGCGCTGCTGTCGGCCATTATCGCGCTGATCTCGGTTGCGGGCCTGGCGATCCAGGACCGGGCGCTGCGCGGGCGCGATTATCGTGTCATCGGGCTTTCGGGTGCGACGGCCGCCTTCGAGCTTGGCGGGTGGAAGCTCCTCTTCACCCCGTTGCTCTGGATCGTGCTGTTCTTCATGCTGGCCGCGCCCTTCTTCGCGCTGGTCGCGGGGGCTTTGGTGCCTGCCTATGGCGTGCCGCTCACCTTCAAGACGATGACCTTCCATGCGTTCGAAGAGATTCTCTTCCGGCAGGCGGTAACGCGTACCGCCTTCGTCAACTCGCTCTCGCTCGCAAGCGGGGCGGCGGTCGGGCTGCTCTTCGTCACGGTGCTGGCGGCCTATGCACTGACGCGGCGCAGGGATGGTCTGTCGCGCATCGTCTCCAGCCTCGTGGAAATACCCTATTCGCTGCCGGGCATCGTCATGGCCGTGTGTTTCATCCTCGTCTTTGCCGCGCCTGTTCCGGTGCTGAACGTGACACTTTACGGCACGGTCTGGATCATTCTCATCGCCTATTTCTCTTCCTTCTTTGCCGTCAGCCTGAAGCCTGTCGTCAGTGCCTTTCATCAGCTCGATCCGGCGCTCGAAGAGGCGGCACGGCTTTCCGGTGCCGGCTTCTTCCGACGGCTGAAGGATATTATCGTGCCGCTGATCGCGCCGGCGGCCGGCGCATCCGTCATCCTCGTTTTCCTGATTGCCTGCAACGAGCTGACGATCTCGGCGCTGCTATGGTCGGCGGGCACGCAGACACTGGGTGTCGCCATCTACAATCTCGATGACAGCGGCAGTTCCGATCTTGCATCGGCTCTCTCCGTGCTCGTCGTCTTCATGGTCGTCGCCATGATGCTGCTTCTGGAGCTTCTGGCGAAACATCTGCCCAAGGGAGTGGTGCCGTGGCGAAGCTGATCCTCAATCAGGTGGCCAAGGATTTCGGCACGGGCAGAGCGGCTGTCAGCGGCTTTTCGCTCGATGTGCGCGAGGGCGGCTTTCTCGCGCTGCTCGGCCCCTCCGGCTGCGGCAAGACCACGGTGCTGCGCATGATCGCCGGTTTCGAGACGCCGAGCGACGGATCGATCCATCTCGGCGAACGGCTGCTGGCCGATGCCTCGCAATCGCTGCCGCCGGAAAAGCGCAACATGGCGATGGTGTTCCAGTCCTACGCGCTCTGGCCGCATATGAGTGTGGCCGACAATGTCGGCTATCCGCTGAAGGTGCGCGGCATCTCCGGCGAGGCCTACAAGGCCCGGGTGCGGGATGCGCTGTCGACCGTGCGTCTTGTCGATTATGCCGAGCGGCGTCCGGCCGATCTGTCGGGTGGCCAGCGGCAGCGCGTGGCGCTTGCCCGCTGCCTGGTGACTTCGCCTGATGTCGTGCTGCTTGACGAACCGCTCGCCAATCTCGACCGGCATCTGAAGCAGGAGATGGAAGAGACGTTCCGTGAGTTCCACCAGCGCTCGGGCGCCACGATGATCTATGTGACGCATGACCAGAGCGAGGCGATGGCACTGGCCACCGACATCGCCGTCATGTCCGAAGGACGGCTGCTGCAGGTGGCACCGCCGGCGGAGATCTATGCGCGGCCGGAAGGACGCATGGTCGGCGGGCTGATCGGCCGGGGCGCGATTATCACGCTGCCGGTCATGGGCGGCGAACGTCAGCTCGAGTGGGACGAGCTCGAGGGGGCGCTGCATGCGGCCAATATCGATGGCGCGGATATTCTGGTGCGGCCGGAAGATGTCGTCATCGGCGGCGAGGGGGCTCCGGCAACCATCGAATCCGTGCTTTTCGAAGGCGAGCGTTATGCCGTGAAGCTCACGCTCGGCAACGGCCAGGCGCTGCGCGCCTACAGCCGCGTGGCGGTCGTGCCTGACGAAGCTGTGCACGTCGTCATCCGCGCCGGCTGGCGGCTCTGAAGACGAATGGCTTTGCGAAGCGCGCTTTCGGGTCTAGGTGTCTTCATGCAATTCCGGGCGTAAAACCGCTGCACATTTTTTCTGGAATTGCTTTAGTTGTATCCGTGATTCCAACCGGGAATGCCCGATGTCGCTTCGCCTTGCCACTTTCAATGTCGAAAACCTGATGACGCGCTTCGATTTCACAGGTTATCGCAACCAGCTCCGGCAGGACCGCGTCATCAAACTTTTCGAGGTCAACAACGAAGGCGTCTACCAGCAGCTGGAGCAGGCGCGGGTGATCGCATCCACCGACGACACCAGGCAGATGACGGCGCTCGCCATTGCCGATGCGGATGCCGATATTCTCTGCCTGCAGGAAATCGACAACATGGCGGCACTTCAGGCCTTCGAATATGGCTATCTCTACCGCATGGTCGGCAATGGCTACCGGCAGAAATACCTGGTCGAGGGCAATGACAGCCGCGGCATCGATGTAGCAGTGCTGATGCGCGAGGAAACGCGCGACGGGCAGAAGATCGAGCTCAGGGACATCAAGAGCCACGCGATGGCTACCTATCGTGATTTCGATCTCTTCGACGAGGAGATCGGCAAGACCAACCGGCTCGACGACAAGATCTTCAAGCGCGACTGCCTGGAACTGGATTTGAGGATCGGCGGTGTGCCGATGACGCTCTATGTCGTGCATTTCAAGTCGATGGGCAATCCGCGCGACGGGCTGGACGGGCGGCAATCGACCCTGCCGATCCGCCGGGCGGAGGCGCGCGCCGTTCGCCGTATCATCGAGGACAGATTCGGCGCAGGCCATACGGCGAAAAAGAACTTCGTCATCTGCGGCGACATGAACGACTATCAGGAGCGGGTCGATGTCATCGGCCGGCGCGGGACAGGGTACCGGTTCGAGCATCGGGACGAGGCCGAGAGCGCGCTCGATGTCTTCAGCCAGGATGGATTTGCCGAAAATGTCGTGCGCCGCCGCGAGCCGCTCGACCGCTGGACACTCTATCATTCGCGCGGGCCGGAGGAGCAGTGGCTCTGCCAGCTCGATTATCTCTGGCTGTCGCCGGCACTTGCTGCCGCCAATGCGAAGCGCATCCCCGAAATCATTCGCCACGGACAGCCCTACCGCACCATCTTCCCGCCGGGGCAGGAGGTGGAGCGCTACCCGCGCGCCGGGTGGGACAGGCCGAAGGCGTCCGACCATTGCCCCGTCGTCATGACACTGGACCTCATATGACACCAAATTTTTCAGAAGACCTTTCAGCCTTTCCGCCGGAACAGACGGTTTTTCCGATCGCCGGCACCAATCTGCGTGTGCTCGACGGCGATCATCCGCTGCTTATTGCCAACAGGTCGGCGATCCGCGAGAACTGGGAGCGGGAAATTGCCGCCAATCCGGCGCTCTTCGATGGCCGCATGGTGTTGCAGCACCGGCTGAAGCTCTCCGAAGAAGGAATTTCGAGCGAGGCTCATACCGTTCCTTTCTCGACCTTCATGTGGTGGCGCAGGCAGCCGGATCGGAAGGGGGCCATCCATCTCTTCGCCTATCCCGTGCTGGAATCATCCGACGGCGCGCTGGTCGCGATTCGCATGGGGGCGCATACGGCCAATCCCGGCCAGGTCTATTTTGCAGCCGGTTCGCTGGAGCCCGAAGATATCGTCGACGGACGCTGTGATATCGACAGCAACATGGCCCGCGAGGTGATGGAGGAGACGGGTCTCGATCTCTCGGATGCCGTTGCGGACGAGGGGCTCTATGCCGGTCACGTCAGACGCTCGGTCTCGATTTTCAAGCTGTTTCGCTTCGACATGACGGCCGACGAGATGGTCGATTTCATTGGCAGGCATATGCTGGTCGCCGACGACAAGGAAATATCCGGCGCTGTCGCAATTCGTTCCGCCGATCCGGCAGCGCAGCCTTACAACGTCGCCATGCTTCCAATCATCGACTGGTATTTCAACAGGTAATCTTGCACTCAGGCGTGCGGTCGGGCAGGTTGGCGCTTCGATGACCATCCAGGGAGGCCGATGTGGCGTTAAGCTACAGCGTCTATGACGTGTTCACCGACACCAAGCTTGCCGGCAATCCGCTGGCCGTGATCTTCGATGGAGGAGGACTCGGGGACGAGGCGATGCAGGCTATCGCCCGCGAAACCAATCTTTCCGAGACGGTGTTCGTGCAGCCTGCGGACAATCCCGCCTATACGGCGCGCATCCGCATCTTCACGCCCGGCCGCGAACTGCCCTTTGCCGGCCATCCCACCGTTGGCACGGCGATCGCGCTGGCGGAGCGGGCACACGAGGCCGCTACCCTCGACCTCGTTTCGGTGCTCGAAGAAAATGTCGGCCCGGTGCGCTGTGCCGTCAGGCTCAGGGACGGCGAGGCGAGCTTTGCCGAATTCGACCTGCCGCGCAAATCCCAGCAGATACCACTGCCGCTCGACAGGCTCGGCATTGCCGATGCGCTGTCCTTGAAGACCACCGAGATCGGCTTCGAGAATCACGTGCCGTCGATCTGGAGCGCCGGCGTTCCCTTCCTGATGGTGCCGGTTCACGACGTCGGCGCGGCAGAGCGGCTGGAGTTCGATCCGCAGCTTTGGGAAAAGACCGTGCCCTTCGTCGACGGCGCTCTCGCCTCGGCCTATATTTATTGCCGCGGCGGCGTGAACCATGTCGCCAAGTTCCATGCCCGCATGTTTGCAAGCGGCATGGGCATTTCAGAGGACCCGGCCACCGGTTCGGCAGCCGCCGCTCTCTCCGGCGCGATCAACCATTTCGACCGGCTGACGGACGGGCATCATCCGATCCTCATCGAGCAGGGCGTGGAGATGGGCCGCCCCTCCTTCATCCACCTGCATATGGATATCGAAGGCGGGACGATTTCGAACGCCCGGATCGGCGGTCAGGCGGTGCGGATTGCAACCGGCACTCTCGACCTTTGATTTCATTGGATTTCCGGCCCCTGACAAAAAAACTTTGCAATTAACCAAAGAATTTTCGACAGGGCGCTAGACAAGCCGGACGATCCTATTTATATGCCCCGTCACACCGCGCAGCCAAGCACGGTACGGGTGATTAGCTCAGTTGGTAGAGCAGCTGACTCTTAATCAGCGGGTCGTAGGTTCGAGCCCTACATCACCCACCAAATTCTCCTTAAAAGAGAACAGAATCCAGAAACAAGGCCTTTGATATCAAAGGCTTGCTGGCTTTTTCTGTTTTTCTGAATCCACCGCCTCTGTTGGCGAGAATCAGCGGTTTCCGCTTTCCAAACATTCTGCCCTTGCCCGAAGACGCCCCCGGTATTTAACTCGCTGGAGCGAAGTCCTTGCTGCGGCAATTACCGTCGCAAGCCTATCCCTGGAGGAATGGCAATGAGCGATGACATACAGAACAATGTCGGCGCATATCGGCTGGATGAGAAGGTGCTCAATGTGCTCGGTGCCTATCACCAGCGGATCGACGAGGAGCGCGGCGCACCGCGCCAGGAGGCGCCGGGCGGACGCGACGGCGGGCAGGATCAGCGGATGCGGGCTGTCGGTCCGGAGACAGGGCGATTCCTCAATATTCTCGTCCGAAGCCTGACGGCGCCGACCATTCTCGAGCTTGGCACTTCCTTCGGCTATTCCGGCATCTGGCTCGCGGAAGCTGCGCGGGCGACCGGCGGGCGGCTGATCACCATGGAAGTGCATGGCTATAAATCCGCCCATGCGCAGACGATGGCAGAGAAGGCCGGGCTTGCCGAACATATCGATTTCCGGGTGGGCGATGCGGTCGCGATGATCCGCGAATTGCGGGGCAAGGTGGATTTCGTGCTCGTCGACCTCTGGAAGGATCTCTACCTGCCGTGCCTAGAGGCCTTCTATCCGAAGCTCAATACGGGCGCGATCATCGTTGCCGACAACATGATTTATCCGGTGACTGAAGATGTGAAGATCTATGCCCGGGCCATCAGGACCAAGCCGGGGATCACCAGCGTGCTGCTGCCGGTCGGATCGGGGCTGGAGGTCAGCCGCTACGAGCCCTGAGTCTCAGGCGGATTTTCACCAGAGGCCGGGAAACAGCCGGTACTTCACCTTGCGGCAATAATCTTCATAACCGGACAGATCCCGGCGCAGATGCTTTTCTTCGTCCAGGAGCCGCAGGATCAGGCCGATAAAGGTCAATGGCACGATAACGAGCCCCCACAGGGAGGAGAGGGCCAACGGAATGCCGGATGCGAGCGGCAGGACGGCGGCATACATCGGGTGGCGCACGAAGGCGTAAGGGCCTGTGGAGATGACCTTCTGGTCCTCCGATACCTGGATCGTGGCCGAGGCAAAGGTGTTTTCCCTGAGGACGAATACGACGAACAGGAAGCCTGCCGAGATCAGCAGATTGCCGAGGATGACTGCCCAAGCCGGAACGCTCGACCAGCCGAAGCGGTAGTCGAGCGCCGAAACCAGGATGAGGGCGATCATCACGACGCTGGTGAAGAGCTGGATGCGCTTCTGCACCGGTTCCGTCTCGGCGGCAGGGCCGGCGCGCATGCGCTTTTCCAGGAGTGCCGGGTCCCGATAATAGAAATAGGCCGATGAGCCGGCCGACCAGGCGGCGAAATTGAAGAAGAACAGCCAGCCCTGCCAATAGGCGAGCGTGCCTGCCGCCAGGAAGACCATGACGGCGAGGGCGACGAGAAACTTGGCATTGGCTTCGGCGGCCCTGCGGCCGAGATTGGGTGCTGCATCCTGCATGACGCCTCCTTGCGCTTACGCCGCGCAATTCACTTTGTGGCTCTGCCTTTAGAATCTGCAAAGCAGACGCATGATATCAAGCCATTGCCGGAGGCGCAGGTTGCGACCATCAGGCCGGGGCGCGCTGCCTCTGTGCCTTCAGGTGATTGGTCATGCTGCCCTGCGGGGAGCAAGGAGGTTCGGTGGATATGGGCAAATCCGTTGATGGTGCCGAGACGAAGACGAAGCTTTCCATCGTGGCACCCTGCTACAACGAAGCCGAGGGACTGAAAGAGTTCTGCCGGCGGGCGAGGGCGGCTGCGCAGGCTGTTGCCGGCCAATCCTTCGAGATCATCCTCGTCGACGACGGCTCCAGCGACGATACCTGGGGCGTGATATCGCAGCTTGCGGCAGGCATTCCGCAGGTGCTCGGCGTCAAGCTCCTGCGCAATCACGGCCATCAGCTCGCGGCGACCTCGGGCCTTGCGGTGGCGCGCGGCGAGCGCGTGCTGCTTATCGATGCCGATCTGCAGGATCCGCCGGAACTGCTTTCCCAGATGATGGCGATCATGGATCAGGGCGCCGACGTCGTTTACGGGCAGCGTAGCGAGCGCAAGGGCGAGACGAAGTTCAAGCTCATCACCGCCTCCGTCTTCTACCGGCTGCTGACGCGGCTTACCTCCATCTCGATCCCGCAGGACACCGGCGATTTCCGGCTGATGAAGGCGCGCATCGTGCATATCCTCCTCAACATGCCGGAGCGGCACCGCTTCATCCGGGGAATGGTGAGCTGGATCGGCGGCAGGCAGGTGGCGCTGCGGTATACGCGCGATGCCCGCTATGCCGGCTCGACGAAATATCCGCTGAAGAAGATGATCCGCTTCGCGATCGATGCGATCACCAGCTTCTCGATCATTCCGCTGCGCATCAGCGCGTGGATGGGGCTAATATCGGCGGTGTTTGCGGTCGGGCTTCTGGTCTATACGCTCGTGCAATGGTTCGAGGGCAATGTCATCACCGGCTGGTCGAGCATCATGGCGGCCATTTCGGCCCTGAGCGCCATCCAGCTGATCGCGCTCGGCACGCTCGGCGAATATGTCGGCCGCCTCGTGCAGGAGCACAAGCGCCGGCCGATGTTCATGATCGACTGCGTGGTGCAGGGCGAAGTAACGTCTGAATTGGCCGACAACTTTTCCGAACTCGACACGGCCAGCCGCAGGTCGGAACTCGGCAAGCTTCCGGCAGCATGCGTCACTGCAAAACCGGTTGAAACTGCCGTCGGCCGCTGATCCCGAATTGTTGCCGCACATGGCGACAAAAATTTCGGCCCTTACGGCATTTTTCCTTTCCGATCCCGGATAAGGGGCGTATCCAGATCGGGTATCCCTCCGCGCGGCCTGCCTTTCGGTTTCCCGCCTTTTCTCCCGTAATCCGGAATTCGCATAGATCGATGACTGCAGTTCAGACGAGTGAGAAGACAGATGAGGTGTTCGGCGCCCGTCAGGCCAAGATCGTAGCGCTGGTCGTTGCCGTTTCATTCTTCATGCAGATTCTCGACGGCACGATCGTCACCACTTCGCTGCCGCAGATGGCGGCGAGTTTCGGCGTGCAGCCGGTCGCCATGAGCATCGGCATAACCGTCTATATGCTCACGACGGCGGCCTTCATTCCGCTTTCCGGCTGGCTGGGCGACCGGTTTGGGGCGCGACGCGTCTTTCTCACGTCCATTGCCGTTTTTACTGTGGCATCGCTGTTCTGCGGCCTGTCGGGAAGCCTCACCGAATTCGTCATTGCGCGTGCGGTGCAGGGCGTGGGCAGTGCGCTGATGACGCCGGTCGGGCGTATCATCGTGCTCAAGAACGCCCGCAAGTCCGAGCTGGTGCAGGCGATCGCGCTGATCACCTGGCCGGCGCTGACGGCGCCCGTCGTCGGCCCGGTACTCGGCAGCTTCATCACCACCTATGCCAGCTGGCACTGGAACTTCCTGATCAATATCCCGATCGGCATGATCGGCATCGCGCTGGTGCTGCGCTTCGTTCCGGAGCAGCGTGAAGAGAGTGTCGGGCCGCTCGATGTAAAGGGCTTTTTCCTGAGTGCGGCCGGCCTGACCCTGCTGCTTGCCGGGCTCGAACTATCGGTCAAATGGGAGGGCGGCTTACTGCCGCTCGTCGTGCTGCTTGGCGCCGGTATCGTGTTTTCCGTCATGGCGACGCGGCATTTCCGGCGGGTCGACAATCCGCTGCTCGATCTCGCCGCCTTCAGGGTGCAGACCTTCTCGATGACGACGCTTTCGGCGGGCACGGCTTGCCGCACGGCGATCAATGCGACGCCGTTCCTGCTGCCGCTGCTCTTCCAGCTGGGTTTTGGCCTGAGCTCGATTGCTGCCGGCACCTATCTCCTGGTCTATTTCCTCGGCAATCTCGGCATGAAGACGGTGACGACGCCGCTCTTGCGGCTTTTCGGCTTCCGTAACGTGCTCTTCTTCAACGGCGTCATCGCAGCCGGCTCGATCATTGGCTGCGGCTTTCTCACGCCTGATACTCCTGAGGTCGTCATTTCGGCGCTGCTCCTCGTTGCCGGGCTTTCCCGGTCGATGGAGTTTACGGCGCTCAACACGCTGTCATTTGCCGATATCGGCCCGTCGCAGAGAAGTTCGGCTTCGACACTGTCGAGCATGCTGCAGCAGATTTCCATGCTGCTCGGCGTTGCCGTTGCGGCCGCCGTCCTCAACATTTCCTCGGGGCTTCGCGGTGCTGCAGGCCCCGCACTTGGCGATTTCCGCTGGGCGTTCTTCGTGGTCGGCATGATCGGCTTTTTGTCTTGCCTGCGGTTCCTGCAGCTTTCTGCCGACGCGGGTGCCGAAGTTTCGCACCACCGCCGCTTTCAAAAAAGCTGATCTGTGGGCGGAACCATTTGCCTCTCCTGGCGTTTAGAACCTGGTTTTCAGTATTCGTGTTCGCGATTTTTTTAGAGGGGCTTCCGGCTGCAGCCGGGGCAGGGGTCGACATTTCCGATGGCATTTTCCTTCGATCCGTCTGGCATCAGGCGTCACATCATACCAAAGGCTAGGTGCTGTTTACGCGCGCCTGTCGATGCAATACGACAGTCACATGCAGAACGACTCGGCGGCCTCACAGCCGGTATTGCTGCGGGAAAACGCCCGGAGGCAGAATGAGCGAGTCCAATACGGATGCTGCAATCCGTATCCTTTATATCGATGATGACGAGGCGCTGGCGCTGCTGATGCAGAAGAACCTCGGCCGTCGCGGCTTTACGCTCGAATGGGCAAGCGACGGGACAACGGGCCTTGAGCGGCTCGCCAAGGGGGGCATCGATGCAGTCGTTCTCGATCATTTCCTGAAAGCCGAAACCGGCCTCGAAATCCTGCCGCGCATCATGGCGCTGCCCGATCACCCGCCTGTCATCTACGCCACCGGCTCCGGCGATACGAGCATTGCGGTTGCAGCCCTGAAGGCTGGCGCGGACGACTATGTGCTGAAGGGTATTTCGCCCGATTATTTCGATCTTCTGGCTGCGGCGCTGGAACAGGGGCTGGAGCGGGCACGCTTCCGCCGCGATACGGCGCAGGCGCAGGAGGTGATCCGCCAGCAGCGCGATCATGCCGAAATGCTGCTTGCCGAAGTCAATCACCGCATTGCCAACAGCCTAGGCCTCGTCGGCGCCCTGATCCGGATGCAGTCCTCCATGACCAAGGATCAGGTGGCGGTCGATGCGCTGCAGGAAACGCAGATGCGCATCAACGCAATCGCCAGCGTTCACCGCCGCCTCTACACCAACCGGCAGGTCGGCACCGTGCAGGTGGATGAATATCTGAGCAGCCTTCTGACCGAGCTCGAGACCTCGATCCGCGACGACAAGCGGCCGCACCGCGTGGTGCTGACAGCCCAGCCGGTCAATCTCTCGACCGACAAGGTCATCACGCTCGGCCTGATCGTCAGCGAACTCGTCACCAATGCCTTTAAATATGCCTATCCGGATGGCAGCTCGGGCGAGATCAATGTTATCGTCGAGCAGGATAGCGATGTGCTGAAAGTGACCGTCGAGGATGGCGGCCAGGGCTTTGATCCCTCCGGCCCGGCGAAGGGAACCGGCCTCGGGTCGAAAATCCTGACTGCAATGGCCGGCAGCCTGAAATCCGAACTTGTCTACGATCCGGAGCATCGCGGCACGAGGGCGATACTGGTCTTTTCCATAGGCTGACCTGACGCCTGGGGAGGCATCATGAACACGGATATCGTCTGCACGCCTGACGAAGTCTACGATTTCTGGTTCGTTCGCTGCAGCCGGAAGGAATGGTTCGGCTCGACCGCCGAACTGGACGAGGAGATTCGGGCTCGGTTCCGCGCAACCCACCTGTCGCTTGCCCGCAGCGTTACCGAGGAATGGCGCTCCACCCCGGAAAGCCGGCTTGCGGCCGTGATCGTGCTCGACCAGTTTCCGCGCAACATCTACCGGGCGACACCGCTTGCCTTTTCGACCGACGGACTGGCGTTGCGCGAGGCGAAGATGGCGCTTGCCGTCGGCGCCGACCACGCCGTCGAGGGCATCCGGCGGACGTTCTTCTACATGCCGTTCGAACATGCGGAAGACCTCGTCGAGCAGGATCGTTCGGTCGTGCTTTTCACCGCACTCGGCGACGAGGAGTTCCGCGACTATGCGCTTCGCCACCGGGACGTGATCGCGACGTATGGGCGTTTTCCGCATCGCAACGCTATCGTCGGACGGGAGTCGAGCGAGGCCGAACTGGCGTATCTGGCGCTTCCCGGTTCCGGTTTCTGAGCCATTACCTTGGAATTCCGCCTTTCTGTCGCCTTTCTTTCCTATAAGAAGCGGTCAATTACCTCTGATACGAATCCACCCGGGGGCTTCTTGCGCTTGACACACTGGCTGTTTCGCACCGTTCTTCTGCTGTCGCTGGCTGTTGCCGGCCTGCACCTCGATGGGCAGGCCGTCTTCGCGCAGGCCCCTCAGCCTGCGGCCGAGGCACAGACGCAGTCCGCTCCGGCCCAGGCAGCTCCAAGTCAGGCAGCTCCGGGCCAGGCGGCGCCAGCTCCGGCGGCCGCAACAGAGGCGCCCCTTGCCAACGGCGCACTCGATCAGGCGCTGAAGGATATCGACAAGGCGAAGAACCAGCTTGTCTCGCTGCAGGACCGCGTCAAGCAGAATGCCGACAATGACGATGCTCTCGTGGAGCTTGCCGGCCAGACGGATGAACTCGGCCGCGGCGTTATCGCGACATCCGTCAGCCTGCGCCCGCGTTTCGACCAGATCAAGAGCCGCCTGACCGAACTTGGCGAGCCGCCGAAGGACGGCCAGCCGCCGGAAGCGCAGATCGTCACCGACGAGCGCAATGCGCTGACGGCGGAACGCTCGCAGATCAATGCCGTCACGGGTGACGCGGAGAATCTGTCGATCGCGATCACCAAGCTTTCCAACGTGATCACGGCGACGCGGCGCCAGCTCTTTGCCGATACGCTGTTCCGGCGCACCGAAATTTCCGCCTCCGTCATCGACGATGCGGTCGGTGCGTTCGTTGATGAGGCGGGCGAGTTTTTGCAGACGCTTTCGAGCTGGATTACCTTCGTCTGGAAATTCAAGAGCCTGCAGCTGTTTGCAGCGATCTTCCTGTCGCTCGCGACGGCCCTTATCCTGCTTTCCGGCGGCTACCGGCTTTTCGGCCAGTATCTGCGGCGTGATCTCCATGTCGAGGAACCCTCCTATATCAGCCGCCTTTCCTTTGCCTTCTGGTCGACGCTGATCCGCACGGCTTCGCTGGATGTGCTGCTGGTGACGTCGCTGATCTTCCTCGACGGCTTCAATGTGCTGAGAAGCGATATCACGCCTGTGATCGGCGCGCTTTTCGGCTCGATCGGCCTCGTCTATTTCGTCGGCCGTTTCGTCAACGCGGTCTTTGCGCCGAATGATCCGTCCTGGCGTCTGGTGCGCCTTTCCAATCTCGGCGCCCGCTCGGTCGGCTACTGCCTGATCGCCATGGCCGTCGTCAACGCGCTCGATTATCTCTTCGGCGCCATCGGCGAGGCGATGGGATCGCCGTTGGTTCTGACGGTCGTACGCAGCCTGCTTGCGGCGCTGATCATCGGCCTCATCCTGATTGCCGTTTCCTTCGGCAAGCCGATGCTGGCGAAGAATGGCGATCCCGATGCGCCGGGCCGTCACTGGCCGCGCGGCATGGCGATCCTGCTGCGTGTTTTCGGTGCAGGCCTCATCCTTGCAGCGCTCTCGGGCTATGTGGGCTTGGCGCGGTTCGTCGCCACGCAGCTCATCATCACCAGTGCCATCATCGTCACCACCTATATCGGCCTGCTGCTCGGCAAGGCGATCTCGCGGCAGGACAATTTCGCCGATACGTTCCTCGGGCGCTTCCTGCAGACCCGCTTCAAGCTTGGCGACGTTGCGATCGATCAGGTGGGGCTGGTTGTCGGCCTCCTGATCTACGCCGTGGCACTCCTGACAGGCATTCCGCTCATCCTGCTGCTCTGGGGCTTCCATGTGCAGGATCTGCAGCTGCTTGCCTACCGGCTATTCACAGAGGTGCGGCTCGGCGGCATCAGCATTTCGCTGCTCGGCATCTTCACGGGCATCCTGCTCTTTGCCGGCGGTTATCTCGCGACGCGCTGGGTGCAGAAATGGCTCGACAGCAATGTCATGGCGCGCAGCCATGTCGATCTGGGCGTGCGCAATTCCGTCAAGACCGGCATCGGCTATCTCGGCGTAGGCCTGGCGGCGATCTTCGGCGTTTCGGCTGCCGGCATCGACCTTTCGAACCTTGCGCTCGTTGCTTCGGCACTCTCGGTCGGTATCGGTTTCGGCCTGCAGAATATCGTGTCGAACTTCGTTTCAGGCCTGATCCTGCTGGTCGAGCGCCCCTTCAAGGTGGGCGACCATGTCGTTTCGGGCACCGCCGAAGGCATCGTCAAGCGCATCTCGGTGCGCGCCACCGAAATCGAGACCTTCCGCAAGCAGTCGATCATCGTGCCGAACTCGGATCTGATCAACGGGCTCGTCGGCAACTGGACGCATCGCAACAAGCTCGGCCGTTCGGAAATCCCGGTTTCCGTGAGCTACGAGGCCGATCCGCGCAAGGTGATGGATATTCTGCTGGAGCTGACAGCCGCCGTGCCGTTGATCCTGCGCAATCCCGAGCCCCATGTGGAGTTCCTGCGCTTTGGACCTTATTCGCTGGATTTCGAGCTGCGCTTCTTCCTGGCCGATATGGGCGACGGCCTGACGGTGCGCAACAATCTGAGGATCGAGATCCTCAGGCGCTTCAAGGCGGAGGGCATCGAGATCCCGTTGCCGCAGAGCGATCTGACCATTCACCGGCAGGCAAATGCGGAGGCGGAGAAGGTGCTCGTCCAAAAGCCCGATGAGCCCGAAGAGGCCGCGGCTGAAGACGAGGTCAAGGATATAGAAACGGTAGAAGACGAGCGGCCGGTGCGCCAGTTGCGCAGCAAGACGGCGGACGGCAAGCTCAAAGGCTGAACGGGCCATTCAGCGCTCATTCACGGGTTTTGCGCTATAACCTCAGGCAATCGATCGCTGCAGGCGCAGCGACGAGCGCCCAGGGGAGGGCGTAAAGCCTATGTCGCATACCGTGACACGATCCGCAGTCGCATTTCTTCTTCTCCTTTCCACGACATCTTTCGCACTGGCAGCCTCCGTTACCAACAAGGACGGGGCCCCGGTTGTGCTGACCGTCACCGAGGGCGGCAACCGCGTCGAAGTCGTCGTCGACGCCGGCGCTTCCGAACGGTTCTGTCCTTCCGGTTGCTTCATGACGACGCCCGATGGCGACCGTATCGGGCTTTCCGGCGACGAGACGATCGAGATCGTCAAGGGTTCCGCCGTCATCAAATGACGGCGGCTTGCGCCCGGCCACCATCGATTTTTATGAATTTTTGAGCCTCGTGGCTTTTGACGCTTGTCTATTTGCGCATCGTCGCGGCAAGCTTTTCCCATGTCGTAAACAGGCCTCTCATGACGCAGGCCTCACTGCATAGTTCGCGAAGATGGTTCGTCCGGCTCGAGAAGCCGGATATTGGGAGTTCATCCGGTATGGGCTGCCGGATATCAGGTAGAAGAGGGTATTTTCTCCATGAAGTCACATGCGCGGGCAGTGGTCATCGGCGGCGGCGTCGTCGGCGTTTCGACGCTCTATCACCTTGCGAAGAAGGGATGGGGCGACAGCGTGCTCATCGAGCGCAAGGAGCTGACATCAGGCTCGACCTGGCATGCAGCCGGCCTGCTGCCGCTCTTCAACATGAGCTACTCGGTCGGCCAGATCCACAAATATTCCGTGCGCTTCTATCAGGAACTGCAAGAGGAAACCGGCATGAATGTCGGTTTCAGCAAGGTTTCCAACATCCGGCTCGCTCGCACCAGGGATCGCTGGGACGAATTCATGTACTATGCCGGCATTGCCGAGACGATCGGCGTGAAGGTCAATATCCTCACACCTGAGCAGGTGAAGGAGATCTGGCCGCTCTGTGAGACCGACGGGCTGCTCGGCGCCATCCAGCATCCCGATGACGGCTATATCCAGCCGGCGGACCTGACACAGGCGCTTGCAAAGGGCGCGCGCGACCGTGGTGCCACGATCTACCGCAACACGACGGTCACCGCCATCGAGCAGCAGGCTGACGGCCTCTGGAAGGTGACGACCGACAAGGGCGAAATCACCGCCGAACACATCATCTCCTGCACCGGCAACTTCGCCCGCAAGACCGGCGATATGGTCGGCATCAACATTCCCGTCATCCCGGTCGAGCACCAGTATATCGTCACCGAGCCGCATCCCGATATTCTGGCCCGCAAGGCAAAGGGCCTGCCGGAAATGGGCGTGCTGCGTGAGGCCGACAGCGCCTGGTACATGCGCGAGGAAAATGGCGGGCTGCTGCTCGGCCCTTACGAGCAGGGCGCACCGGTCTGTTATGTCAACGGTCCCTCCGATGACAGCGAATATGAGCTCTTCCAGGAAGAACTTGAGCGCCTGATGCCGCATATCGAAACCGCGATCGCCCGCGTGCCGGCCTTTGGCGAAGTCGGCATCAAGAAGGTCTATAACGGCGCCATCGCCTATACGCCTGACGGCAACCCGATCGTCGGCCCGGCGCCGGGGCTGAAGAACTTCTGGTTGAACGAAGGCCATTCCTTCGGCATCACCGCGGCCGGCGGCGCCGGCTGGCAGCTTGCCGAATGGATCGTCGATGGCGAGCCGACCGTCGACATGATGGGTGTCGACCCGCGCCGTTTCGGCCCCTATGCGAAGGAGGGCTACCTCATCGCCAAGAACGAGGAGGCCTATGCCAACGTCTTCACCATGCACTATCCGGATGAAGAGCGCGCCGCCGCCCGTCCGCTGAAGACGACGCCGGTCTACGATCGCCTGAAGGCGCTCGGCGCCGTGTTCGGTTCCGTCTATGGCTGGGAGCGCGCCAACTGGTTTGCGCCCGAGGGCTATGACCTGCCGAAGGACCAGATCGGCGTTGGCGCCGATGTCCTGACCAACCACAATCATTCCGACCCGACCGAAGACGGCCGCATTCTGGAACGCTGGTCGTTCCGCCGCTCGAACTATTTCGAGCATGTCGGCAACGAAGTCATGAACGTCAACAAGAATGTCGGCGTGCTCGACATGTCGGCTTTCGCCAAGGCGCTGGTCACCGGTCCCGGCGCGCGCGCGTGGCTGGAATCGATCTTCGCCAATGCGATCCCGAAGAAGCGCGGCCGTATCGCGCTCTGCCACATGCTGACCAAGGAAGGCGGCGTGCGCGCAGAATTCACCGTTTATGAAAGCGCGCCCGGCACTTTCTATCTCGTCTCGGCGGGCGCCTATGAGGCGCATGACCACGACTATATGCGCAAGCTCCTGCCGGCAGACGGAAGCGTCAAGTTCACGCCGATCACCCAGGGCTGGGGCGTGCTCGTTCTCGCCGGTCCGAAGTCGCGCGATGTGCTGAAGAAGCTGACGCGCACGAGCCTCGACAACAAGGATTTCCCCTGGCTTTCGGGCAAGGAGATCTCGGTTGGTGCGGCGAGCGCCCATGCGCTGCGCGTCAACTTCGTCGGCGAACTCGGCTGGGAGCTGCATCATCCGATCGAGATGCAGAACTACATCTTCGACAAGCTGATGGAAGCCGGCGCCGAATTCGGCATCAAGCCCTTCGGCATCCGCGCCATGCTTTCCATGTCGGTCGAAAAATCCTATCGCCTGATCCCGCGCGAAATGTCGATCGAGTACAATGCCTATGAATCCGGCCTCGACCGCTTCATCAAGCCGGAGAAGGAATTCCTCGGCCGCGAGGGCCTGCTCTCCTACAAGGAAAAGGGCCTGAAGTGGAATTTCGCGACGCTGGTCGTCGAGACCGGCAACGACGTCGATGCGCGCGGCTCGGAGGCGATCTACAACGAGGCGGGCGAGCTCGTCGGGCGCGCCACCAACGGTACGTTCGGCTTCCGCATCAACCGCTCGCTCGCGCTTGCCATGTTGCGGCCCGATTATGCCAAGGAAGGCACGAAGCTGAAGATCAAGATCCTCGGCACCACCTACAACGCCACCGTCGTCGGCGAGAGCCCGTTCGATACGGAGAACGCGGCACTTCGCGCCTGACCGCCTTGTGACCTGTTCTAGTTTCTTAAGCATATGAAGAAGAAAAAGGCGGCCGCACCATCGGCCGCCTTTTTCATCGCTGGCCATGGCAAGCCGATTAATAATTATTCAAATGAATTCATGTAACCGTTTCGTTCGGGGACACAATTTCCACTTTAAAGGTTTGCCATGGCGTTTCTAGGTATTTCGGGAATGCAATATTCCGGAGAAATGTTTGCCGGCGCGCGTATTATCCTCGCTGAAGATTCCAACGTCTTCACCTCGATGATCGGAAAGCGCCTGAAGGAGCTCTTCGACATCGACGTCGAGATCTGCCGCAGCTTCGAAGAGCTGCAGCTTTCCTATGACAAGTCTTCAGACCCGATCACGCTGGCGATTTCCAACATCAACCTGCCGGGCGCCGAAAACGGCGAGGCGCTGGAATATCTGGTCGACCTGTCGATCCCGACGATCGTCTTTACCGGTACTTTCCAGGAAGGCATGCGCGACAAGCTGCTCGCCAAGGATATCGTCGACTATATCCTCAAGGACAATATCTTTGCCGTCGATCTCCTGGCGGAGTCGATCTGCCGGTTCCTGACCAACCATCGCCATCACGTGCTGATCGTCGATGACAGCGCCACGGCCCGCGCGCTGCTGTCCAGCCGCCTGAAGCGCTATAATTTCCGCGTCAGCACCGCCGAGAGCGGCGCCAAGGCGCTTGAGATCCTCAAGGCCAACCGCGATATCGGCCTGATGGTCACCGACTACAACATGCCCGATATTGACGGCTTCGAGCTGACGCGCCGCATCCGCGCCACGATCGGCTCGCACGAGCTGCGCATCATCGGCGTTTCCTCCTCATCGAACCGGCTGCTTTCGGCGCGGTTCCTGAAGGCCGGCGGCAATGATTTCATGCTGCGCCCGTTCATCGACGAGGAATTCTACTGCCGCGTCAACCAGAACCTGGATACGCTTCTGCAGATCCAGTCGATGCGCAGGGAACGCGCAGTTGCCTGATCCGGCCGCGAAGATCAGCTACAGGGAAGCGGCCCGATGATCGGTCTTCATCGGGGTGGCGCAAAGGCGGCGCATATTCTTGCAATCACAGGTATTGCGACCGCCATTTGTCCCCTTCACGGAGGAGGGGCTCTCGGTTATCGTCCAGCGCGTTATGAGAGAGGGCGAGTCGAGCCCTCCGGGCGCGTCGGGGGATAGGCAGCTGTGGCATTCCAGGGGGAGTTTCAGCGAGATGGTTCGGGTCCTCGGTTCGGAGGAGTTCGCGTACTACTGGTTGAAGATTCCCGAATGTTTTCGGCCGTGCTCCGCCATCGTTTCCAGACGGAGCTCAATCTCAATGTCAAATGCTGTTCGTCGCTGAAGGCGCTGCGCGAGGAGCTCTCCCAGGAAGGCCATGACTACGGCATGGCCGTGGTTGACCTGAACCTGCCTGACGCGCCCTATGGCGAGGCGCTCGACTGCATGATCGAGCACAATATTCCGGCCATCGTTTTCACGGCGACTTTCGATCTCAATACGCGTGCCCGTATCCTGGAGCGCAACGTCATCGACTATGTGCTGAAGGACAACGAGTTCGCGCTCGACAATCTGGTCGCGACGGTGCGCCGGGCGATCATGAACCGCAAGACGCGCGTGCTCGTGGTCGATGACGTGCCCTCGGCGCGCCAGGTGCTGGTCGATCTGCTGAGGGCGCAGCAATATATGGTGGTGGAGGCCAGTTCCGGCCTCGAGGCGCTCGCGGCACTCGAAGCCTTCGGCGACATCGAACTCGTCGTGACAGACCATCATATGCCCGATATGAGCGGCTATGAGCTGACGCGGCGCATCCGCCACCGGTTCGGCTCGGACAAGATGCGCGTCATCGGCGTTTCCTCGTCGAACGACCGCATGCTGTCGGCAAGTTTCCTGAAGGCAGGCGCCAGCGATTTCGTCTACCGGCCCTTCGTCGTCGAAGAGCTGCAGTGCCGCATCGCCAACAATGTCGAGACGCTGACGCAGATGAAGCAGCTGCGCGCGGCTGCCGCCTGCGATTACCTGACCGGCCTCTATAACCGCCGCTATTTCTACGACAATGGCCCGAAGCTGGTGAACGAATGCCTGCGCCTGAAAATGTCGAGCGCGGTTGCCATTCTCGATATCGACCATTTCAAACGTCTCAACGACACCTATGGCCACGAGATCGGCGACAAGGTGCTGAAGGCTGTCGCAGACAGGCTACAGACGATCTTCGAAGGCAGCGACAATCTTCTCTCTCGTCTCGGCGGCGAGGAGTTCGCGATCCTCTTCCCGCAGATGGATTCGCTTGCGGCCACCAAGCTCTGCGACGAGATCCGCTCGGATATTTCCCGTCTGAAGGTGACGGCTGACGATGAGGAACTGTCGGTGACAGTCTCGATCGGCGTGGCCGAAATCGCCGGCTACGAGACCTTCGAAAACTATCTGAACGCGGCAGACCAGTTTCTTTACATGGCCAAGCACAAGGGGCGTAACCTTGTCTATTCCGATGCCAAGATGACGGAAGAGGCGGCGCAGTAAGGGCGCAATTCGCTTGCCGTCTCCCCCCGGACAGGCGCGAGCATGACGGCGGTAGCGCCGGCGCAAATCAAAAAAGGCGGCCACCGAGCCGCCTTTCATGTTCCGTCATGCTGCCGTCACTGCCTCAAGCCGCGACTGCCTGCTGGCGGGCCGTTGCCATGGTCATCTTGCGGTCGGCGCGCTCCTGCTGCGGGGAACGCTGATAGAGTTCGCGATAACACTTGGAAAAGTGCGAGGCGGAGACGAAGCCGCAGGCGACGGCGACTTCGACGACCGGCATGGAGGACTGCACCAGCAGGTGGCGGGCGCGGTCGAGACGTATTTCCAGATAGTAGCGGGCAGGGGACCGGCCCATTTCCTGGCGGAAGAGGCGCTCGATCTGGCGGCGCGACAGGCCGGCGCCCTCGGCGATTTCGAGCAGAGACAGGGGCTCGGCGAGATTGCCTTCCATCAGCTCGATGATTGACAGCACCTTGGCATTCTGGACACCGAGGCGGGCGCGCAGCGGCAGTCGCTGACGATCATGCGGGTTGCGCACGCGATCGGTCAGATGCTGTTCGCAGATGCGGTTGACCAGGCTTTCGCCGAAATCCTCGCCGACGAGGTTCAGCATCATGTCTAGCGAGGCCGTGCCGCCGGCACAGGTATAGAGATTGTTGTCGACCTCGTAGAGGTCGGCATAGACCTCGGCCTGCGGAAACGCCTCGGAGAACCCCGGAAGGTTTTCCCAGTGGATCGCGCAGCGCTTGCCATTCAGGAGACCCGCCTGGGCAAGCACATGCGCGCCCGTACAGAGCGAACCGACGGCAACGCCGCGATTGTAGGATTCGCGCAGCCAGGCATTGACGGATTTATTGTTGAAGGTCTCGACATCGATGCCGGAACAGACGAGCACCATGCCCGGCCGGTTTTCCCCGCCGAGATGGCGGCGCTCTTCGGCGAGCGAGGAATTGGCCTCCACGCCGATGCCGCAGGAGGAATAGACCTTTTCGCCGTCGACGGAAGTCAGGCGCCACGTATAGGCCTGATAGCCGAGCATGCGGTTTGCGATGCGCAGTGTATCCACCGCCGCCGAAAAGGGCAGCATGGTGAATTGAGGGACCATGAAGAAGACTACGGAACGTTTCTTGAGCTGCATCTTGTTCATTGGAAAATCCATGCTCGAGGGCGACTGCATATTGGTCGCGTGGAATGCGTCGCTCCGATGTTCTAAAAGCGACACTGGCATGGAAAAATGCGGCTAGGAAGAGCAAATCTGCGACATGACAGGAGATTTGCGGCGCGAGCGAAGCAAAAAGTGTCGCTGCAGCATAGCGGTTCTATGAAATTCACCGGGGAAAGGCAGGCGACGGACATGAAAAAGGCGGTGCTGCTTGGGACAGGCACCGCCTCTAGCTTGGGAGGTATGTCGCATTCATTGCATGATCTTGCATTCACGAGCCCTGTCGTTAGTGAGCTCGGTTCTTGCCAGTCTCATCGGCGCTCGGCCAGCCGATATCCTTGCGGATGTCTAGGGGCATGGATTCGATCTGACGTTCCGTCTGCCAGCGGCGCCATGCGCGCACGAGCTTTTCAGCATAGGAACCGAACGAAGAATGTGTGCGGTAGGATGACAGGCTCTTGCCGCCATCTCTGTAAGTGATCGAGGACATTGCCGTTTCCTTTCCTTGCGAGACACGGGATCGCCGTATCCTTGAGATGAAATATGCGCTTGCGGTACTCATCATTCAAACGAATAGATTTTATAAGTACCATAAGCGATTTTGAACTATCGCTGCTGCTCGTCCAGGGCGGGCAGGGCACAGATATCGGCCGCGAGATGCGGCGGATAATGCTTCAATTCCTGCCTGATCCGTTCGCGTGCCGCCACCCGAAACATGCGGGCTCGAAACGCGAAGAAAGCCTGGAGAATGTTGAAGCCTGCCAGTTGCGACATGATCGGCCTCCTTTTCTTCAGCCTCATCGTCACAACTAAAATATAGGTACTCGGGCTGGTTCAAACAAATGAAATGAACTGGCCTTAAGGTTCAGCGAAATTGAAAGATCATAACCGCGCGCCATAGGCTGGCTTCAGCCCCGGCCGAGGCCTTCTCGGTCGACATGTCGAGGGATGGGATGAGCTATGCGGCGGCCGTCAGATGACCATCTGCTCGCCAAGCTCCACCACGCGGTTGCTGGGGAGCTGGAAATAGTCCGAGGGGTCGATTGCGAAGCCGGCCATGGCGATGAAGAGCCGGTCCTGCCAGGCCGGCAGGCCAGTGTTCGGATCACCGACGAGCTTGCGTCTTCCGACATAGAACGAAGTCGACATGATCTCGAAATCGAAGCCGGCCTTGCGGCAGAGCGGCAAGGCCCTGGAAACGTCCTGGTCTTCCATGAAGCCGAAGAGGAGCTGGATCTTGATGAAGCGGTCCGAGAGCCTCTCGATCGTTACCCGCTCCGCCTCCGGCACATAGGGGCGGGGAGCGGTCTTGATGTTGAGGATCGCGTTGCGGGCGTGCAGGACGCGATTGTGCTTCAGATTGTGCAGCAGCACCCCCGGAGCCATGTCGGTGAGGCTTGTCAGGAAGATCGCGGTTCCCGGCACCTGGACGGGAGAGTGGTCCGACTTGCGTTCGATCGAGGCGATGAACGGCACCAAGGGTATCTCGTTCCTTGCCGCCTTCTCGCGAACCAGCATGGTGCCCTTCTTCCAGGTCCACATCATGATCATCAGCGCACCGGCGATCAGCACCGGAACATAGCCGCCGTCGTGGATCTTCAGGAGGTTGGCGCCCAGGAAGACGCTTTCGAGCAGGAAGAGCGGCAGCAGAACGGCAGCGGCAGCGAGCACCGTCCACCCCCAGACGACACGGAGAAACTGGAAGGAGAGGATCGTCGTGACGACCATCGCGCCGGTGACGGAAATTCCGTAGGCCGTGGCTAGCGCCTCGGAGGAGCCGAAGGCGAAGATCAGGGCAAGGACACCGAGCAGGAGCGCGATATTGACGGCCGGCACATAGATCTGGCCCGTATTGGAAGCCGAGGTAAAGCAGATCTCAAGCCTGGGCAGGAAGCCGAGATGGATTGCCTGGCGTGCCAGCGAAAAGGCGCCGGTGATCACTGCCTGGCTGGCGATGATGGTGGCAGCGGTCGCAAGAATGACCACGGGAAGCAGCGCCCATTCCGGAAACATCAGGAAGAACGGATCGGAGACGGCTTGAGGATTGGCCAGGACGAGCCCGCCCTGGCCGAGATAGTTCAGCGCAAGCGATGGGAAGACTACGGCGAACCAGGCAGCCTGGATCGGTTTCCTGCCGAAATGGCCGAGGTCGGCATAGAGCGCTTCGGCTCCCGTCACTGTCAGGAAGACGGCGCCGAGGACAATGAGGCCGACGAGACCGGCATGAGTGATGAAGTCGAAGGCATAGAGCGGATTGAGCGCTGCGAAGATCGCGGGATCGTCAGCGAGATGGATGAGGCCGCCGAGCCCCATGACGACGAACCAGAGCAGCGTTATCGGGCCGAAGAGTTTCGAGACGGAGGCGGTGCCGACCGATTGCACAAGGAAAAGCAGCAGCATGATCGCGATGGCGACCGGCAGGATGTAGGGCGTGAAGACCGGGGTCACGAGCTTCAATCCCTCGAGTGCCGAGAGGACCGACAGGGCAGGCGTAATCATGGCGTCGCCGATGAAGAGTGCTGCGCCGATGATGCCGGCGAAGAAGAAGATCGTCGCATGCCGGCTGGTCTTCTTCATCAGCAGCGCGAGCAGCGAAAGGGTTCCGCCTTCGCCCTCGTTATCGGCCCGCAGGAGGAACAGCACGTATTTGAAGGTGACGATGATCGTCAGCGTCCAGATCATCAGCGAGATCAGCCCGATGACCTCGTTCGGGGTCACGCCGTCATGCGCGAAGGGCCGCAGCGCTTCACGGAAAGCGTAGAGCGGGCTCGTGCCGATATCGCCATAGACCACCCCGACAGCTCCAAGCAGAAGCGCGGCAAACTTCTGCTGGCCGTGCTGAGGCCGGTCTGCTTCGTGCGTCGTCGTGGCGGACATTGAGCTTCCCTTGATTTACAGGAATAGATATGGGGCGGCACGATGAGAAAGGCATGTCGAACGCGCGCCAAGCTGCGCGCGAATGCATCATGCAGACTGCGTCCGGACTGGCGACGCGCGGGTCATATCTCCGCCCGTGCCTCGTCCTTTGCAAGCGCGCTGACGAGAACCTTGTCGACGCGCCTTCCATCGAGGTCGATGACCTCGAATTTCCAGTCGTTCTTGACGAAGGTCTCCCCGAGTTCGGGAAGATGCTTCAGTTCTTCCAGAACGAGACCGGCGACGGTCTGATATTCGACGTCTTCGTCGAGCGGGAAGTTCATGAATTCCGAGAATTCGTCGATCGGCGTCCATCCGGACACGAGGTAGGAGCCGTCATCGCGCCGCTTGATCGCCGGCTCTTCGCCGGAGGCCGCATCGCCGAAGACGCCCATGATCGATTCCAGGATGTCGCCCGAGGTGATCACGCCCTCGAAGTGGCCATATTCGTCAAAAACCAGCACCATATGCTGCGACGACCTCCTGATCGCCTCGATAACCGAGGAGGCGGGAGCGAGGTCCGAGATGATCGGAACGTCCCGCACCAGCGTCATGATGTCGACCGACCTGCTGGCCTCGAGCGCGTCGTAATAATCCTTGACGGCGAGAACGCCGATAACCTCGTCGGAACTGCCCTTGCGGGCCGGCAGTCGCGTGCGCGACGTCGACTGGATGGTCTTGCGGATCTCCTCGGCGGAATCTTCGATATCGATCAGCTCGACGTCGCGACGCGGCGTCATCAGCGCGCGGGCCTGCCGGTCGGCGAGGCGCATGACGCCGGTGATCATGGCGGATTCGCCGATCTCGATCACGCCGGCGCTCTGTGCTTCGGCGAGAACGGTCTTGATCTCCTCGTCGGTGACGCCATCGGCGTTCTTTCCGGACTGGCCGAGCAGGGCGAGAACGAGCTTGCCCGAGCCGTCGAGCAGCCAGACGAGGGGCAGGGCCGCCTTCGACAGGTAGGTCATCGTCGGTGCGACCCTGGCGGCCACGGCTTCCGGTGCACGAAGGGCCATCTGCTTGGGCACCAGCTCACCGATGATGAGGGAAAGATAGGTGATCGCCACGACGACGGTACCGACGCCGAGCCCGTCCGCCCAGGCATCGGGGAGGCCCTGCGCCAGGAGCCAGGTGGAGAATCGTGCGCCGAGTGTCGCGCCCGAGAAGGCGCCCGACAACACGCCGACGAGGGTGATGCCGATCTGGACCGTCGACAGGAAACGCCCGGGATTTTCAGCCAGGCGCAGAGCCAGTCGTGCTCCTCTGCTTCCCTGGTCCGCCAGGACCTTGAGGCGTGCCGGGCGGGCGGAGACGATCGCGAGCTCCGACATTGCAAGGACGCCATTGAGAATGGTGAGAAGAATGACGATGGCTATTTCGGTATACAAACTTTGGCCTGTTTTGATGATAACGATCCGTCGAAACTATGCGATCTCGCATCGCTTTGCGAGAGTTCCGAGCGAAGATCATGGGCACTTGGCAAGATAATTATGGCGGACTTCTCGCTACCGGCGCCGCCTCGGAAACGTAGGATGGCATCTGCCGGAAACCGAGCGTCGTATAATCGGCGGCTCATAAACCCCCTCTTAAGGATCTGTTGACCATAATGAAGGCTTAACGCCGCCCGCGTGTGCGGTGCCTGTGATGTTTTCGTGTCTCGCACCAAGGACGAAGCCTGTGTCCCTTCATCAAGCCATCGCCGCCATTCCGACGACCGCCTATGCGTGGTTTCTGTCTGTCGTCGCCCATCGGTTGGCGGTCGTGGCGGCCTTTGTCTTTGCCGTCATAGCCGGAGCGGGCGAGGCAGCGGCCGAGGACAGGGCACTGAAACTCTACTTCACGCATACGGGCGAGCGGGCGACTATCGTCTTCAAGCGCAACGGCAAGTACGACCAGCGCGGCCTCAACCAGATCAACCGCTTCCTGCGTGACTGGCGGCGCAACGAGCCGGCCAAAATGGACCCGCGGCTGCTCGATCTCGTCTGGGAAGTCTATCGCAAGAGCGGGGCAAAGGAGACGATCCACGTCGTCTCCGCCTACCGCTCGCCGGCGACCAACAACATGCTGCGCAACCGTTCGCGCAATACCGGCGTCGCCAAGCGCAGCCAGCACATGCTCGGCAAGGCGATGGATTTCTATATTCCCGGCGTCAAGCTTGCTACGCTGCGCGGGCTCGCCATGCAGATGCAGGTCGGCGGCGTCGGCTATTACCCGACCTCGGGTTCGCCCTTCGTGCATCTCGATGTCGGCAATGTGCGCGCCTGGCCGCGCATGTCGCGCCAGGAGCTGGCGCGGCTCTTCCCGGACGGGCGCACGATCCACCTGCCGGCGGATGGTCGTCCGCTGCCGGGCTATCAAGTAGCCCTTGCCGAGCGCAAGAAGGGCATCCGCTCTGCGCCGATCGAGATCGTGGCGAGCGAGGATGAGGATGACGATGCGCCGGTAACGCCAAAGGCAGCGGCACCGACCCTGCTGGCGGCGCGCGCGACAGCACCTGCCAAGGCACCCGATCCCGTCGTGACCGGAAGCCTTGTCACCGCCATGCTGCCGACGCCGCAAAAGCGGGCCGATATCGGACTTGCGCCGCAGCTTGCCAAGCCCGAGGACCGGGCGATTGCCGACCGCGCATTTGCCGATCTCGCCTCGCTCACCGTTCCGCTGCCGATGCTGCGCCCGGTCGAGGTCGAGGCCGTCGCGAGCGAGGCGCCGGTGCCCGTGCCTGCGCCGCCTGCGCCGCCTGCGGCCACGCTTGCGCCGGTGTTTGCATCCGTCCAGCCGGCTGTGGCCGACTTCACGCGCTTCGTCGTTGGCCGCAAGCCCGCCAACACGTCTGTCGTCGCCGACCGGCTGACCCATCCCGCACCGACGGCGGAGCAGATCGCGGTATTGCCGGTCTCCGCATCGGAACATGTCTCGGGCGGCGTCGGAGAAATGTCCGCGCGAGCGCTGATTGCCTGGGCGGTGCGGTCTCCGGAAACCTCGGTTGAACTCACCGCTCCTTCCATGATTGGCAATACCTTTCCGAAGGGCGAGGGCAGGACGGTTGCTTCGGGTGCTGCTGGGGCCAGCTTCAAGACCAGCCGTTTCGGCACCGAGGGCTGAACTCTGATCGGCTCATCGCGATCACCCGCAAAATAGGGGGCAGATTGACTTTCAATCAAATAGAATGATACACCTTGGTCATTCAGAAAAATTGAAAGATGTGACGATGACTATCCCATTTCGCCGTCCCATTCCTCTGCTCGACAATGACGTGTTGCGCACGTTTGTCGCCATCGCAGAGACCGGTAATTTTTCGACAGCGGCCGAAACCGTGTTTCGCACGCCATCGGCTGTTTCCATGCAGATCAAGAAGCTCGAAGAGCAGCTAGGCGTCACGCTGTTTCGCCGCGATGCGCGCTCGGTGACGCTGACGCAGCATGGTGAAATGCTGCTGTCTTACGCGCGTAACATCCTGGCACTCTCCAACGAGGCGGTATCGCGCTTCATCATGCCCGAGCTTAGCGGCGTGGTGCGTCTCGGCGCGCCCGAGGATATCGGCGAGCGCCTGCTGCCGCAGATCCTGAAGAGCTTTGCGCAGATCTATCCTGGCATCATGGTCGACGTGACGATCGACATGAGCATCTGCCTGAAAAAGCGGATGGAGGAGCAGCGCCTCGATCTCGCGCTCATCAACTGCGCAACGCGGCCGTTCCCGACCAATGGCGAGGTTGTCTACCGCGAGCGCCTGGTTTGGGCCGGCGCCAAATGCGGTTCGGCGCATCGGCGCGATCCGCTGCCGATCTCGATCTGGGAAGACGGCTGCATCTGGCGGCAGGAGGCGATCACCCAGCTCGAGCGCAACAAGCGGCCCTATCGCGTCGCCTATCTCAGTGCGCACACGATGGCGCAGCGCGCCGCCGTGGTTTCCGATCTCGCCATCGCGCCGCTGCCGCTCTCCTATGTCAGTGAGGACATGGCGATCCTGGGCATCCAGGAAGGCTTGCCCGAACTCGGCTCTTTCGACATCCAGCTCCTGACCGCATCACAGACGACAGGGCCGATCGAGACGGTGGCCGACAGTATCCGCGCATCCTTCGCCGAAAAGTCCAAGGCGGCGGCAGCCTGATTATCCGGGAGAGCCGGAAACGGACGCACTGCGACCCTGGGTAGGGAACGATGAGCGCCGGTGAATGCAGGATTAGTAACCTGTTGCAGGGGGAGGTCAGGCCATGGATCAGCAAATCCGGCTTTTTGGCGCTGTCGCAGTCCGGCCGGCCGTGCTTGCCGTCATCCCCCGCTTCGAGACGATCACGGGATACAAGGTCGCGGCCAGGTGGGAGCTCAATCCCGCCGTCAGGACGCAGATCGAAGCCGGTGAGCCTTTCGATCTCGTCATTACCAATCCGAACTTTATCGAGGAACTCGTTTCCCTTGGAAAGGTCAGGACGGGAAGCCAGGTCACTTTCGGCCGGATAGCAATGGGCGTGGCGGCGAGGGAAGGCAGCCGGGCCCTCGATATCGGCTCCGTGGAAGCATTTAAACAGACCCTGAAGGGCGTCCGATCAATCGCCTATGCCAGTGACGGAACCAGCGGCGGCTACTTCCAGGGTTTGCTGGAGCGCCTGGAGATAGCCGATGAGGTGAGGCCGAAGCTGGTGCCGGTATCGGGAGGGCAGACGGCGGCGGCCGTCGGTCGTGGAGAGGCCGATCTGGGTGTCGTTCCCGTGACATCCGTCCTTGCCGCTGCCCCCGAGGCCATGCTGGTCGGCAGGTTTCCGGCAGAACTGCAAAGTTACATCGATTTTGCCATTGGCGTCAGCGCCGATTCAACAGATGCGGAGGCTGCGCGCCAGCTATCGGCGTTCCTGGTATCGGTAGACATTGACGAGACCCTGTCGGCAAGGGGCATCGAGCGCAGCTGAGATGCGCTTGAGGAGCGGCGATATCGAGGATGTCGACCTTGTCTGGAGAAAGGCTCTTAGCCGGTGAACTTTTCGCTCACGAATGCGTTATCCCGCCCGGACGGCATCGGCCGTTCGGGGTTGAATTCACAAAGGGATTTCGCACATGACGACCACGGGTAAAATCGCATCCGCCTTGATGATCCTTCTCGCGCTCTCTTCCTGCGCCAACACGATCCGTGGCGTGGGCAGGGATACGGCCAATGCCGTCAATGCCACGCAGGATGCCGGCCGCAGTGTCGATCGCGCAGCTAAGAGATAGTTATTTTCAGATTTTTGAAGTCGGATAGGCTTTTTCGAGACCACCGGATCGGGTCAGCCCGGTCCGGAATGCGGCATAGGCCGGGTGCTGGCTCGAGCGCGCCGCTTCCATGAGCCTGATCTGCAGCCGGTCGGGTGCAGCTTCGCCGATCCACTTGCCGAGGGCTTCGAGCTTCAGCGAGTTTAGAAGACGCGAGGACGAGGCGACATCGAGATGCCGATGCAGGCCCTCGAGCAGGTTGTCGTCCTGCTGCGGATTTTCCATCAGCAGCGACAGATAGGATTTGTCGGTTTCCGAGAACGCCGCAAGTTTTTCCGCGACGGTATCGCGATCGGGGAAGGGCACCGTGCCAGTCATAACGAATCGTCCAATCCTTGTTGTCAGGAAGGTTTATAGACTGGCCTTGACCTTCTCGGCTACATCGGCCGGAACCCAGCGGCTCCACAGTTCCTCATAATTCTCAAGGAAATAGAGGGCGGCGTTCTCGTTGTCTTCGCCGTTCTCATCCTGCCAGGCCAGTACCTGGCTGATTGTTTCGTTGTCCCAGCTGCGGGCCTTCAGATAGTTCATGACGGGGCCGGCGCGATCGGCAAAAGCGCTGGTAATCAGCGTGAAAGCCTGGGACACGGGATAGGCGTTCAGCCTGGGATTGGCGCAGTGGGGCACTGAGGTACAGGCGTCCCATTCAGCCTGATCGTGAGGCACGCCGAAACCCAGCTGTTTCATGTCGTATTTGCCGAGAACCGATGTCGGCGACCAGTAATAACCGAGCCAGCCGACCTTGTTTTTGAAGGCACGGGCGATCGAATTGTCGAAATCGGCCGGGGTCGGGCTGTCGATCAGCGCAAAGCCGAGCTTATCGGCACCGAGCGCCTTGAAGAGATTGCTGGTCGAGATTTCGCAGGCCCAGGCTTCGGGGCAATTATAGATCGCAGCAAGCGAGGGATGGTAGGTATCGGGAAAGAGTTCCGGATGCTTCAGCGCATCCTGCACGGACAGGATATCCGGATTTGCATCGGCGATGAATTTCGGAATGTACCAGCCTTCGACGGCCCCATCCGCCAGAATTTCGGCGCCCTTGACCAGGCGACCGGCGCTGATGGCGGTATCGAGCTGCGGTTTGACCGCTTTCACCCAGAATTCCGAGGCGATATCGGGCGTGCCGCTGCTATCCATGGAAGCGAAGGTCGGCAGCGTGTCACCATCGACAATGGTGACGGAGCAGCCGTAGCCCTTTTCCAGGATGAACTTGTCGAAGCTCGCAGCGATTGCAGCAGAGCCCCATCTCATCTCGGCGATCGAGACCTTGCCGCAGCCGGCGGCTTGCGCAATTCCCGCGTAAAAACAGACGGCAAGAATGAATGACGTGAAAAATGTCTTCATGAAAGTTCCCCGGATCTTTATGTGATCGAACGCGCATGCGCCGGGTCATTAGCCGACAAATCTCTCCGCCGCTTCAGGGTGCCAATGCCCGGCCCGAATAGGATTTCGCCAGGCTTTCCCGTCTGCGGCGCCGTTCGTCTCGTTTTCCGGCGGCTCGTCGCTGGCCATTTCTATCGATGGCTCATTATGAGCAAACCTACGGATTTGCGGCAGGAAATCAACTCTCTTTTGCGCGTTGAAATCTTACTAAATAATTGAATCCGAAGAATTTATGCGGCCAATCATGAAAGCGCGAAATTTGATGTCGATCAGCAGGCTTGCTGGGGCCGCAGAGAGGGCTAAAAGCGGTTTCAAAAGCGAAAAATTCGAAAAAGTTCAAAAAAAGTCAAAATTCCCTTCAGGAGCCGTCTTCAATAACCATCCGGTAAGGATGTGCCGTTATCTGTTGTGACGCGGCGGGGGACAACCGCTGCTTTTCCGGATCAGGTAGTGCGTCCCGGAAAAAGCGAGCTTCATTGCGTAATGATGATGGCGTCAGCGTTTTATGGCAAACCGCGTAGGGTCCATGGCCCGATCGCGGTTTTCGCATTTCTGGGCCTTTGTCGGCTTTTCAACCGTCTGTTGACCTGACGTCTGCCCGCATTGTAGGCCTGCCGGAAACGCTTCACGGGCAGGTGCCAATGACCAGAGCCATCATGCTGCAGGGAACCGGTTCCGATGTCGGCAAGACAGTGCTGGTGGCGGGGCTTTGCCGGCTGGCTGCCAATCGCGGTCTGAAGGTGCGACCGTTCAAGCCGCAAAATATGTCGAACAATGCCGCGGTTTCCGACGACGGCGGCGAGATCGGCCGGGCGCAATGGCTGCAGTCGCTCGCGGCGCGGGTACCGTCATCCGTGCATATGAACCCGGTGCTCCTGAAGCCGCAATCGGAAAACGGCAGCCAGATCATCGTGCAAGGCAGGGTATTCGGCCAGGCAAAGGGGCGCGACTACCAGCGGCTGAAGCCGCAACTGCTTTCGTCGGTTCTGGAGAGTTTCGCCAAGGTGTCCGAGGGGGCTGACCTCGTGATCGTCGAGGGGGCGGGCTCGCCGGCCGAAATCAACCTGAGGGCGGGCGATATCGCCAATATGGGCTTTGCGACGCGGGCGAACGTCCCTGTCGTCCTCGTTGGAGATATCGATCGCGGCGGCGTCATCGCCTCGCTCGTCGGCACGCATGCGATCCTCAGCGAAGAGGATCGCGGCATGATTTCCGGTTACATCATCAACAAGTTCCGCGGCGATGTCTCGCTGTTCGACGACGGTATCCGGGCCATCGAAGGTTTCACCGGCTGGCCGTGCTTCGGCGTCGTGCCGTGGCTGCCGGGTGCCACACGCCTGCCGGCGGAGGATTCGGTCGTGCTCGAACGGCTGGCGCGGGGCAGGCAGGGCGCGCTGAAGATTGCCGTGCCGGTGCTGCCGCGCATTGCCAATTTCGACGATCTCGATCCGCTGCGGACAGAGCCCGATGTCGAACTCGTCTTCATCAGGTCCGGTGAGCGGCTGCCCGACGATGCCGCGCTCGTCATCCTTCCCGGTTCGAAATCGACGATATCGGATCTCGCGGACCTGCGTGCGACCGGCTGGGATCGCGATCTCCTGGCGCATGTCAGGCGCGGCGGCCGGGTGATCGGCATCTGCGGCGGTTACCAGATGCTTGGCCGCAAGGTGCATGACCCGCTCGGCATCGAAGGCGGGACGGTCGAGACGCCCGGGCTTTCGCTTCTCGATGTCGAGACCGAGATGGCGCCGGAAAAGACCGTGCGCAACAGCACGGCCCGCTCGACCGAATACGACGCGCCGCTTGCCGGCTACCAGATCCATCTCGGCATTACCCGCGGGCCGGATTGCGTCAGGCCCTCTGCTATCGTCGACGGCGCACCCGACGGAGCGCTTTCGCCTGACGGCCGCATCATGGGCACCTATCTGCACGGCCTCTTCAGCAGCGATGCCTACCGCGCCCGGCTGCTTCAAAGCTTTGGCCTGTCAGGCGAAGCGAGCAACTACCGCGAAAACGTCGACCGAGCGCTCGACGAGGTCGCAGGCGGCCTGGAACAGTATCTCGACCCGCGCTGGCTTGCCGGTCTGTTCGGCTAGACCGGATGTCGCTTGCCTGCCTCACGGTCCCGCAGAGTGGGCAGACGCAATCAGGGCATCGTTTGCTATTGCCAAATTAGTTGACTGAGTCCATTAATTGTTCCGATACACCCGGTCGAGAGCAATGAAAACATGACCATACTGGATAGATTTTCCCTGACGGGCCAGGTGGCGCTCGTAACCGGCGGCGGCCGTGGCCTCGGCTTGGAGATGGCGCGCGCACTTGCCGAGGCCGGCGCGCATGTCATCGTCACCGGGCGTACGGCGACGACGCTTGAAGATGCCGTAGGGACGATCCGCAGTAGCGGCGGCACGGCGCAGGCTGCCGCCTTCGACATCGTCGACCGGGAGGCGCAGCGTGCGCTGATGGCCGACATCGAAAAGATCCATGGCCGTCTCGATATTCTGATTAACAATGTCGGCGCCCGCGACAGGCGGCCGCTGGCCGAATTCGATGACGATGCCATTATCGAGCTGTTGCGCACCGATCTGGCGGCTGCGATGACGCTCTCGCGGGATGCCGCCGCGCTGATGAAGCGGCATAATCATGGCCGCCTGATCGCGGTCACCTCGATCAGCGGCCATGTCGTCATGCCCGGCGATTGCGTCTATCCGGCGGCCAAGCAGGGCCTGACCGGCCTGATGCGCGGCATGGCGGTCGA
>Ga0102591_1001273_pt1 | contig 35997 bp, 26 predicted proteins | sample AraplaCol_mCL_r2_2_FD_76860 | JGI IMG/M metagenome (GOLD analysis project Ga0102591, IMG submission 76860) | Arabidopsis root microbial communities from North Carolina, USA - plate scrape MF_Col_mCL_r2 (SPADES assembly) (version 2) | ecosystem: Host-associated > Plants > Roots > Endosphere...
CGCGCAAGCTGCGCGAGGGCAACGGCCTCAAGGGCATGCAGGAACGCATGGCCGAACTGGGCGGGACGATGCAGGTGCTGCGGCATCACCCCGGATTCCTGATCGAATTGAACTGCCCGCGGCGCGCCTGAACGGGCCGGCGCCATCCAGGGAAGGAGACGACATGAGCGAGAACACGATCAAGCTGCTGCTGGTGGAAGACCAGCAACTGGTGCGCGAGGGGCTCAAGGGCCTGCTGGCGCTGCACGACGACATCCGCCTGATCGGCGAGGCGTCCGATGGGGCGGAGGCGCTGGAGCTGCTGGCGCGCGAGCAGCCGGACGTGATCCTGTCGGACATGCGGATGCCGCGGCTGGACGGCATCGGACTGATCCGCGCGCTGGCGGCGCGGGCGCTGAAGATTCCGGTGGTGCTGCTGACGACCTTCGACGACACGTCGGCCTTCGACGAGGCGGTGCGCGCCGGGGCGCGTGGATTCCTGCTGAAGGCGATCAGCCCGGACACGCTGGTGCAGGCGCTGCGCGACGTGGTCGGCGGCTCGACCGCGCTGCGACCGCTGCTGACGGAACGGATGGAGCGCGCGCCGGTGGAGCGGGCGTTCGCCGCGACGCCGGAACCGGAGCCGCTCAGCCCGAAGGAACTGCAGGTGCTGCGCCTGGTGGCCAGCGGCCGAAGCAACACGGAGATCGCGGCACTGCTGGGGAACAGCGAGGGCGTGATCAAGAACCACTGCTCCGCGGTGTTCGCGAAGATGGGGGTCCGCGACCGCACGCAGGCCGTGCTGCGGGCGATCGATCTGGGTTGGATCTGACCACCGCCTCGTTGGCTCGGTCGATCGGGGCGTCGCGAGCGGACGTCAGGCTAGGCGGGCGGAGCGGAGGAACCGGAGCGTACTTCGGTACGTGAGGATTCCGAGCATCCGCCCAACGACGCCTGGCGTTCGCGCAGTAGCCCTCGCTCTCAGATCCAGAGGTCGTAGTCTTGCAGGGCGCGGATACGGCGTTCGACCGACAGGAAACGCGCGGCGCCCACTTCGCCGATGGCCTTCACCACGCGCGGGTGGTACTTCTTGTAGAGCTTCTGCTCCGCGTCGACGTAGCCCAGGTAGCCCTTGGAGAAGTACTTCGACTGCGCATTGGTCGGCTTGTCGCCGATCTGCACGAACTCCACCGACATGCGGGTGAACTGGCGGTTCAGCGCGGCCAGCTCGCGTTCGTAGGCCTCGTAGACCGGCACGAACTTCTTGGTCTGCGCTTCATCCAGCGCCAGCGCCTTGAGCACGACGCCCTTGCGGTCGGCGCGCACGGCATCGCGCAGGCTCTGCGCCTGGGCGGCGTCGGGCACCGGCGCGGGATCGGCGAAGGCCGGCAGCGCGGCGGTCAAGGACAGGCAAAGCGCGGACAGCGCGGCAAACTTCTTCATCACTCTTCCCTCGTGAATCGTCGAACTTCGACGCCCGGGGAATTCTAGGGAGAAGGGTTTGCCCTGACCCTGGGGACTTCACGGGGAGACAGCCGCGCGCCCCGGCCACCAGCGCTCCCGCCAGCCCGCCCGTGGCGGATCCACCACGCGCAGCACCAGCTCGGTCCCCGCGCCCGGCGCGCCCCGCACCGTGAAGGCGGCGTTCAGCAGCCGGGCCCGCTCATGCATGCCGCGCAAGCCGTAGCGCACGCCGCGCGTCTGCCGCGCCGCCCAGTCCGGCGCCAGCCCGATGCCGTCGTCGCGCAGCGTCAGCGTCACCGCATCCGGATGGAACTCCAGCAGCAGCTCCACCGCGCTCGCCCGCGCATGGCGCTCGGCATTGGTCAGCCCCTCGCGCGCGATCAGCAGCAGCTCGTCCTCGACGGCGGCCTCCAGCGCGCGCACCGTGCCGCTCACCCGCATCCGGAACCGCCCCGGCGGCCGGATCAGGTCCCGCCCCGCCTGCGTCAGCCGCTCCACCAACCCGCCGCGATCTCCGCCACCGCATCGCCCGCCGCCTCCGCCGTCTCCCCATTCCTGCGCGTCTTCGTCGTCGATGCGCTGGCGCAGTTGCCCGACGCGATCGCGTCCTTCGGCGAGGAGCGCCTCGGCGCGCGTCAGGTCGCGTTCCATGCGCCGGCGCAGCTCCGCGTCGCTGACGCGCCTGACGCTCGCATCGAGCCCGAGCAGCAGCCCTTGGAACCCTTGAAGCAGCGTGTCATGCAGATCCCGCGCGATGTGTTCCCGCTCCCGATGGCGGACTTCCAGCCGCATCCGCAGCCTGGCCTGGAGCGCCCGCACTCTCAACCGATACCCGCCCCACGCCGCCACCACGATCGCGAGCGCCACCGCCCATCGGAACACGCTGCTCTCCAGCACCGACGGCGCGATATGAAACGCCAGCACCGACGGCTGCCGGCTCCACAGCCCATCGGGATTGGAGGCGAGCACCTCGAAGCGATAGTCGCCGGGCCCGAGGTTCGCGTAGGTCGCCTCGCGCTGCGTCCCCGCATCGCGCCAGTCGGCATCCACCCCCACCAGCCGGAACCGGTAGCGGACCTGCTCCGCGCGGCTCAGCACCTTGGCCGCGTATCGCAGCGTCAACGCATGGGTGCCCTGCGGCAGCTGCAGTCCTTGCGACGCCGGATAGCTCTGCCCGCCCGCCATCAGCGCCTGCACATCCACCCCCACCTCGCGCGAATTGCGCGGCGTGCGCGCCGGGTCCAGCCAGACCACGCCGAGGTTGGTCACGAACCACAGCCGCCCGCGGGCGTCGCGCACCGCGGTGGAGGTCGGCGACGCCTGCCGCGCGATGCCTGGCAGTCCATCCGCCGCGTCGAGCAACTGATAGCTGAGCGGATGCGCCGACTCGACGAACAGCGACGCCACCTCCGCCGCCGCGAGCCGCACCAGGCCCCGCCCGCCGTTGAGCCACAGATCGCCGTCGAAGGACTCGACGATGCCCGACACGCGCCCGAAGGCCGGGTCGCGGTCAATGGTGATGGTGGCGAAGTGCCCGTCGCGGCCGAGCGCGACGCCGTTCTCCCCTGCCACCACCAGCCCGTGGCGCGTGTTGAGCACCGCCAGGATGCGTCCCGTGCGCAGCCCCTGCTCCGGCCCCGCGCGTACCGGCTGCCCCCGCTCGTCCAGCCCGAGCAGCACGCCGTCATGGCCGAACCACGCGGCCCCATCGGCATCGACGGCCAAGGCGCCCGGCGCGACGCCGTCCAGCTCCGCCGCCTTCACGCGCGCCGCGCCGGCCCGCGTCGCATGGAACACGCCCGCATCGAGCAGCGACAGCCAGAGCCCGCCCGACGGATCGGCCGCCATCCCCATCGCGCGCGCCGGGCTGCCGGCGGGCATCGGCAGCTCGTGGCGCTCCCACCGTCCGCCGGCGGGCAGCCGCCACAGCGTCTCGGCATCCAGCAGCCAGAGCGCGCCATCGGCCGCGCGCACCGCCGCGGCCGATGCCCGCCGTGACGCGGGCCTCGGATCGAGCGCCGGCTCGCGCGCAGGCGCGGCGGGCGGGTCCAGGCGCCAGCTCGCCGAGGAGCTCGACAGCCTCACCCCGCTGCCCTCCGGCTGCACGCTGAACCCGGTGGCCGCCGCGTCCTCCAGCGGCGTGACGCGCCGCACCCGATGCGCGCGCAGGCTGTTCACGCCGACATTGGTGCCGACCCAGATCTCGCCGTCGTCGCTCTCCAGCAGCGGCACGGTGATCGACGAGCCCAGCCCGTCCGCGACGCTGAACCACTGCCCGCGCGACCAGTCCAGCTGCTCGCCAGCCATCAGCCGCGCGGTCTCGGCGGCATCGGTGCGGAACACGCCGCGGCCGTTCACCGTGACCCACAGCCCGCCGTCGCTGGCGAACAGCATCTGCTTCACGCGGGTCGACGGGCGCCCGTCGCGCGCCGACACGACGCTGGGCGAGAACGGCGCCGCGGCCAGGTCGTCGATCAGCACCGGGCCGGGCGCCGGCGCGGTGCTGGCGAGCGTGGCCCACTCCCGCCACGAGCCCGGCAGGCCGAGCGGCCGCACGCCGCCGTGGCCATCGGCCATCCAGAGCCGGTCCTGTCCGTCCTGCGTCATCACGGCCTGATGGCCGGTGCTCACGCCGGTGTCATCGAAGCGCGAAGCTCCAGCGGCAAGGCGATAAAGGCGCTCGCCGGAGCTGACCCAGAGCGTGCCCTGGCGATCCCGGAACAGGTATTCCGCCCCCGCGGCCGGATAGCCCTGCGCCGCGCCGACGCGCTGCCAGCGCTGGCCGTCGAAGCGCGCCAGGCCCTTGCCCGCCGCGGCCCACAGCGCCCCCGAGGCGCGCGCGAAACGCAGCACGCGCCCGCCGGGCAGCCCCTGCGCCGCGCCATGGCGCAACACCTGGCCGCCGCGCAGCTGCAGCACGCCGCCCTCGAACAGCCCGATCCACAGCGAGCCGTCCTCGTCGACCATCAGCGCATTGATGTTGAGCGCCGGCAGCGGCTGGCCGCCGGGCCGGTAGCGCTCGAAGCGCAGCCCGTCGAAGCGGTACAGCCCCATGCCGGTGCCCAGCCACAGCACGCCTTCGCGTCCGCCGGCCAGCGTCCAGACATCGGCGGGCGCGCCGTCGCGCACGTTCCAGGCGCGGTGCGAGAAATCCGCCAGGCCATCGCCGGCGGCGCGCGCGACGTTCAGCCCGAGGCCCAGCAGCAGCGCGGCGCAGCACCAGGCGGCGGCCAGCCCGCGCGCGATCAGGCCTGCCGCCGCGATCAGGCGGCACACCGCGCATCAAGGTCTGGCCGCGGCGCGCGCGCTGGCGCCGGCAGCGGATCGTCGATCGGCGGCTCGTCGAGCAGCCCGCGCCGCAGCGCCTCGGTGGCCGCCTGCGTGCGGCTGCGCGCGCCAAGCTTCTGCAGCAGCGTCTTCACATGCGTCTTGACCGTGCCGGCCGCGACACCCAGCCGCAGGCCGATCGACTTGTTGTCCAGCCCCAGACAGAGCATGCGCAGCACATCGCGCTCGCGCGGCGTGAGGTCGTCGCCCAGCCAGCCTTCCGCGATCGCGCCGGCCGCGGCTCGGCACAGATAGCGCCGTCCGGCGGCGACGGCACGGGCGGCATCGCGCAATTCCTCCAGCGCGCAGGTCGCATGCACGTAGCCGAGCACCCCCGCCGCCATCGCATGCCGCACGCGGCCCCCATGCGTCACGGGGCTGACGACCAGCCAGTTCGGTCCCGGCAGTCCGGTGAACCCGCTGCGGCGCGGCTGGCCGCCGAGCATCTGCAGCGCGCCCTCGTGATCGGCGATGACGAGCCGGAAGGGCGCGTCGCGCACCGCCGGCGCGCCGTCGTCGAGCGTGAACGCCTCGCCGGCCTGCGCCGCCTCGTGCGCGCGGAAGAACGGCGACAGCGCGGCGGCGATGCCCGCGCGCAGCAGCGGATGGCGATGGACCACGATGGCGTCCAGCACCGCGTCGCGGGCCGCCTCGCGGGGCACATCGCGGGTGACATCGCGGGCAGGGTCGCGAACGGGATCTCGCACGGGATCTCGAACGCGGGGGCGGGTGGCGGCGACTGGCTCGATCAGGGACATGGACAGCTCCCAGGGGACGATGACGGACGGGGCCGGCCGGAGCCGGACAGGGAAACCCATCATCGGAAGCGGGCGGTCGCCACGATAGCCCCGGTCGAGTCGATACCGGCTACCCGAAAGGGTATCGGCCCCTCGGAACGGGGACCTCGCGCGAAGGCCGCCCCTATGATCGCCGCCATGGTGCCCACGCCCGACCCCATCCGTGTCCTCACGGTCGACGACCACCCGCTGATGCGCGAGGGCATCGCCGCCGTGCTGGGCGAGGAGCCCGGCATGGCGCCGGTGGGTCAGGCCGAGAACGGCTGGCAGGGCCTGCAGGCCTTCGAGCGGCTGCGGCCCGACGTGACGCTGATGGACATCCAGATGCCGGGCATGGACGGCCTGGAGGCGCTGGCCCGCGTGCGGGCGCTCAGTCCGGGGGCGCGCGTGATCGTGCTCACCACCTTCAAGGCCGACGCGCAGGCCCGTCAGGCGCTCAAGCTCGGCGCGGCCGGCTACCTGCTCAAGACGCAGCTGCGCACCGAGCTGCTCGACGCCATCCGCGCCGTGCACCGCGGCCAGCGCTGGATCCCCAACGAGGTCGCCCAGGAGATCGCCGCCCATGCCGGCCAGGAGCAGCTCTCCGGCCGCGAGCTCGACGTGCTCGAGCACATCGCGCAGGGCCTGAGCAACCGCGAGATCGGCGGCGCGCTGTCGCTGTCCGAGGACACGATCAAGGCGCGCGTCAAGATGATCCTGGCCAAGCTCGACGCGCGCGACCGCACGCATGCCGTGGTGCTCGCGCTCAAGCGCGGGCTGCTGCGGCTCTAAGCGCGGCTGCCTCCGACGGGAGAGCTCCCGCTGCGCCATCGGCGGCTGTTGTTCCGGACAGCGGTTTCCTAGGATGACTCATCCCTCGGAGACCCTCGATGACGATCCCTTCGACCCCTTCGGACCCGACCCGCCGCGACGTGCTCGCGCTGGGCGGCCAGCTCGCGCTCGCCGCGGCGCTGCCGCTCGCGCTGGCCGACGCGGCCGCGGCCGCTTCCTCCCCCCCTCAACACCCCCTACCAGGAGCCCCGATGAGCTACATCACCACCAAGGACGGTACCCAGATCTTCTACAAGGACTGGGGCACCGGCCAACCCGTCGTCTTCTCGCATGGCTGGCCGCTGAGCAGCGACGCCTGGGAAGACCAGATGCTGTTCCTGGGCCAGAACGGCTTCCGCGTCATCGCCCATGACCGCCGCGGCCATGGCCGCTCCAGCCAGTCCTGGAACGGCAACGACATGGACACCTACGCCGACGACCTGGCGGCCGTGCTCGACAAGCTCGACGTCAAGAACGCGATGCTGGTGGGCCACTCCACCGGCGGCGGCGAGGTCACCCGCTACGTCGGCCGCCACGGCACCAAGCGCGTGGCCAAGGTCGTGCTGGTGGGCGCCGTGCCGCCGACGATGATGAAGTCCGCCGCCTACCCGAACGGCCTGCCCAAGGACGTCTTCGACGGCATCCGCGCCGGCGTGCAGAAGGACCGCTCGCAGTTCTACAAGGACCTGACGACGCCGTTCTTCGGCGCCAACCGTGCGGGCGCGCAGGTCTCGCAAGGCATGCGCGACAGCTTCTGGCTCCAGGGCATGCAGGGCTCGCTGAAGTCGCAGTTCGACTGCATCAAGCAGTTCTCCGAGACCGACTTCACCGAGGACCTCAAGAAGATCACCGTCCCGACCCTGATCATCCACGGCGACGACGACCAGATCGTGCCGATCGGCAACTCCGCCGAGCTGTCGGTGAAGCTGGCGCCCAAGGCCACGCTGAAGGTCTACAAGGGCGGCAGCCACGGCCTGGCCGCCACCGCCAAGGACCAGCTCAACGCCGACCTGCTGGCCTTCGCCAAGGCCTGAGCGGCGCCGCCGACCCCGACCCCGACCTCGACCCGGGGCCGGTCCGTGACCGGCCCCTCCCGCCTTTCAAGGAGATCCCCATGAGCAAGCTCGCCAAGGCAGTTCCCGGCGCCAAGTTGCTGAACCCCGCCGACCACACGCTGGTCATGATCGACTTCCAGTCGCAGATGGCCTTCGCCACGCACTCGATCGACGCCAACAACCTGCGCACCAACGCCTCGCTGGTGGCGCAGGCGGCCGCCGGCTTCGGCGTGTCCACCATCCTGACCACGGTGGCGGAGAAGAGCTTCTCCGGCCCGATGTTCGACGAGGTCACCGCGCCCTTCCCCGGCCAGAAGATGCTGGACCGCACCTCGATGAACACCTGGGAGGACGTCGCGGTGATCGAGGAGATCAACCGCATCGGCAAGGACCGCATCGTGCTGGCCGGCCTGTGGACCAGCGTCTGCATCGTCGGGCCGGCGCTGTCGGCGCTGGACCAGGGCTTCGAGGTCTACGTGATCACCGACGCCTGCGGCGACGTTTCGCTGGAGGCGCACAACCGCGCGGTCGAGCGCATGGTGCAGGCCGGCGCGCAGCCGATGACCTCGCTGCAGTACCTGCTGGAGCTGCAGCGCGACTGGGCCCGCACCGGCACCTACGACATGACCACCGGCATCGCGAAGAAGGTGGGCGGCTCGTACGGCATCGGCATCAACTACGCCAAGTCGATGTTCAACGCCCACGAGGGCTGATCGCGAAAGGGCGGCCATCATGAATGCCTATGTCCTGTCGGCCGCCGTCGGCCTGCTCGTCGGCGTGATCTACGGCGTGCTCAACGTGAGGTCGCCGGCGCCGCCGGTGATCGCGCTGGTGGGCCTGCTGGGGATCCTCGCCGGGGAGCAGATCCCCGGGCTGGTGCGCCAGTGGATGCACCGCGACACTGCGCAGGTGAGCTGGATCGAGCAGAAGGTGCGTCCGCACATGTTCGGACGCATGCCGGGCTGCGACAAGCCGGTGACCGGTGTCCAGACCGGGAAGGCCGGGAAGGCCCGCAACGCGGAGACGCAAGATGTCTGATTCGAAATCGACGGCCGCCGCGGCGGCCACGCCCGATCTGGTGCTGTTCAACGGCCGCTTCACGACGCTGGACCGCGCGCGGCCGACGGCGCAGGCGGTCGCCATCCGCGACGGGCGCTTCCAGGGCGTGGGCGGCAACCAGGAGATCCTGGCGCTGGCCGGCCCCGGCACGCGCCGCATCGACCTGAAGGGCCGCGGCGTGCTGCCGGGCCTGATCGACAACCACCTCCACATCATCCGTGGCGGGCTGAACTTCAACATGGAGCTGCGCTGGGACGGCGTGCGCAGCCTGGCCGACGCGATGGCGATGCTCAAGGCGCAGGTCGCGATCACGCCGGCGCCGCAATGGGTGCGCGTGGTGGGCGGCTTCACCGAGCACCAGTTCGCCGAGAAGCGGCTGCCGACGATCGACGAGCTCAATGCCGTCGCACCGGACACGCCGGTCTTCATCCTGCATCTCTATGACCGCGCGCTGCTCAACGGCGCGGCGCTGCGCGCCGTGGGCTACACGCGCGAGACGCCCGAGCCCCCCGGCGGCCAGATCCTGCGCGACAGCGCGGGCAACCCCACCGGCCTGCTGCTGGCCAAGCCCAACGCATCGATCCTGTACGCGACGCTGGCCAAGGGCCCCAAGCTGCCGCCGGAATACCAGCTCAACAGCACGCGCCACTTCATGCGCGAGCTCAACCGCCTCGGCGTGACCGGCGCGATCGACGCGGGCGGCGGCTTCCAGAACTATCCCGAGGACTACCAGATCATCCAGCAGCTGTCCGACGCCGGGCAGCTGACGATCCGGCTGGCCTACAACCTGTTCACCCAGAAGGCGGGGCAGGAGAAGGAGGACTTCCTCAACTGGGCCCGGTCGGTCACCTACAAGCAGGGCGACGACTACTTCCGCCACAACGGCGCGGGCGAGATGCTGGTGTTCTCGGCGGCGGACTTCGAGGACTTCCGCCAGCCGCGGCCCGACATGCCCGGCCAGATGGAGGGCGAGCTCGAGGAGGTGGTGCGCATCCTGGTGCAGAACCGCTGGCCGTGGCGCATGCATGCGACCTACGACGAGACGATCTCGCGCGCGCTGGACGTGTTCGAGAAGGTCCATCGCGACACGCCGATCGACGGCCTGAACTGGTTCTTCGATCATGCGGAGACGATCTCGCAGCGCTCGATGGACCGCATCGCGGCGCTGGGCGGCGGCGTGGCGGTGCAGCACCGCATGGCCTACCAGGGCGAGTACTTCGTCGAGCGCTACGGCGCGCGCGCCGCCGAGGCGACGCCGCCGGTGGCCGAGATGCTGCGCCGGGGCATGAAGGTCTCGGCCGGGACGGACGCGACGCGGGTCGCCTCCTACAACCCGTGGGTGTCGCTGTCGTGGCTGATCACCGGCCGCACCGTCGGCGGACTGCAGATCACGCCGCAGCGCAACTGCCTGGACCGCGAGGCGGCGCTGCGCATGTGGACGGAGAACGTCACCTGGTTCTCGAACGAGCAAGGCAACAAGGGCCAGATCGCGGCGGGCCAGCTGGCCGACCTGATCGTGCCGGACCGCGACTTCTTCGGTTGCGCCGAATCGGACATCGCCGACACCAGCGCGCTGCTGACGATGGTCGGCGGCAAGGTCGTGTGGGGCGCGGGCGAGTTCGCCGGCCTCGACGAATCGGCGCCGCCGCCGGCGATGCCGGACTGGTCGCCGGTGCGGCGCTATGGCGGCTATGGCGCATGGGGGGCCGGAGGCGCGGAAGGCAAGCCGCTGCAGGCGGCGATGCAGCGCGTGGCCTGCTGCGACACCGCCTGCGGCGTCCACGGCCATGCGCACGCGAATGCCTGGGCGTCGGAGGTGCCCGCGTCGGACCTGCGCAGTTTCTGGGGCGCCCTGGGCTGCGCCTGCTGGGCGGTGTGACATGAGCGCACTCCGACCGACTCGACTGACTGCGCCCGCCGCGCCGCGCTGGGTGGAGGCGATCCTGCAATGGCCATCGCTGGCGGTGCTGCTGCGCGTGGGGCTGGCCTCGGCCTACCTGATCGGCGGCATCGACAAGCTGATGGACTTCCCCGGCGCGGTGGCCGAGCAGGCGCACTTCGGCCTGCAGCCGGCCGCGCTGTGGGCGGTGGTGGTGATCGCGGTGGAGCTGATCGCATCGCTGCTGTTGATCGCCAACCGCTGGGTATGGCTCGCGGCGGGGGCGCTGGGCGTGCTGACCTTCGTGGCGATGCTGGTGGCCAACAATTTCTGGGACATGAGCGGGCAGGCGCGCTTCATGGCCAAGAACGCGTTCTTCGAGCACCTGGGGCTGATCTGCGCGCTGGCGATGGCGGCGCGGATCGCGGTGCTCGAGCGCAAGGGGACGGCATGACGGGGGCGAAGCGTTTGCTGCTGGCGAGCCTGGCCTTGGGCTTCATCGGCGGCTATGTGGACACGGTGGGCTTCGTGGCGCTGTTCGGGCTGTTCACGGCGCACGTGACGGGAAACTTCGTGCTGATCGGCGCGGAGCTGAGCCGCTCGAGCGCGAACAGCGTGCTGCTGAAGCTGCTGGTGTTCCCGACCTTCGTGGCGGCGGTGGCGCTGGCGCGGATGGTGGCCCTGCGCTGCGAGCGCACGCAGACGGTGGCGAGCCGGCCCTTGCTGGTGATGCAGGCGGTGTTGCTCGCGGTGGCGCTGATGTGCAGCGTGCCGGCGGGCGCGGCGCTGGCGCCGGACGCGCCGTGGGCGATGGCCACGGGGCTGTTCATGACGGCGGCGATGGGCGTGCAGAACGCGGCGGGCCGGCTGGCCTGGCCGGCGCTGACGCCGACGACGGTGATGACGGGCAATGTCACGCAGGTGGTGATCGACGGCGTGGACCTGCTGCGCGGCGCGGCCGGGCCGGAAGTGCGGGAGCGCTGGAAGCGCTTCATCTGGCCGGTGCTGGCCTTCGCCGCGGGGGCGCTGGCGGGCGCGTTCGCGTACGCCGCGTGGAGGTTCTGGGCGCTGGGGTTGCCGCTGGGGATGCTGGCCGGGTTGGTGGTGATGGATGTGAGGCCGGATCGGAACAGATGAGGGGGGAGGTCGCTTTGTTCAGAATGAAAACCCTGGCTAACAAGACCAGGGGCCGTTGCCCTACCCCTCGTCAGTTTGGCCTCGTGATCGGCCCATTGATGCCGTCGCAAAACTGATTCCGAAGCGAAGAATCCTTGGTGTTCGATAGGACTCCCCATGACGCCGCTGAGCGCGCAAGGGTTAGCCCGGCTCCTGTCGGCAACGCCATCCGAGGACACTTCATGCACGAAGAAGAACGTTCCGCCCTGGACATCGGGGCCGCGATCAACTCGATCGAGGAGGGAGCGATGCGGCAAGACAAGAAGGCGAAACACGCTTCCGCGGCCGACCGCGCCGACGGTGACCACGCGGCGCCGCGCATCCCAGCGGACACTGCTGCCGAGCCCCTGCAAAACGTCGATGCTTCGGATCCGGCCAACATCGAGTTGGTATTCGGATTCGTCGGTCCCTCGGGCATCGACCTCGACAAGGTGTGCGATGTTTTGAAGGCTCAATTGAAGGCGCTTCAATACGAATGCGTAGAAATCCGGCTGAGCACCCTGATCACGAACTATCTGGGTGAATCGCATGTCTTCGCGAATTTCTACGATCGCATGAAGACCTTGATGGAGCGCGGCACGCGATTGCGTGAGGAAACTCAGCAGGCCAACATTGCGGCGAGGCTCGCGATCTTCGAGATCCGACAGGCGCGGAAGCAACGGGCTTCAATCCGTCCGCCTCGTCGCACGGCCTACCTGGTTCGCTCCTTCAAGCGAAAAGAAGAGGTTGAACTCTTCAGGGACGTCTATGGCGAAGCCTTCACGCTGATCTCGGTCTATGCGTCGAAGCTCTGGCGAACCCAGTTCCTGAAGAAGGCCATCGTCTCTAGCCTGTCGTCCGACAAGGCCATGGCGGATCGGTATGCGGCGGAGTTGATCGCCATCGACCACGACGAGGAAGGCAAAGCCCTCGGTCAGTGTGTCGGAAAGACGTTTCCGCTGGCTGACTTCTTCGTGACCAGTGAATCACGCCCGGAGTTGGAGAAGACGCTCAAGCGACTGGCGCAACTGACTTTTGGGAATCCATACGTCTCACCGACGCGGGATGAGCAAGCGATGTTCTTCGCGAAGGCGGCGGCATTGCGCTCCCTTGATCTTTCCCGCCAGGTCGGTGCGGCCATCGTGTCGGCTGATGGCGACCTCCTGACCACGGGCTGCAATGAGGTACCCAAGTTCGGAGGCGGCTTGTACTGGGCCGAGGATGAATTCGTCGACCGAGACTTCGAACGCGGTTTCGATTCCAACGTGTCCATCAAGAAAGAAATCGTTGAGGAGGTGTTCGATCGTCTGAAGACCAAGCGTCTTCTGACCAAGGCGACGATGCAGAAGTCGAGTGCCCAGTTGTCTGCGGAAGCGCTCTTCGACAGGGACGCATACCTCAAGGACGCTCAGATCTTCGATGTCATCGAGTTCGGACGCGCGGTGCACGCGGAGATGGCCGCGATTGCGCAGGCGGGGCGGCTGGGGGTGCGCCTCCAAGACAGTCGCTTGTTCTGCACAACGTTCCCATGCCACATCTGTGCTCGACATATCGTTGCGTCCGGCGTGCGAGAAGTCGTGTTCATAGAGCCGTATGAGAAGAGCCGAGCGCTCGAACTGTTCGGCGACTCCATCAGCGTCGAGCCGGCGGAACCGTCGCCGACACGCACGAATTTCCGTGCTTTCGTTGGTGTGGCGCCTCGGCGGTACTTGGACTTCTTCGAATCTCAAGGCTCCAGGAAGACCCCCGCCGGTAAGATCCGTGCCTTGGACGAGCAGACGGCGACGCCACGAATCAGGCGCTTCGTGTTCACGTATGCCCTCGCGGAGATTCTTGCCGTCGAGGGGATTGCCGCCCTTCCCCCAAAACGAACCAGGAGTAAGAAATGACTCGTCAACAGCGCTCCATGATGGAGCAGATCGAGGCGACCAAGAAGGAAGCTCAAGAGCTCCGTGCATTTCTGAAGGATGCTGCACGTGTCGCCACGCTGACCTACCCCACGATCGGCGGATCGACCCATCGCGCACCGACTCCGCAGGTCGCCAACAAGAAGCTCTGAAAGACCGGCTACTGCATCGAGGGCTTTGAGATTCGGAGCCTTTTTGCTTGACAGCGCGTCGGAGCTGCTCGTCCCCTGAGCGCGCTCGTGCAAGAGGAGAGGCGCCTTCCACCCGTCGCATCGTCGTGTTGCTGATCGGCGTTTGCGGAGACACCGCGCCGACGTCGGTTTGTCCCGTGCACGAACGGATGGAAAGTGCACGCCCGATTACAGCCGCCTCGACGACCTGTCACCCGTCATCTTCGTTGGCGGCGGGCGGAAGGCATTGACGGAACGATATGTGCCCCGCCAGCAAACCCGGTTCCGCCCCCTCGCGCAGCTTCAATGGACGACGACGTGCATGACCGAGACCCGATTGGATGGGTCGAGCGGGGGTCTGGAGAATCCTGGTCGATTCAAGGCCCCGCCTTCGTCACCACCGGATTGGCATTGAAGAACCCCCACACGAAGTCGACCTGCAGCACATCCAGCGTGCCGATGTTGTTGTCGTTGTGGAACCACGCCGGGTTGGGCGTGCCGTGCACGCTCTGTGCGTAGCCGTACTCCGACAGGCTCTTGTTGAACACGCTCAGGCGGAAGAAGTTCGCCTTGTCCTGCTCGAGGTGGATGCCGGCGCGGGCGTGGCAGGTGGCGCAGCTCACGCGGTTCATGAAGCCGGCCTCGGTGATGGAATTGCCCAGCACCGTCTTGCGGCCCATCGGGTTGGTGAACTCCACCTGTGATCCCTTCAGCCGGTAGCTGCGCCAAGCCAGGTCCGCCACCGCCGGCTGGTCCTTGTCGGCGCTGCGGGTCGTGCCGATGCCCAGGCTCTTGAACACCTGGTCCAGCCCGGGGTTGACCGCTTCCACCGGATACAGCTTGTCGGTGTCGAACACGATGGACGGCGACATCGCCAGATCGTCCGTCTTCACGTGCGGCGCCACGTAGTTGCGGGCCACGCCTGCAGGCAAGGTGTCGGTGGAACGATATCCATAGGAGTCGTTGCAGCCGATGTAGTCACACCGGCCGGGCATCGCGATGTGCTCGAAGGTCGTCCACACCCAGTTCGGGATGTCCTTGGACGAGATGTGGAACGCCATCAGGTAATGGGTGCCGGTCAGCCGGCAGTTCACCGCCTGCGCACCCTGGCCGTATTGCACCGCCGTCGTCATCTTCTGCGTGATGAACGGCTTGTCCGCCGAGTTGTTGATGCCCAGCTCGCGCGCAATGCCGTCGTACAGCCAATTGCTCTTGATCATGATCGCGTCCGACGGGAAATCGATCTTGCTGAGCCTGGCGGGCTGGCCCTGGCCGGCCGAGCGACTGTCCGCGGCGTACGGGGCGTTCTTCTTCTGGTTGCCGTCATTGGCCGTGAAGACGGCCGCGACCCCATTGCTGTTGTAGAGGTTGTTCGCGAACAGGTACTCGTGGAAGGCGCGGTTGCGGATGGTGACCTCCGAGTTGGTCTGGCGTACCACCCGGCCGATGCTTTCATAGGTCCTGGGCACCAGTTGCTTCAGCACCGAGGCCGGGCACTCGGGCGTCTCGGCCGCCTGCGCAGCCCGCAGCTGCGACAGCTTCAGGTTCGCCACCATCTTGTCCAGATCGGCCGGGCTCTCCAGCGCCTGCAGGTGTTGCGTCAGCGCGGGGCGGCCGGTGCGGTGTGTCGGAACGCTGGCCTTCAAGGCGGTGGCCGAGCCGCCGGCAGCGTTGCCGGGGAAGATGGGGCAGTGGGCCGGGTCGTTTTTCGGCGAGTTGGGCACGCAGCAACCGGTGGTAACCGTGGCCGAGCACAGCGGCCAGGGCTGCAGCGGCCAGTTCTGCACCTCATCGGCCCAGTCGCTCCAGAACTTGTCGCGCACCACCGTGGCGAACAGGCGCCACGACGTCATATCGGGGCAGGTCATCGCGGGATTGCTGACGCGCGGGTCGACGGACCACTTGCCGTCCCGGTCGACCGTCATCGCGCAGTTCTCGTTGTCGCGCACATCGGCCAGGAAGTACATCGAATAGTCGACGCTGTTGGGCTTCTTCGCCTGGGCGCGGGCTACCGGCGGCAGCGCGATTGAAAGACAACAGGCCAGCACGCCGGCTGTCAGGCGCTGCCATCTCGGTGCAATGGGGTGGGAGGGGGAAAGGGTCGGTTGGAATGCCACGATGCGGCTCCTCGGAGAGTTGACACGGATGCCGAACTGCCGGGGCACGATATGTCGACGGCGGGAGCCTCTGGAATCAGCAGGAAGCTGATTTCCGCCTCAGCATTTGCGACTGAGGCATTCACCGGGTTCTTGCGCTGAGGGCCTCGAGGCCGACGCCGAAGCCGGTGGACACCATCCTTGCCGCTCTGCTCTCCCGCTTCAAGATGGGGTTGCCGGACGCACATTGAGTCAACAAGCAAAAGGGCCCGTGGCGACTGACGCCACGGGCCCTTGTTTACAGATCTACGTCAGGGCGACTTTAGAACGGTTAATACACCTAAGAAATGTTGTTAGAACCTTCCGAGTGAGTGAGTGACTGGCTTCCACGACAGATTGTGGGCCGAAAAAGTTGTTAGCGCTCACAAAACGGCCTCCGTCGTAGGGGACGTTGGGGCATCAGGGCATTTTTGTGGGTAGCCCTTACCCGCCGCCCCGGCGGCGGACTGCGCGGCTTCGAGGAGCCGCGCCAAGGTCAAGTCAAGCCCAACCATCCTGCTTTGGGCCTTAGGCGGCGCCTTCGTCTTCAGCCGAGCTGCCTCCAGGTCACCGACCATGATGACCTGCACTTGGGCGCGGGTGATGGAGGTATAGAGCAAGGTGCGGTCCAACAGCCGGGAGTCCGTGACCGGCACGATGACCCGGCGCCACTGTGACCCTTGAGCCTTGTGCACCGTGGCAGCGAAGCCGAGGTCGATGTCCTCGAGCATGTCCGACGTAAGGGGACGGGACACTCCGTCATCCCACTCCACCCAGGCGAGGACCCGAGCCTCATCGGTCTCGGCCGCGGCGGGCGGCGGTGCGACTTCGGTGATGCGACCCAACGAACCGTTCTGGACGCCCTTGTCCCAGAGGTTTCGAGTGCAGAGCACCACGTCCCCGAGACGGAAGCCGCAGCTCACGGCCTGCTCGAACTCTTGGTTCCAAGTCGCAGCAGCGGGGTTCTGGGCCGTGAACCGGAGCTGGCAGGCCGAGTTCAGCGCCTTGGTGCCCGCCGACCCGTTGCGCAGCGGAGCGAGAACTTGGGTATTGAGCGGGTCCAGCGCATACAGGTCGACCACCGTATCGGCGATGAGGTGGTCCGGGCACTGGAGGAAGGCCACAGGGGCGGTTTCGTCGCCGCCGACCTCGGGCCAGACACCGGCGCGGACCGCCATGGCCAGCGCGGCGATGTCACTGCCGTACCGCTTGACTGTCTTGAGCTCAGCCACCGGGATGCCGGGGGTCTGCATCACGCAATGGAGCACCAAGCCAGGCCCTACCGGCATGAGCTGATGCTCGTCGCCCACCAGCACCAAGCGCACATCGGGAGGCAGAGCCTGGCACAGTCGGCTCATCGAAATGATGTCCACCATGGAGGCCTCGTCCACGACCAAGACGGTCTCGCCTTCGAAGGTCAGGTTGTTGAGGCCCTTGAGGAAGCTGGCGATGGTCGACGCCGGCCGGCCAGTCGCTTCCTGCATCCGCTTGGCTGCCCGCCCGGCTAAGGCGACCTGGAGCACCCGCGTTCCGGCGTCGTCATAGAGCCGGTACAAGGACTTGAGGACCGTGGTCTTGCCCACGCCGGCGCCACCGGTGATGCACACGAACATGTGGGCAGCTGCCAGCCTGATGGCGTTGCGCTGCTCGGGATTGAGCTCGAGGCCGTCCTCGGCTTCGCCCGCCAGGATGAGGCGCTCGACCTCGCCCTCCGGCAGCAGACGCTGGTTCTCGGCGGTCAGGCGCTCGCAGATGGCGGTGGCGACCTGACGCTCCATGACCAGAGCACCCAGCGGTTGAAGGCCGTGCTGGGTTTTGACGATGGAGCCGTTTTTCAGCCCTTCGGCCAGGGCGGCGGCCATCAGGTCGCGCCAACGCACGCCGGCGGGCGGTTTGCCGAGCAGCGGGGTGACCTTGTCCATCAGGTCGGCGCTCAGCATGGCCGTGTGGCCAGCGGCCATAGTGCGATAGCAGGCTTCCTCGACCGCACCCCGCAGTCGGCGAGGGTCAGTCGGCTCGACGCCGAACTTGGTCTTTGCTAAGGCATCGACCTTCAACCACTTCCCTGCGAACGACAGCAGTCGGTACGGGTCCTCTTCAATCTTGGCCGGGGCCTCATCCCCGAAGTAGCGAAGGACCTTGCGGCCCAGACCCACATCAAAGCCGGCGGCCTGCAGCCACTGAAGCGTGCGCGACTCCCCGTGGCGCGCCCATGCTGACACCAGACGTTCTGCGGCTTCCAGCGTCAGCAGGTCCTTGAATGCCGACGCTTGGCCGGCGTCAAGGAGTCGGTACAGCTCTTCGCCGTAACGGTCCCACAGTCGCCGCGCTTTGGCCATCCCCAGCCCTTCAAAGGCGGAGTTCTCGGCGATGTACGTGACGATGTGCTCTCCGGAAGGGCGAGCCAGGCTGGCAACGTCAGCGTCAACTTGGCTCTCCAGAACCTCGAAGCCGTCCACGACGATGCGGCGTTCCGTGACGCTGCCGCCTACGGCCCACCACTGGCCGCGCTCCACCTGTGTGGCACCCAGCGTCGCCCGGTTGGCTTTGACGAGCACGTAGCTGCGGGCATCAAGCACCGACCCTTTGGCGTCAACTGGCACCCCGGTGAAGATGGCGCCGCCGAAGCCCAGTGGATTCTGAGAGCGGATGCCCGTCACCCGGATGGTGACCAGCGGAGTTTCGGTCGTCAACGTGGTACCCGACCTGTCTCAGCCAAGACTTCCTGCAGCACCGCATAACGGCCCAGCTGACGTTTGAGTTCGCCGTTCTCGGCCTTCAGGCTGGCGTTCTCAGCCTCCAATCGGGAAAGACGCTCCGCGTCACGTGAGGCCCGCGCAGGGGCCTCTCGCAGAATGGCAGGTGGTTCGGCCCCCGCGCCGTCTGCCTCCGCGGCAACAACCTTTGGTGGCAGCACCTGCCGCGTGCGAAGGTCGTCCTCCAACTCCTGCAGCGCCTTCTTGACCCGGGGATTCTGGTTCAGCACGGAGCCGGCAAAGACACACTCGGCCGCGATGTCCTTGCGCGACAGTGCGCCCCGGACGACCATGTTCCGGAAGTCCTCATCTGTCTTGGACTGCTTCCAGGCCGTGAATCTGCGAAAGTTTTCCTCCGCGAGCTGCTGACCGCTGGCCATTACTTCTTCCCCTTGGTCGCTTCGGCCGGCACGGGCAGCGGAGCGTTCAGCATGTCCATGGTGACGCCCTTGCGTTCTGCGTTGATAGCCCAGACGACGAACTGCTCTATCAGCGCCGAGTTCTCGGACTCCAGTCGGCTGTTTTTGGCCTCAAGACGCTCCATCCGCTGCATAGCGGCCCTCAGGCGCTCGTCCTTAGGTTCACTTGCCGGCCGGGGCAAGGTGCCTCGGAGCGCGTCTTTCCGGCCTCTGAACGCGTCAGCAATCTGCGGGTAGTCGGCGAAGGTGAACCGTGAGTAGCGGTGGCCCGTCAGCTTTTCGACCTCGTCCAGCAGCAACTCCCAGGTGAGCTTGCCCTTCCAGCCATCCAGGGTGTCGAGGACTTGCGCCAGGACCTCCTGCGTCAAATCCGGTGCTCTGCTCTTCTTCATGCGACAGCCTTATGCCGTGACCGGCGAATGAACTTGATGGGGTGCACGTTGTCCTTGGTGATGAGCGGCGCGTTGTTGACGTCGAGGCGAACCCGGGCGCCGGCCGGCACGCTAGGGTCGTCGAAGATGCCCAGCAGCTCATTGATGCGCGCCAACGTCTTGGTGTGGTGAAGCACCCAGATGTCCGCGCCGTACTCCCCTTCGGTCATCGCCTTCTGTGCGTTGCGCAGGTAGAGCTCGGTTTGCGCCTTGAGCGTTCGGAGGTTCTTCTCTTTTTCCGAATCTCCTTTGACGCACTCGTGCTCTTGGCAGTTGAGGCAATCTCGGCACATTGGGCAGGGCTCGCTGGCGAAATCGTGCTCGCAGAATCCGTACTTGGTCGCGTGCCCGGAGCGAATGGCCAAGCCAGGAAACTCTTCCCTTGTGACCACCCTGCGCTTGCGCTTCTCGGGCTCAAGCTCCGAAGTGAAGCCCCTCTTCAGCGCCGCGCTCACGGGCGCCTGGACCTCTCCCGAGCTCATGTGGTCGTAGGCCCGATTCTGCTTCTGGTCCTTGCGGCCCGAGAAGAGGGCGATTTCCGCACTACTCAGACCACCCATCTGGCCCACCATATTTAGGTAGTGTCGAAGCGCATGGCTCTTGAGGTGGATAGGCGACCCATCGGCCTCGCGCCGCCCAAAACGCTCAAAGATTGACAAAGGACCAGGATGGGAAGTGAGCGGCTTAGTGACGGTACCGGTGTCGACCGTGGTGAACATGCAGAGGTACGTTGCTTTGTTGACGTGCGTCTCATTGACTCGCATCACCGCCATGGCGTCCTCGCACCGAAGGTCCGGCGCGCCGGGCATGTGCGGAAAGGTCGCGGGCAGCATGTCCAGGATGGCTCGCTCAACGTCTGAAAAAAGGAAGAACCTCTGTGCACTGCTGTACGGCAGGCCGTTCGTCTCTTTAGCCCAGTACCTAGCCTGTGAGATAGCCGTCTCATCGCCCCAAAGGAGGAGACCTAACTCCTCGACGGACAGCTCGCTCCGGCCACGCAGGTGCTTGGCTCCCTCATGCAGGTAGACACTGCCCGGATTTTTTGTGTACCAGCGCGCAAGCTCATGTGCGGGCCTACTGACCTCTAGGAGGTTTCCGATTGCTTCCCGAGCCACGGGCGCCATGACGGTGGGCAGCCACTTCGTCGTGTTCTCGAAGCCTTTTGAGCCGGACCATCGAATACCAAGCTTCCCTTTAAACTCGCCCTCACCCTCTACGAAGCAGTTCCGCCTCAAACGGACAACTTCATTGACGCGTTCAGGCGCACAGAGCATCAGGGCCGTATTGCTAGAGACCAGAACGTCTGGGGCCTCGACAGCACGACAGTAGATATCCGCCAAAGCCTCCAAGACCGCGCGGGAGGGCAGCTTCTCTTGGCGAGCCCTGAGAGCCTCGGGAGAGATTCGGCTACCGGTCTCACTAGGTTTCTTCCGGCCGTGACTCCAGCGTTGGCGCAGACGGATGAATCCTTTGTCGTTCATCAGCTTGGCGATGGCTTCGATTTGTCCAGCAGTGCGGTAGGCCACCGACTCAGAGGCTTGGGCATAGGCCAGTTCAACCGCGCTATCCAGTACGTCTGCATCGACGGCGGTCGGCCGGGCGCCCTTGCTCCATTTGCGAAGGGCACCTTCCAGGCACCGGAGTGCGGCGATGCGAGGGCCCTGCGATTTGACGGGCTTCACGTCGTGCAGGTAGACGATGGCGGCTTTGGCGAAGTCCATGAAGGGCTGTGGGAGCCGCTCCTCCGCTCCTGTAGCCGACTTGGACAGGGAGGACGCCTCCAAGGTGCTGAACACTACTCGGTTGACCTTGTTTCTACCCTTCAGATGGCCAATGTCCCACTCATGCAACTCGAACTGAGCTCGCGCGTTCAGAACGGCGGACCCGCGACACAGCTCGATGAACGCCTGAAGGTTGGCTGACGAGTCGAGTTCCGCGCGAGGAACAAAGTGGAGGACGGGCGTTTGCTCGGTCATTAGGCACCCTCGTTGGCAGCCATCCGTTGGCGGTGGACTTCGGCACACAGTGCGATGACCTCCTTGACAGCCGAGATGGCCTCATCTTTGATGGCCGCCATTCGCTCGTCATGCGCATACTCTTCGCGCTCAGCAAGTAAGCGGTCACGCACTTCTTCATGGGGAGCGTCAAGGAAGGGCTCGAATCGGAAGCAGGTGTAGCAGGCATCGGGCTTGTTGAATGCGCAGTTCTTACCGCACTGAGCACAGCCGCCCAGCGTTTCATCCGAGACTCGGAAGTCGTAAATGCGACTACCGGGAGCACCTTTCTGGGTCGAGCTGGCCTCGCTCTCCACCAGTTGCCCTTGGAAGGCGCGGGCGAGCGGAGCAAGCAGAGGACCAGCTTTCGCGTCGATGTTTTCCAGCACTTTTGGAGAGGCCGAGAAATACACGTCAACGTGCTGGAGGTCGATGTGTCCCAACAACTTAGCGACTACAACCTTGCTAGCACCTTCTTCGACCAGACGAGTTCCGAAGGTGTATCGAAAGCGCTGTGGGGCCACTGGCAATGGTGCGTAGTCCAGCCGCGCGGTAGGCGGAGCAATCTCGCTGAGTTGGTGACGGAAGTGCCAAGACAGTGTGTGCGCTGTGCAATGCCCGTGAAACAGGTCAGCCGTGCTCTGCCGCTCCTCTCGAGGCCCCTGCGGCATAACAAGCCGCGCCGGGAAGAATGGTGCATCCTCTGTGTAGCCCGCAGCTAGAAGCCCATCGCGATAGTCAGCGAGCAACTGGCCAGTCTGCGGACTGATGTCGAAATCTAAGAAGTTCACACGAGAGTGAGCCGCGCCGGACTTGCCATGTGGCAAGCGCAGCAAGGACGTTCCGGGGTCGAAGTCCTCAAGCTTCAGTGATGCGTACTGCGATATTCGTCCACCGCATGCAAGGAGCAGCCGGAGGAGCAGAAGCGTCCAGAGCGGCAGTTCGCCTCTTCCGTACGCTGCATTCACGGCGCTGTACACCGACTTGACCTCAGCCTCGCTAAGGGGGCCAGTCACGGGGTTGCGCGTCCGAACCGCCTCGCCCTTCACATTCCCGGGTTTGCGCCTTTCTTCGAGATAGCTCGCACACTCCGGCAGCATTCCCTCCTGCCCGAGCTGCACCCATTTCTGGATGAGTCCATTTAGGGTGCCCAATCGATACAGCGACTCCGCGCTCAGCTTGGCGGCGAAGTTTGACAAGTGGGCGGCTGTAAAGGGGCCCTGCGGGCACGGTCCAGTTAGCTCCGTGAAGAGTTTGAAGCTGGACTCCACGTTGCGGACGTGGTGGCCAGAGCTGCCCCGAAGTAACGGTACCAGCGCGTGCTTGAGCGAAAACACGTGGCGCTCATAGCCGTCCCGATACCTCGTGAAGTCAATGGTGAAACTAGCTGGACCGTCCCTCCATCGCCACACATCGAGGCGAGGGTCGAGGGATGCGCCGCTTCGCGTGACAACGCGGCTGGGCATCGGGATAAGTAACGCAGCCGAAGCGCGCGGTTCATTCGTCTGAGACATCTAGCTCTTCCTGTAAACGCAGGGAGATTTCGCGACCCTTCTTGGTTGCATACCTTCGGGTATAGGTTGCGGCTGACTTGGAGTCTTCCGCCCAACCTTGTTGTTCGTTGCGCGCCCGCTGTTCCGCGACCTCGCTCAGGCCCATGAGCTCCGCTTGCTCGGAAAACCGGTCATTCCAGGTATGCCGCATCACATGGCTGGACAGGTCAATCGGAAGCTCAGGGCAAGCGCGACGTATGTCGGCGAATATCCGGTCGACGTTTTTGTAGGCCAGCTCAGCCCCGTCGTCGCCCACGATGAGATAGGCGTGCTTACGTGCAGCTGGAATCTCACGTCGCATGGCGATATAGCCCCAGACCGCCTTCATGATGGCCGGGCGCAGCTCGATGTCCCGCTCGCGCGTCTTAGGCGTGGGCTGGATGAGGCGGCGGTCGTCGGCTGCGTGGAGCCGCCGCACAATACGAAGGATGGGGGCGTTGGGACTTAAGTCATTTAGCCGGACGTTCAGCAGTTCCCCTCGCCGCATACCCGATGCGAGCAGCAGAACCACAATCAGCCAGTTGCGGTACTGCACAAAGGGGCGCTTCCAGGGGTTTGCCGGCGAGCCGGGCCGAATCACCTCCAGTAGCAACGCTTGGTCCGTCTCAGTCATACCTTGCCGAGTCCCTCGCTTCGTCGGAACCTTTGGGACCTGCGCACGGAGGATAGCGAGCACCCCCTTGGAGTCACTCTCTAATTGGGCCTTCAGCGGCCTCGAAAGCGTCGCTGCGTAGTACCCAACGAGGAACTCAAAGTACAACGTAAAGTAGCGAAGTCGCGTGGCGTGACTTGCCACGTCGACCGGCTGGAGCGACAACTCCTGCTTTTTTCTGCGCACCCTCACGGACTTCAGGTTGACCACCTGCTTCTGCTGCTCCTCGCCATTAGCTTCTTCACTCGCGTCATCCGCCCGATACTGCGCAATGTCCACGAGTCGATGAATCTCAGGCGCCGTCAAGAACTGGCCCCTTCGGAGCCTGGACAGGAGGTCGATTCCTGACCCATCCAGCCATCGGTAAAGAAGCGCGAGGGTGTCGCAGATTCGATGAATGGTGTTGGGGCGACGGCCAGTTGTCCGGAACCTAGCGAGAAATAGGACAGCCTCGTGAACGGGAAGCTCACCCACTCTGCTCAGAACGGAGTGGCGCTCCCCGCTCTTGAACTGGACGCGCTTAGCCACGAACCTTGTCATCTACCCACCAAAGCTTTAACAGGCACTAACTGCTCGGTGGATTGGACTGGAAAAAAAGGTGTGGGTAAAGAAAAAGGCCGCTACTCAGTGCGAGTAGCGGCCTTGCTAACAACAATAATCAGTTAAGGTGGACTCAGAACGGAATATCGTCATCCATGTCATCGAAGCCCGTCGCGGGCTTCGGCGCGGGGGCCGGGGCGCGAGGCGCCGCAGCACGCGGGGCCGGCGCGCGCGGCGCGTCGAAGTCACCGCTGTCGCGGCCGCTGCCGCCGCTGCGCTCCGACGAGCGCTCGCGGCTGTAGCCGCCACCGCCGCCACCCCCCATGTCATCGCCACCGCCGCCTTCGCGGCCACCCAGCAGCTGCATCTGCTCGGCAATGATCTCGGTCGTGTAGTTGTCCTTGCCTTCCTTGTCCTGCCACTTGCGGGTCTTCAGGCGGCCCTCCACGTACACCGGACGGCCCTTCTTCAGATACTCACCCGCGATCTCGGCCAGACGGTCGTAGAACACCACGCGGTGCCATTCGGTCTCTTCCTGGCGCTCGCCGCCTTCGCGGCTCTTCCAGTTGCGCGTCGTCGCGATGCTCACGTTGCACACCGCGCTGCCACTCGGCGTGTAGCGCAGTTCCGGATCACGGCCCAGATTGCCGAGGATGATGACTTTGTTGACCGAGGCCATGAGGGGTGCCTTCGCTTGCGTATCGTTGAATGTTCGGAATGGGAAAACCTGCGCCGCCAATCGCCCGGAACGCTCGCCCGTGGCGAGCCCGGAAACCCGCGGCGCAGGGGGCGGATTATGCCGCCACCCCTTTTCGGCGGCGATCCCCGGCAAACGCTGATCGGATGGCGGAAATGAGTCGGCATCCCACCGAACCCGGTGGGCGGCCCCAGCCGAGGCGTCGTCCTGACGGCTTGGCGCGCACATCGCCGCGCCGGTTTGGTGAACGGCAGCCCCGCCGATGTGCGGGACAATCGAGGGCTCCATGAGTTCGTCCAAGCACCACCCCGCCCCGCTAGCCATCTTGCAAGAGGTGTTCGGTTACAGCGCCTTTCGCGGCCAGCAGGCCGCGATCGTCGACCACGTGACCGCCGGCGGCGACGCGCTGGTCCTCATGCCCACCGGCGGCGGCAAGTCGCTCTGCTACCAGATCCCCGCCATCGCCCGCCAGCGCGCCGGCCATGGCGTCACCGTGGTCGTCAGTCCGCTCATCGCCCTGATGCACGACCAGGTCGGCGCGCTCGAGGAGGCCGGCGTCGAGGCCGCCTTCCTCAACTCCACGCAGACCCTGGAGGAAACCCAGCGCATCGAGCGCGAGATGCTCGCCGGCCGCCTCACGCTGCTCTACGCCGCGCCGGAGCGCGTCAACACCGCGCGCTTCATCGCGCAGATGCAGTCGCTGTACGAGCGCGGACTGCTCTCGCTGTTCGCCATCGACGAGGCGCACTGCGTCAGCCAATGGGGCCACGACTTCCGCAGCGAATACCTCTCGCTGAGCCTGCTGCACGAGCGCTTCCCCGATATCCCGCGCATCGCGCTGACCGCCACCGCCGACGACATCACCCGCGCCGACATCATCGAGCGGCTGCAGCTCGGCTCGGCCGAGGTCTTCGTCGCTTCGTTCGACCGGCCCAACATCCGCTACCTGATCGTCGAGAAGGACAGCCCGCGCGAGCAGCTGCTGCGCTTCATCCAGGACGAGCACGAGGACGAGGCCGGCGTCGTCTACTGCCAGAGCCGCAAGAAGGTGGACGAGACCGCCGAGTGGCTGCGGTCCAAGGGCATCAACGCGCTGCCGTACCACGCCGGCATGGAGCAGGAGCAGCGCAAGCGCCACCAGGACCGCTTCCTGCGCGAGGACGGCATCGTGATGGTCGCGACCATCGCCTTCGGCATGGGCATCGACAAGCCCGACGTGCGCTTCGTCGCCCATCTGGACCTGCCCAAGAACATCGAGGGCTACTACCAGGAGACCGGCCGCGCCGGCCGCGACGGCGAGCCCGCGCAGGCCTGGATGGCCTATGGCCTGGCCGACGTCGTGCAGCAGCGCCGCATGATCGACGAGAGCCCGTCGACCGAGGAGTTCAAGCAGGTGCAGCGCGGCAAGCTCGACGCGCTGCTGGCGCTGGCCGAGGCGATCGATTGCCGGCGCGTGCGGCTGCTCGCCTACTTCGGCGAGCACAGCGAGCCCTGCGGCAACTGCGACAACTGCCTGAACCCGCCCGCGACCTGGGACGCGACCGAGGCGGCGCGGATGGCGCTGTCGTGCATCTACCGCTTCCATCAGGCCACCGGCTTCAGCTTCGGTTCGGGCCATCTGATCGACGTGCTGCGCGGCAAGGAGACCGACAAGGTCAACCAGTACCGCCATCAGTCGCTGAGCACCTGGGGCGTCGGCGCCGCGCTGAGCGAGCAGCAGTGGCGCGCGGTGATCCGGCAGTTGATCGCGCTCGGATACGCGGTGACGGAGGGCGAATACAACACGCTGTCGCTGGGCGCCGGCGCCAAGGCGGTGCTGCGCGGCGAGGTGCGGATGCTGCTGCGCCAGCCGACCTCGCCGAGCAGGCGCGGCAAGGCCAGCCGCGGCTCGGTCTCGGGGTCGCGGCGCTCGGAGGCCGCGGCGGATCTGGACCCGGCGGCGCTGGCGCGCTTCGACGCGCTCAAGGCCTGGCGCGCGGACGTGGCGCGGGAACACGGCCTGCCCGCCTATGTGATCTTCCAGAACGTCACGCTGGCGGAGTTGGCGCGCGCGCAGCCGCGCTCGCTCGACGAGATGTCCGGCATCAGCGGCATCGGCGCGAAGAAACTCGAAGCCTACGGCGAAGACCTGCTGCGGGTGCTGGGCGAGGCCTGACCCCGCCGTGGACGGCCCCCCGGGCTGTCCCCGAAGGAAGGGGGTCCTCGCCGGGGTGCGAGGACGGTTGAGACGGCCAGGCACCTCGCGTGCTAAGTTGACGGTGTCGCGACTCAGCTTCACAGGGAGCAGCCATGACCTCGCGCGTCACCGCCCATCGCGCCCAGGCGCCGGGACACCTCCAGCCGATCGTCTGGGCGATCGGCTCACTCTTCGCCAGCCTCGCGTGCGCGGAGCCGGCCGGAGGCATCGTGACGTCCGGGGCCGGACGCATCGTCCAGAACGGCGGTGCCACCACGATCACGCAGGGATCGAACCGGATGGCGATCGACTGGACCGCCTTCAGCATCGGTGCCGGCGAGTCCGTCCGCTTCATGCAGCCCGGGCCCGGCGCCATCGCGCTGAACCGCGTGACGGGCCGGGAGTCCAGCGTCATCCTGGGGGAACTGAGCGCCAACGGGCGCGTGTTCCTCCTCAATCCCAATGGCGTGCTGTTCGGGCGAGGCGCGCGGGTGGAGGTGGGCAGCCTCGTCGCGAGCACCCTGACCCTGAGCAACGCCGACTTCGCGGCGGGCCGCTTCGAACTCTCGGGCGACAGCACCGCCCGCGTCGTCAATCAAGGGACGATCCAGGCGGCGCCCGGCGGCCACCTGGCGCTGATCGCCTCGGGCGTCGAGAACACCGGCACCTTGGGCGCGCCCGGCGGCAGCGTCCTGCTCGCGGCGGCCTCGAGCGTCTCGCTGACGATGGCGGACGGCAGTCCGCTGGGATACACGATCAGCACAGGGGCGGCGCAGGCGCTGGCCGACAACGGCGGATTGATCGTGGCCGATGGCGGCCGCGTGACGCTGACGGCGCGCGGACGGGATCACCTGGCCGATGCCGTCGTCAACTCATCGGGGGTCGTGCAGGCCCGATCGGTCCGCAACGATCGCGGGACCATCGAACTGATCGGCGACCCGGCGGCCGGCATCGTGCGGGTCGATGGCCGGCTCGACGCCAGCGCGCCCGATCCGGGCGGCGTCGGCGGCACCGTGCGGGTGCTGGGGGACAAGGTGGGGCTCTTCGACGGCGCGCGCGTGGACGCAAGCGGCACGGCGGGCGGGGGGCAGGTGCTCGTCGGCGGCAACTTCCAGGGCGCTGGACCGGCGCCCAACGCCTCGGCGGCCTTCGTGGCGCCCACCGCGTCCGTGGACGCGAGAGCGGCCCTGCGCGGACCTGGCGGCGAGATCATCGTCTGGGGCACCGACGCGGCGAATGTGCACGGCCGGCTGAAGGCGGCCGGCGGTCCGGCGGGCGGCAGCGGCGGCCGCATCGAGACCTCCGGCCATGCGCTCGACACCAGCGGCATCGAGGTCGACGTCTCGGGCGGCGGCGGCCTGTGGCTGCTCGATCCCTACAACGTCACCATCTCGACCGGCGCGCAGACCGGCGGAGGCTTTTCGGGCGGCGTCTGGACGCCCAGCGCGAGTGGCTCCCTCGTCAACACCGGCAGCATCCAGAGCATCCTCAATGGCGGCGGCAACGTCACGATCCGCACCGTCGGCGCGGGCGCGCAGGAAGGCAACATCGCCATCAACGGCAGCATCTCGAAGACCGCCGGAGGGGCCGCCACGCTGAGCCTGGTCGCCGATGGCCGCATCACCACCAACGCGACGTCCGGCGGGCATCGCACGATCTCCAGCAGCAGCGGCGCGCTCAACGTGTCGATGAGCGCCGCGGCGACGACGTCCGCCTCGAACACCAGCGCCATCAGCCTGCGCTTCCTCGACATCAACGCCAATGGCGGCACCATCACGGTCACGGCCAACGGCGCGTCCTCGGCGACCCTGCCCGCGCTGGACCTGAGCAACAGCGTCTGGACCACCAGCGGCGCGGGCGCCATCTCCCTCACGGGCACCACGCGCGCGAACGGCAACACCCAGGGCGTGTGGCTGAGGTCGACCACCTTGAGCACGGCGACGGGACCGATCTCCGTGTCCGGCACGAGCGGCGGCATCGCGACGGTCACCGGCACGAATGCCAATGGCGCGCCGCTGTTCTCGACGAACAACATCGGCGTCTATCTCAATGGCGGCAACTCGCTGACCAGTTCGGGCGGCGGGGCCATCACGCTGACCGGGACCGCGGCCGGGAACACGGCCACCTGGTCGGGAAGCGCCGTCACGCTGGGCGCGCTGGACACGCTGTCGACCACTGGCGCGGTCACGATCACGGGGACCGCGACCAATCCGTCGGCCAGCACCTATCGGAACCAGCAGTCCACCGTCGCGCTGATCGGCAGCAGCAGCAACGCGGTCAGCGTGACCGGCGGCTCGGTGACCATCAACGGGACGAACGGCACGGTCGGTGGCGCGAGCAGCACCAGCAACGGCAACGCGGCGGTGAAGCTCGACGGCAAGGTCAACCTGGCGGCCACGAGCGGCGCGCTCGGCATCTCGGGCAGCAACGCCGGCGGCGACGGCGTGTGGGGCACCGGGAGCGGGGCGGTGCGGCTGAGCGCGCCCGCGTCGTCGACGATCAGCATCACCGCCAATGCCCTCGATACGGTCAGCGGCTACACCGGCTTCTACATCGGCGGCGGCGGCGCGACGCTCACGGTGCCGACCCTGGCACCGCTGCAGATCAATGCGGAGAGCCTTGCATCCGGGCGCCGGTCGTTCTGGAACAAGGGCGGGCTGATCGTGCCCGGCAATCTGAGCCTGGTGTCGGCGGCCGGCATGGTGGCGGATGACACGACCTTCGGCGGCTACTTCCAGATCGGCGGGAGCACCTCGATCCAGGCCGGTGGTGCTGGCAACACGGTGAGCCTCACCAATGGCGGCAATGCGTTCTCGGGCCCGGTCGCCGTGACGGCGGCGAGCACCACGCTGTTCAACACGACGGCACTGACCTTGGGGCCGTCGGCGGTGACAGGGACGCTGACCGTCACCGCACCGGGGCTGGCGCAAAGCGGCGCGGTGACGGTTTCCGGCGCGTCGGTGTTCAACGCGGGCAGTTCGGCGATCACGCTGACCCATGCGGGCAACAGCTTCGGCGGCGCGGTGAGTCTGGCTGGCAGTTCGGCATCGCTGGGAGCCGGGGCGGCATTGACGCTGGGCGCGTCGACCCTGACAGGCAACCTGACGGCGAATGCACCGGGGATCGCGCAGGGCGGGGCGCTCTCGATCGGCGGAGTGACATCGCTGAACAGCGGCTCGTCAGCCATCACGCTGACCAACAGCAGCAACGCGTTTGGCGGCGCCGTCAGTCTCATGAGCGGCAACGCGACGATCAATGCCGGCGGTCCGCTGAACTTCGGTGCATCGACGCTGAGCGGCTCGCTGAGCGCGGCGGCGGGGGGCCTCTCCCAAAGCGGCGCGCTTTCGGTCGCCGGCACGACCACGCTCAACGGCGGCGCGTCAGCCATCACGCTGACCAACAACAGCAACGCGTTCGGCGGCGCGGTGAGTCTCACAAGCAGCGACGCATCGATCGGCACCAGCGGCCCGCTGATCATTGGCCCATCGACGCTGAGCGGTGCGTTCGCCGCCACAGGGGCGGGCATCTCTCAAAGCGGCGCGCTCTCGGTCGCCGGCGCGACCACGCTGAACAGCGGCTCGTCGGCCATCACGCTGGCCAGCAGCAGCAACGTGTTCGGCGGTGCCATGAGCCTCACCAGCGGCGACGCGACGATCGGCACCAGCGGCCCGCTGATCATTGGCCCGTCGACGGTGAGCGGTGCGTTCGCCGCCACAGGGGCGGGCATCTCTCAAAGCGGCGCGCTCTCGGTCGCCGGCGCGACGGTGCTCAACAGCGGGACCTCCGCCATCACGCTGGCCGACAGCGGCAATGCATTCGGCGGCGCGGTCAGCGCTGCCGGCCGCGACGCGACGATCGTCTCCAGCCAGCCCTTGTCCCTCGGCACCGCCCTGCTCAGCGGCGATCTGTCCGTCAAGACTCCCGCGCTCACCCAGTCCGGCGTGATCTCCGTCGCGGGCACGGCCACGCTGGGCGGCGGGTCGATCCAGCTGCAGGATGCCCGCAATGCCTTCACCACGCTGCGGATCGACGATGCCACCGACGTGGCCATCCTCAACGGGCAGGCCATGTCCGTCATCCGCTTGTCCAGCGCGGGCCCCGTGTCCTTGACCACCACCTCCGGTGATCTGACCGCCAGCGGCGCGTGGCGCATCGCCGGAGGAGACCTGACGCTGTCCGCGGGCGCGTCGCGCGCTCGCGGCGATGCCGCGGGCGGCGACGTGATCAGCACCGCCGCCTTGTCGCTCGACCCCGGGCGCGTACTCACCGTCCATTCCGGCAGCATCGACACGACCGTCCTGGGCGGCACCCTCGCGGAGCGGGCCCCTGGCGGCAGCGGCAACTTCCGCTATGGCCGGCAGGCGGGCGACGCACCAGGCGCCTCCGGCGTCGGCGACGGCACGACCTATGTCCTGTACCGCGAGCAGCCGACGGTCACGGTCACGCCCACCGACGCGGCCAACAGCAAGGTCTATGACGGTGGGCTGACGCATTCCGACATCGCCTGGACTGTGGCGGGCCAACGCAACGGCGACACCGCCGCGATGATCTTCTCCGGCGCCCTGACACGCGCCGCCGGCGAAGACGCAGGCCGCTTCGCGATCCAGCCGGGCACGCTCGCCGACCGGCTCGGCTACGCGGTGGCGCTCGCGCCGGGGCACAGCTACACCATCACGCCAGCGCCGCTGCTCGTCACCGTCAACGACGCGGCACGTCTGATCGGCCAGCTCAACCCCGCCTTCCAGGCGAGTTACTCGGGCTTCGTGCCCGGCCAATCGGCGGCCTCAGGCAGCGACCTGCTTGGCACGCTGCGCTTTCTGACCGACGCGACGGCCGCTTCCCCCGCAGGGCGCTACGACGTGTTCGCCACCGGCCTGAGCAGCCGCAATTACGCCATCCAGTACGCGCCTGGCGTATTGACGGTGCTCGCGGGCAGTCCCGCCGGGCTCGCGACCGGCTCCGAGGAACTGGCCATCCCCTACCTCGCCTCCCTCGCCGCCATCTTCCGCACGTCCTCCCCCGATGACGCCCCGCCGAACAGGACCGATACCCGCCGCTGGTGGACGGAAGCGGCGGCCTTCGGCACCGCGGTCTGGCCGGCCGACGCGGAACGCTAAAGTCCAGGGACCTCGCGATCACTCACCTCATGAATCGCTGCCCCTGCGGAATCAAGACTGCTCGTCGCACCGTCTGTCTGGCCGCCTGGCTCCTGGCGGCCGCTTCTCCGATCCAAGCGCAGGGCCGCTCCGACGCCGACCCCTCGCCCAACCCCGCCCCTGCCCAGGACAACACGCCGATCCCCGTGCGCCACCTGCGCGTCACCGGCGCGACGCTGTTCCCCGCCGCCGAGCTCGAGGCGCTGGTGGCGGATCTTGGCGACGGGACCCGCACGCTGCCCGAGCTCACGGAGGGCGCCGTCCGCATCACGCGCTTCTATCGCGATCGCGGCTGGCCGTTGGCGCGCGCGGTGCTGCCGGCGCAGTCGATCCGTGATGGCGAGGTCGAGATCCGCGTGATCGAAGGCCGCTTGGCCGAGGTGCAGGTGCAAACGGCGCCCGGCAGCCGCCTGCTGCCCGACGTCATCGAGTCCCGTCTCGCGGCGATTCCGCGCGACGCCCCGCTGAACCAGGAACGGATCGATCGGGTCCTGCTGCTGCTGTCCGACCTGCCCGGCGCCCAGCCCACCGCGCGCTTGCAGCCGGGCGCGCGAACCGGCGACACGATCCTGTCGGTCGACAACGCGGCCGCCCCGCTGATCTCCGGCCGTCTGGACGCGGACAACCACGGATCGCGCTACACCGGCGAGCGCCGGATCGGCGGGACCCTCGACCTCAACAGCCCGACCGGCCACGGCGAATCGCTCGGCCTGCGCGTGATGGCGAGCGACGAGGACCTCTACTACGGCCGCCTCTCGGCGCAGATCCCGATCGGCGCGAGCGGCCTCAGCACCGCGCTGAACCTCACGCACACGCAGTACGTGCTGGGCAGCGCCTTTGCCGAGCTCGATGCGCATGGGCAGGCCAACGTGGCCGAATGGCTGCTCGCCTATCCCCTGGTCCGCGGCAGCGGCACCAACATCAGCTCGCAGCTCGGCGTCGAGCGCCGCCGCCTGGCCGACGAAGTCGGCGCGACCGCGACCTCGACGGGCAAGCGGGCCACGCATTACTCGCTCCAGCTGACCTTCAGCGGCCGCGACGACACCGGCGCCGGCGCCGACACGCGGCTCGGCCTGCGGATCGGATACGGACGCCTGGCGTTCACCTCGCCCTCCGCGGCCCTCATCGATCAACTGAGCGCGCGGACCGCCGGCCACTACGGCACCTTGAACCTCGATCTGCAGCGCCACCAGCGGCTGAGCGGCGGCTGGGGCCTGCTGATGACGCTGAGCGGGCAGCTCGCGTCGCGCAATCTGGACTCGTATCAGAAGTTCGCGCTCGGCGGCGTCAACGGCGTGCGCGGCTATCCGGCCGGTGAGGCCGTCGGCGACGAGGGCTGGCTGGCGGCCGGCGAGCTCTACTACGCCGTGAATCCGGCCTTCATTCCCAGCGTCTTCTACAACGCGGGCGGCGTGCGTCTCAACGAAACGCCCTTCCTGGCCGGGAACAACGTCCGCACGCTGCGCGGCTACGGCGCCGCCGTGCGAGGCAGTTGGCGCGAGCTCGACTGGTCGGTGTCGATCGCCGCCCGCGGCTCGGAGCGCGCGCAGTCCGAGCCCGACCGCGGTGTCCGCCTCTGGGCCCGGATGGGCTGGGCGTTCTGAACAGCAAGTCCGCGCGGAAAGAAAAAACGCCCGGCATTTGAACTGCCGGGCGTTCTCGTTGGCGGTCGCTGCGGGTCGATCCGCCGCGGCCGCCGTCTTGACAGCGCAACCGCGGAGCTCAGCAGAGCTGGGTCGTGCAGGCAGCCTGTGCGCTCGAGGCCAGTTGCTGGCCGTCGGCGCCGGTGTCGCGGCGGCCGGTGATGTAGACGGTGGGCAGCTTCTCGCGCTTGGCGGTGATGACCACCGGATCCAGCGTGATGACGGAGGCGCGCAGTTCGCGCTGCGCCTGCACGTGGAGCAGGCTGAAGGCGATCGCCAGCGTGGCGCCGACGCCGAAGGCCAGGGCCTTGAAGCTCGCGCCGCGGCTCATGCCGATGCGCGGGGTGCGAGTGGTGCGGGAAGCCTTGAAAGTGGTGGTGCTCATGTCGATCTCCTTGAAGGGTTGCGTGTGTCAGTGATGTCAGTGTCGTCGTGCCATCCGCTCGCCGCGAGCCGCAAGCGACGAATGCGCATGGCGGCGGAGTGAACTGCGTGCCATCGCGACGAATGGATTCCAGAATCGTCCGGATCGCCGGGATGCCCCATTCCATCGGGGTTCTGAGCGATCGGTATGTGGTGTCCGCGGACACATTCGGACAGGCCTGGACATCGCGCTGACATCGCGCGAACAAAAAAAGGAAGCCCGCTGGTCAGGCGGGCTTCGAAATGCCGGGAGGAAGCGTGGCGTCTATCGGAGCGCAGGCCGAGCGGTGGTCATCCGCGCGGCTTGCTGGCCTGGTCGGCCTGAGGTCCCGGCATGGTCTGCTCGGCCCAGTGCTGGGGCACCGGGGTCGCCGGACGCAGCGCTTCGTTCACGTCCGCCAGGCACAAGGCGATGACGGCGGCGCTGGCCACGGCGGCCAGGGCGGTGAGGAAGGTCTTGGCGGCGTCGTTCATGGCGGTCCCCTGCGGTGGTGGTTCCAGTCCTGGCAATGCGTTGAGCCTGGACTGTGCGCCGCCACCCGCCACAAGGCCATGGCGGCGCGACGAATTGCCGCTATCGCGCGCCGAAATGCCGATCGGGGGGCTGAATGGAGGGAACGGGGACGGCCCCTGGAACAGGATCAGCCGCGCACCGCGAGTGGCGCCCCATCCTGGGGCGGCCAGGCCGCCAGCCGCGGCGCCAGCGCCTGGGCGGGCTGCGGCCGGCAGTACAGATAGCCTTGCTGGCGCCAGCAGCCCAGCGCCAGCAGCGCGTCGCGCTGGGCCTCGGTCTCGACGCCCTCGGCCACCACCTCGATGCCCAGCGCCTGCGCCATGCCCATCATGGCCCGCACCAGCGCGCGGTCATCCGCGCTGCTGGGCAGGTCGCGGACGAAGGCGCGGTCGATCTTCAGCCGCGCCGGACGCAGCAGCTTCAGATAGGCCAGCGAGGAATACCCGGTCCCGAAATCGTCCACCGACAGGCTCAGTCCGCGCTCCGTGAGCCGCGCCAGCGTCTGCAGCACGGTGTCGGTGTCGCTCAGCAGCGCGCTCTCGGTCAGCTCGATCGCCAGCTCGCCTGGATCCACCGAATGCCGGCGCATCGCTTCCGCGATCCGCTCGGCCAGACCGGGCTCGCGGAACTGCAGGGCCGACAGGTTGATCGAGATCGGCCCCGGATGCCGCCCTTCCGCCTTCCAGCGCGCCAGTTGCGCGCAGGCCTGCTCGATGGTGCTCCATCCCAGCGCCAGGATCTGGCCGGTCTCCTCGGCCAGCTCGATGAACTGGCCCGGCATCACCAGCCCGCGCTGCGGATGCTGCCAGCGCATCAGCGCCTCCAGTCCCGACCACGCGCCGGTGCGGGCATCGACGACGGCCTGGTAGTGCAGCAGCAGCTCGTCGCGCTCCAGCGCCAGCGTGAGCTCGCGCTCGAGCTCCATCCGCTGCACCGCCGCCGCGTCCATGTCCTGCTGGAAGAAGCTGTAGCGCGACCGGCCCAGCTGCTTGGCGCGGTACATCGCCAGGTCGGCGTGCCGCACGAGGGTGTCGAAGTCCTCGCCATCGCGCGGGAACAGCGCGATGCCGATGCTCGCCGACACGCTGGCCACGCCGCCCTCGAGCTGCAGCGGCGCGTTCAGCGCCTCGATCAGGCGCTGCGCCGCGTAGGCAACCTGCTCGCTGGAATCGCGCATCAGCAGCAGGAACTCGTCGCCGCTGACCCGGCATGCGAGATCGGATTCGCGCACCGCCTGGCGCAGCCGCTCGCTCGCCTGCAGCAGCATGCGGTCGCCCGCGGCATGGCCCAGCGAATCGTTGATCGC